>Ga0272441_10007859_pt1 | contig 17156 bp, 20 predicted proteins | sample SSMProp6N_FD_193582 | JGI IMG/M metagenome (GOLD analysis project Ga0272441, IMG submission 193582) | Marine sediment archaeal communities from Little Sippewissett salt marsh, Falmouth, MA, United States - SSM-Prop-6N | ecosystem: Environmental > Aquatic > Marine > Wetlands > Sediment ...
AAGACGAAAGGATGCAAGGAAATCAGCGCTTAGGGTACAAGCATAAATAGCTGAAAATAAATAATTTACAATCGTAATGAATTTTTTTAACTAATTTGGAAAAAATTAAATTAAATATTGACTTTTTGGGAGAATTTTATGCCGGATTTTGTGGGAGGTCAGAAGTATTCCGCGTCTTCGATATCGTCGTCTTTGCGGCGGCCGGAACAATGGGTTGTAATAATCTGTTCTTCGCGGGTCATCTGTTCGAATTTTCTGCGGAGCCAGGACTTGATGATCCGGCGTGTCCAGGGGATGAGCAAGAGGAATCCTAAGAAATCGGTAATAAAGCCGGGGGTTAAAAGGACAATCCCACCAACAAGAATCATCAGACCGTCCAACATTTCTTCGGAAGGCATGCGTCCTTTCTGAAGACTGGTTTGGATACTGAGATAGACCGCGAATCCCTGCAGTCGAGCCAGGGAGGCGCCAAGGACTCCTGTCAGGAAAATCAGGAAAAGGGTATTCCCCACTCCGATGTGCGTTCCGACCTTGATCAAGACGGCCAACTCAACAGCGGGGACGAGGGTAAATATAAGTAAAAGATAACCAAACATGTTTTATTCCTTAGTTGGGACTATTGGATAAGACTCAGGAATTCGGCCCGGGTGGAAGGTTGACTGCGGAATTGTCCCAGCATATAAGATGTTTTCATCAGGGAATTTTGTTTCTGCACCCCACGCATCATCATACACAGATGTTTGGCCTCGATCACCACCCCAACTCCTTTGGCGCCAATTGCGGACATAATGGTCTCCGCGATCTGTTTGGTCAGATTCTCCTGCACCTGGACCCGCCGGGCAAAGACGTCCACCAACCGGGCGACTTTGGAGATTCCGATGATCTTCCCTTCCGGGAGGTACCCAACATGACATTTACCGAAAAAGGGCAGCAAGTGGTGCTCACAAAGGGAGTAAATCTCGATATCCTTCACGATCACCATCTCGTCATTATCGGACTCAAAGATGGCGTTATTAATGACCGATTGAATATCCTGATGATAGCCGCTGGTCAAGTATTTATAAGCACGGGCCACCCGACCGGGTGTGTTGCGCAATCCCTCGCGTGATGGATCTTCGCCAATTTCCTTCAACAGATTTTTAATCAGATCTTCCATGCCGAAATCTTATTGAGTTCATGAATGTTGAAAAACAGCCGCATCTTATCACAGGGGTTTTATTCTGTCAATCCGGCAACGACTTGGTCGGCCTATCATAAACAGTGCATGGATATTGTCTGAAATGGCGGCAATCCCTGCTATTCAATATCTGATTTTATGATATAATGGCGCGAGCGCTCAACCGAGGTTATTAATTATGCCGATTATCGCCGATTATCACATGCACACGCATCTTTGCGGTCATGCCCAAGGGCAACCCGAGGACTATGCGCAGCAGGCTTTGAAAAAACGCCTGACCGAGATCGGGTTTTCCGATCATGCGCCATTGGTGTCCCACCGCGAACCCGAGATCACCATGGATTTCGATCAACTTCCTCAATACTGGGACATGATCCAGGCGGTCAAAAAACAGTTTGAGGGAAAACTGGTTGTGAAGGCAGGAATCGAAGCGGACTTCCTCCCTGGGTATGAGGACAAAACCCGCGCGATCCTCGACCAGTATCCTTTTGATTATGTTTATGGATCGGTACATTATCTGGGTCACTGGGCTTTTGATCATCCCAACGGGATGGATGTATGGAATATATCCGAGGTTGATGAGGTTTATCGCCGTTACTACGAACAATTGCGTCAAAGCGCCTTGTCGGGGATGTTTGACATCCTCGCCCACGTTGACTTGGTGAAGAAATTCGGCCATCGGCCTTCATCGGATCTGACGGCCGAAGTGAGAGAAACCGCCGATGTCTTCAGAGAGACTGGAGTGACCATCGAGATCAACACTTCGGGTTTACGCAAAACCGCTAAAGAAATCTATCCGTCCTTGGATGCTTTGAAAATTTATGCCCAGGCCGATATCCCCATCATATTTGGATCTGATGCCCACCGCCCCCAAGAAGTGGCCTGGGAATTCGCGCAGGCCGCTGATCTGGCTATACAAGCCGGTTACCGCCAATACGTGCTTTTCAAAGACCGTCAAATCGAACGGTTGATCCCTCTTGTCTAATTCAGGATTGATCGGAATCTTTACTATTCAAGACCGGTGACGATCTCAAGACCGGTGACGATCTGGGTATACTTTTCATGGATGAGTTTGCGGTCGAAGGCTGCACATTTTTCAAGGATAGCCTTTTGCTCCCGCTCGGTGAGATAATCAACGCAGGCGATAAAGAAATGATTATCTTCCTTATCGATATGTTTGGGATAAAAGGTGGCAAGGATTTCCAGATGATGGATCATCTCGTCCAGGGCTTCCTCATTTCCCTGTTCGTAAACCTGGCAGGCCTGATCCAGTTGGTGAACATTGTGCCGGCCCATTTCGTGTTCTTTAATGAGCCGCTCCATCATTTCGGTATGTTCCGGGCTCATGGTCTTGCCGGTTAATGCCTGGAATAGCACATCTTCCTCTTTCCCGTGATGACAGCGATCGGCATAAACTCGCAAGAAATCAATGATTTGTCTTAAAACACGCAGGTTAGCCCGGCGTGTGTCTTTGATCTTTGATGCCTCCTTGAACATAAGCTGGACCACACGCTCGATCAGGCGGTGTTCGGTAAGTAAAGGTTCGACAACTTTCATAGCGGTATTCACCGGTTTAGCGCAGCAGTCCGTTAATAATGAGTTCCACGGCATCGTCTTCCGATAATCCCCGGCTCATTAGGGTTTCGAGTTGTTTATTGTCTACACTGCCGATGGCGGCCTCATGAGTAATGTGAGCCTTGGGGTGTTGGACTTCGACAATCGGCACGGCAGCCGCATGTCCGTTATCTTGAACGATCTCTTTGCAATCCACATGCCCGCGGGCATAAGGGGCGCTGGCGGTCAATTTATTAAAGATATCCGCCCGGGCATGATCCCGGACGGCGATCTTGGAAGTCAAAACTCCGCGGGCATGCGCGCCAGCTAAATGACCTTCTTCCCGTACCGTGATGATATCGTTACCCCTTCCGTTGATTCGGGCCAGCATATCCAGAACGCTTTCATCTTCACAATGGGACTTGTAATCGATATGGATCTCACCCACCCTTCCTTTGATCAGCTCAAATTCGGTTTTAAAACGGCTGCGCGGCCCCAGATGAACTTTGGCCTTGGGAAGAACCTTGATTCCCCCGTTCGGGCCATGCACATGTTTCTCGAAATAGGAATAACGGGCATTCTCTTCCAAGCGGATATCGGCATTCATGATGTGTTGGATATCAACGGCATGCGGGAACACACAATGGGCGATGATCGATACGGCCGCATTTTTTTCGATGGTAATATTCAGTTGAACACGCTGGATCCCCTGTGCGGGCAGCATGCCGAAACAGATCTGCACTGGTTTGTCGATCAGATGATCGGCTCGTACCCGGATTGATGCTTCAATGCCGTCGGTTAATTGGGTGGTGTCACAGATAAGACCATCAATCAGCTGGGCGCCCAGCACCTTATTGTCATGCACGATGAGGTGCGCTACGGCCGCGTCTTTTAAAACGTCGGCATTTTGATCGGCATGGCGGTAAAGTTCGCGGATGGTGTCTTGATGAAGATCGTTCATGTTTAATCCCTATCGGGTTGGTTCTTATGAGGGCAAATCAGGCATTTGCGTTCGAAATAGGGATTGATCTGGTTTCCCGGCCCTTGATCAACGATTTCGCCGCAGCACATTAAAAAAGCGTATTGGGCCTGCTTGAGAACGGTAAGACTATGCGTGATCAGGATAACCGTGGTCCCCCGACGCTGAAAAATCTTTATCGCTTCGAAGATCCGGGATAGGGAATCGATGTCGATCCCCGAGTCAGGTTCGTCAAGCATGACCAGGGCCGGATGCATGACCAGGATGGAAGCCAGTTCGAGTTTTTTCCGTTCTCCGCCACTGAGGGTTTTGTCCACGGCCCGATCCCAGTACCGTTGGGGATCCAGCCCGGATTGGACAAGGGCCTCTTTGATCCTTTGATCGCTTTTATCCGGGGATCCTGCCCGGACAAAATCCGTAATCCGTAACCCTTCATAACGGGCCGGTTCCTGCCAGGCCAGGGTGATGCCCTTTTTGCCGCGCTGGTCAACCGAGTCCTTGACGATCGATTGGCCCTGAAAACGGATATCCCCGTTTATATCACGATAGTCGTTTAATCCCATGATCACGGAAGAAAAAGTCGATTTGCCGGCTCCGTTCGGTCCTACAATGGCATAAATTTTGCCTTCGTCAAAACTGAGATTTAGTTTATTGAGGATGGTCTTGCCGTCCAGGGACAGCGAGAGGTTATCGATTTCCAGTAAGGGTGTCATAACGTTTTATCTTTTAAGGCCGCGTATTTTCTTCGATGTTTAATTGACAGAGAGCCAGTTGAGCTTGAAGTTTCAGTTGAGCGGCCTTGTCACGGCCAGCCTGGAGCCCCATGACACCGCCAACCAAGACGCCAATCGAGGAGATAAGAAAGTCGAGCATGTTAATCAGCAAGATGCTGATTGCGTTAAAAACGAATAATCCCAAAAAAATTCCGATAAAGAAGTGGAGCGGAACAACATATTGCGCCTGTTTATAAAGGCCGTTGGCAAAATCTTTGATGAATTCCGGTTCGTACGATACACTCATCAATTTCCTCCTTTTTTATGTTTGAAATTCTTTATTCCCCCGACTCTGTCAGGATTGCGATAAGTTCTCCCGAATATATTGATCCAGAATCTTTAGAAATTGCTTTCCGATATCTTTTCCGTTCAGACAGGTTGCTTTGTGGCCGTTCATATAAACGACCGCAGATGTTTTCTCAAAGTGGCCAGGCAGGCTGATGCCGATATCGGCTTGCTTGCTTTCGCCGGGTCCGTTCACCACACATCCCATGACCGCAATTTTAAGCTTTTCCACTCCAGGATAACGGCTACGCCATGCTGATATATGATGACGGATATGTTTTTTAACTCTCTGGGCTATTTCTTGGAACAGACGGCTTTGGGTTCGTCCGCATCCTGGGCAACTGATAAGCTGTGGCGAGAAATATCGAAGGCCCATGGATTGTAACAGGGTTTGACAAATCTCCACTTCTCTTTGTCGTTTGCCGTTCGGGGGCGGGGTCAAAGAGATCCGGATGGTGTCACCGATTCCTTGCTGAAGGAGAACCGCAAGAGCCGCGCAGCTGGAGACAATTCCTTGGGTATCCGATCCAGCTTCCGTTAAGCCTAGGTGGAGCGCAAAATCGCTTTTCCCCGCCAAAAGTTCATAGGCCATGATCGTCTCTTGAACGTGCGACATTTTAACGCTAAGAACAATTTTATTTTTCGGCAGACCGAGTTTGACCGCGGCCCGGGCACTGGCAAGGGCGCTTTTAACCATAGCTTGGCAGAGGATTTCCGTAGCGGGTCTGGGTTGGGAGGACCGGGCGTTTCGGGACATAGCTGGCGTCAGGATATCCGGATCAAGGGAACCGCTGTTTACTCCGATCCGGACCGGCTTTTTATAACGGCAAGCGGCCTGTATAAAAGCGGCAAAGTGATCATCATGTCTTTTGCCCCGACCGATGTTCCCCGGATTAATACGGTATTTATCCAGGGCCTGGGCGGCCAAGGGGAAACGGGTTAATAGGATATGTCCGTTGAAATGGAAATCCCCGATGATCGGACATAAGATATCCTGGCGGCGAAGACTCTCAACGATTTTCGGTACCGTCTGGGCAGCGGCGGCATCGTTTACCGTTATTCGCACCATCTCCGCCCCGGCTCGGACGAGATCCTGAATCTGGGTCAATGTGGCCGCAACGTCGGCCGTCGGGGTGTCCGTCATGGCCTGGATGCGCACGGGTTGACTCGCTCCAATGGCAACCGAGCCGATTTTTACCGTGGGGGTCTTGCGCCGATGAATCCGGGTCATAAGGATAGCGGTCTGATAAATTATTGCGTTTTCAAGCAGTTAATATAGTGCTATAATCTCATCATTATAAAAAAGGAAGTTGCTTAATGCAATCGAAATGTAAGGATCGACTTTTATGCGTATCGTCTTAGCGCGGACCCAGGGATTCTGCGCGGGCGTGGCCCGCGCGGTCAAGATCGTTGAGCAGGCGCTGGATAAATATGGTGCTCCCCTTTATGTCTATCATGAGATTGTTCATAACACGCATGTGATCAACGCTTTCAGGGAGCGCGGGGTTGTTTTTGTCGATGATATCGAACAGGTCCCCCTTGATCGTTACGTCATTTTCAGTGCCCACGGTGTTGCGCCGTATGTTGTTGAGCAGGCGCGAGAACGGCGTTTACGTTGTATCGATGCGACCTGCCCTTTGGTCAAACGAATTCACAAACAGGCCATTGAATTTTCTAACAGAAACATCCCGGTCATCCTAATCGGGAACCAACATCATCAGGAAATCATCGGGACTTCGGGTTATATCCGGCCCGATCTCTTATATTTTGTCCAAGACGCCGATGATGCAAAGCGCTTGCCATTTGATCGGGAGGCTTTAGCCGGTTATTTGACCCAGACCACCCTTTCGGTTGATGACACCCGGAATTTGATTGGTATCTTGAAAGACCGCTTTCCTCGCTTGATCGAACCGCAGCGAAGCAACATCTGTTATGCGACCCAGCAGCGACAGGATGCGATCCGGGAATTGGCCGGAATGGTAGATATAATTGTTGTTTGCGGTTCCCAGACCAGTTCAAACAGTAAGCGTCTGAGGGAAACCGGGGAAAAATGCGGTGTTCCCAGTTATTTGATTGATTGCGCCCAAGATCTGGATTTAGCGCTGATCAAGAATAAAGAATCGCTCGGCATCAGTTCGGGGGCATCGGTGCCGTATGCCGTGGTGGAAGAATTGATCTTACGCATTAAAGGGAATTTCCCGGCGGCGCAGTTATTTAATCTTGAAGATTCGGGCCAAACTTTGGTTTTCCCCATGCCGGAGATTTGAGGATGGATCAACAATCTGAAATTGATAAGCTCGATTGTTTTTGTTCGGATCTCGAGATCTCCGTGATCCCGTCGGCCCGGTTATCGGAGTACACCACCTTTCGGCTCGGCGGCAAATGCCGTTGTTTATGCCATTGCCGTTTTCCGGATCAGGTCGAGGATTTAGTCCGCTTTTTAAAAAAGCAGGATATGCCCTTCATCGTGATCGGTGGTGGCTCGAATTTATTAGTGTCGGATAACGGGATCGACGGCATTGTCATCCGTTATTATTCTGACGTTCCGCGTATTGAACCACGGTCCCGTTTGCTTCGAGTGACGGCTGGAACCCTGTTGGATGAGGTCGTGTCGTTTTGCGCCGAACAGGGACTTGCGGGAATGAATTTTTTAACGGGTATTTATGGAACGGTCGGCGGTGCTATCGTTGGGAATGCCGGAGCCTTCGGTCGTCAGATCAGCGAATGTTTGTCCTCGGTTGATGTCACCGATACCGCTGGACATTCGCAGATCTTAAGCCCTGATCAACTCGATTTCGGTTATCGGGATTCGGCCTTCAAGCATAATGACATGATTGTTCTGGAAGCGGTTTTTTCCTTAAATCAAGGGGACCGATCCCAACTTCTCAAGGAACGCAATGAGCTTTTAGCGTTAAGGAAGGAAAAGCATCCGGATCTCAAACGCCTGCCGAGCGCGGGCAGTTTTTTTAAAAACATCTCTCCCGAAGGGAATCAGCAAAACCGGCAGGCCGTTGGTTGGTTCCTGGAACAAGCCGGGGTCAGGAATTTAAGGGTGAACGGCGCAGCGGTTTTTGAAAAACACGCCAACATGATTGTCAAAGAAAGTGAATGTTGTGCACAAGACGTGTTTAATCTATCCCGTATGATGGCCCAGCGGGTCAAGAAGTCATTTGGCCTGGACTTGTCCCGCGAAGTTCGCTTGGTGGGATATTTCGAAGGCGATCATCCTTCTGCACCGTGGGTCCGGTGAACGCGTCTGCCCCCCCCTCCTTTCCAGCTTATTTCACTAAACCTTGGTTGAAAAAAGCTGACGTATCGTTAGGATTCAACCGGGCCGCTGTCAGAAAATCTGTCTGCGCAAGATCGCGCATCTTCATTCGGTAATAGGCCACTCCACGATTGTTGTAGGCGGCGGCATATTGGGGATCTAATTCAATTGCCCGAGTATAGTCCATGACAGCCAGATCGTATTTTCTGATTTTCGTAAACAAATTTCCGCGTTCGAAATACGGACCCGGATGATTAGGTTTCAGAACAACGGCCATATTCATATCATGCAAGGCATTGGATATATAGCCGTATTGGGCAAAGAGATTCCCGCGATTGCCATACGCTTCGGCATAATCCGGGTAGATTCGGATCGCCTGCTCAAAGCAACGGAACGCCCGCACGCGATTTCCTCTGTTGTAATAAAGATTCCCGAGGTTGTTGTAGGTTTCGGCATACAAGGGGTCAATAGCCAGGGCTTTTTCATATAACTGGATGGCTTCGTTATAATGGAAATGACGCGAATACTCGATGGCCAAATTATGATAAGCGATTTCTTCCTGAGGATTTTTTTGAATGACATGTCGCCACAACGAAAACGAATTTCGCCAGATTCGGCTTTGTTGCATGGTCAGCCAAGGCAGACCAAGAGCCGGGGCCAGGAAAAGAACCGCGGCCAGTGCCTGGCGGGATAATGGCTTATTTCTTATCCCGGTCCAAATTCGTTGGGCACAAACACCAAGGAATAAACAGATACCAACGCTGGGCAAATACATGAACCGGTCAGCGACAATATGTGTATCCCGGTTGGCGTCGAACCGCATAAGAAAAAAGATGGAGCCTGCATAAAAAAGACCAGCCAACATGAGCCAGCGGTTATGGCGATATTTCCAAAAGATCCCAATCAGAACGATCAGCAGGAGAACCGCCCCGGCATAGACCGGGTTCCAGATCGTCACCGGAAGGGGGAGCGGATAAATGGGTATTAGCTTCGCTGGCATAAAGAACTTGTTGATGTAGAAAGTAAACGTCCAGATCCAGATCAGCAGCGATTGGCCGGCTGAGGCTGCCGGGAAGCGCATCTGTTCGGAATAGGTGATCCAGGTCAGCGGTATGATAAAAATGAAATAGGGGATTTTTTCAATCAGCACCTGACGGTTGATGCGACGTCCGAGGAACCAATCGCAGATAAGCAGGATCAAGGGCAAGCTGAGGGCCATGGGTTTGGCCAGCATGCTAAATATCCCGGCAGAGACCGACAAGTACAATAAAAATCGACGGTGACAGTTCTGATAACCCAGATAAAGTAGAACGGCAGCCATATAGAATGCGGCATATAAAACATCCTTGCGCTCGGTGATCCAGACCACCGATTCCACATGGATGGGGTGGATCCCGAAGATAAAAGCGGCAATCGCAGCGGCACCAACCGGGGCGCCGAGACGAAGGGCAAAGAAATAAATTCCGGCGGTTGTCAGAAGATGCAGGATAATGTTGTTAAAATGGTAAACAAAGGGCTGTAGGCCGAAGAAGTGATGTTCGATCGTGAAGGACAGCGTTGACAGGGGGATATAGGTGCCCTGTAAGGTACTTGAGAAAATACGTTTGACATTTATCCAGGTCAGGTTTCGGACCACGGGATTAAGTGTCAAGTGAGTCTCGTCATCCCAGTTAGTGAAATCAAAGGTGACGGATTCAGAAAAGACCGTGAAGGTTACGGCCAGTACAAAGAACAGATATAATACAGTAAACCGTTTATTATCCCGAATCTGGATCATGTCCTCTTGACAAGACAATTATGCGATCTGGACGACCGTATCGGGATTGTATTTTTCGCGCAGGATTGTGGTGATCATGGCCAGGGTCGCGTTGGCTGCACCCGGACAACCGCCGCAGGCCCCGCGATAGTTGATTTTGACCAGGTTATTTTCGATCGAAACGGGTTCCACGTCCCCCCCATGCATTTGTAGGGCCGGACGAATTTCCTTATCAAAGATAAGTTGGATTTTCTCGAATTCGGGTTGTTGCTTTTGTTGGTTGTCTTCCATCAGAATCTCCTTCAACTCGGTATGGTTTGTGTTACGGGTTGCTTCCTAATTATTTGTCGTAATACAAATCGATTCCTTGCAAATGACTTTCCGGATCAACTGAGTTTAGCTGAAAAAACTGTCACCCTGGGCCCAGTTCTCACCCGGGATTTCATCAATCACCAGATACAGGTATTTTCTGGGCTTATTGGCAACTTTCTCGAGGGTTTCGGAGAATTGTTCGGCGATCTGTTGTTTTTGGTCCTTGGTCAGTTTTCCGACGAGCTTTAAATTGATATAGGGCATAGGTTCCTCGCTCTTTATTATTTTTCCAATAAAAATATGCCAAAATGGGCGAACAGGTTGGGGCAAAACCGGACGATGCGGGTCAAACCCAAAGCAACCTGCTGTCGAACAATAATCTGGTTTTTTCGGCAAAATGTCCGAAAATCTTTAAGACTAAAAAAACGGATGTTGGGGGTCTCGTACCATTGATACGGTAATTCGCGGGTAACTGGAACGCGCCCTTGAAAGAAGATCTGAAGGCGGGCCAGGATATGGCAGAAATTCGGAACGCCGACCACAACCTGGCGTCCCACGCGCAAGGCCTCCAGAACCGCTTGCTGAGGATTCTCAACCTGCTGCAGGCTTTCATTCATAATGACATAATCAAAGGTTTTGTCCGGGTAGGATCCCAGGGCATAGTTGATATCCTCATGCGAAATCGTCAGCCCCTTCGCGATGCTGGCGTATACCGCCTTTTCATCGATTTCGATTCCTTTGCCTCGACAGCCTTTACGTTCGATGAGAAGGCTTAATAATTCGCCGTCGCCGCAACCCAGATCGAGAACGCTGGCATGATCAGCGACGGTATCCAAGATGACTTTATAATCGAGGCGCATATCTTTTGACATGATCATCCTATCTTGTGAATTCTTTGGTCATTCTGGCCAGGAAATGTTTGACCACATGGGCCTGGCCTTCATTGGGGATCAGAAAGGCATCATGCCCGTAATCCGAGTTGATTTCGACGTCCGTAACGTCGGCGTTATTAGCTTTCAGGGCCTTGACCAGTTCTTTAAGCTGATGGGACGGGTATAACCAGTCCGAAGCAAACGTGATGACCAGATATTTACAAGGATTAGCTTTGAACAGTTCTTTGAGTTCCGCTTTATCGGTCAGATCGAAATTGTCTACGGCCTTGGTTAAATAAAGATAGGAGTTGGCGTCGAAACGCTGCACGAAGCTGTCACCGCGGTATTTCAAATAGTTTTCCACTTCGAATTTGACCGAGAAATCCTTACCGGCCTTTTCGGCGGGGATCACCTTACGTCCAAATTTCTCATCCATGGATTTTTCGCTCATATAAGTGACATGACCGATCATACGTGCCAACGCTAGGCCCCGGGCCGGGACCGAATGGCCATAATACTCCCCTTTGTGCCAGTCCGGGTCTGACATGATGGCTTGGCGTCCGATAACGTGTAAGGCGATCTGTTGCGCGCTATGGCGATAATTGGTGGCGATGACAATCGCCGAATGAACGCTTTGAGGGTATTCAATAACCCATTTTAGCGCCTGCAGACCGCCCATGGATCCACCGGCGACATTTAACAGTTTATTAATCCCCAAATGGTCGATCAGGATTTTTTGCACGTTGACCATATCCCGGATGCTGATAACGGGAAAATTAAGACCCCATGGGCGTCCCGTGGCCGGATTCACCGACGAGGGACCGGTTGTCCCCTGGCATCCTCCCAATACGTTAGAACAAATAATAAAGTACTGGTCCGTGTCAAAGGCCTTCCCAGGACCGATCATAATATCCCACCAGCCCGGTTTCTTGTCGCTGTCGTGATAACCAGCCGCATGAGCGTCACCGGTTAATGCATGCAGGATTAAAATGGCGTTGGATTTATCGGCATTAAGACGGCCGTAGGTCTCATAAGCGATGGTAATCGGACCGAGTTTTTGACCGTTCTTGAGGATCAGCTCATCCGGTGGCTGACAACATGTCAGATATTGGGTCTTAACGACGCCTAACTCATTATTTTTCATATTATTCCAGTTATTTTCAGAAAATGAGTTTCAATGAATTTTAACGAATAAAAAATACTATCATAGCCGTAGGGGGATGTCAATTTCTTAGGCCGTGATAGCTAAAGAATGTCATGAAGCTGTAAATGTTTTTTCGGTGTAGGTGAACATGGCCTGCAGGCATCGAGTCGCCGAGATACGGATGTTCTGTGGGACATGGATACGATCGGATTCCCGGGGATTCTTTAATACCCGTAGAATATTTTCAAGCGTGTTTGATTTCATGTACCGGCAGATTTTACGCGGCCCGACCAGGTGCTTTTGCGGGAATTCGACGTTCAGGCGGTTCCCCAGGCCTTCTTCGGTCAGCATAAGAAATTCTTTATGTGGTTCGATACGCATATAGTCGAGCATTTGGGCGGTCGATCCAATAAAATCCGCCAGCTGACAGACTTCGGGTTTGCATTCCGGATGGGCTGTGATTTTGATATGAGGGTGCTCCTTTTTAATTCGGCGAACGTCGTCAACCGTAAACTCCTCATGCACGCTGCAGGTTCCGGAATGATAGCGGATATTTTTCGTTATTTTGCGCCTACCCATTTCGATGATCAGGTTATGCGCCATCAGGGCGTCGGGCAGGAAAAAGATTTTTTTGTCCGGCATATTGGCGATCACGGTCATGATGTTCCCGGATGTGACGCAGACGTCACAGAGGGCCTTCACCTCGGCTGTGGTGTTGATGTAGCACACAAAGGTGTAATCCGGGAATTTTTGGCGCAGCACACGGACTTCGGCGGCCGTAATACCGTCGGCCAGGGTGCATCCCGGATCGGAGGCCGGAAGCAGCACCTCTTTTTGGGGATTGAGGATCTTGGCGGTCTCGGCCATAAACCGCACGGCGGCAAATACGATGGTTGTCGCATCCGTGGCCATGGCGTCTTTACTTAGCGCGTAAGAATCGCCAACAAAGTCCGCTACCCCGTAAATGATCTCAGGGGTTGTGTAGGTATGGGCCAAGATAACGGCATTACGTTCATGTTTAAGGTGGTTGATTTCTTCGATTAAAGGGGTTAAGGTCACACACTTTTCCAAAGGATACATCAGATTACCTTCAGCATCTTTGATGTTCTGTAGGGTGCGGCAGAGCTTTTCGGGGATGGAAGGGGTCATGGCAAAATGTCGGACTTAAGCATGTATCATAAACCACATGGCGGTTAAAATCAAGAGCCGTCTCTGGGTGCTGGCGGAAAATATGACGGGATTAAAGGTCGTCCTCAGGAATCCGGCCTTGAAGAACGTTGGGAGTGGCCCCGGTGATCCTGGCAGCAAGGATATCCCCGATTCGATAAGCTCCCTTGGGGAGAATGACGATTATGTTCCCGTCTGTACGGGAGGTACATTGCCGAGTGGAACGAGCGCTTGTTTTGGATTCGATCATGACATCGAAAGTTTGCCCGATTCGGCTTTGATTCTTTTTCAAAGAGATTTGTTTCTGGATTTGATTCAGGCTAACGATCCGCTCGGTCTTAACTTCGGGGTGAACGTCATCCTGGTATTTTTTTGCGGCCAAAGTTCCGGCGCGGGGAGAATATTTGAAGATGAAGGCCGCATCATACCGCACTTTTTTTATGACCGCAACCGTATCAAGAAACTCTTTATCTGTTTCGGTCGGGAAGCCGACGATGATGTCTGTCGTTAATAGGGTATTCGGAAGGACCTGCCGGATTTTATTGATCAATCTCAGGTAGTCGCGCTGGGTATAGCAACGGTTCATTATTTTCAGGACACGGGTGTTGCCGGCCTGCAGGGGCAGATGGATATGTTTGCAGATATTGTCGTGCGCCGCCATGACTTTAAGCAGTTTGTCAGGAAAATCCTTTGGATGGGGTGACATGAAGCGGATCCGCTTAAGCCCTTTGATGCGACTGATTTTTTCAAGAAGTCCGGAAAAATCACAGCTATCGAAACCGTAAGAATTAACATTTTGTCCTAAAAGCGTGATTTGCGGATACCCGTCACCGACAGCACGACGGATTTCCTTCAGAATCGACCTTGAATCGCGGCTGCGTTCCCGGCCGCGGGTATATGGTACGACGCAGAAGGTGCAGAAATTGTCACAGCCGCGCATGATCGGGACCCAGGCATTAACGCCCGGCTGGCGTTGGGGGATAATATCTTCATAGCTTTCCGTGATGTCAAAGTCCAGATCAGCTACCGGAATACGACGGGAAAAAAATTCGTTGATCAGCTGTGGCAGCCGGCGGTAGGAATCCGGGCCGGCGATTAAGTCGACGTTAAGGTTTTTGTCTTTCAGGAGGTCCTGCTTTAAATGCGTCGGCACGCAGCCCAGGATGCCGATCAGGGCCGGGCGGCCTTTGCGTTTATGGCGGATCTCATGCACCGCCCCCCTCACCCGTCGGACCGCGTGTTCCCGGACCGCACAGGTATTGAGCAGGATGATGTCCGCTTTTTCGGCCGAATCAGAGAACTGAAATCCTTCGAGTTCCAGAAGCGTTTGGACCAGTTCCGAATCCGATTCGTTCATTTGGCAGCCCCAAACTTTCAGATATACTTTTTTCTTATCTATTATCATATCAATTATTTGCGATTTGTAGTCGAGTGTATAAAGCTGTATAATGCGATTAACGAATATGACTTTAAACGTAAAAAAATTCGTTTTTACTCATTATTATAAAAGCCCTTGGGATTTAAAGACATCTTGAACGATTTTCTTCGCAGTCGCTCCGGATGGCGTCTCTCCTCCCGTCAGATTGCACGCGAATACGTATGTTGTGTCGCCACTCTCCAGAAAACCGACAAACCAGCCCAGATTCCAATTATCCTCAGAATCCATACCTGATCCGGTTTTGCCGTAAAGCGCGCCTTTATCGGTTTTCTCAAGCAACATAATATCACGCAGTATCCCGATATTCTCCTCTGATAACGGAAGCTTTCCATCCAAGAGTTTGTTTAAAAGAGCGACCTGTTCATCAGCGCTGATATTGATTGATGTGGTATCCGGTCTCGGAAGCCAGAAGATATCGATCCCAGCTGAGATATCCTGTGAACCATACCCAATCTTCTCGATATATTCTTTCATCCGGGTTTCACCTATTTCCCGCGCTAAGATCTGATATGCGGGCACAGCCGATACCCGAAACGCTTCCCGAAGTGTTAAATCCTGATTCCATCCATCGATAAACCGTTTAACGCCGTCCCATTTATACCACGGCCCATCAGCTCCTTTGATGAGCCCAAGCTCCAGCCCGATGAGACTATTGTAGATCTTGAATGTCGAGCAAGGCGAAAGCCGGTGTGCGCTAAGCTCTGTATCAATGTTGACCGTCTCCCCTGTTGTCCGGTTATAGATTACAAGTGCCGCGTCATATCCCTGTAAAAGAGCCTTATCGATTTCCTGTGCAAAGGAAACGCCAGCAATTAAAAGAAAGCAAATGAATAGCGTGATGGTCTTAATTCTCATATTTATTTCTCCGCAATAACAAGCATTTCGAAGTCTTCAGTGGTCAGCTTATCGTTTCTTGAAAACTCTCCGAGCTTTGCTCCAAAGATGTCGATTTTTTTATACCCCAATGATTTCAAAAGCCATGTTATCTCACTCGGCACATAATAACGTTCATTAGACTTGAGTTCTTTTTTATTGCCGGAATCATCCTCAATGACCGTTGTGTGATAATCACGGAAAGTCATCAGATCGAGCGTGCAATCCTGATATTCTGCGTTTCCTTCATTTGCCTGCGATTCGTAAAACTCCTTAACCGAGTGGAATAGCGGAAATAAACCATTTAATGTGGTAAAGATCAATTTGCCATTATCTTTTAATGCCTTCGTAGCATTTTTTAGAATTTCAAAATTCATCTCATCATTTTCCATAAGCGAAAACCCGGCTTCGCAAAGCATAATTGCCAAATCAAATTCACCTTCAAATGGAAGATTCCGGGCGTCTTGCTTTTGAAAATCTATCTTAACACCTTGCTCTTGCGCCTTTTCCTTTGCTCTCTTAAGCAGTGCATCAGACAGATCTATCCCGGTCACTTTATATCCTCTTTTGGTTAACTCAATCGAATGCCGACCAGTACCGCATCCGATATCGATAATTTTCAATGATTTGTCGCTATTGATCTCTTGTTCAATGAAATCGCACTCGCCTATTGTGCCTTGCACGAAACATTCGCTATCGTACTTATGGGCGTAATTTTCATATAATTCTTCGTACCATTGCTTCATCATCAGCTCCTTTTAAATATGTAATTTCTCCAATTTTGTTCAATAAGGATTTTATCCAAAGACCCTTCTTTTACAAACTTAAGACCGGTCTTTTGATTAATGCCAGACACACAATCTTTCGTATAGCAATAAACTGGCCTCCTAAGAATTTTACCATCAACCTCCAAATTGCTGTATTTTTCGTTAATGCCTTCTCCATCTTGAATAATCATAAGAAAAAAGCCATTTTGTTTTAATATGTTTGATATTCTTCTTGTTACATTTGGCAATTCATCTAAATCAAGATGGATTAATGAACCGCTTGCAAATATGCCGTCAAATTGTCCAAGACTGTCATCCAGATTGCGAAAATCCATAACTTCAAATTTGCATTCTGGGCAGCGTTCTTTTGCAACACGGATGCATTCGCTGCTGTAATCTATACCAATGACATCTGCCCCTAATGTTGCCAATCTCTTAGTTTCGTGTCCCGGGCCACAACCCAAATCTAATATTTTTGGATTTTTCGGGAGCAATAAAATAAATTCTTCTATTGTCGGCATCAAAATATCATTTTCATACCATTCTTGAGCAGTTTTTTCTGCCGTTAAATCGTAAAATAAATTCGTTTCATCTTTCATTTTAATCTAACCCCATCAAGGCCTCGGCTATCTTCTCCATAGTCATCCTATAAGGTAACCATCGGCCACCCAAACACTTTAAGATATACTTTTTTGCTCACTTAAGCACCTTTAAGGTTTTTCTCATAACAATATTGTCGGGGTAATCATAAATATCCACACCGAATTCTTTTATTGCCACACTCCTAGACA
>Ga0272441_10007860_pt1 | contig 17155 bp, 19 predicted proteins | sample SSMProp6N_FD_193582 | JGI IMG/M metagenome (GOLD analysis project Ga0272441, IMG submission 193582) | Marine sediment archaeal communities from Little Sippewissett salt marsh, Falmouth, MA, United States - SSM-Prop-6N | ecosystem: Environmental > Aquatic > Marine > Wetlands > Sediment ...
GATTCCTGTTGAACTAGATGTTGTCTATGGAGATAATGTTGGTGCAATATCTGTTAATTATCCAACTGGATCTATTCCTGCTGGCTCTTATATTATCAATGCAACTGTTCAAAACTTTGGTTCCAATGATCAATTTGATGTGTTGGTGAATTGTTCTGTTTTTGAGGGTGGTATTGGTGGAACTATAATTGATGAGGATTTTTCTAGTGATCCAACTGATTGGACGATTACGAATATTGAGGGTACTGCTTGGTCTTGGGATAGTGGTGATGAACGTATGGAGAATAGTTATTCTGGTTCTCCCAGTGGGTATTTGGATAGCCCGGTTCTTGATTGTTCTGGTAAGTCGGGTATTAGTCTTTCGTTTTGGCATTATTGGAAAGCGGATTATTCCTCTGGTAATCAGGATGGGTATGTGCGCGGTAGTATTGATGGTGGTCTTTCGTTTCCGTTTTTGATTGATGAGTTTCATCATAATGATCCCGCTGATGAAACCGCGGTGAAAAGCTATGATATCTCCTCGTGGGCGAATAATCAACCTCAGGTGATGATCCGTTTTGATATCACCAATGATAATGATTGGTATTGGTATGTGGATGATTTTAATGTGAGCGCGGAGATCACCGGTCCTCTTGTGTATGCGAGTGAGTCCTTGGTGGATATTGCTGCATATGATTCTTTGTTTGTTGAGTTTACTCCTGCTTGGGTGGTTTCTGGTGGTATGTATGGTATTCAGATCACTACATTGCTTGTGGGTGATGAGTATCCGGGTAATGATATTGCCGCGGATGTGGTATCAATTGATGGCCCGGGTCTTTCTTTTGATCCAACAAGTTATGATGCTGGTAACATCCCAGTGAACAGCTCTGATGGCACCACCTTTGCTATTTGGAATGGTGGTGTTGGTTTGCTCACCTATGATCTGAGTGAGTCTTGTGACTGGGTTGAGGTATCACCACTATCGGGTGATTCTACTGGTGAGCATGATGTGATCACGGTGGATATTGATACCACGGATCTACCTGAGGGCCCGTATCATTGTGATATTAGTATCAGTTCAAATGCTGGTGCGGGTGTGTTTTCGGTTGATATGAATGTAATATCAGATACTACGCCTCTTGAGGATGTGAATCAAAGCGCGTTTGATCGTGGTTTTCCAGTTCGTCATACTTGGGATGGTGATTGGGGTGCTGCTCAGAACTTTACTCCGTCTATGGGTGTTATTTCACAGGTTGGTATCTATCTGAGAAAGTTTGGCACACCAGAGTTTGATTTGACGGTTGAATTGCGTGAGAATGGTCCTGAGGGGACTTTGCTTGATTCGGTTGTATTTCCTGCTGCTGAGGTGCCTAGTTCTTGGACGTGGCTTATGGTTGATTTCAGTGACACCCTAGTTGAATCTGGTACTGATTACTTTATTGTACTTCCACCTGCACCAAGTGGTGTATCCACTTCATTTGGGTATGAGTGGGGGTATGCGTTTGGTGATCATTATCAACCTGGCTCTTTTTGGTTTACTCGTGATGGTGGTGGTCTGTGGCGTGATTTGCCGACGATGTATGAGTTCACTTTTAAAACCTATGGAACTGGTTAGGTTCCATTATTTTTTTATTTTCGATTATAATGGATAAATTATTGTAGATATTTTAATTATCAAATATGTGATAATAATAGATAATGTTTTAATTCAAATGATATAAAATATTGATGTAATATATTTTTTACAAATTCGATATATATAAATACTTGAAATGTAATATATATTTTACATTAAAAATGTGGGTGACACATATGGTTGTAAGTAAAAAGGTAAACACGAGAAACAGAATTAAGACAAAATATGGATTTGCTATTGCAATTATAATAGTAGGAATTATTTTTTCATTTTTTGATGTTGGCGGGCATGAGTTTGCTGGTTTTCCATCTCTTGGGATATGGATTATTTTCATTGGTGTTAATGGTATCATAATTATCTCATTTTCACTTGTTTCAAAAAGAGAGCGGATAATTGATGAACGAATGGAGCATATTGGATACAAAGCATCACGAGTAACAACACTAGTTTTCGTTCTTTTTTTGTTTGCATTCATGATTCTTGATGGGATTTATACCATAACCCTTCGTTATTACCTTTTTTCAAGTTCCCTAATTTGTATCTATATATTTACGTACTTAATAGCTTATAAAATTATAGAGCGTAATTGTTGATTAAATGACTTTTTAGGGAGTATGAAAAACGATGAAAACAAGAATCACAGAATACAGAAAGTCATTAAATGTAACCCAACAACAACTAGCAGATATTGTAGAAGTCACACGACAAACAATAATATCATTAGAACAAGGAAAATATAATCCCTCTTTGGAACTAGCTTATAGAATTACTAAAGCACTTCATAAAAAACATATTGAAGAGGTCTTTATTTTAGAATAATAAAATTAATGTAAAAAAAGGCGGATAAACTTATTCGGAAAGATAAACATGCGAGACAAACGATTTGTTGCAGAACATCGAGGAGGTCCACTTAAAAAGGAACAACACTATCAACTAATGAAATGGGCTTGTGACTGCGCAGAACATGTCTTACCTCTTTTTGGAGAACCTATTGATGAGCGACTAACAGATGCGTTACATGTTGCCAAAGCATGGATGCATAAGAATGCTTCGGTTGGTGATGCACGAAAAGCTTCAGTAAATGCTCATTCGGTAGCAAGGGAGATGAAAAATCCAATAGCGATTGCCGTGGCTCGTTCTGTTGGACATGCTGTTGCAACTGCCCATATGGCGGACCATTCATTAGGACCAGCATGGTATGCATTGAAAGCAGTGAAACAGGCAGGCAAATCAATAGATGCAGAAAAACAATGGCAAAATAAGCAATTACCACTGGAAATAAAAGAACTTGTCTTATCTGCACGAAAGAACAGGAAATTTGACAATATATAAATAATTCAATAAGTAAACTATATGTTACATCAAATAAAACATGTAACATTTATATACAAATGGAAATAAAAGATGCTGAAAGAGATTATTTTTTTTTTTTCCATGAATCAATAATAATTATATATGGTAAATTGTATATTTATATAAGAAAATTTATTTTACCTGGGAAAGAATCGATATGAAATCGATATATGCCATATGTATAGTATTTATTTTCATTTACAATGTTATTTTCCCTAATTTCAGCTATGTGATGGTAGATGCTTTAAAAGGAACAGCTATTGATGAGAATACGTTGTTAGAAGGTGGATGGATAAAAGAGCTACCGGGTGTATTACTTCTTCATACAGAAGGCTCCTATTATAAGATGGGTTATCAGCATGGGTATTTGTTGAAAGAAAGAATACAGAGAAATATTTTAATTTATTTTAATTTTTATGAATCAAAAGGAACGACGTATAATGATTTTCATGCAATTTGGAATGCTACAAAGCCTTATGTTCCCGATCAGATTATTGAGGAGATGCAAGGAATTGCAGATGGCTCAGGAATTCCTTTTGAAACCATAGCTGTATCAAATATTGTGCCTATGAAATATCATTGCGCCCTTTTTTCAGCCTATGGACCGGCAACATCTTCAGGTGATTTATATTTCACCCGCAGTTTAGATTATACATATATCAAAGATCCTGTTACTGGAGAGGAATGGGATACTCAGATGATGATCATTCGTGAACCAGAGGAGGGGTTTGTTTCCATGTATCCAGGATTCACAGGTTTTGCATATTGTTATGGTGGCATTAATGAAAAAGGAATAAGTATTGCCCATGCCACCTCATATTGTAATGATGAAACGTATAATGGCACTCATCTCCGATTTAGGATGAAAGAAGTCCTTGACCATGCATCAACCGTACAAGAAGCAGTTCAAATCATGAATGCAAATAAGACCTGTGGATATAATATCATAATAGCAGATGGAAAAACAAATGAAAATGTTCTTATAGAACAAAATGCAAATATATCATATGTTGGAACGTGGAATCAATCAGATGAAGCGAATCATCCATGCTGGCCGATTGATCATGTTATAAGAAGGACTAATTTTTATGTTAACAAAACCTTAGCAGCTTCGCAAAGGCCTTGTTTTGATCCAAGAAATCCGATAAATTATCTGAAAATATTAGAAAATATTAGATCTGAAGAATTCAGAGGACTTCCATCTCAATTTTGGTTTCATTATAAGGCCCTTAGTCAAGAAATTGAGAAAAGATGGGGTTTCATTAATTTATCTGATGCTATGGATTTGATTCGTGATGTCTATAATGGAAAAAACAATATCATGTTTAAAATAAATGATATTCAATGGAACATCATTCATTTTGGATATTACTCTATTCATCAATGGGTCGCCTGTCCTAAAACAGGGGACATGCTCATTTCGTTTGCAACATCAGATATCAGTGCGTTTAAACAACCTGTGATGTATTTTAACTTATTTGAATTGAAAGCATACGTGCCACCATAAAGAAATTCATTGATTTTAATGTGGATGTTTGATATAGTATTGAATTGACTTCTTTATAAGGTAATGTCTTGATGTAATAGGTCAATATGGAAGAATTATCGAAACTTATTTCTGCAATAATTCAATTTTATATTTTGAGATGGGATTATGAATGATAACCATTATATTGTAGAAAAAGCGTTGTTACGGAAAGGTTTAGTATCTGGTTGGTATGGTAATTTTATCTCATTTCCCCATGATCTTTATTTTATTTCATTAATTGAAATTGGTCCTGATGATTATTTTACATACCCTAGCATTGGAGTTGCAGGAGCATATGGCCGTGCAAAAAAGGCTCATCAACTCCTTATAGAAAAAACAGAGAGGGAAATTAGAAAATTAGGAAACTATATAGATAACATAGACAAAATGATATGTGAAAAAGAACATTCAATTAAAATAAATAAAATGGATATTAACAAATGTATAATACCAAGGCGGTATTATTTACAAACAGGAACATTTTCACATGGAGTAATAAACGTAAAAACGATAAAGAAAAAATATGAAATATTATTTCCTGAACCAAAGAAAGTAATACCTGAGTTGAAGGATTATCTAGTAAAGAATTTTTATTCTGTAAAGTAATAGCGTAAAACAAGAAGGGGGAGGAAAGACAGGTGCATAATAATGAAAACGTACGGTGAGTGATGTAGGCTGTAATACTCGATAATTCTTCTAGAAACAGGAAAAAATCAAGATGATTGAGGACGTAATAATATCATTCTATCACTTTTTACATTCTTTTTTTGTAAAATGTACCATTCCCAAATGGTTATGAAATATTTGAAAATTATACTTAATAATAAGAAGTATGTTATATAACTTAATAGTTATTATGAATTATAATAAAGCAAAAAATTTTTGTCAAAATCTTTAATATTAACTTTATTAATCCAATTTTGACATACATTTTCATAAAAATTTTTTTATCCCTTTTTTTTGTTTCTTGTGTTGAGGTGAATAAGAATGAATAAAAAACTCATCACAACAATTGTATTGGGGCTGCTCTTCTCGACAGTAGTATCTGTCTGTGCTATTAATCAAGATAGGGAAATGGATCCAAGACCCATTCCACCAATATATCCCGGTATGCAAACAACAGACCATGATGAAAATGAGCTTGATCAGAATACACCATCAACTCCAACGATCACAGGTCCATCAACTGTAGATCTTCATGTCTCATATTACTATTTTATCTCATCAACAGATCCTCAAGGAGATGAAGTTTATTATGAAATTAGATGCTCCGATGGACCTGCCGTTTACCAAACAGATTATTATGATTCTGGTGAATCAATTTCATTTAGTCATACCTGGTCAACATTTTACCAAACATCAGGTCCATATTATGTATTAGCAAAAGCTATAGATAAGGATGGTCATGAAAGTAGTTGGGCGAGATTAGAGGTAAACATTCCAGAGATCGAATCTAAAAGTCAAACATGTCATGTCTGTGTGTTCCTTGAACACTTATTTGATCGATTTCCATTATTAGAATCCATCATTGGTTTCTAATCTTTTTTTTATTTTTTTAATAGATAGGAGGAATCATATGAAAAAGTGTAAAGAATGCGGATCAATAATGAGCATGTTCCATGGGCATATTCATCCTATCAAAGGAAAAAAACATATTATATGTAAATCATGCTATCAAGAAATTGATGATTTAATAAAACAATGGCAAACATTTGTCTTTCTACATCCAGCTTATATTAACTCTTTGAATATTTCTAATGAATATATAAAAAATGACTTTCAGAACACTGTAATAAAAATCATGAGCAAGTATCCAACTCCAATATCCCAAATCACTAGTGAAAATGAAAACTCATATAATTTACTCTCTCTCATCACAAAAAAAATAATTTAAACTATACAACCTTATATTAGTATATTCTTTTACAGATTTCTTTCATTATAAATTCGTTTTTCTCTTTAATTGATGAGACATCTTTCATTTATGTTTTCAACAATGAAGTAAAATTTATGAACATTTTTTTGTTTTTCAATTTTTTATCACTTATTTTTTGAATTTAATGAATATATTTATTTTTAAAGAGATCATATAGAATGAGTGAATACTAATCCAGTATTGTCTAAAATTATTGGTATTTTTAGTAATTTTAAATATTAAGAGTAGTTTTTTTTCTGCAATAAAAAATCAATACTGATTTCAATAAAAATATAATATTAATGAAGATGATTTCAGTAATTGTATTGATATTGATGAAAAATTATTTTGAACATTGGTGCTTATGATAATAAATAAAATAAATTGAACTAGAAAACAATTAATTAAAATTATATTAGATAATACAAACTTGAATAATACTTCTGTTGAATCTTTAGTATTATTCATACCTATTTTGCAACATCTTCTGTCAGAACCATTAGTAGTAATTTTCATGAAAGAAGAAGTAAATAGAGATTGAAAATATTGAATTTAATCCTAATTAATGCATTATAATCAAATGATAATTATTATTAAAATTCTCAAGGATATTTAAAATAAAATAGAGTAAAATATTTAAATATATATTTAATTATTAATAATGGGGAGTTTAATGAAAAATTTACGAACTATTAGTATAGTTTTAATGCTGATTGTATGTTGTTTCTTGATACCAGTTTCTGCTCGAGATATTTATGAACACCATTCTACTGAATATGATGCATCTGAACAAACAATTATGCAAGTGAAAAATATTGATGGGGATATATTTATTGGAAGTTGGGATAACAATTTTATCTCGCTAGATTATACGCTCATTACTCAAGATATTTATGGAAAAGACGAATTTGAAAAAGTCGAGATTGTTGCACATGAATCAAATAATACCCTATTTATTGAAACAGTTTTTTTAGAAGATCCTGTGCATGTTACGGTTGATATGACCTTTCATGTTCCATCATTTATTAATCTTAATTCTATTGAAACACAATCTGGTTTTATTCATATTTATGAGATAAATGATGAGAAGTATTTACAACCGTCGTTAAGTGTGAAAAATATTGAGGGATCTATCACAATTAATAGAGTTTCAATTGATGAAGGTAATCTTTCTTTAACGACACAAAATGGGGATATATCCCTATATGATGTGTTGGTTCCTAGGGGTTGTTTTCAATTAGATAATGAGAAGGGAGATATCTCGATCCATGATACTCGTTTTGGAAAGGGCTGTTTTTTTGCAGATCTTGACGAGGGAACGATTTATTTGAATGATGTTGTTATTTCGACAGGTAATTTTCAGGTATCCACTCATAAAGGAGATATTTCTTTATATGATATATCTATCCCTCATGGTGGTATTGATGTTATCACTGGTGATGGTGATGTGTCCATTCATGATCTTTCCTATAATTCAACAGATTTATCCATTCAAAATCCTCTTGGCTTTATTTATCTTTCGGGTGTTATTGTACATGATGGTAATGTTTTATTAGAGACCAAAAAAGATACTATTATGCTCTATGATATGACAGTATGTAATGGGAATATCATTGCATCTTCCACTGATGGAGAACTATCTTTGCGTGATGTACTTGTTTCACAGGGTGATGTCTCATTAACTACTACAACAGGTGAATTATCAGTATATAGTACAGATATACCAAATGGAAATATTGCATTTACAACTGATACTGGTGATATCTACTTTTATGAAACCTCTTTTTCCATTGGTGATTTTATTGCAGAAACAACAGGGGGCAGAATTTATATTAATGATCTGGTTGTTTCCCATGGAAATGCATCGTTTTCAACGGAAAATGGTGAGATTTCATGTTATGATCTTTCTATCCCAAATGGGTCAATCCTTTTTAATACGCATACAGGGGAAGTCTCGGCTCATGATGTCTATTTTACTCAAGGCGATTTATCGATTACTACGACAGATGGAGGGGAGATTTATGTTAGTGATATTGTTATACCTCAGGGCAATATTAATTTACAAACAACAAATGGACAGATTACTGTTTGGAATATGAATGCAGCCAATGGAAGTATGTCCATTCAAACAGATAAGGGAGATATCTCCTTGCATCAATCCACTTTTGCTTCATGGAATATTTTTACAGATGAAGGAGATATTTATCTCAATGATCTCGTATATGAACAAGAAGATTTATCCTTAACAACAAAAGGGGAAATTATGTGTTATGATGTTATGGTTCCTGATGGTGGATTATTTCTAGAAACAGAAACAGGTGATATTAGTGTTCATGATTGTCTTTTTAATGATTGGTCGTTTACCACCGTAAGTGGAGATTTACATATTAGTGGTTTTACCGTAGAAGATAAAGATCTTATTCTTACAACAACAGGAGACATCTCTGTTTATGATATTTTGTTACAAAATGGTAATCTTCAGGTCAATACAGAAAAAGGTGATATTTATGTGGGTGATGTTGACATGAACAATCGAGATCTTACGTTATCAACCACGAATGATATTGTTGTATACAACTGTCAAGCCAAAGTAACAGCATTATCCGAACATGGTGATGTCACCATTGGCAATGTCACCGGTCTATATGAAGCATCAACAGATAAAGGAAGTATCTGGGTAGAATTCTTAACCATTCAACAAGATGCAATTATTAAAACGAATAGAGGAAACATTCAACTCCTATTTGATAAGGATGTCCATTGTGATTTATCTGTTAATGTCAATGCATTAATTGGAGGGATCTTTCTGTTTAATATGCGATCTTACATTAATGTGCATGCACAAACTTTCCAGCATCTTGATGGCTTTATAGGAAATGGCGGCTATTTAATTGATGCATCTATTGGTGAAGAGGGAGCATCATCTCTTTTAGGTGGTATCGTCACATTTAAAAAAGTGAGGGAGCGATTATTGCCATAATTTCCCTATATTTTTTTTTGGAATTTCTATTGTAAGTAATGATTTCTTTTGTTGTTTCATACAAGAAATTGTTAGAAAATCTTTTATAAGGAATTTACAACTATTTTTATAAAGAGCAATTAGAAGGGAGAATATGAAAAAAATACTACCATTTATAATAATTGGAATTTTCGTTGTTAATACCTTTGGAACTGGTGCCTTAAAAAATAATATTTCAAAAGTATCACATGATGAGTATGATATGGTTATTATCGCTCCAGAACTATTTACTGATGAAATCCAACCGTTAATAGATCATAAAAATACCTATGGCCTAAAAACTTATTTACAAACAACCGAACATATCTATAGATCGTATCCTGGTAGAGATGAACAGGAACAAATAAAATATTCTATCAAAGATGCAATTGAATCTTTTGGAGTAGATTATGTGCTGCTTATTGGTGGAAGAATTGGCCAGACATTTCAATGGTATCTTCCACCAAGATACTCTCATATTGATGATGGGTTTATGCATAAAGAATTTCTTAGTGATCTTTATTATGCAGATATATATGGAGAAAATAATGAATTTGATGATTGGGATTCCAATGGAAATAATATTTTTTCAGAATGGTATGTTGACGATCATGAATCAAGAGACATCATGAATCTAAAACCCGATGTTGCATTAGGAAGACTTCCATGTAGAAGTAAAGAAGAAGTTGAGGCAATTGTAAACAAGATAATTGACTATGAACAAAGAAAAGTTGGAAAACAATGGTTTCATAATGCACTATTTATCGGAGGGGATACTAATCCAGGAGTGGGAGATCCATTTCCCTATGAAGGAGAAGTAGATTGCACATACACAGCTGAATATTTAGTTGACTATAATATTACCAAATTATTCGTATCAGATGGATCACTTAAAGGTTATCATGATGTTATATCAGCATTTAATAATGGAAATGGATTTGTTTTATTTCATGGGCATGGGCTACAGACTGGGCTCTTTACCCATACCGTTGAAGGTGAACAACTAGCGGTGTTTGATACAGAAAATATTTCAGAATTACATAACAAAGGCATGTATCCGATAATGGTTGTAGGGTGTTGCTTGACCACTGAATTTGATGTTGGCATTTTCAATTTCCTTCAGATTCTAAAAAACTTACAACAGCATCATCACTTGAGAACCAGCAAATATGAATGTGTACAGGAAGTAATTGGTTGGAATCTGGTGAAACAAAAAGATGCTGGTACCATTGCTCATATCGGCGATAGTTCAACAGCATGGGGTGCACTGGGTGATGAGAATCATGATGGCATACCAGATAGTTTGAATGATGGATTGACCGCAGGTTTATGTTCAGAATTTTTTAGATTAATAGGTGAGAACAGCTATGAATCTCTTGGAAAGGTATATAAAAATACGTTAACTAATGTTCTTGATTCATATGAAGGATTTGACCAAAGAATTCACTATAAAAATGTTCAAGAATTTCAATTGATTGGTGATCCGAGTTTAAAAATCGGGGGGTACCCATAAAGGTTCTTACATTCATAATAGAAGAAAAAATTTGAAAATGTTATGTGTTGATTAGCTGAATTAATTCTCAATCATCATCAATTAAATAACCCTTTGAATCTAGATGGTATATATATCTTTTAAGGCACCCCTTTTTAAAAAATATCAAAAAGCTTGCATCGAGGAACATTGGTTATCTCATAAGGTTTTCCTGGAAGGTTGGTTTGTCGTATGGATTCTTCGTAATAGCTACAATCTTCATGGAACAAAAAACTATGAGAGAATGGATTGTTTTAGATGGTTAGATGGGTATGTTGAAAGTTTTTTTAATAATATATCTTTAAATAGTGATTTGAGGTTATTTAATTTGTTTGGAGGGTATAATTTATGGAAAACATCAGGGATATTACTGATGAAGAAAAAGAACTCAATTTGTTATTTTTAGAGAGATTAATGGAAGGATGTTATATTGATAGTTTGACTGGGAGTTTCTACTGCAAGGAATGCAATTGTCCGATTTCAATTGATTGGGGACATCATATTGCTTTTTGTGTAAAAGGTGGCAAGTTATGTATCTGTGTAAATAAGGAAGATGTTCAAAATCGAGTAAAATCTGGTAAAAGAGCATTGGAAATTCTTAGTGCAAGATATGCCAAAGGTGAAATAACAAAGAAAAAATTTGAAAAGATGAAGAAGGATTTAGAAGAGTAGGGATATGAATTAGAAGCTCATACCAATAGGAATGATTCTTGTGTTTAGTATGATTGGATTAATATGATAAGTTAAGGAATAAAAATAGGTTTATTAATAACATTGATTGGGATTTTCTTTGCATTTTTCCCGGTATATGTTTACATTATATCCGTAGTTCTGAGACTTATAATAGAACAGTCTATTTGAGAACACTTTCAATCGACCAAATAACAATTGAAGATGAGCCAAGTATAGAACGAAACATAACCATTAGAAATGAAACAAAGTCCTTGGAAGATAAGTATATTGATTTGTTACGTCAAGGTCTTATTGGAAAAGAAGAGTTCATGGCTTTTATAGGTCAAAATCCAAACAAGCCATCCGATTCAATGTAGGTAGACCGAAAGCATCTACTTTTCCTTGATTCGCAGAACGTAAGAAACTTATGGTGTTGGGTATAAGCAGTAAGCCTGCTTGAAATAGTTTTTTCTCCTTATTTTTTCAATATTTTAAAGACAGAAGGGCATAGATATAATATTTGTATTCAGTAGAATTGGTGGGACAGAATTATTATTTAATTTCATTCACTTCTTAATTGTTAGTTTATCTATTTCTGATTTTGCTTTTTCATAGTTATCTTTTGTACAAAATACTGCCATGTTTTCTGCAAAATTTCCTTTTATCAAAATCATATTGTATTTAGGCCTATATTTAACATTCTTAATGTTTTTCCACTTGATTGTCTCGTCTTGTCTTGCCTGGGCAAGGAGTCCTGCTCCTGCAACGCCTGGTTTTCCAAGTAATATTCCAAATATAAATGCAAGCGAATTAATCATCTTGTTCTTTTTTGCTTGAGCTTTTTGCGTATAGCATCTTATGCATTTATCGTCTATTACAAATCCTACATCATATTTTCCTTTGTAAAGAATCATTATTGCAAGATACGTCAAAAAGAAAAGTATCCCTATTAGCACAAAAAAATAAGCTAAATATCTTATTTCCTGAGTTATTGTAATAAGTATTATACTCAGAATTCCAAAGGGAAGTCCGAATGCAATTCCAAGTTGTTTTAGGATTATGGGATTTTTAAATATTGGAACGTTCATTTCCCATTTTAGCTTGTGTTTTGAAGTATCTTTGTCGGTCATTATTCACCTTTTCAGTTTTTAACTAAGGAGGTTAATAGTTTCTAGAATAAATAAAGTATCTTTAATTGCTGAGTGCATGTTGTAAGCCTCCTTAGAGAGGTTTTTTCACCTTATATTTTCATATTTTTTAAAGACAGAAGTAATAAATAATATAAATCAAGATTTAATTTAGTTTTGAGGAGATAGGGATTGAAAAGATTTCATTAAATAGTTTTTTGAAATTTGCTTAAACCGATAGGTCGACATCGGTTTTAATTTTCTCAAATATTATTACAATTATTTTTGCAATTATCGAAAATTGGGATATATATACCATCATGTTTGTTTATTGGTTTCAAAGTGTAATAATCGGTTTTTTACAATTATTAAGATTATAAATCTAAAAAAAATATCTACAAGAGGATTTGCCTCAGGTTTGGTTAATCACTCGGGTATTAAAGCAAAAAAAAGATTCGCAATAATAATATTCGCCATTTACTATGGGCTGTTTCACGTAGCCTATTTATTCTTTATAGGATTTAATTATTTGTTTTTACAGGGCTTTACACATTAATTCTTTTAATCAAGGGCAAAATACTTAGTTGCACAATAATTGTTTTCATGCTCTCATCTGGAACGTGTTTATTCTCTAGTGCCCCAAATAATTAATTTAAACGGAAATTAGGTGTATATAGCAATGATAAATAAGATTAAACCAAATATCATTGATACTCTTAACATCTCGGTAGTTTTACCAGCATTCTTTAAATCTAAAAAAGATAAAGATAGTGCGTATATGGTAAATATTGTCAGAGGTATGGCCATGAGTCCATACCACATACTATATAATCCATAGAAAAATGGTATAAATAGACACATTGCTGATATTATTGCCAGTGTGCTTCCTACATATATCGATCTTTTTTCTCCAATAATTAATGGTAAGGTTTTTCGTGTTTTTTTATCTCCTTCAAAATCGCGGACATCTAGTATTATTTCTCTACCAAAGAAAACAAAAAAAGTCACTAGGGTAAAAAATAACGGTTTTAATAAATCTACAGCAATTGCACCACCATATATAAAAGCTAATGAAACCGCAAAAGCAACAAGGAAATTTCCCAATACACCTTTGTTTTTTAAATAAGATTCATAAAAAAATGTAAGTAGGATTATTGCAAGCATTATCGCAAAACAAAATATGTTAATGAACAATGATAACAAAATGCTGATAGCAAAAAGAATTAATCCCATATATAACCCGGTGATACGCTTGAAGACCCCTGAAGGTAATGGTCTATTGGGATGGTTTATTTTATCTATATCATAGTCAAAATAATCATTAAACGGATGACAACCCGCCCCCATACAGAACATAGCTATCATTCCTAAAATTAATTTTACAGAGAGTGGTTCAGAACCAGCAACAAGAGCACCAATATAAACACAAACAACTCCTAAAATAATAATCTCAGGTCGAATAAATCGTAAAAAACCAAATATTTTACTTGACAATTTTTTTATGGGAATGAACATCTACCTTCATAAATATTTTTAATTAGTTATTTTCATATAATTTTTGTATTATATATAATATACTAAGGGACTAGAGTTCTAATTTTTTTATTTAAAATACCGGTTAAGACTAACTTGGGGAAAATTATAGAGCCCCAAGATTTGGGGCTGCATTGTTGGGTCCAGGCCGTAAGCCTCCTTAGCATAACTTTTTCTCAATATTTTTTACATTTTTTAAAGACAGAAGTGCATCATTTACTTTTGTAACCAAACTTTTTATCATATGCTGGATGATCAATTACATCAAGAACAAACGCGATAATCTCAATATTTGTTTCGCCATCTGTTAATGTATAAAGCATTCTCCAAAAATTTGGGAGTTCTACTCTGAATAAGTTTGTTACGCCATACTTATCTTTATATTCTTGAGGAATTAGTTTTTTGGCTATATGATTGCCATAATGCGGATTAGCTTTGATGAGCTCTACTTTTTTATTTATTGATTTAAGTATCGATTGATCTGTTTTTGATTTTAGAGCCTCTTCATTTAGATGATTATAAACTTCCTCTGCTTCAGGTGAAAGAATAACTCTTACTTTTTTCATAGTTCAAGTCCTTTAGAGATTGCTTTACGAAGATTTGGATTAGTATTATGAATCCAAGTTATTCCACTGAGAGTTACTGTGATTTTATTACTATATTCTAGATAGGTGAGTATTACTTTCAATGTATTATGATTAACCTGTTTTGGAAGCATTTTTTTAAGTTGCGCAATAGTTACCACGCTTTTATCCATGTTTTTTAATATTTCTTCAACCATGATTACTGTATTTAAAGTGGGAGAATGTTCAAATGTATTATTCTGGATGGTAATTGACATATTTATCACAAATTGTTATTAGTTAATAAATATATGATACTAACTAATATTTATATTTTTTGGAAAAACAGTATCTTCAGTCATTTTATTGGTAAAAGATGTTGGGTGTAGGCCGTAAGCCTCCTTGAAACAGTTTTTTTCTCAATATTTTTCAATATTTTAGAGGCAGAAGTTCTCAAATAAAATACATAGCAAAAAATTATATATGGTAATATATTGATATGCATAGCAAATATTTAAATATAAGTTTATATTGTTATGTATTATGAAAGGAGAGAAACGTGAACGTATTTTAAGGATATTGTTAGATAATCCTGATGGAAATCTTACTGCTTATGCTGTCCATATTGAGGCTGAATGTTCGCAACCTTGGGCATTAAACTATCTTAAAAAATTAGAGAAAATGAATTTAATAAAAAATACAAAAGTCATTGATGCCTACAACCTTTTTGAATATTGGATAAAAATACGTTCTCCAATAAGATACTCAGAATATCATTTGAAAAAAGAACCTCTTTCTATTATTGAAGAATCAAAATTAAAGTATGCATTGACAACTTATCAAGCAGATAGAATAATTCACAATTATCTTTTTCCAACTAGAACTGATTTTTATATAATGAAAAAAGATTTAAACTTATGGCATAAGATTCTCTTATCTAATGGATTAGTTGGGAAAGGAAATACTCGAATCCTTATTGCTGACCAACATATTATAAAAAATTCCATAAAACGCAAAGGATATTCTCTTGTTCCTAAATCTCAGCTTATATGTGATCTTCTTATGGAGGGCGGAGTGGCAATAGATGCAGCAAATAGACTAATAAGGAAGTGGTATTCTGACGTTATATGATGAAAGAATTACAGATGTATCTTTTCAAACGCTTAAACATATTATAGATATAGTAGATTTTGAAATTTGTGTTTGTGGTGGTTGGGCGGTCTATTTTACTGTTAATGAATATTTTAAGGAAATAAAAGATAGGAACTATATTGGATCACAAGATATTGATATTGGTTTTTCATTAAAACCTATGATGGGAAAAACAGAGTTATTATCGACTGATCTCTTCAAAATGATGAAAATATTAGAGGAAAACGGATACAAACCTTCAATGTTTGGTTATAAAAAAGATGATAGAATAGAAGAAAACTTTACTCTGTATGTGGATATTCTTGTCAATTCATATCCTCAAAGTTATCAAGATATATCTCCGCAGAGTTTTTTTGAAGTCCCTCTTATTGAGAAGATCTATAATAATAACCAATTTCAAGTTAAATTACTAGAAATATCTGAATATTTAATTATTCCAACTCGAGAAATGATGGGTGCAATGAAAATAATATCGATCCCCTCAAGAGGAAAACATCATAAAATTGTAAAAGATCTCTGTGATTTATATTCTTTAATTTGGTTTGCTGATAAATCTCCCGATGAAATTATAAATGATATCTCTTCATTATTGATACCAAATTCAATTAATCGATTTAAAGAAAGCATTAATAAAGATATTATGAGTGAATGTGAAGAACATCTTGGTGAATCAAAAGGTTCGATAAATACTGTGGTTAGCCAGATTTAATGAAACAAAACAAGATGAATGAGGCTTAGTAAAAGTGTGTTGGGTGTAGGCCGTAAGCCTCCTTATAAATAATTATATATGACAATTAGAATAATTTAATAGGACAGAAAAAACCAAGTAGGAAAATAATAAACTATAACAGGTTGAATATTTTTTCAACCTGTTACCATTTTTTTAATCAGAAGATTTAAATTATTGTAATTTATACAAATGTTGTCATTAATTTAGAGGGAGTAATTAATTATGAGAAGGAGGCAAATAAAATCATTATTAGTTTTTTTAATAATCATTTTACTTTCTAGTACAAGTCTTATTCAAGCATTGAGTATTGATCTAAAGAATGAATTTGATGATTTTTTTGAGGATAAAGTAGAATCTTTTTTTGAAAAAAGAAAAATTGATACTTCATATAACAATTTAGTGGGGATGGAAGAGGTTGAGCATGACATTGATTTGATA
>Ga0272441_10007861_pt1 | contig 17151 bp, 16 predicted proteins | sample SSMProp6N_FD_193582 | JGI IMG/M metagenome (GOLD analysis project Ga0272441, IMG submission 193582) | Marine sediment archaeal communities from Little Sippewissett salt marsh, Falmouth, MA, United States - SSM-Prop-6N | ecosystem: Environmental > Aquatic > Marine > Wetlands > Sediment ...
GTGGCCGGCGTGACCCCGGGCAAGGGCGGCCAGAAGATGGATGACGTTCCCGTTTTCAATACAGTTGCCGATGCCGTCAAGATCGCCGGGGCCAACGCCAGCATGATTTTCGTGCCCCCGCCCTTTTCGGCCGACGCCATCATGGAAGCGGCCGATGCCGAGGTTCCCCTGATTGTCTGCATCACCGAGGGTATACCGGTCATGGACATGATGCGGGTGAAGAATTATCTCAAGGACAAACCGGTGCGCCTCATCGGTCCCAACTGCCCCGGCATCATCACCCCCGGCGAGTGCAAGATCGGCATCATGCCCGCCGCCATTCACCAATCCGGCAAAATCGGGGTGGTCTCCCGATCCGGCACCCTGACTTACGAAGCGGTGCACGCCCTGACCATGACCGGTCTGGGCCAGACCACCTGCATCGGCATCGGCGGCGACCCGGTCAACGGGACCAACTTCATCGACTGCCTGGAAGCCTTCCAGGCCGACGACGCCACCGAGGGCATCGTCATGATCGGTGAAATCGGCGGGGACGCCGAAGAAAAGGCGGCCGACTACATCAAGGCCAACGTCACCAAACCGGTGGTGGGCTTCATCGCCGGCCTGACGGCGCCTCCGGGACGGCGCATGGGCCATGCCGGCGCCATCATCAGCGGCAGCAGCGGCACCGGCCAGAGCAAGGTGGCCGCCATGAAGGCCAACGGGATTCATGTGTGCGAGAACCTGGCGTACCTTGGCGATGTCTGCGCTGAGACATTCAAGTAACGTATCCGGTCTGGCCTTACCTTGATAGATTCAAAGCAAGGGCGGGATTGTTCCCGCCCTTTACCGTCTTAAGGCGGCCCCTGAACGTCGAACACCGATCGTCCAAAATCGAACATTGAATAAGGAATGGTCCTGATCGAGCCGAGGGCGAGACCTTCTTCTGGATTCTGGCTCCTGGCTCTTGAATTCTATTGCGTCCATTTCATGACGTAATGTATAAAATCGTTTTTGGAACAAACCAAGGATTCTGAACATTAAGGACAACCATGCACGAAATGGGCATCGCCATGGAGATCGTGGATATTGCCAAGGCCTCCATCCCGGCGGAAATGAAAGGGGCCAGAATCCAGCGGGTCAACCTTCAGGTGGGCAAGCTGTCGGCCATCGTGCCCGACAGCCTGCGGTTCTGCTTTGACCTGGTGGTCAAGGAGACGCCGCTGGAAGGGGCCGAACTGGCCATCGAAGAGGTGCCCGTGGTGGCCCGGTGCAGGGATTGCCGGACCCAGTGGACGGTGACCGAGCCGGTGTTTACCTGTAGCGCCTGCCAGGGCGGGGCCATCGACATTCTTTCCGGCCGCGAACTGGACATCAAGTCCATAGAAATCGAAGACGAGGATTAACGGTTACGTATAAATCCCGATATCTGCGTTACGCTTCATCCCTCATCATTGCGGAGTAATGCCAATACACATCATTTCTCGGGATTCGCACGCCTTGATCTCGGAATTTTTTCGTAACCATTCGCAATGAAACCATTTACGCGTTAATTAAGGATTGATTATGTGGTTTTTCGCCAATCGCATCACCAGGCGCTATCATCACGACCCTAAGCATCGCGGTCCCCACGGCCGTCACCATGATCACGGACAGGCCGTGGAAACACGGCGGTCGGGAACCCGCGAAATCAAGGTGGTCCGTCGGGTGCTGGACGCCAACGACATCATGGCCGAGCGCATGCGGACCCTCTTTGCCGAACATAAGGTCTTCGTGCTCAACATGATGAGCTCGCCGGGTTCCGGCAAGACCACCACCTTGCAGAAGACCCTGGCCCGCATCATGCCGGACCTGCGCTGTGCGGTGATCGTGGGCGACATCTGCACCACCCACGATGCCGATCGCCTGGCCCAGTCCGGCGCCCCGGTGATCCAGATCAACACCGACGCGTTCGGCGGCGACTGCCATCTGGCCGCCCACGTGGTCGAAAAGGCCGTGGCCAACTTTGATCTGGATGCCATCGACCTGCTCATCGTCGAAAACATCGGCAACCTAGTCTGCCCGGCCGAGTTCGATATCGGCGAGGACAAGCGCGTGGTGGTGCTCTCGGTCACCGAAGGCGAGGACAAACCGGCCAAATACCCGCTGATGTTCAGGGAATGTGACGCGACCCTGCTCAACAAGATCGACCTGCTGCCTTACCTGGACTTCGACATGGACCGGGTCCGGTCGTCCATCGGCGACATCCACCCTGGCATGCCGGTATACGAGATCTCGGCCAAGACCGAGGCCGGGTTCGACGAATGGATCGGATGGTTGGTGGGGCAGGTGAAGCAGAAATTGAAGGAATGATGGTGGGATTGGTTGTGTTGGTTTGATTCGTTGAATGGGTTGGAGCGGCTTCCAGCCGCGATTTTAACCAAAATGATCGCGGCTGGAAGCCGCTCCAACGAAAAAACGCCCCTGATGGGGTAACGTAGTCCCCAAATCGTCATGCCGGACTTGATCCGGCATCCAGTTCTTGGGCCAATCTTTTTACTTCCTCAGCCTCGGGTCCAACGGTGTTTTCCCACCCGTTTGATTAACCCTTTTTCGGTCATCTTTGTTAGCAAATATGAGGTGTCAGTCAGGTTGGTAGTCAACATTTCCCGGCATTCGGCATTTGTAATTGAGCCATATTGCTGGATATGGGCAATACCATCAGGAGGCTTTCTGGGCCTGCTGCCAGAAGGGTGACATCTGGCGCAGACGCTCGATGATGGGCGGCATTTTGTCGATGACAAAGTCGATCTCTTCTTCAGTGTTGTAAATGCTCAGGCTGTAGCGGATCGAGCCGTGGGCCGCGGTGAAGGGCACACCCATGGCACGCAGCACGTGGGACGGCTCCAATGATCCGGAGGTGCAGGCCGATCCGGACGAGGCGCAGATGCCGTATTGGTCCATCAGCAGCAGGATGCCTTCCCCCTCGATGAACTCGAATGCAATGCTGGTGGTGTTGGGCAGGCGGTTCTCCGGATCCCCGTTGATCATGCTGTTGGGCACACGTTTGAGCAGTTCGGCCTCGAGTTTGTCCCGTAACGCCCGCACCCGCGTATTTTCGTCATCCATATATTCCATGACCAGCTGGGCGGCACGGCCCATGCCGATGATAGAGGCGCTATTCTCGGTGCCGGCCCGGCGTCCGCCTTCCTGGTGACCGCCCATGAGAAAGGGGGCAAATTTGGTTCCCTTACGGATGTAGAGAACGCCGATGCCCTTGGGCGCGTGCAGTTTGTGCCCGGAGATGGACAGCATGTCGATGGCGGAGTCGGCCATATTGATCGGAATCTTGCCCACGGCCTGGACCGCATCGGTGTGAAAGACGATGCCTCGCTCGCGCGCCGTTTTGGCAATCTCCTCGACGGGGAAAATCGTGCCGGTTTCATTGTTGGCCCACATAACGCTGACGATGGCCGTGTCGTCGGACAGTTTCTTGTAGAGATAATCCAGATCCAGGCGCCCCTGCCGGTCCACCGGCACGAAGGTAACCCGATAGCCGTTCTTGGCCAGGTGCTCGCCCAGGTTTTTTACCGCCGGGTGTTCCACGCGGGTGGTAATGATGTGTTTTTTCTCCGGGTGGGCCCGGATGGCGGCGTGGATGGCCGTGCTGTCGCTTTCGGTGCCGCAGCTGGTGAACAGGATCTCTTCGGGCAGGGCCCCCAGCAGGGTGGCCACATGTTCGCGAGCCGCCTTGAGCTTGGCGCCCACGTTGCCGCCGAAGGCGTGCATGCTGGACGGGTTGCCGTAGAGGTCGGAAAAATAGGGCAGCATCTCCTGCACCACTTCCGGTGCGACGCGGGTGGTGGCATTGTTGTCCATATAAATCGGTTTCATGCGCTACACCTCCTCGACAACCAGATCCTGGGAAACCAACTCCTTGAGTTTGGTCTCCACGTAATGTTTCAGGGTAATCTGTGATTTGGCGCACGAGGCGCAGGTGCCCCGTAGCTTCACCATCACCCGGTTACCGTCCACATCCACCAGCTCGATATCCCCGCCGTCCTGGTTCAGGGCCGGCTTGATTTCGCGTTCCAGGGTGGCGTCGATCATCTTGATTTTCTGGATGTTGGTCAGGGCTTCGGGTTTTTTTGCGGCCCGGGGGGTGTTGCCCAGAACCGTATCGATGATGAACTGGATCTTGTCGTGGCAGTTACCACAGCCCCCGCCGGCCTTCACGTAATCGGTGACGTCTTCGATGTTGGTCAGGCCGTTTTCCCTCACGGCCCGCTCGATCTGCACATCGGAGACGCCGAAGCACTCGCAGACGATCTCGCCCTCGATCTCTTTCTCGGCTTCGCCGCGATAGTAAGCGATGGCCTTTTCCATGGCGTCCCGCCCCATGACCGAGCAGTGCATCTTCTCTTTGGGCAGGCCGCCCAGGAAATCGGCAATGTCATCGTTGGTGACCTTGGCCGCTTCTTGGAGGGTCATGCCCTTGATCATCTCCGTCAGTGCCGACGAGGAGGCGATGGCGCTGGCACAGCCGAAGGTCTGGAATTTGGCATCGGCAATCCGTTCGTCGTCACCCAGTTTGAAGGTCAGTTTGAGCGCGTCACCGCATGAGAGGGAGCCCACCTCCCCGATTCCGTCGAAATCGTCGATGAACCCGACATTTCGCGGGTTGAGAAAATGATCCTTCGTTTTTTCGGTATAATCCCACATGTTGTCCTCCAGGTTGAATGGGGTACTGTTAACTCTTATCGGTCGCAGGCTTGCCGGCGATGCTGAACGCCGCCTGTTTACATTGCTCGCTATACGATAAGCACGATCTTTTAAAAAAAAAGCCGTGACCTTGCCGTTTTTCTATGACAGAATTTTTTATCATCAAAAAGCCAAAAGTCCATGTAAATAGGAGCTTTTAAGTGTCACGGAAAGAAAGGAGGCACTACCATGAATCTGAGGAAATCCGTTTTCTCCGGAAGTTGGTACCCAGCGGACCAACAGGCCTGTGAAGACCAGATCCTTAAGTTTCTCGATGCAGGTAGAAATCAGTCAGTTTCCATAGCCAACCCCATCGGCGGCATCGTTCCCCACGCCGGCTGGTTCTTCTCCGGCAGCATCGCCTGCAACGTGATCCACCGGCTGGCCCAGGCCGCATCACCCGATGTGGTCGTGGTGTTCGGCATGCACCTGCACAGCGGTTCCCCCCGCACCATCATGCCCGAGGGCGAATGGGAGACCCCCTTTGGTCCAATCGCGGTGGATACGGCCCTGGCCGGTGAATTGACCCGCCGGCATGCCTTTCAAACGGAAACACCCACCCGGTTCCAACAGGAAAACACCATCGAGCTTCAGATGCCCTTTATCCGCTATTTTTTCAAGGACGCCCGGGTCGTGGCCATGGGCGTACCGCCGACGGCCGAAACGCTGGCACTGGCCAATTCAGTTGTAGAAACTACCCGGGAACTGGAGCTGAGCATGGTTGTCATCGGGTCAACGGATCTGACGCACTACGGCCCCAACTATGGCCTCACTTCAAAGGGCGCCGGCCCGAAAGCCGTGGACTGGGTCCGCAATGAAAACGACCGGCGCGTGATCGATGCCATGACCCGCATGGACCCGGAAGCCGTGATCCGCGAGGGCCTTGCCAACGACAATGCCTGCTGTTGCGGGGCGGCGGCCGCCGCCATCGCCGTCGGCAAGGCCATGGGGGCCAAAAAGGCCGACAAGCTGGTCTACGCGACCAGCTATGATAAAAGCCCGGGAGACAGCTTTGTGGGGTATGTGGGGATGTTGTTTTAAATCTTCTTCTGCATCTCCTTCAGCCGCTCACTGATTCTTACCGGATAGCGTTCCGCATCTTCGAGACGTTTGTGGCGCTGATCCAGTCGTTCGAAATTTCTGGCGAAACGTTCTCGAATCTCCTCCAGCGTCGGCATCGGCCCCACGGGTCGCCCCTTTTCCATGGTCGGTCGCAATAAAGCGGTGGCGCCGTTTACGGTTTCACCCCTCACACCGATAATGTCTCCGAGAAAACGGCCATCGGCAGTTGTATCGCGAAACACCTGCTTTTCACCGGCCAGGGTGATTTTGCCTTCACTGACTTTGCGCACATTCCGAGCGCCGAGCCGCACCATTTTGTACACCATGTCCAGGTAAGGGGCGTCGGCGGACACACCCATGCGGGTACCCACGCCAAAGGAATCGATACGGGCACCACCGGCAATCAGGTGCTCCAGAGCATACTCGTCGAATCCGCTGCTGGCAAAAATCTTAACCTCCGGCAGCCCCGCCTGATCCAGTATCCGACGCACCTTCTGGCTCAGGGCGATCATCTCCCCGCTGTCCAAGCGGACACCCATAAGGACGTGCCCCTTTTGGCGCATCCGATTGCCAACCACGACGGCAGCCCTGGCCCCCTGCAGGGTGTCATAGGTATCAATGAGAAATACGGCGCTGTTCGGAAACAGATTGGCGTAGGCCTCGAAGGCATCGGTTTCCGATTCAAATGCAGTCACGAAGGAGTGGGCCATGGTGCCGGAGATCGGAATTCCCCAGGTCTTGCCGGCCAGCACATTGCTGGTGCCCGAAAAGCCGGCGATGTAGGACGACCGGGCCACCGTCATTCCCGCATGGCGGCCCTGGGTGCGACGCAACGAGAAGTCGACCACCGGCAGGCCGGCAGCGGCATGAACGCAACGGGCGGCCTTGGTGGCCATCAGGCTGGCAACACCTACGGTATTGATCAGATAGGTCTCGATGATCTGGGCCTGGATTAGGGGCGCCGTCACCTCCATCACGGGCTCATCGGGAAAGAAGATCTCCCCTTCGGCCATGGCCGTGACATCCCCGGTGAATCTCAATGTGGACAGGTGGGCCAGGAAATCGCGATTGAACCGGCCGGTCTGAGCAAGCCAGGCGGTCTCCTCGTCGCTGAAATGAAAGCGGGTCAGCGCATCCATCACCGCCTGAAGCCCGGCGGCCACGAAATAGTTCCGCCGGGGGTGGGACCGCACGAACAGGGAAAATGTGGCCGGGTCATCCATATGCCGGTCAAAGTACCCGGCCGCCATGGTCAATTCGTAAAGATCGGTGAACAGGGGCCCGGGGAACTCGGGGAAACTCATTGGATGGTCGCTCCGTACAAACGCTCCATCCGTTTGAGGGCATGGCTGTGAGCCTCGGCGTCAACGTCGGCCACGCCGTCGCGCGGCACGAGGGTCTGGTAGTCCCGGTTGGCCAGCCCGCCGACGGTGTCCATCACACAGATGGAGGTGCACACGCCCACCACCTCCACTTCCTCGGGGCCGTACGCAGCCAGGATCGTTTCCAGGTCGGTGCCGTAAAAGCCGCTGTAGCGGGTTTTCGGCAGCACCCGTTCGCCGGACTGGGGGGCAAGCGCCTCGACAATCTGGCTGCCCCAGGTGCCGGCGACGCAGTGGGGAGGAAACTTTTCAAACTCCCGGTCGTCCTTGGCGTGAGCGTCCTGCAGATACACCACCAGGCTGCCTGCCCGCCGGTGGGCCTCCAGCCGCAGGCGCACGAAGGGGACAATCTCCCGGGCGCCCTGCCCACAGTAAAGAGCGCCTTTTTCGTCGATAAAATCGTTGAGCATGTCAACGACAATCAATGCCGCTTTGATCATGTGAAGCCGCCTTTCCGGGTCCTGGATGACCCGTAATTTAATGGAACCAAAATAGTCCTCGAACTATCATTTGTAAACATTGCCAAACAAACACTTGCCCCCTGGAATCCTTTTTGGACAACGGATGTTGATTAAGCCTTGTAGGGCTGATACTACTAGCTATAGTAAATCCAAACCATTGGTATCGCAATCCGCAGTACAGAAGGTTTTATTTGCATGAACCCAGACATCTACCGGGCGATGCATTTAACCTCATGAATAAGCAGTGTTTGTCGTTCCAAATAGGAGGAAAAGTATGAAATACATCGTTTATCTGTTGGGATTCCTGTGGATTGCGGCCGGCGCCATCGCCATCCTGTACACGGACGATTACAAGGGTTTTCTCAAGGGGCTGCTGACCCGGCTGGATCGCATGTTTCTGGCCATGATCCCCGCCATTTTCGGCCTGCTGCTGCTCTTTGCCGCGTCGTCGACTACCCACAGCGGGTTTATCAGGCTGATCGGCGTCCTTGGGATCGTCAAAGGGGTGCTGATCTATTTCAACCCCGGCGGCCTTTTTCAAATCAGCAAAGATTGGCTGGACACGCTTTCGGGCCAGGGATACCGGCTGGTGGGCATCATCGCCCTGGTATTGGGGACCGTGATCATCTCCTGGATTCAATAGCCGGACGAATCCAGCGTCGATGTCGCCAGGGGATCGAAACAGCTCGTCCGGGGATAAAACCTTGAGCATCATGCAGACGTCGGGTAAAAAGACAGGTGTCGGATGGTTAAGCTTCACCCTGCTGCTGGCCGGTCTGCCCCTGCTGGGCATCATTGCTGGCGGCCGGGATCCCGAACCCTACCTGGAAATGCCGCCGACCACCCGTTTTGTGCAGCATGCCGACTTTTCATTACCCTGGTTCACCTTTTTTGCCATTGCCGATCTGCTGTTGATCGGCAGCCTGTTGTGGGCCATTCGCTGCGGCCAGCGGTATAAGCGGGAAGGAATTGAAACGCCCGATTTTCCCAAGGCATTGAAAAAGGCCCCCGGCGCAGCAGTTTTTCAACACCCTGGACGCTTTCCCTGGTGGGGCTGGACCGGCATGGCCCTCTGCCTGGCCTTTTGGCTCCTGGCCTGGCAGCGGTTCACCTGGTTCTGGCTTTTCCAGCCCCACACCTTCCTGCCCATCTGGGCCGGCTTCATCCTTGCCGTCAATGCCCTTGCCGTCAAACGCAGTGGCAGCTGCCTGGTACTGCGCCGGCCGATTCGGTTTCTGCTGCTATTTCCGGCCAGTGCCGGATTCTGGTGGTTCTTCGAATACCTCAACCGCTTCGTTCAGAACTGGTATTACACCGGGATCGAAGGCATGGGGCCCCAAGAGTATTCGTACTACTCCAGCCTGGCCTTTGCCACCGTGCTGCCCGGGGTGCTCAGCATGATCGACCTGCTGCTCACCTTTCCCGCCCTGGGAAAAGGCCTGGCCCGCTGCCGGCCCATCCATCTGCCTTCGGACCAGAGGATTCCCCTGGCTGCCCTGACAACGGCGAGCAGCGGACTGGCCCTGATCGGCATCTTCCCGGATCAGCTCTTTGCCCTGCTGTGGGTATCCCCCTTGATCATCATCTTATCCATTCAGGCGCTGACCGGCCGGCGCACCCTGCTCCACCGGTTGCAAATCGGCGACTGGCGATCGGTGGTGGTCCCGGCCCTGGCGGCCCTGGTCTGCGGATTCTTCTGGGAGATGTGGAACTATTTCAGCCTGGCCCGCTGGACTTACACCATCCCTTTCGTACAACGCTTTCACCTGTTCGAAATGCCGATCGTGGGATACGGCGGATATCTGCCTTTCGGGTTGGAGTGCCTGGCAGTGGGATCGCTGGTGATCGGTGATCCGTTCATCCGAGAGAATGTGCCTTGATGGCCAGCTGTTGGTCCCTCCGTCGTGGCTGGCGAACCATCCCGGAAATCCAGCTAACGAGTTTGACCTTCAATTCCGAAAAACGTCTTGACGGGTGCTGTACGGTTGCTAAGTATAGAAATCCCGTTTTCTCTCGAGGTCCGATCATCTGCCGCGGCCGGTTCAATGCAATCTGCGAGGAGAATGAAGCCGACCGTTCGGCGTCCAAACGCAAAGGAGGAGGAGATGTCAACAATTAAAAAAGGCATGTTCAGTGGTTTCGTAATCGTTGTTGCAGCCATGGCATTGGCGGTGTTTATGGTTCCACCGGCACTGGCTGCGGGTTTCAAAAAAGAGTACAAGCTTCAGGTCAACGTGGGACCGTCATTTTACTGGGGTATCGGGGCGACTAAATTCGCCGACCTGGTCAGGGAAAAAACCAACGGCCAGATCAATATCAAACCCTATTTCGGCAGTGCGCTCCTGAAGGGCGCTCAGCTCAAATCCGCCCAGATGGTGGCCAAAGGCGTCATCGACTGCGCCTATGAGTCGACCATCAATGTTTCGCCGGTCATTCCTGAAGCCAATGTTTTTCACCTGCCCTTCTTTATCAACACGTTCGAGAACCTGGACAGGATGAAGGCCGGTCAGTCCGGTCAGGCGGTTTTTGCAGCCATGGAAAACGTGGGCCTCAAACCACTGGCCTGGGCCGAAAACGGGTTTCGCCAGGTGACCAACAGCAAACGGACCATCGAAAAACCGGAGGATCTCAAAGGCTTGCGCATTCGCGTCGTCGGCAACCCGCTGTTTATGGACACCTTCCGTCAGCTCGGCGCAGACCCGGTCAACATGAACTGGGGGGATGCCCAGACCGCTTTTCAGCAAGGCGTGGTCGACGGCCAGGAGAACCCCGTGGGTGTACTGATCCCGGTCCAGATCCACCAGTATCACAGCTACGCCACCATGTGGAATTACCTGGTGGACCCCCTGGTCATCTACTGGAATCAGAAGCAGTGGAAGGCCTTTCCTCCTGATATCCAGAAGGCGATCCAGGAATCTGCCGAGGCCTCCGGCCGGTTTGAGATCGCGCTTTGCCGGGCCGGTCTGGACGGCGACAAATCCCTCAACGTCCTCAAAAACGACTTCAACTACACCATGGAGGTTCCCGACCCGGTTAAATTCATGGCGTCCAAGGGCATGACCGTTACTTTTCTCTCCGCCGATCAGGTGTCGGCCTTCGCCGCGGCCACAGCCCCCGTGCTTGAAAAATGGGCCAAGGAGATCGGAACGGACCTGGTGGACAAAGCCAAGGCTGATATGGCCAGATAGCCTCAACGGAGCGCCCCGCGTGGCCGCCCCAACAAGCTAAACCGGAATGTTGCAATAATTCGCTGAGGAGCGCTTTTGAGATCCAGAAAACCGATTCGCGCGGACTATTGGATTGCAGCGGTTTTGCTCATGTCGATGGCCCTGATTGCCTTTGTCAATGTCCTGAGCCGCTATTTCATCCACTTTTCCATCGGTGCCACAGAGGAGATCACCATCAACCTGTTTGTTTGGATGACGGTGGTCGGCACGGGCATCGCGTTCGAGCGCGGGGCGCAATTGGGCATGGTAACGTTTTTCAACCTGTTCCCGCTGAGAATGAGAAAAAGTCTGGTGGTCTTCAGCGCCCTTCTGGGTGCCGGGCTCTTCATTCTGGTCTGCGTCTATATGGTTCAGGCCATCTACGATGAACTGACCCTGTTTCACGCCACCAGCGCGGCCCTGGGCATCCCGGTGTGGATCTACTATACCGGGGTGCCGCTTTTTTCGGTGTTTGTCTTCCGAGGCATCTATCGCGGAACGCTGGCCCGTCTGGCGGTCATTGACGGGAAGGCTTCCTGATGGAAATTCTTCTCATCAGCTCGGTTTTCCTGGTCCTGATGGTTCTCGGGGCCCCCATCGGCACCGCCTTGGGTGTGGCGGGCGTGGTCACCATCTATCAGTTCGACCTGGGCATCGAAATGCTCGGTGTCAATTTCTCTTCCGGCATTGCCTCATTTCCGCTCCTGGCGATCCCTTTTTTCGTTCTGGCCGGAGTCATCCTCGATCGGGCCGGGCTGGCGGCGACCATCGCCCGATTTTTCGAACTGCTGGTGGGTAAAAGCACCGGCGGTCTGGCCATGGTAGCGGTCATGACCTGCATCTTCTGGGGTTCGCTGTCCGGCTCCGGACCGGCGACCACCGCCGCCGTGGGCATGATCCTGCTGGCCCCCATGATCAAACATGGCTATGATAAAAGCTTTGCCGGCGCGACCATTGCCAACGCCTCCGATCTGTCGATCATCCTCCCTCCCAGCATCGCCTTTATTATCTACGGCAACATCACCAGTGTTTCCGTCAGCGCCCTGTTCGTGGCCGGCATCATCCCCGGGTTGCTGACCGGTGCCGGGACGGTTCTGGTGGCGTATTTGGTTTCCAGGAGGCGGAGCTACCGGGGCATCGCGCGACGGGGTAATAGGGTCGAACTTTGGCAGGCATTCAAGAAATCCATCTGGGCGCTGCTGGCGCCGGTGGTTATTCTCGGCGGGATTTATTCGGGCATCTTCACGCCCACGGAAGCCGCCGTGGTGGCCGTTTTTTACAGCCTGTTCGTGGCCGTATTCATTTACCGCTCCATCCACTGGCGCGATATGATCGACATGCTGGTGGATGCGGCGGTCACCAGTTCGGTGATCATGTTCATCGTGGTCTTCGCCGGAATTTTCACCTGGACCGCCTCGGTTATCGGGGTGATCGACCGGGCCGCGGAACTGATCGTAAGCATCGCCCCCAATGCCATCGTGATGATCATCCTGATCGACCTTCTTCTGCTGGCCCTGGGCATGGTGCTGGACGCCATAAGCATCTCCTATCTGCTGATGCCCATTCTCATCCCGGTCCTCAAAGCCTTCGGCATCGACCCGGTCTGGTACGGGGTGATTTTTATTTCGGCCCTGGCGGTCGGTCAGGCCACACCGCCGGTGGGCGTGAATCTGTTTACCGCTGCCAATCTGATCAACAGTGACGTGGACAGTGTGGCCAAGGAGGCCATCCCCTATGTTCTCATGGACGTGGTCGTCCTGATCATCCTGTCCCTGCTGCCGATCCTGTCCCTGTACCTGCCGATCAAGGCTGGTCTGTATTCACCCTGAGTGTGTCGCACATGATCGGTCTCACCCTATTCATGGCCGTCAAGGTGTTGGTTTCGATCCTGGTGGTGGTCCTGCTCAGCCTGATCGCCGAACGGGCCGGCCCGCGGATCGCCGGTATTGCTTCCGGCTACCCGCTGGGTGCCGCCATCAGCCTGTATTTCATCGCCCTGGAAAACGGGAACGAATTCGCCGCCCGCAGTGCGCTCTTTACCGCCGCGGGGTTGGCGGCCACAGTAGCCTTCGTTGCAGGATATCTGCAGGGAATCCGGTTGGCGGGAAACCGCCGCCGGCTGCCGTCGCTGGCCATTTCCATTTTAACAGGCATCGCGGCATACGGGTTAACGGCCTGGATGCTGTCATTCATGCCCGTCAACTGGGTCAGCGCCCCGTTGATCGCCGTCATGGGCATGACCCTGGCTGCCCGGTGCTTCCGCCACATTCCAAACGAGAAGATCCGGGAAAGGCTCCGGCTGGGTTATGCCGTGGCCTTTGTCCGCGCCGGGTTCGCCGCCGTGGTCATTCTGGCTATCACGACTGTGGCCGGGATGGTCGGCCCGCGCTGGGCCGGTCTTTTTTCAGCCTTTCCCATCACCATGCTTCCCCTGCTGGTCATCATCCAGTTCACCTATCAGCCGGAACACGTCCGGACGATCATCAAAAACGTCCCCCGCGGCCTGGGATCGCTGCTGGTCTATGCCATGGTCGTTGCCGCTTCTTATCCGGGACTGGGAATCGCCTGGGGAACCATTTTGGGCTATCTCGCGGCAACCCTTTATCTGATCCTGATCGAATACGGCATGAGAGGAAAGGTCGCGGGCAGGATCTAAGAAACTGCGCCGCCATAATTCCCCGGCAATAAACAAGCCAAACGCTGTCCTTAAAAACAATCACACCAGACACGCAACGATGAAGCCGTGATTTTCATATTTCGTGTATTATGTTTTTAAGGCCGAATGTTTTCATGCCAAAGCGGGGACGCATGTTCGGGTTCCAGGGAAGGATGGTTATGATGAAACGGTTTGCCTTGTTTATGGCTATATTGGCTTTTTGCATTCACTACACGGAAGTGCGCTCGCCTTCCACCATTGACGACGGGGGACAAACCAAGACCAGCGCGACAGCTGCCCGACAGCAATCGCGGATGGGCCTTGTCTCCCTTGGCACAACCATCGCCCAGCGGGCGACCATCGATCCTGAGACCGGTGAATTCGTCAGCCCGCCTGAGCACGAAACACCTGCCTCAAATGAGTCCAACCAGCCTTCCGCCTTCAGCATCCGTGCAGAAATGATGGAAGAAGAATCAAGCCCCGTGCCGGGCGGTGGGGTGATGATTGATCTGAAGGGCCGTTTTAAAAGCCCGGTCCGGGCAACTATCGAGGCAAGCGGCAAAACCACCATCGAACACCCGGCCAGTGGCAGGATGGAGTGAGAACATGCAGGACCGCAAAAAATTGTTGGCTGCGCTTCTGGTGGCTTCCGTGACAGCCGTTGCCCTTGGTGTCCCCAGCCCTGTCCATGCGCAGGCAACCATCGTCATCGATGTTCTTGACGGGCCAGGCGAGGGATTCAACGACCCCGGTGCCCCGGATTCGGCCTCAGCAGCCGGCGGAAATGCCGGTGCAACACTTGGGGATCAACGGTTCATCGCTTTCGCGTACGCCGCTGACATATGGGCCGGCGTGCTCGACAGCCGCGAGGCGATTGTCGTCGGCGCAAGATTCGATCCCTTGCTCTGCGAAGCCTCAACCGCCAGCCTCGGCGCTGCCGGCACGAACACAGTGCACCGCGATTTCACAGGGGCGCCGGTGTCCAACACATGGTATCCTGCCGCGCTGGCCAACGCACTGGCGGGAGCCGATTTGGCGCCAGGCAATGATGACATTGACGCCTTTTTCAACAGCGCCATCGATGATGCGGCCTGCGCATTCCCAAAGATATGGTACTACGGACTGGATGGGAATCCGCCAGCCGGCACCGTTGACTTTGTCAGCGTTGTGCTGCACGAACTGGGTCACGGTCTTGGTTTCCAGTCCTTCGTGAATTTGAGCACCGGCGCCAAGCTCAATGACGTTGACGACATTTTCATGCTATGGCTGGAAGATCACCCGACCGGTGAGCTTTTTTCCGAGATGACAGATGCCGCTCGTGTTGCAGCCAGCGTCAACACAGGAAACCTCCATTGGGCCGGCCCCGATGTCGTTGCCCAAAGCGGCGGCTTGACTTCAGGCCGTCACCCGAGCGGCCACGTGGAAATGTACGCCCCCGACCCGCAGGATCCCGGGGCTTCGGTATCACACTTCAGCACCTCACTGACCCCCGACGAACTCATGGAGCCTTCGTTCACCGGTGCAACCCACGACGTTGGACTGGCTGCGGCACTGATGCAGGATATTGGATGGTCCACCTCCTCGTCGCTGAAGACAACTTCAGACCCGGCAGCCGATGCTTCATCTTCCGATGGCGGAAGTGGCGGAATTTGTTTCATTGCCACAATGACCGGCTCACTAAACCACGCCCACTAGCGCGGATTGCTGTGTCGTCATACCGCCTGCTGATGACGACATCGGCAGCCGCCATTTGGATGATCGCTTGATATTTCTTGGCTTGAATCGATCCTCGATTTAAAATATAGTCGATTTACCCGTATCGTTTCTTGCCGACGTTCTCTGCCCGTAATACCCCGTAAAATTCGGGAAAACGCCACCAACTGTTCTGCCAAAAATGCTACCGGTAAGAGCGGATGCTGTTCCCGGCGTTCATGGGGTTCTCATGGTTTGTCTGATCAAAAGCATCCATATCCGGGATCGTTTAGCTGCGAGAAAGGGACTTAACAACCAGGAGAAGACATGTTGACGCAATTGCTGGACAGTCTCTTGTCCCGCCTGAAAGCCTGATTCCGCCGCCGATCCAATGAACGGCAAGAACAGCCGGTGCGGACACCACCGGGCAGCGCACAAATAAAGACCACTGAACCGATCATGCGGAGCCGATAATTATGCCCACGTCTGAAAATGAAAAAGAAGCGCCGCGGCTCTGGGACTATGTTCCTATTGCCGAGTACAACCCCCCGGCCCCACCCGTCACGCAAAGCGTAAGGGAACGGCTCACCTTTTTTCGGCGCCTATTCGGACGCGGCGAAAAGGAGCAGGAACCGCCTCTCGAAGGGACAGAAAACATCCAGGCGATGCCTGACTGGCAGCTCGGATGTATTGCACCCGCGCCCCAATGGCACGATCCTGCAGAGGCACTGGACGTCGAATTGAAAGACTGGCTGGCGCGGGAAAAACCGGATTCACCGGTGATTGTCATGGTCGGTCCGCCCCACAACGATCATTGCGCGATTCTGACGACCTGGGCACAGCGGCAGGAATGGCCAGTTTTGTCACCGCCCACGGAAACCCAGATCGTGGCCGGCGACGAGACATGGCTGACCAAACAAATCATTGAGGGCAGCCCCTGGGTGTTTCCCTGCCTGGAGCGCGCCTATTTGCGTCACCCTGAGGGGTTAAACCTGGTGCGCCGCTTTCTGGCAAGCGCTTACGCCGGCAATCTGGGGCGCGGCATCATCGGCTGCGACAGCTGGGCCTGGGCCTTTTTGCGTCACGTCTGGCGCGGGCGGGTGCCCGTCACCGTGGCCCTTCAGGCCTTCGACGAAACCCGGCTGGCACGGCACTTCCGCAAGCTGGTCGATGCTTCCGGTGACAGGCCCTTGCGCTTCCTTCAATCAGACGATGGTCGCAACGTCCTGCCGCCGCCGGGCAACGAAGAGAGCTCCGGTGAATCCAGCAATTTTCTGCAGCTACTGGCGGCCCACAGCCGGGGTATATGCGGTATTGCCAAGGCGATCTGGCGTGCCAACCTGAAAACCGAACCGGATGAAAAGTTGACCGGGGAGGATGACAGCGCTGTATGCAGTCTCGCGAGCCAGACCGTTTGGGTTGTTCCCTGGCTCCAGATTGCCCACCCGCGCCTTCCTTCCGGGGCCGGACGTGACGAAGCCTTTGTCCTGCACACCCTGCTGCTGCACAACGGGTTACCCCTTGAACTGATGCAGCGCCTGCTGCCCCTGTCACCCAGCCAGATCATGGGAACGCTGATCCGCCTGGAAGAGAGCGGGCTGGCGGCCCAGGATGAATCGCTCTGGCAGGTCACGCCCCAAGGCTATCCGGCCGTACGCCAGTTCCTTCAGGCAGGCGACTATCTGGTTGACCAACTATAGGAGAAAAGCATGAACGGCCCGGATGATGTAGCCGCCATTTTTCGCATCTTAAGCCAGGCCAATCTCGTTCAAATCGGGTTGATTGTATTCGGGGCTTGGTTGTTGATCACGTTGAGCACGCGCCTCCTGCCGTTGCTGGCCAACCGAGTTTCCGGCCGGTTTCGTTTCTATCTTCTGGCCTCGGTGCCGCTGCTGCGGCTGTTGATTATCATCGGCGCCCTGGTGCTGACGGTCACCCGCGTGATCGAACCGACCATCGAGAACCTGATGGTC
>Ga0272441_10007862_pt1 | contig 17150 bp, 7 predicted proteins | sample SSMProp6N_FD_193582 | JGI IMG/M metagenome (GOLD analysis project Ga0272441, IMG submission 193582) | Marine sediment archaeal communities from Little Sippewissett salt marsh, Falmouth, MA, United States - SSM-Prop-6N | ecosystem: Environmental > Aquatic > Marine > Wetlands > Sediment ...
AGGCCGAGACGTTCGCCGATATGTCGGGCGTCCGCGTCTTTGACTGCTTCACCGGCGGCAAGCAGGTCAACTTCCAGAAGAACATCCAGAGCAGTTGGGTGGACTACAAGATCGACGTGCCCGCGGCGGGGGGGTACGGCCTGACGATGCGGCTGGCCACGCCGAACCGCGAGCAGGTCCTGGACCTTCACTGCGGCCCGGCCAAGCTCGCGACCCTCCCCGTGCCGAACACGACGGGGCTGTGGGGCACGACGAAGGAAGTGAGCGTGCAGCTCACCAAGGGCGTGCAGACGCTGCGTTTCTCGGCGCCCTACCAGCGCGGAATCGCGGTGCGGTGGTTTGAGTTGAGGCCGAAATGAGTGCCCCCGCGCGGGCCCCGTCCGCGGCCCGCAGGCCGCCGCAGTGGGCGGGAGCCTGAACCGGGGCCGACGGCACGCCGAAGCCGGTCAGCTTTCTGACCCGACGGGAGAAACGTCATGGAGCGGATGTTCCTGTTGGCTGTTGCCACGATGGTCCTCGCCGCCGCGGGACATGCGTGGGCAGGGGACCTGTGGGTCTCGCCCGACGGCGACGACGCCGACCCCGGCACGAAAGCCAGGCCGCTGCGGACGCTGGACGGCGCGCGGCGGGCCGTTCGGCGGGACCGGCGGCGGGGCCGACAGCCGCTGACCGTCGCCCTTCAGAGCGGCGTGTACTACCTGCCCGAGACGGTCGTGTTCGAGGCGGGGGACTCGGGCACGGAGGACGCGCCGATCACCTACGCCGCGGCCGACGGCGCGAAGGTCGTCCTCAGCGGAGGCCAGCGCGTGCGGCTGGACTGGAAGCCGTACCGCGACGGCATTCTGAAGGCGGCCGTGCCGGAGGGCTTCACGTCCGACCAGCTCTTCGTCGACGGCGAGCGGCGGCCCATGGCGCGTTTCCCGAACCACGATCCCGAGGCGCAGTACTTCGGGGGCTTCTCGCCGGCGTGCACGTCGGCGGATCGCGTAAAGCGCTGGTCGGACCCCGCGGGCGGCTTCGTCCACGCGATGCACCGCAGCCTCTGGGGCGACATGCACTGGCGGATCACCGGGAAGAAGGGTGAGAAGCTCCAGATGGTCGGCGGGTGGCAGAACAACCGCCAGATGGGCGCCCACCGCACCTACCGGTTCGTCGAGAACGTCTTCGAGGAGCTCGACGCGCCCGGGGAGTGGTTCCTGGATACGAAGCGCCGCGTGCTGTACTTCTTCCCGCCGAAGGGCCTCGACGTGAGTACGGCGAAGGTGGAGGCCGTCCGCCTGCGGCACCTGGTGGCGTTCCGCGGCGGCGCGGACCGGCCCGTGCGGCACGTGCGGCTGCGGGGGCTGACCCTCACGCACGCCGCCCGGACGTTCATGGAGAACAAGGAGCCCCTGCTCCGCAGCGACTGGACGACGTACCGCGGTGGGGCCGTGCTGTTCGACGGCGCGGAGGACTGCGGGCTGGAGGGCTGCTTCCTCGACCAGGTCGGCGGCAACGCCGTGTTCGTCAACGGGTACAACCGCCGCGTCTCGATCGTGGGCTGTCACATCGCCGACGCGGGCGCGAGCGGCGTGAGCTTCGTCGGGGATCCGAACGCCCTGCGCTCCCCGCTGTTCGAGTACCACCAGACGCAGACGCTGGAGGCGATGGATCGGACGCCGGGCCCGAAGACGCCCGACTACCCCGCCGACTGCCTCGTCGAGGAGTGCCTGATCTACCGCAACGGGCGGGTGGAGAAGCAGACGGCCGGCGTGAACATCTGCATGGCCGACTCGATCACCGTCCGCCATTGCAGCGTCTACGACTGCCCCCGGGCGGGGATCAACGTCTGCGACGGGGCGTTCGGCGGGCACCGGATCGAGTTCAACGACGTCTTCGACACGGTCAAGGAGACGGGGGACCACGGCTCGTTCAACTCGTGGGGGCGGGACCGGTTCTGGCATCCGAACCGGGGCACGACGGCGGAATGGGTCCGCAAGCACCCCGACATGCCCACGTGGGATTGCCGCAAGACCATCGTCCTGCGGAACAACCGGTGGCGGTGCGATCACGGGTGGGACATCGACCTGGACGACGGGTCGAGCAACTACGAGTTGACCAACAACCTCTGCCTCGCCGGCGGGATCAAGCTGCGGGAGGGCTACGACCGGACGGTGACGAACAACATCCTGGTCGAGTACACCTTCTGCCCGCACGTGTGGTACCCCGACAGCCGCAGCCGCTTCCAGCGGAACATCGTCTGGCGGGAGACGTACGCCCCGGCGGGCATGCGAAAGACCGACCAGCGCGAGGGGGTGGACTACAACCTCGTGCACGAGCGTGGCGCGACGCCCCGTCCGGCCGAGAAGCTCCGGGAGTTCGGCGGCGACGAGCACTCCGTCGTCGCCGACGCGATGTTCGTCGACCCGCTCGCGGGCGACTATCGCGTAAAGGCCGGCTCGCCCGCGCTGAAGCTGGGCTTTGAGAACTTCCCGATGGACCGGTTCGGCGTGACCCGCCCGGAGCTGCGGAAGATCGCCCGCACGCCGCCCCTGCCCGGAACGCTCGAGGCGGCGGGCGTTCGCAGCGGCGGATGGGGGCGGCGGTACGGCACGCCGAAGACGGCCCGGTGGCTCGGGGCGAAGATCAAGAGCATCGACAGCCGGGGCGAGATGTCGGCCGTGGGCCTCGGAGACCGCAACGGCGTGCTGGTCGTCGACGTGCCCGCGGGCTCGCCGGCCGCCCGGGCGGGCCTGAAGGCAAACGACGTAATCCGCGCCGTCAACGGGCGCGGCGTGAAGGACCTCGCGGCGTTCTCGGCCGCCTGGCGACAGGCCGGCAAGGGCGGAATCTCGCTGACGATCTGGCGGGAGCAGAAGGAGACGGAATTGACCGTGCAGCAGGCCTCTCATCGAGCCGACTGGCTCCACCGGGCGCGGTGGGGCGTGATGACGCACTACCTCGGCGCGGCGCCCAGTTCGCGCGGCGGGGCCGAGTTGACGGCCGAGATGTGGAACCGGCGAATCGACGCCTTCGACGTCGACGCCCTCGCCGAGCAGGTGGCGTCGACGGGGGCGCGGTATCTGCTGTTCACGATCGGTCAGAACTCGGGGCACTACTGCTCGCCGAACGCGGCGTACGACAAGGTCGTGGGCATTCGCCCGAGCAAGTGCTCGCGCCGGGACCTGATCGCGGACCTGTCGCGGGCGCTGAAGAAGCACGGTCTCCGCTTGCTGGTGTACCTGCCCAGCGGGGCCCCGGCGGCCGACCCGGTCGCCAGGAAGAAGCTCCAGTGGCGCTGGGGGCGGAAGGGGGGGTGGCAGTTGCCGGGCGAGGCCGTTGGCGGCCGACTCGTCGAGTTCCAGCGCCACTGGGAGGCGATCGTGCGGGAATGGTCGCTGCGGTGGGGCACGCACGTGGCCGGGTGGTGGATCGACGGGGCGTACTTCCCGGACCAGATGTACCGCTTTCCCGACCCGCCGAACTTCGCATCGTTCGCGGCCGCGCTGCGGGCGGGCAACCCGGAGGCGATCGTCGCGTTCAACCCGGGTGTCCGCGTGCCGGTGATCGTGCACACGTCGAAGGAGGACTACACGGCGGGCGAGGTGAACCTGCCGCAGTTGCCGAAGGCCGTCGGCGCGTGCGAAGGGCGGTTCCTAGCGCGGAAGGGCGTGCGGGTGCAGTTCCAGATCCTGACGTTCCTGGGCAAGAGCTGGTGCCGCGGCGACCGCCCGCAATGGCCCGACGAGAAGGTCATCCCCCTGGTGCGCGAGCTAACGGGCAAGGGCGGCGCGGTCACGTTCGACGTGCCGATCACCGAGGCCGGCGCGATCCCCGAGCCGTTCGTCGAACAGCTCCGGGCGATCGGGCGAGGCCTGGAAGCGGGCGGCGCGGCGCCCGCGTCAAAGTAGGCCGGACGTTTCCATTCCATGCGGTTGGCGGCGAACCCGCCGCCGGGCCGCGGGCATTGTATGTGCGTGGCCCGTGCCGTAGCATCACGGTAGGGCGTGCGTCAGATTCGTGGCATGGGCATCCTGCCCATGCGTCCCACGGCCGTCCCGGCCGTGGCGGCAGGGCCAAGAGGGCCCTGGGACGCACGGGCGAGACCTGCCTGCCGGCAGGCAGGCGCCCGTGCCACGATCCGGACGGGCACGCCCACGGCAGGGTCGCGCGGCGTCGGGCCGGAATGTACTGATTGCGAGGAAGACAGATGAAGCTCTGGCAGGTCGTTGTGGTGTCGTTGTCGATCGGACTCGTCCCGCCGGCATTCGCGAGCGCGGCGGGGCCCGGCGGCAAGCTCCTGGAGGCCTCGGGCGTCCGGGGCGGGGTGGTGGTGCACCTCGGCTGCGGCGACGGGCAGCGCACGGCGAGCCTGCACGCAGGCGAGAGGTTCCTCGTCCACGGGCTCGACACGGACGCCGCGAAGGCCGAGAGGGCCCGGGCCCACATCGACGCGAAGGGCCTCTACGGCAAGGTGTCCGCGGAGAGATACGACGGCAGGAACCTGCCGTACGGCGACAACATCGTGAACCTGATGGTCGTCGACGACGCCGCGAACGTCCCGGCCGCGGAGATCGAACGCGTCCTCGTGCCCCACGGCGTGGTGCTGCTGGACGCCGCCTCGAAGCGGCTCGAAGGGTCCGGCCTGAGGCGGGACGGGCAAGTCGCCGGCCGGGCGCGGTACGTCAAGCCCTGGCCCGCCGAGATCGACCAATGGACGCACTATCTCTACGACGCGTCCAACAACGCCGTCTGCAAGGACAAGCGGGTCCGCCGCCCGCGGCACCTGCAGTGGTTTGCGGGCCCCAAGCGGGCACGCCACCACGACGCCCTCGCGAGCCTGTCGACGATGACGTCGAGCCACGGCCGGCTGTTCTATATCTTCGACGAGGGCCCGACCTCCATCATGCACCGCCCGCCGCGGTGGCGGCTGGTCGCGCGCGACGGGTTCAACGGCAAGCTCCTGTGGAAGCGCGACATCCCCGCCTGGATGACGCACCTCTATAACTTCCGCGCCGGGCCCAAGCAGCTCTCCCGCCGACTCGTCTCGGTCGGCGACCGCGTCTTCGCCACGCTGGGGCTCTGCGCGGCGGTGACGAAGCTCGACGCGGCCACCGGCAGGACCCTCCACACCTACGAGGGCTCCGAGAAGACGGAGGAGATCGTCTACCACGACGGCATGGTCCTGGCCCTGGTCGGCGATCCGAGCATCCTGATGGACAAGGCCGACGGCTGCCACGGCTACTGGGAGCTGGCCGAGATGGAGGAGCCGACGGTCGAGAAGACGATCGTCGCCTACGACGCGGAGACCGGCACGCGGCGGTGGACGGTCACGGGCGAGCACCTTCGGCACGCGGTCCCGCTGTCGCTGGTCGCGCTCGGCGAGAACGTCTTCTACCTCGACAACAAGCTGCTCCATTGCCTCGACGCGAAGACCGGCAAGCCGCGGTGGGCCTCGCCGTTCGAGACCGAGGGCCTGTTCATCCGCAGCTACACGCCGACGGTGACGGCCCACCGGGACGTCCTCCTGTGCCTGAAGTGGAACCGCCTGGTCGCCTACTCGATCGAGACGGGCAAGAAGCTCTGGGAGAACAAGGGCGCGATGGGGTTCGGCTCGCCCGGCGACCTGTTCGCGATCGGCGAGACGGTCTGGGCCGTCCCGCTGACGAAGTCCATCTGGCGCGGCAGCCGGACGAATAAGAGCGGCGTCATCACCACCGGCATCAACATTCCCAAGACCGATTTCCTCAACGAGGCGAAGACGGCCGTCGGCCTCGATCTCCACACGGGCAAGATCACGAACCTCCTGCCGTTCGCCCACACGCAGCACCACCATCGCTGCTACCGCAACAAGGCGACGCAGGACTACCTGCTCCTCGGGCACAGCGGCATCCAGGTGGTCGACCCGAAGACCCAGACCAGCGAGACGCACCGGTGGGTCCGGGGGCTCTGCCAGTACGGGATCATGCCGGCCAACGGGTACCTCTACGTGCCGCCGGACACGTGCCGGTGCTACGGCTCGGGGAAGATCAACGGCTTCTTCGCCCTGTCGGAGCGGAACTCGTGGGAGGACGTCGAGCTCGTGCCGGAGACGGAGCGGGGCCCGGCCTTCGGGAAGATCGCGGCCCGGCGCGGCGGCGAGCCTTCCCGCGCGGGCCAATGGCCGACCTACCGCGCGGACGGCGAGCGGAGCGGCGCGGCTTCGTGCAAGGTGCCCGCGGCGCCGACCGTCCAGTGGCGCGCCCGGATCGGCCCGACGCTCACCGCCCCCGTCGTCGCGGGGGACCGCGTGTACCTCGCCGACCGGGACGCCTTCACCGTCCACTGCCTGAACGCCGCGGACGGTACGCCCGCCTGGAAGTACCTGGCCAACGGGCCGGTCGACTCCCCGCCGACGATCTACAAGGGGCTGTGCCTCTTCGGCTGCGGCGACGGCTCGGTGTACTGCCTGACCGCCGAGACCGGCGAGCTTGCCTGGCGGTTCAAGACGTCGAAGATCGAGCGCCGCGTCGGGCACGAGGACCGGCTCGAGTCGCCCCTGCGGGTCCACGGCAGCACGCTGGTGCAGGCCGACACGGTCTACTTCGCCGCGGGGTACTCCTCGAACCTCGACGGCGGGATCCGCTTGTACGGCGTGGACGCGTTCACGGGCGAGAAACGCTGCCAGGGCGCCCTGGCCTCGGGGCCCTGGGGCAACGACGGGCAGTGGGGGTTCCTGGGCGACATCCTCGTCTCGAACGGGCAGACGATCTCGATGCGAAACGCGACCTTCAACGCCGAGCTCGAGAAGACCAAGGGACGCCCGCGCCTTATCGCGACCACCGGCCTGCTGGAGGATAGTTGGTTCCACCGCATGGGGTGGCAGGGCAGCGGCGGCACGGGGCAGCTCGCCGTGTTCGACGAGGGTCGGTCGGTCAGCGTCGCCAGTCCCTACACGGGCCTCAAGCAGCGCCGCAAGGGCAAGTACGAACAGTTCAACCAGGTCGGCCACTTCCACCAGAAGTTCACGCGGTACCAGGCGGAGTGGTTCCCCGTGGGCACGACCGTCACGGCGAAACGAGGCCGCCGGGCCGAGGCCTGGTCGAAGGACGTGACGCTCCAGCCGCGCGCCATGGTCCTCGCGGGCGACAAGCTCTGCCTCGCCGGGTGGCTCGACGCCGTGGTCGTCGAGCTCAAGACGGGATACCCCAAGGACCCGGCCCGGCCCGACCCGCGCGATTCCGTCCTGCGGATCTACTCCGCGGACAAGGGAGAGCAGGTCTCGGAGGCCAAGCTTCCGTCGGAGCCCGTCTTCGACGGCATGGCCGCGGCCTACGGCCGGCTGTTCCTGTCGCTCAAGAGCGGCGAGATCCTCTGCCTGACGGGCCCCGAAGGGACCGGCATTGCGGCCCGCCCGGCCGAGCCGGGACGATAGACGAGGCGTTGGAGACCATCCGCCACGCCCGCCCGGCCATCCACCTGCACCCGGCACAGCGGCGGCTGCTGACTCGGGTCTCCGGACGACTCGCCGGGCCCTCTCCTGATACAGATGAACGCGGATAGCTCCTGCCCGGGGACCGCTTCGGTCCGTCTGCGGACGGTCTCCTCGTGCATCCGTACGAGCCCCCCCCCCACGGGGACCCGGCGGGGAAGGGGCGAAAGGCAAAAGCCGGCGGCGTCGGTCGCGGGGTCCCTTGTCCGACATCCCAGGAATCCCTATTTCAGAAATCTGGAATCCGCGGAAGTAACGCCCTTTGACGGTCAGATCAGAACGGCCTTCCAGGAAAAGCAGCGTGAGCCATTTGGGCCCTCGTGGGAACTCAGGCTGTACGGGAAACTCGCCCTCATGCCGGAGGCGAGTGATCGCGTCATGGGCGGGTTCTTCGTCGTCGACATCGTCAAGGAGCTACTGGCGGGCCTGCGTCCGGCAGAGCCCGGGGGGCTGGGCCGGGGTGTGTAGTTCGCCAACCACTCGTTCCGCCGACGCGGGGTCGGCGGGGGCGGGAGGGCGTGCGAGGGCGCGGGGGGTGTAGGTCGCTCAATCAGCGAGGACCGGCGCGAGGCCGGTCGTGGCGGGAGGGGAAGGAGGGCGGGTGACTGTCGGGGCAAGGAAGTTTGGTGAAAAACTATTAAGCACAGATATTGACATTTTATTCGATACGTGTAGAATGGCGGGCGCGGGGGCTATCTGTCCTTATCCGGCCGGCGGCGCCCTGGGAGAACGTGCGTGAGGGTCGGCCTCCGTCGTGGCACGGCCGCCCCGGCCGTGCTGTGGCGCGGAACCCCACGGGCGAGACGCCCGTGCGGTGATCTCAAGAGACACTCAAGAAAGGGCGCGGCTGAGCGGCGTGGCGGGACGGTTTGGGCAAACGAACCCAAACACAGATTATTCCGAGTATGGGCCGGCCAGGCGGGGAGACGCCGAAGACAGGCGGATTGAGCAAACAAAGCCAACAGGGGACAATTCACGGATTGGGAAAATGAAGGGAATGGGGTATTGAGGCAGGGCGCATATGTGTCATTCCCTTCGGCGCTGTGCGGCAGAATACGTTGTAAAAGTTTGTGGTAAAAGCGATTATGGGAATGGGTGTCGCCGTTTGGTGGGCGCAGGAGACACAAAAGTGACACATGCCTGCGGGTCCTCCTGGTACCCGATCACCGAACGGGCTGCCGGCTCGGCGCTTGCAGCTCTGCGAAGTGGCGCTTCGCTACGTAGCACGAGACGGGCAACGCCTGGGCTGCGGGCGAGGCCCGCGCTGCGGGGAAGAGACTACCCGGCCGATTCCGTTGGGGCCGGGGGGACGGTGAGGCGCCAGCAGCGGTGGATGCGCTGGTTGCGGAAGTCGTCCGGGATGGTCTGCCGGGTGATCTCGCGGACGTCGAGGCCGGCGAGGGCGGGCTCGTCGAGGCCGAAGCGGCGAAAGTTGGTGGAGAAGAAGATGACTCCGCCGGGGGCCATGCGGGCGGCGAGGCGGGTGAGCAGCTCGGCGTGGTCGCGCTGGACGTCCCAGTCGCGGTCGAGCGTCTTGCTGTTGGAGAACGTCGGCGGGTCGACGACGGCAAGGTCCCAGACGGGGCCGGGCTGGTACTCGCCGAGGAACGCGGCCGCGTCGGAACGGACGGTGCGGTGGGCGTCGCCGGCAAAGCCGTTGAGGGCGAGGTTCTCGCGGGCCCAGTCGAGGTAGGTGCGGGAGAGGTCGACGGTGGTGGTGGAGGCGGCCCCGCCGGCGGCGGCGTAGACGGTGAAGGCGCCGGTGTAGGCGAAGAGGTTGAGGAAACGCCTCCCCGCGGCGGCGTCGCGGACCATCGAGCGGGTAATGCGGTGGTCGAGGAACAGGCCCGTGTCGAGGTAGTCGGAGAGGTTGACGCGGAAGCGGAGCCCGCCCTCGGCGACGGTGAATACGCGCCCGGCGTCGGCGAAGCGGTCGTACTGGTCGTGGCCGCGCTGGCGTTGGCGGCGCTTGAGGAAGACGTCGGCGGGGGGGATGCCGAGTTCCTCGCCGGCGGCGCGGGCCATGAGGTCGAGCCAGTCGGCGTGCTGGGCGGGGGTGCGGTCGTGGGGGCGGTCGTACTCGGCGAGGTGGAGGCAGCCGTCGTAGAGGTCCACGGCGAGGGGCACTTCGGGGATGTCGCGGTCATAGAGGCGGTAGCAGGTGATGCCTCTTCGGGGCCACTTGCGGAGGTGGTGGGCGCGTTTCTTGAGGCGGTTGCGGAACATCTCGGCCTGCTGGTCGGCCTGCGGGCCGAGGCCCCCGAACGCGGGCGGGGGGGCGTTCTCCCGGGCCGGGGGGGGCGTGCCGGGCGCCGGCGGCCTGGGCCCGTGGAACTGGTAGTAGGTGCACTCGATCCGCCCGTTGTAGAGCTTTCGGCGGCGGTCGGCGGGCCGGCCGATAAGGGCCTCGAAGTCCTTCCGTGCGGTCAGGACGTAGTGCGACCACGTCTCCAGGCGCCGGAGGACGAGGGGGAGGGCGCGGTAGAGCGCGTCGACGGTCGCCCGGTCGCTGAGCCGCTCGCCGTAGGGCGGGTTGCAGATGACGCAGCCGTATTGCTGCTTGCTGGACAGCTCGTCGAAGGGGCGCTGCTGGAAGTGGATCTGGTCGGCCACGCCGGCGAGCTCGGCGTGGTGTCGGGCGAGGCGGACGGCGTCGGCGTCGATGTCCGTGCCGACGATCCGGACGGGCAGGTCGGGGCGGACGAGGTCGCGGGCCTCGGCGCGGGCGGCGTGCCAGAGCGTCGCGGGGATCGCGGGCCAGTTCTCGGCGGCGAAGGCGCGGTGCAGGCCGGGCGCGACGTTCCGCCCGATCAACGCCGCCTCGATGGGAATCGTCCCCGAGCCGCAGAACGGGTCGATCAGCGGCCTGTCCGGGCGCCAGAAGCTGAGCAGGACCATGGCGGCCGCGAGGGTCTCCTTCAGCGGCGCCTTGCCGACGACCTGGCGGTAGCCTCGCTTGTTGAGGCCCGGGCCGGTCGTGTCGAGCGTCAGCGTGGCGCGGTCGTTGCGCAGGGCGACCTCGATCCCGCAGACGGGGCCGGTCTCGTCGAGCGTCTCGGCGCGGTGGGCGGCTCGGAGCTTCTCGACGACGGCCTTCTTGACGATTCGCTGGCAGGCCGGGACGCTGGACAGTTGGGAGCGGACGGACCGCCCGCGGACGGGGAAGGCCGCGTCGGGCCCGATCCACCGCTGCCAGGGCAGGGCGTGGGTGCGGTCGAAGAGTTCGCCGAAGTCGGCGGCGTCGAACGCCCCGACGCGCAGCAGCACGCGGTCGGCCGCCCGGAGCCAGAGGTTGGCGCGGCAGATCGCCGCCGCATCGCCCGCGAAGGCGACGCGCCCGGTCTGCTCGACGCGCGCGGCATACCCGAGGGCCTCGATCTCTCGTCGGACGACGGCCTCGAGGCCCGCGGTGGTCGCCGCGATGAGCTCCAGCTCGGCCATGCCGTGTTCGATGGTAGCCCAAACGCCCCGCCGGACAAACGGGGTAGGCGAATCGGGCTCGCCGTGGTATAGTACTCGGCTCATGACGGCAGGAGCGTTCACAAGCGGCAGAGAGGTTTTCAGCCGGCTCTTCGGGAGCCTGCTGCGGGCGCTGCGCGCGGTGAACTGGCCTGTCTCGGCGGCGTAGCCCTTCGTCGCCGGCCGGCACGGCCCGGTCGAGCCCGTGCCGAATTCCGCCGCGGTCCCCCGACGGCCGCCGGTTTCCCCCGAGGACCCCATGCAGCGTAAGAACATCCGTAACGTCGCCATCATCGCCCACGTGGACCACGGCAAGACCACGCTGGTGGACCAGTTGCTTCGCCAGAGCGGGCAGTTTCGCCAGGGCGAGCTGACGGGCGAGTGCATCCTGGACTCCGATCCGCTGGAGCGGGAGCGGGGCATCACAATTCTGTCGAAGAACTGCGCGATCGACTACACCGACCGCCGCGGGCGGAGCTTTCACATCAACATCGTGGACACGCCCGGGCACGCGGACTTCTCCGGCGAGGTCGAGCGCGTCCTGAAGATGGCCGACGGCGTGCTGCTGCTGGTCGACGCGTTCGAGGGCGTCATGCCCCAGACGCGCTACGTGCTGAGCAAGGCCCTGGCCGCGGGTCTGCCTCCGCTGGTGGTCATCAACAAGATGGACCGCTCCGACGCCCGGGCCGAGAAGGTCCACGAGGAGGTCTTCGACCTGCTGGTCGAGTTGGGGGCCGAGGACCACGCGTTGGACTTTCCGGTGCTGTACGCGTCGGGCAAGGCGGGGTGGGCGTCGGCGGACCCCGACGCGCCCGGCGAGGACGTTCACGCCCTGTTCGACGCGATCATCGACCACGTCCCCGTGCCCGACCTGGACGCCGACGCGCCCCTCCAGGCCCTGATCACCACGCTGGACTACAACGACTACGTCGGGCGGATCGGCATCGGGCGGGTGTTCGCGGGGTCGCTGCGGGCGGGGAAGGACGTGGCCGTGATCGGCCGGGACGGCACGCAGACGATTCGCCGGATCGGCGGGCTCTACCGTTTCCAGGGCCTGGGGCGGGTGGCGGTGGAGCGGATCGACGTGGGCGACCTGTGCGCGGTGGTCGGGCTGGAGGAGGTGGACATCGGCGACACGCTGGCCGACCCGGAGCGTCCGTCGGCGCTGCCGTCGGTGACGGTGGACGAGCCGACGCTGCGGATGACGGTCCGGTTCAACGACTCGCCCTTCGCCGGCCGGGAGGGCCGCTACGTCACCAGCCGGCAGCTTCGCGAGCGGCTCAACAAGGAGCTTCAGTCCAACGTGGCGCTTCGCGTGGAGGATCGGGGCGAGTCGTTCGTGGTGTGGGGCCGCGGGCTGCTGCACCTGGGTATCCTGCTGGAGAACATGCGGCGGGAGGGGTACGAGCTGGCGGTGGGCAAGCCGGAGGTGGTCTTCGGCGCCGACGAGGCGGGCCGGCGGACCGAGCCGATCGAGCGGCTGGTGATCGACGTGCCCCCCGAGGCCGTCGGGTCGGTGATGCAGCTCGTCGGCGACCGTCGGGCGGAGATGGTGCACATGGAGACGCTCGGCGCGCGGTCGCAGTTGGAGTTCATGGTCCCCGCGCGGGGGCTGATCGGCCTCCGCAGCCGGGTGCTGACCGCCACCGCGGGCGAGGCGATCATGCATCACCGCTTCGAGGCCTACGGGCCGTGGCGCGGGGAGATCCCCGGGCGGGCCGTCGGCGTGCTGGTGGCCACGGAGAGCGGGCCGGTGACGGGCTACGCCCTGGAGCAGCTCGCCGAGCGGGGCGTGATGTTCGTCGTGCCGGGCGAGGCGGTCTACGCCGGGCAGGTGGTCGGCGAGCACTGCAAGGACAAGGACCTGCCGGTGAACGTGGTGCGGCGGAAGAACCTGACGAACGTCCGCTCGTCGACGAAGGAGGCGACGGTGACGCTGAAGGCGCCGCGTCAGATCACGCTGGAGGGCGCCCTGGAGTACATCGAGGCCGACGAGCTGGTCGAGCTGACGCCCAAGAGCATTCGTCTCCGCAAGGCCCACCTGAACGAGAGCGACCGCAAGCGCGCCGCCCGCCGCGCCGCGGCGACCGTGTAGGGACCGGGCCGCGGGGCGGGGCGGGGCTGCAGGGCCGAGCCGCTACGGCAGCTTCGTACGGTACGCGTCGCGGACCAGGCCGATCTTCCCGAAGGGGATTGGCGGGAAGCCGGGCAGCTTGCGGCGGATCGGCGAGTCCTCTCGCGGGGCGTAGTTCATGGCGGCGGGGTCGACGAAGCCGCCCTCGCCGGCGGGCAGGTCCAGGTTGCCCCCGATGCGGCTGAAGCGGAATCGCTCGGCCTTGCCGCCGAGGTGCAGGGCCTTCCCGCAGCCGACGGTGACGTTGCGCTCCACCACGTTGCCCGTCGGCCAGTCGGGGTGGAACGTCAGAAGGTCGCGCATCTCGGGGTACCGCCGGGACCACGGCGGCTCGGTGTGGCGGACGCGCCGGACCTGCCCGACCAGCCGGGCGTGCGAGAGGTTGTACCCCCGCGCCACGCCGCGATCGTCCAGGTGGATGCCCCGCTCGCACGCGACGATCAGGTTGTCCCGCACGACGTTGTCGTGCCCGCCGCCGATGAATGGCCCGCAGCCCGTCCGCACGATCACGTTGCCGATGACCGCGTCGCCGCTGTCGCCGTCGTCCAGGTACACGGCGTTGCAGCGCGGGCTGTCGTGGATGAAGTTGTGGCGGATCACGTTGCCCCGGCTCGTCCAGTCGTGCCACGTGTAGAACGCGCCCACGTCGCCGGAGTCCAGCGCGACGTGATGGACGCGGTTGTACTCGAAGACGTTGTCGTTGCCGCCGTACAGCACGGCCGCGTGTGGGGCGTGGTGGATGAGGTTGTGCGCCGCCCGGCAGCCGACGGCGTCGAAGCCGTACGCGCCCATCTGGATCGCCGGGGCGTAGGTCGTCTTGATCCGCCCGAAGTGATGGATGTGATTGTTGACCACGGCGTGCCCGGCCGGGACGAGCTTGAGGCGATCCCCGCCGCTCACGTACACGCCGCCGTGGCCGAGATCGTGGAGGTCGCAGCTTCGCACGCCGTGGCGCTCGCCGCCGCGGAGGACCACGCCCGTCCGCCCGAGGTTCCGCAGCGTGCAGCCGGCCAGGAGGCAGCCCGACCCGCCGGAGACCTCCACGCCGTTGCCCAGGGACGCCTCGAACGTCAGCCCGCGGAGCGTCACGTGCGACGCGTCCTTCAGGCGGACCAGCGGGTCGAGCGTGTCGGAGATCAGCACGGTTGCCTTCTCCGTCGGCGCCGGCGGCCAGAAGTAGAGCAGCCCGGCGCGGAATCGGATGCACCACTCTCCCGGGCGGTCGATCTCCTCGAGCACGTTCAGGGCGATCCAGTTTTCCTTGCCGCTGCCCTTTCGCGTGCCGTGGACCTCGGGGGTGTACTTCGAGCCGAGCCCGCCGCCGACGGCGCGGGCGTGCGTGATCGTGCGCCGCGTCGTGTCGATCGACGCCACGCGGACGGTCTCCGGCTGCCAGGGCACGCGCCAGAAGCCCTTCAACCACAGCCCGTCGGCCGGGTCCCACCGGGCCGGGCGGTCGGTGCGGTAGACGAACGTCCCGCCGCGGCGCGACGGGCCCGTCCAGACGCCGCTGTCCAGGACGGTCCGGATGGTCGTCCAGCCCTCGTTGGGCCAGCGGGCCAGCGGCATGCGCCGCCCGTCGAAGAACAGCTCCACGATCCCGCCGTCGCCCGTGAAACGGTCGGGCCACGGGCCGGCGTGGCGAACGCCCAGCGCCCGCAGGTCCAACTGCACCACCTTGCCCGTCGCGGCGGGGTCCAGGCGCTTCCGCACGGCCGGGTCCGTCACCGGCTGGAAGTCGGCCGCCCGGATCGCCCGCCCGCCGATCAGCCGGGGCGCCTCGCCGCCGGCCGCGCGGTAGACGACGGGTCCGCCCTTCGCGCCGGAGTCCCGCTCGCCCAGCTCGAACGTCTCGGCCAGGCGGTAGACCCCGCCGGCGATCCAGACGGTGGCCGGGCCGCGCCCGCCGCCGCGGGCCGTGCGCAGGGTGTCCCGCGCCCGCGCCAACGTGCGGAGCGGGCGGGCCCGCGTCCCCGGGCTCGCGTCGTCGCCCGCGGGGGAGACGTACAGTTCCACCCCCGCCGCCGCCTGCGCCGCAAGGGCCAATATCCACAGGGCGGTTGTTCTCATCGTACGGAGCTCCCGTCGGCGATGTGCCCGCGGGCGGGCCGGTCGGTCACGCCTCTCTTCGTATGCGGACGGCGATATGCGGCTTGGCGGGCAGGTCGACGCGGGTCTCGCCGCGGTGCGTGCCCGCGACGGGGGTGACGGTCATCTCCCACGTGTCGATCACGTCGATGCGGAAGGCCGCGTCGTCGGGCAGGGGGAAGACCTTCCACCGCGGCTGGGTGTTGCCCAGGTACGCCAGGTAGTACTCGCCCGGCCGCCCGGCGACGCGGAGGCCCCCGCCCATCTCGACGGGATCGAGGCCCTCGGGCGGGGCGTCGTCGAGGACGGCCCGCAGGAAGGCCAGGCGCTTCGGGCTGCCGCCGCGGAGCACGCCGCCCTTGGACCACCAGAGCACCTCCTCGTCGTTGTAGTAGGTCTCGCCGTGACCGACGTACCCGCCCCGCGTCGTGCCCAGCCAGAAACGGTGGACCAGCTCCTTGGCGGTGAGGTTGCCCCAGTTGTGCTGGATGTCGCCCTCGTAGCAGCACTCGTCCACGATCACCGGCTTGCCGTACTGCCGCCGCCACTCGGCCACGCGGTCGAGCTCGGGCCGCTGGATGGAGCAGTGGGTGACCCACGGCTTGGCGTGGTCGTAGAAGCCGCGGCAGTTGTGGATGCTCCGCAGGTGCTGGTAGGGGTCGCGGGCCTGGACGATCCGAAAGAAGCGGTCCCAGTCGGCGGGGCTCTTGGCCTTCAGCAGGTCGTACTCGTTGGCGAACGACCACCACACGTTGCGGTAGGCCGCCAGGCGGGCGACGACGTACCGCAGGACGCGGTCGTCCACGTCGGGCGGCATCTGGGCGTAGCCCCAGCGGTCGTACGGGTGGAAGAGGATCAGGTCCGCCTCGATGCCGAGGTCCCGCAACTGGCCGATCCGCAGCTCCAGGTGGCGGAAGTAGTCCGGGTGGAACCGGGTGAGGTCGAGCGCCCCGGCCTGGTCGGTCGCGAAGGCGTGGCGCGGCGGCTCGTTGCGGGAGAACTCGTAGTGCTTGGGGAACAGGCACATCCGCAGCTTGTTGAACGGCGAGGCGGCGAGGGTCGCGAGCGTCTGCTCCTCCCTCGCGTCGCCTTGGTGGTTCCAGGCGTAGCAGGTCGTGCCGATCGGCCGGTAGGGCGTGCCGTCCTCGTAGGCGAAGTGGAAGGTGTTCCGCACGCGGACGGGCCCGCGGTTGCCCTCGCCGGGCTCGACGCAGCGGAACGTGCCCGAGCGGCCGTCGAGGGCGGGGCGGTTGCTGCGCGTGGTCCACGACCACTCGCCGGTCATGTCGGGCAGGAACCGCAAGCGGTAGACGCCCTCGCCGTCGTAGAAGCCGTCGACCTCGACGGCGCGGTGGCCGCGGCGGAAGACGCCCAGCAGCTCGACCTCGACGAACGGGTTGCCGTCCGCCGGCCCGTTCAACTCGACCTCGAACCGCCCCCACTGCTCGACCGGGTCGCGTGTCTTCATGTTGTCCATGAATGTCTCCAAGCGGTTGGCCGGTACCGTACCATGCGTTGCCCCCAGGGGGAACACCGGACGTTCACGCCGGCCAGGCTGATATTGACCTGAGGGCAAGGCGCGCCGGGCGAGGTTTTCAGAAAAAAAACTTCTACGGCAATCACCTGACTCCCCGGCGGGTCGAACGGCCCGGGTCGCTGGCTGGCGGGGAGGGTCGGTCTGAATGGATCACGCTCATAAGTTCTTCTTCTTGTACATCTTTTGGTTGTTCAGTTGGCGGCGGCTTCTCAGATACGCTCGACAGGGAGGGCGGCTGCCCTCATGGACCTCACCCTCTCCGGCCCGGCCGGCAGCGATGTGTGCGAGGTTTTTTTCTGGCGCGACGCTAGTCCTTTGTTTATAGTGACTTATGAAACTTGCAGGGAAGGAGATCAAGTCATGGACGAACAACGGGTTAGCGCAGAGCAATTGAAGCGGGAATTGGCGGCCGATATCGACCGGTTGGCGGAGGAAATCGCCGAAGCGATGAACGCCGCCCAAGACGGCAGAATCATCGCCGA
>Ga0272441_10007864_pt1 | contig 17149 bp, 14 predicted proteins | sample SSMProp6N_FD_193582 | JGI IMG/M metagenome (GOLD analysis project Ga0272441, IMG submission 193582) | Marine sediment archaeal communities from Little Sippewissett salt marsh, Falmouth, MA, United States - SSM-Prop-6N | ecosystem: Environmental > Aquatic > Marine > Wetlands > Sediment ...
TTCTGCTCCAGTTATCTCCGCAACCACATGAAAGTACTCCTGAAGACCGGAACTTTCAATTCTCGGCTTCAACAGTTCATCTATCTGAAAAACCCCTGCAGAATTCGACATCGTTATCTTGATGGTAATCGGCTTTTTTCCGCCCTCAATAACCTCCACTTTCTCAATCGAAAGTGCTGAAACCGCGTGAATATCCACCTTTCCCGCCTCAAAAGGAATCCTTGCCCTTCCCGCTTCCATGTCTAACGCATCTGCTATGCTGACTATGCCAGCTTCCACCGTCAACGGCTTATTAGGCACCTCATGAGCCACTATCGAATGCATAACTTCAGAGCTAATTATCGCACGTTCCTCTTCCGAGTATATCGGAGTCAAACACCTTTCAATGAACTCCAAAGCAAGAAGCACACTGTACTTTTCATGGTCATGCCTTGTGACAACCATGCCTAAATCGTGGAAAATCGAACCTAAAACCACCACAACTTCTGCGTCCTCATTTTTCATGCCGTAACACCTAACTATACTGGGCTTAACCTGCAAGTCCATAAGAATCCGCATCAGCTTAAGCGCCATGTTAGCAACTATCTTCACGTGCGTAGGACCATGATCCGTATAGCCCATACGATCAATAGCCATCACGTTCGCACACTTCCAGTAACTCTGCAACTTCACATCCGCCTTAACCTTATCCATAACATGCTTCAGCTTAGCGTTACTCCGAAAAGGAATGTTAAAAACATACGACACTCAAATCAAACTCCACTTATCAAGCACATATATTTCCGCATGAAAATTTAAACTTAGCCAACCAAACCGAAGAAACACTTTAAACCATCAACTCAACCCTTCTAACACGGTATGTTCAAACAAGCATGCTTTTAAGCAACCAGTGAATTCTTTTCAAAATGAAGCCTTGAGGTCTGCATTTGGGTAAGAAGAAAGTGTTAAGCGAAGGAGACATCAGCAAAGCAGTTTACCCTTCGGAAGGCGAAGTTTTAGGCGTCGTAGTGAAACTGCTTGGTTTCGACAGAATCCTAGTTAGGTGCCAAGACGGCAAAGAACGGCTCTGCAGAATTCGAGGCAAAATGAAAAGACGCGTTTGGATCCGCGAAGGAGACATCGTAATTGTTTCACCATGGGACTTTCAAAGCGACAAACGCGGTGACGTGACATGGCGTTACACGCACGCGCAAGCCGAAAATCTCCGAAGAAAAGGCATCCTAAAAATGTAATACTGCCTATTCGCTCCATCGGTACTTTTGCTTTTTACTTCTTAGCTTTTCTAAATCGCAGTTGAAGCAGAGTCCGTTGTGGCAGCTAATCAGTTCGCCGCAAGTTGGGCATTTCCAAGTTTTTTTCTGTTCTTCCAGAAATTTCTGCATCCCATGTTCCTTGATGAACCGTGAATTGTCTATCATGCTCATTCTGTAGCGGACTTTATATCTGGAGTCAAGGGTTTTCATCCGGTCACAGGGGAAATCAGGGCATTCAAAACAGAAATCCACTTCACCCTTCAACAGTCGAGAACAAGATTTTTTCACGAAAGCACATTTCTTGTTTCTCGCCCTGCAACCTGTGCAATAAGGTATTTTGATGCCTTTGTTTTTCAAGTCATTTGCCAATGATAAGTAGTTGGAGCAAAGTGCGCAGTTCATTCCGCAAGGCGCAATTAGGTCAGTGCTCAAGTTTTTTCCAGTTTCCACCTTTAACCACTTCGTTTTCCACGAAGTAACTCTGGTCAAGTGGTTTTAAATACTTCGCAAGGAATAGCATGGTGAACACGCATGTCGAGAAGAGCTCAGAAAAAACTTGCACATCAAGAAAAAACAGTGGAAAGAAGAGACAAAATGCGCGTGCACGACTTCTCGACTGAAAGAGCCACGGTAGAAGAGGTTTTCGACCAAGCCACACGCATGGTCATCTACCAGTTACTGAACAGCGGCATCTTGTACGAAGTCAACGGAGTCGTGAACGCAGGCAAAGAAGCTAGAGTGTACTGGGGCATAAATAAAGAAGGTAACGACTTAGCTGTGAAAATTTATTTGACGGCTTCTGCTGAGTTCAAAAAGGGTATGCTCAAGTACATTGAAGGCGATTACAGGTTTAAAAACGTCAAGCGTGACACAAGGTCGCTGATTTTCACTTGGGCTCAAAAAGAATTCAGGAATCTGGAGCAGGCTTCCCGAGCGAAAGTGCGGGTTCCCAAACCCATTGCAGTGAGGAACAACGTGCTTGTGATGGAGTTCATCGGGAAAGACGGTGTTAACGCTGCGTCTTTGAAGGAGCAAGCGCCAGATGACCCTGAAAAAGTTTACGCGGTTTTGCTTACTTACGTGCAGAGGCTTTACAGGAAAGCGGATCTTGTCCACGGCGATTTAAGCGAGTACAACATTATGATGTGGAAGGGTAAACCTGTGGTTTTTGATGTTGGACAGGGTGTTCCTACTTCGCATCCTATGGCTGAGTTCTTTTTGCGCAGGGACTTGACTAACGTGAATAGGTTCTTTAGGCGGTTAGGTGTTAATGTTCTGTCAGTTGAGGAAGCTTACAAAAAAGTTGTTGGTTAAAAATGTCGAAACCGAATATGTTTGTTAGAATCCCGAAAGAACGCATTGGTGTCCTAGTTGGTCCTGACGGGAAAGTGAAGCAGAGAATCGAAGAGAAGTTCACGGTTACGCTTGAGATTGAAAGTGAATCTGGTGGTGTGAAGATTGTGCTTTCAGAAAAAGCGCCTGATCCTTCGTTGCTTTTCAAGGCTAAAGACACTGTAACAGCTATTGGCAGAGGTTTCTCGCCTGAACACGCGTTTCGTCTGCTTCGCAACGAAGATGCCATATTTGACTTAATAGACTTGCGTCTTGTGTTTGGCAGGTCTGACTCTGACATCAAACGCGTTAAAGGCAGAATCATCGGGGCAAACGGTAAAACACGTAAGCTGATTGAGGAGTTGACTGATGCCAGCGTGGTTGTTTATGGCCACACGATTGGGTTAATTGGCACTTTTGAGCGGGTTGACGTTGCCCGGAACGCGGTGCAAATGCTTATCGACGGAAGTCAGCATCAAACGGTTTACAAGTATCTGCAACGGAAACGCAGCGAATTCAAGAAGCAGCGACTGGAGCTGTGGGAAAAACCACCAGAATAACTGACGCGCGATTTTTTGTCTATACCCCCTCTATAAATAGGTAGAACTTTAGCGTAGACGCCGTTTAGAACGTGTGGCATCAGAAAGTTTGAAGAAAGTGAACAAACAGTGCGCTGTTTAGTGTTTGCGTTTCTTGAAGTAGAGCAGCAAACCAGCAACTGCCATTGCAACCATTATGGCGATTATTGCAACGACCAAAAACGTTGGGAAAGGGTCGTCCGATGGTGGAGATGGAACAGCTATGGCGTAAACTTGACCTCCAGAGCTTACGTATGCAACACTGTTAACAACGACTGGTGAACTAAAACAAACCCAGTCATTCATTGTGTAGTTCCAGAGTATTTCTCCATTTTGTGCGTTTAAGGCGTAAAGCGTGTGGTCTGAGTTCACATAAACAGCATCCTTGACAATTGTCGGAGCTGAAATAGGAAATGGAATTCTTTCAAAAGTGTAGTTCCAGATTTTGGCTCCGCTACTAGCATTGAACGCGTAAAGTTCATTACCTACATTATATGAATAAAGAACATTATTCATTATTGCGAAATGTTGTCCTTGGCTGCCTGCATAAGGATTGGGGATTGAGTAGTTCCAAATTTTGATGCCGCTAATGGCATCCAAAGCATAAATGTCGGCCCAAGATGTCATTGCATAGACTATACCGTTTGCAACAGCAGGTCCATAATCTATAAAGTCGCCAGGATAATCCCAGAGTTTATCGCCTGTATATGCATCCACAGCGTATATTTTATCGTCAAATGAGCACACATAAACTATGCCATTCGCTATTGCGGGGGAAGAAACACCACCCCATTGTTCTTTTGTGAAGTTCCAGATACTGTGGCCATTAGTTGCATTTAGGGCACGCATATCTCTGCTGCCTATGTAAACAATTCCATCAGCGACCGCAGGATTTGAACGAACCGTTCCAAGAGGATATTTCCATAGATAGGAGCCATCAAAAGCATTCAAGGCGATAGTATATTGCTCTGTTGCAAAGTAAACTATCTCGTTGACCACAGCAGGAGGAGTTACCTCTTCACATGAGTTATCTTTGTAATTCCAAATTTCTGCTCCATCAGTAGCGTTGAAGGCATAAACATCAAGTCTATTAACATCATACATGCCACCCTTTATATTCCAAGATATTCTTGAAACCGCGCCCACATATACTGTGCCACCAACGACCGCGGGCTCTGTCCAACCTCTTGATTTATACAACTTATGTGTCATGCCCCATTCTGTTAAACTTATATTTGAATTCCAAGGTACGTGCCATTCTGTTAAATTCCATTGGATATTGGTTTTCCAGAGCAAGGTTGGCGTGAGCACTTGACTGCCTGTTGAATTATATGTTCCTACACCGCTACGAGCGGCATCTGAACGGAACATTGACCAGTCAGCACTAACAAACGGGGCCAAAGCTAAGCTGGTGACAATTATCATGCAAAATACAGCTACGGCTGTTTTCCTCAAGTCAACATCGCCTTTAATGTATAGTTTGAAATGTTAAAAGGGTTCTTATCAAAGTTTATTGACACAAGAAAAATGCTCTATCACTTTCTCAGTCATTTTTTCTTGATAAGCGCCGGTTTATGTTTACCTATGTCTGTAGAGTATGAGTTAAAGTATAATACCTATGTTTTTTGGCTGGGGAGGAGCTAATTTTTTAGGCTACTTTTCCCCACAGTTCATAAAGTAATGTGATCGAGTTGATTCAAACTTTCCTTCTTCAAATTCTCCTTATCATTGTTAATTGTGTTGCTCTAATGATGTTTGGAGTAGACAAGTGGCAAAGCAAGAGAAGAGGTTGGAGGATTCCAGAGACGAGGCTCCTTTTAGTTGCCTTCTTCGGGCCATTCGGCGCTTATGCAGGCATGTTGCTTTTCAGGCACAAAACTCGTAAGATCAAGTTCTTGCTTGTTCCAGTCTTTCTATTTATTCAAGTTATTTTAATAGTGTATTTTTACTTCGGTAAATGAACTTAGGTTTGCATATGTTTTTGAAGTAACAACTTCGGCACATGCTTTTCTCTGCCACTATAGCCGCTGTGTTGTTCGTGAAAGCGGATAGGACGATATATTATCTACTTCACTGTATTTGGCGCCACCAGAAGAGAAATAGGTGACGCTTAAGATAGGGAGTATGCGGTTCAGCATATTGCTTTGAATTTTCTGTTTTGGGACGTAAAGTTTATAATTAACTCGGTGTTCGAGAGTATCCGCTTTACCGATTAAGTTGTCGTAGTGATGTACTGACGAACGCGGATTTCCCAGAGAAGGTAGTTAACAGATGGAGATATTTGTTCTAGTACCCTTAATTCTAATTGTTACTTTCGTACTGGGTTTACTGTTCAAGCGAATCGGTATGCCTACTGTTGTCGGCCAGATTTTGGCTGGGATTCTGCTGGGTATTCCCCTGTTGAGGGGGTTTCTTTTTGACTCCGAATCATCTTTGGTTATAGTGGATTTTCTGGCGTATCTAGGTATAATTTTTCTGTTGTTTTTGGCTGGTTTAGAAATTGACATTGAAAAGATAAAAGAAACTTCACGCGAGTCACTTATGATTTCTTTGAGTTCAGCTCTTGTTCCTTTCGGTCTTGGATTCACGTTTATGATGCTGGTTTTTCCAAGTTACGGCTGGCTGGCTGCTTTGGTTTTCGGAGGAGCTATGATGGTGACTTCAGAAGCTACGAAAGTTAAGGTTCTCATGGACTTGAACAGTTTGAACACTCATTTAGGCGCTATTATGCTTGCGGCTGGAGCGTTAGACGACATTTTTGAAGTGTTGTTCTTGGCGCTGGTTGCAGTTATCGGTAGCGGTGGAGGTTTACTGGAGTTGGCTATGATTCCTGTGGAAATCGTGGTTTTCGCGGTGGTGGCTTTTGCGTTCTTTAAGGTTGCGACTAAGGTTTTTCGTTATCTTGACAGGAACGGCGGTAATCAAGCGGAAATTTTCTCGTTGGTTGTTATTTTCATTATGGTTCTTTCAGCTCTTTCTGAGGGTTTAGGTATAGGTTACTTGATTGGGGCGATTGCGGGTGGTTTTATTCTTCAGATTGCTATGAAAAGCATTCATAAGCGTCACCGGAAAGACATGGTGAAAGTTACTGAGCTTATCGCGTTGGGTTTCATAGTTCCGTTTTTCTTTGCCAACGTTGGAATAAACTTCGAGTATGACACTCTTTTCTCCAGCATTGGCTTGTTAGTAGCTACTGTTGTCATCGCGTTTTCTGGGAAAATCTTGGGGTGCATTGTGATAAAGCCTTTTTCGCGTTTAACACTGAAGCAACTTTACTACACAGGTTGGGCGATGAACTCCAGAGGTGCAGCAGAATTGGTGATTGCGTTAGCCGCAAAACAGCTTGGGTTGATTCCGCTGGACGTGTTTTCAGCGCTTGTAGCAATGAGTTTGATAACTACGCTTGCGTTTCCGCCTGTTCTTGCAAGGGCGATACGTAAAAATCCTGGGCTTATGGACGTGACTGCGTCGGAAACCGTTAAAGCTTAAAGCGTGCTGTTGAGAAAAAGTATTATTCTTAAATGACTCAATAATAGTGGGGAAAACTGTGAAGGATAAAGTTCGAATCTTAGTGGGTGTTGACGGTTCCAATAATTCTAAGAGAGCACTCGTGGAAGCGGTATCTTGCGCTAAGAACTTTTCTGGCTCTGTGAAGGTGATTACAGTCTACAAGCGAGGTATGGCAGAGAAAGCTGAAGAGATACTTGAAGAAGCAAAGCAGTACATGGAAGAAAAGAAAGTTGAGTACACTACATCAGCGATTCTCGGCTCAAACCCTGCCAGAGCCTTAAGGACCACTGCTGAACACGAAGACTTTGACCTTATTGTTGTGGGCAGCAGAGGATGGGGCAGCAAAGCTTCCATACTGCTGGGAAGCGTATCTAGGCAAGTGGTCGCCAACGCAGAATGCAATGTTCTCGTCGTTAAAAAATAGGGTTAGCTGCCGTTCTGAGTTTTGGCTGTTAGCTGTGTGGCTGCTCGACTTACGCGCAATTTTTTGTCTATACCCCCTTATATAACGCCGTGATATGCAATGGGGACTCGCGCCGCATTTAGGTAACTATTTTCAGCCTAAACACAGCTACGCACTCAAGTACTTTCCCCTCGATTGTAAACCTTGCTTTCTGAGCGGAACAAGGCACTAGCAAACTTTTTTTACTAAAAAATACTGAAAGGCTATGCCCGACCTCTTAGCGAGACCCTGTTACGCATGCGGTAAGCCTATCGGCGGAGGATACAAACACTGCCCGAAATACAACATTTACCTATGCTTTATGTGCAAGCTCATTTTGCAGGGTATGACAAAAGAGTTTCCAGTTAAGTGTCCTTTGTGTGGTGGAGAATTGAGGTTGTAAATGGAGGGTTTGCTGGGGCTCTGGACCTGAAATTAAGGAGAAAAGAGAAAGATGTAACTACTGTTGCATTGTTACATTTAATCCAGAGCCCTCTCAGCCCCTATTCTCTCCTCCAATGCATTTTTTGCCTATGAAACTAAAAAAGGGGAGATGTGTTTTTTATGTGTGTTTTTTGTTGCTGTTTAGCGTTTTCTGAGCATCAGGATAAGTACTATCCCGACCACGACGATTGCTACGATTATGCCTGCGACTGAGGGTATAAGGTACATGTCGGCAACTGATGCTGGCGGTGGTGTAGGTTCAGCTGTAGCTGCAGGAGCTTCCTCCACGTTAATAGCGGTTGCTGCCTGTGATGACCAGTAGGATTCAGAGCCTTCGAACGTGGTGATAACACTGTATTCGCCTGGAACCAGTGGTTCAAACGCCAGCTTGTAAACACCGTTTGCGTCGCTTGTGGTTCTGCCAACCTCGTAGCAGTTGTTGTTCGGATCAAGCACACTAATGACAACTTCGACGCCACAAATGTCTGTGGGCTTCGGCTGCTGCATATAAAGGTACTCCATCCACGGACTCATGTCCTCATCAGAAATCGCTGGAACTCCATTTGCAAAACGTGCCACCTGTGCCGACTCCTTTGCGCCAGGAGACTCGTCAGTCACCATACCTTTAACCAGTACACTGTCGCCATGCGTTATTACGTCGTCCTGTATCAAAACGGAAGTGGCGGTTGGACCTTTGCCGATGCAATACACGCGGCCATCATAATTGTTGAATGCCACGAGATACCCATCAGCTATCGCTGGATTTTGCCACCAGCCCGAAATATTCCACACACCTATTCCAGTGTGAGCATCGACAGCATAGATTCCCCCGCCTCTCCACATGGGAGTGTTAGGGCTGTGTTCGCCAGTTGCAACATAAACTTTGTCATCAGCTATAGCAAAAGTGCCGCTGCCAAGCGGATATGTTCCATACGCCGTTTCAAGCCCTGAATTACCTGTTGAGAATTCCCAAAGGATTTCTCCATTTGTTGTGTTGAATGCATGTATCTTTCCGTCGTAAGCAACCCCGTAGAGTGTGCCATACGCTATCTGCGGATTTGAAGCTCCGAGACCACCCGTACTTGAAGTAAACATACCCCAAGCGCTCTCGTAAGGTTCAGTGGGACCCCATTTCAATGTGCCAGTTTGTATGTCGTAAGCGTAGAATTCTCTTGTCTCCTGCTTAAAGAAAGTGAAAATACCGTCACCAATAGGAACTATGAAATAATTAGGTCGGTTTGCTACGTTGCTTGTAATATTTATTGACCATTTTTGACTGCCTGTCGTCGTATCGTAACCCACAACGTTTATGATATTGTCGTCAACTTGGCCGGCTGCAATGAGTACGCCTTCACCTATGCAAGCAGGTCTTAAGGATGGCGCTTCCGGTATCGTGGCGATCCATTGTACTCCTTCTGTCCAGTTTTGTGTAGTTCCAATTGGCGGTCTCCATGACCAAGCAGCGGATCCAGTTGTTCCCGAGTACATGTATTGCGCATAGCTTGAGTTCCACATGGCTAGTGTTCTGGCTGCTGTGTTAAGCACGTAGACTAACAGTTCTCCGTTCGGTCCTGTTGTTATTCTGCTGCTGCCTGACAATATGTCCGTAAGCGTCAAGAGTTCTTCGCCCGTAAACGGATCAAACATTTTGTATGATGTGCGACCGGTTTGCCATAAGTATGGAATAGCTCCGTGTTGGTTTGGTGAATCATAGTTGTAGATCTGTCCTAGCGATAGACTAATGTCATGCTGCCATAGCACTTCTCCAGTGCGCAAGTCCACACAAACGGCGCCGCCAGAACTGCCTTGGTTAGACAGTGGTAAGTTGTAGAAGAGTTTGCCTTGCATGATTATCGGTGGTCCAAATTTGGCTTCATATGATAAGCCTGTGTAGTAAGCGATATCACCTAGGTCGCCTCCGACTATGCCGCCCCACGCTTGTTCTTTAGTCCAAACTATGTGGCCTGTTTCAGGCGCTGTAGAATATGCATTAAAACCGCCAGAAGATGTTGCTCCGCTTCCGTAAGTCACCGGCATGCCCAACCAATTTCCGCCTATCGTGTACCATTCCCTGTTCTCTCCATATATTGGGCGTTCCCAATATTTAGTTGGCAGCGGAGTTGGGTTCCAACCAGATATCTCCTCTTCTTGCACAACTAAAGTAACTTCTGCGCTGGTAGCGGGTTCATAGTAGTTTCCGTCTATTCCGGTTTGCCCTGGGAAGCTCATTTGAAATGTGTATGTGCCGACAGTGTCTGGAGTGTATGTGAAGTATGTTGATCCTAGTGCGTCTGAGTCGATAGGCCCTATGGTTTCCGTTCCATCAGGTGTGGTTACTTCTATTGTGAAGTCCTCCCACGCTGTATGACTGTTGTCAGAGTGGAGCAAAGGTATTCTGTCAAGCCAAGCCACCACTAGGGTTGACTGGCCAACACCGACAGGATTTGGTGAAACAGTAACGTAAGCATAGACAGGAAGATCGGTTGCACTTGCATTGGGTACTTCTGAAAATGCCGCAGCAATTGTTAACGTCAGAAACAGCGTAATCGCAATAGCTTTCGTATGTTTTCCAGTTTTCATTTTTTCTTCTCCTTTTAAGTATATGCCTTTTAAAGGCTTCTTTGGTAAAGTTGCGCCGCCGTTTTTAAGTTAAACTCACCTATCGTGAGTGCCAAAAAAATATGGTGTCTGATTAGCATAACTAATAAAAGAACATTGAAAATTGGTAGTTATTATGTACGAAGAAATACGAATTGCAATCGAAGTTGTTTCAGCTATCATGTGCTTCATACTTCTACGATTTATGATAAAACCGTATGAAATCACCGGAGAAAGCAGATACATTGGGTTACCTGCAGGATTTGGCTTTCTAGGGGCAACATACGTTGTCTCCGCCTTTGTTTACTACATGGAAAGCCAAATGGCACTTTTCCCTCTGCTAAAGATATTTTACATTCAACTTATTGCAAGAACGTTCGCATTCCTTTTCATATCTATTACATACTATTTTTCCAAGAAACCCACTGAAAAAAGTCGATTGATCTGGAAAATCACTTTAACTCTATTAATTGCCCTACTCATAACTTCACTCCTAATAGTAAGCATACCTGACGTTACTCTGTATAGCTATAGAATTGCCCGTAACATCTTTCGAGTTACAAACCTAATCATCATTTTATACATTTGCATCCATACATTTAGAAGCCACATAAAAAAACCAGACCCAAAAACAATATTGATTCCTTTGGCATACATCATTCTGTTAGTAAGCCAGTATTCGGCGCTTTTCTATCAATTGGATGGGAGTCTTTCCGCGTTTTTTGCGGTATTGATACTTCGTTTAGTATTCCTATCCGTTTTTCTACTCGTTTCATTTGAAGCTTTTTACCGCGGCAAAAAAGAGGCATAGAGATGAAAAAGATCGCGCGTAGAGACAAAATGAAAATCTACAACGACCTTTTATCTATTCTTCAATCCGAAAATAATAACGAAGTAGTATTAACACAGCTTCAGCTAAAACTTAATGTTCCTTTTGACAGGCTAAAACAATATCTTATACAGCTCAGGGAACTCGGCTTGATTGAAGATGAAACTTCACCTAAACTAACGAAGAAAGGCAAACAGTACATTCATGAGTATCAGAATGTCCTTGATTTCATGAAGCGCATGGGTCTTGAATACCGATAGAAAGGACGCAGCACAACCTTGTATGTAGTAGACAAAAGAGCATTTATGGGTATGCTAAGGCTCTGAACTGGCAGAAATCAATGGAAACCGTATTGAAACAGAAGGCATTTGATAATCTGGTAACGTTTTATGTGGCTCGCCAGCTTGAGCACTTTTTGACGAATATAGGGCAGGCTCGCGCCGTATTTAGGTACCTATTTTTAGCCTAAACACAGCTACGCACTCAAGATCCAAATCATCCTGAAGTCTTCGGGGCCAGAGTCGTCATCGCCCGCCAAACGGAACTCTGTTTTTTCCTGCATTAAAAGGTTAAGGTTGCTGGTTTTTTGTCTGATATATTACGATAGTGAAATACGCTTTTTATTGTTTCACCCGAGTTGACCTGCAGTTCGAGGAAGAGGAGAGCTTCAACTAATGAAGGGAGAAGGCAACCGGCTACAGTACAACCTATTCGATAAACAGCTTGTTCAGGAACAGGCCGGTTTCATCACCGATTTGGACTCGGCGAAGACACATAGGAGTCTGCACGGCCCGACAGTAAGCGTAGTAATTCCGGCTTTTAACGAGGAAAAAAACGTTGCCAAAGTCATATCGGGAACCATCGCGGTTATGGACCAGCTACACTTGCCGTACGAAATCATTTTTGTTGATGACGGCTCAACAGACAAAACCGGGTTAATAGCTTCATCCTTCAAAGTTAACGTTCTAACAAACAAGGAAAACAGTGGTAAAGGTTATTCACTGAAAAAGGCGTTGCAGCACGCAAGCGGCGACGTAATTGTAACAATTGACTCTGACGGAGAACACAAACCTAAGGAGATTGCCCCGTTGCTCGAAGCAGTGTGTAATGGCGTTGACGTGGCAGCGGGTTCAAGATTCCTGAATAATCACACAGCCGTTACAACCAAGCTTAATCAGATAGGAAATCACCTGTTCAACTTGGTTATAATGTCTCTAACTGGCAAACGCGTGACAGACAGCCAAACAGGCTTCAGAGCTGTCAAACGGCAGGTTCTTGAAAAACTGAATCTGCAGTCAGACGGGTACGAAATTGAAACTGAAATCACCGTCAAAAGCCTCAGAGGCGGGTTTGCCTTCAAAGAACTGCCGATAACAGTTGAACGAAGAAAATTCGGCGCATCAAAATTGAAACTAATCCACGACGGCAAAAAAATCTTGGAAGCAATTCTAACAACATCTCTATTACATTAAAAGTAGCTGCCGTTCATAATTCAGGCTTCTCAAAAGCTCGGTTCACACGCACAACTGAACATGGCTAAGGCGCGGGAGAATTCACTTTTGTTCTTCAAGCCAGTCTTCAAGCTGTTTTCCGCTTAGCCCGTAACCGAATCTGCCGTCGAGTCTCCTGCAAACTTTGCCCTCTTCGAAGAGTATGACTGTGGGAACTGCTTCTATGGAGTATTCTTCCCATAATGGATTATCATCATCGTCCACTTTCACGCGTAACGCCAAGCTAAAGCCGCATCGTGAATAGTTTTTGTCAAAAGCGGGCAGAAAGCGTCTACAGAAAGGACACCAAGACGCGTAAAACAAAGCCAGAACTCTTTTGCTCTTCTTTAACTGGTTTTCAAATTCGCTTTTGTTGCTGACTTCTATCATGCTGAGTCTTTATGAAGCGACTCCACGACCTTCTTAAACGTTCGCTATGTAGAAAGACGAAGAAAATGTCTTGTTTTTTAATCGCGCCGAAGCGGGTCTTGCAGTCGGTTTATTGTTTGTTGTCGAGTCGAATGCGGAGTATGTTTCGAATTCTGATGTTGGTTTCGTTTTTTTAATGCAATTTTTTGCTCGTTATCTTCGATTCATAAGAGTTAATTTAGTGAGAATTATCACTTACAACACGAAAGAGGAAAAAGACATGCAAGAATATTTGGTATTGCTTAAGGTAAATCCAGCTTCATTAGCTGATACGATAGAAGCCATTAGGAAGATGGCGCAGAAACCAGTTGCCGGCGTAGACTTACAGTACAGCATAAATATTTTCGGTCGTTGGGATGCAGGACTCTGGATTAAAGCTGACGAGAACTCTCAAACTTCACAGCTTGTACAGAAAATCCGGAAGGAACTTAACGGCGTGACCGACATATACCCGATTCCCACGTTCCCACATGGAACCGCAGACAGCACCTAAAACCCCGAGAAGCCAAAGCCCCATCCATTTTCTATTTTTTATCTTTAAGTCTCCCTAATGAAAAGCTTGTAATTATGTTTAAAATGAATACAAAATTGGATAAGTAATACTTACTCTACTTAAACAAGTCCTAAATACGCTTTTGAATCAAATTTATTAACGAAAAGGCGCTGAAGCGTGCAGAAGACAGAAGACGAAAAACAGAAGCAGAAAGAACACTACTGCTGCTCAAATCCTAGTTGTAACCACGTTTTTTCAAGACCAAAAATAATAAAATACTATGTGTGCCCCGACTGTCAAACACTTGTTAAAATGGACACCGCACAAGGTAAAGCTAAAAAGAAAAAGCGTGGGCCAACAGAAGAAGACTTCAAAAGAAAAGAAGCAGAGCGGCTTGAAGCAGAAAAAAAGGCGGAACAGGCAGAAGCTAAACGAAAAGAGGCAGAAAGAAAGGCAAAGGGGTTGGAGTCGGAACTAGAAGCAGAACGACTAGAAGCAGAACAAAAAGCAAAGCAAATAGCGGCAGAGCTTTTGGAGTCGGAAAGAAAGGCGAAACGGTTAGAGACAGAGCGAAAGGAAGCAGAAAGAAAAACAGAACAGTCAGAGACAAAACGGTTAGAAGCAGAGCAAAAAGCGGAACAATTGGAAGCGCAACGAAAGGAAGCGCAACTAAAAATAGAACGATTAGAGGCTGAACGAAAAGAAGTAGAGCACCAGAAGTCAGAACGACTGAAAGCAGATCGAAAGGAAGCACAACAACTGGAAGCGGAAAGGAAAACAGAACGCCTAGAAGCGGAAAGGAAAACAAAACGGCTAGAAGCAGAACTGCTGGATACAGAACGCAAGGCAAAATGTTTGGCATCGGAACTAGAAGCAGAACGCAAGAAAGCAGCACAACTAGAGGCAGAACGAATAGAGGCAGAAAGAAATGCGGGATTATTGAATGTGGAACAGGAGGAAATCCAACGAAAGGTAGAGCAACTGGAGACAGAGCAAAGGAAAGACCAATTGGAAGCAGAACGAAAAGCAAAACTACTAGAAGTGGAGCGAAAGGAGACGGAACGCAAGGAAGCAGAACGGCTTGAAGCAGAAAAAAAGGCAGAGCGGTTGGAGTCAGAACTAAAAGCAGAACACAAGGAAGCAGAACAAAAAGCAGCGCAACTGGAAGCAGAACGACTGGAAGCAGAACGAATGGCGGAGCGATTGGAAGCGGAACGAGAGGCAATACAACGAAAGGTAGAACGGCTGGAGAAAGAACGAAAGGCAGAACGGTTGGAAGCAGAACGCAAAGCGGAAAGATTAGAGGCTGAGCGATTGGAGGCGGAGCGGAAAGCGGAGCGATTGGAGACGGAATTAAAAGCAGAGCGATTAGAGGCTGAACGAAAGGAAGTGGAGCGGAAAGAGGCGGAGCGTTTGGAGGCAGATCGAAAGGAAGCACGACGAATGGAAGTACAGCGGAAGGTTGAGAGTTTGGCGGAACGAATGGCGGAGCGTTTGGAGGCAGAGCGGTTTGAAGCAGAGAAAAAGGCAAAGCGACTAGACGCTGAACGTAAAGCAGAGCGATTAGAGGCTGATCGAAAGGAAGCGGAAAGGCGTCAACAGGTTAAAAGTAAAGCGGTAAATCTGAGAGCGTCGTCTCAAACTGAGCAGTCGACACCAAGTGCAGAGGAGGTAAATAAGCCATCCGATTCTGGATGCAAACATTATTTTGGTTATCTTGGTGAACGAGACAAAGGAGAAGAGATACCTGCTGAGTGCTTAGAATGCCCCAAATCGTTAGATTGCATGCTTAATAACTACAAATCAAGCGGAAGCGTTGCGGAAATCAAGAAATGGTACCCTATCAAATTCTAACTTCCAAAGAACTGCAGAAACGGTTTTACACAGGTTAAATAAACAGCCAGCTTTCTTGTGTCCTCAAAGTTGCCACTTTAATTTCAGAAATCGGGTCAAAGCATAATAAACGGGAAAATTGCCTTTTCATCGTCTTTCGATGGGAACAAATTTTGTTCCGTATGCCCCGATGTAACCCGATGTTGGGCGGATAAGCACTGACTCTGAATACTGCTCTAGTATGTGGGCGGTCCACCCTGCTATTCTGCTTGACGCGAAAAATGGAGTGAAGAATTCTTTAGGCACTCCCAGCGCGTTCAAGACTATTGCCGCGTAGAAATCCACGTTGGGGTAAATCTTTCGTTCCTTGTGAACAACATCTTGAATCCTCCTGCATTTCCTGTATAAGTCCATTCGGTCAATGCGTTGACACAACGTTTTACCCACTTTCCTCAGGTGCCGTGACCTGGGGTCTTCTGCCACGTAGATTCTGTGTCCGAAACCCATTATCTTTTTTCCGTCAAACAGCATTCCTTGTATGTAGGCTTCCACTTCGGCAAGGTTGTTCACGTCGAGGAGCATACCCATCACTCTTTCGCTGGCTCCGCCGTGCAGTTTCCCTCTGAGGGTTCCAACGGCTGAAGTTACAGCGGAGTACATGTCTGAAAAAGTGCTGGCTGTCACGCGGGCGGCAAAAGTGGACGCGTTAAGCCCATGGTCTGCATGCAGAATCATGAAGCTGTCAAAAGCTGCTTTTTCTTGCACGTCTGCAGGTTTTCCCCGGAACATGTACAGAAAGTTTTCAGCGAACCCGTACTCTTTCTTAGGCGAGACTGGGTCTTGCTTATTTCGCACTCTATAAAGAGTAGCTACTATAGTGGGAACTTTTGCAATCAATTTCAGTGCTCTTTGCTTGTTAGCTGCTTCAGAATGGTCATCATGACTGGAGTCGTATTCGCCAAGCTGCGAGATGGCAGTTCGTATGTTCTCCATAGGATGACTGTTCTTGGGTGCATGCTTTAGACATGCGGTTACATGTTTGGGTATTTTCATCTCGGAAACTAGTGTTGCTCGGATATCGTCTAACTGGCTTTTGGTGGGAAGCTTGTTGTACAATAAAAGATGAACCACTTCCTCAAAGCACACTCGCCCGATAAGCCTGTCAATATCATATCCACTGTAATATAGTGCGCCAAGAGGGTCTACAAAGCTAATTCGAGTTTGGCACGCGGCGACATCTCTCAAACCACGAGCATAAACCGTATCATCTGCCATTTCTTAAACAACTCAGTATCCAGTATTGTGGACTACTATATCTGAAGCGCGGGGTATATTACTGTTTTAGTGCAACTGGCAAGCAAAGACAGAGGTCCATGGTTAAAATTGGTTGAAAATTTAAGGTTGCAAGATTAGGTTTTGACGCTTATTTCTAGGCCGTCCACGCCCACGGGCACGTATTTGCTGCGGTACTTTCCTGAGGTTCTCACGTAATCCAAGTAGTCTTTCATCTGGTTGGCGAAAATTCCCGCGTTGTCAGCAACTATGACCGCGCCCTTACGCAGCTTATCTTCAGCCAGTCGCAGGTAGTTTAAGTACTCGTTTTTCTCCGCGTCAATGAAGATAAAGTCGAAGCAGCCCCTCAATTCGGGTATGACTTGAATTGCGTCTCCCGTTATCACCTCGACTCTTGCGGGTATGGCGGCTTTTCGTATGTTTTCCGCGGCGATCTCTGCCTCATCCGTATGAATCTCTATAGTGACCATCTGCGCGTTATCGTCAAGTTCCTTGCCCATTAAAATAGCCGAGTAACCTATGAGCGTGCCAACCTCTAAAACGCGTTTTGGCTTAGCTTTTCTAATTTTTTCAGCTATAACCTGTCCTTTTTCTGGACCTACAATAGACAGGAACTCGCGGTTTG
>Ga0272441_10007866_pt1 | contig 17148 bp, 14 predicted proteins | sample SSMProp6N_FD_193582 | JGI IMG/M metagenome (GOLD analysis project Ga0272441, IMG submission 193582) | Marine sediment archaeal communities from Little Sippewissett salt marsh, Falmouth, MA, United States - SSM-Prop-6N | ecosystem: Environmental > Aquatic > Marine > Wetlands > Sediment ...
CTGCTAATTTCTGACAAGGAGTTATCTGAGTTTTATAATAAAGTTCCTAGTGTCAGTTCTTATGAGATACAAGACTATGATCAAAATATCAAGTGGTTCACTTTTCTTAGTATCTTTCCCAATGATTTTAATTTTATATACAAAAAAATCAATAATTCAATGGAGATTTATCAAGTAATAGGAAAAAATAGAAACATTCACCTTTCTAAAAGAAACGGAACCTTATTACATTCAAAACAAAAAACTTAAACAAATAACTAAGGATGTTCATTATATGTCAAGCCAGCGCTCTCTAAAAGATATAGTTGAAATCATTGCAAGTGAAACAAAACTGGGAAAAGAAGAAATTCATAAACGTATTAATGATAAAATGGAAGAGTTAGAAGAGTTTGTAACTGAATTAGGCGCAGCTCATATTGTTGCAAGAGAGATGAGTGTTGACTTGTCCTCTGAACCTCCTATACAAGTTCAATCTCAATTAACCATCGACCAACTAGCACCAGAGATAACTAGTGTTAATGTTCTTGGAAGAGTTGTAAGGATTTATAATCCACATTCTTTTAAGAAGAAAGATGGGTCTGATGGTATATTACAATCAATTTTAATTGAAGATAAAACAGGTGGAGTAAGGGTTGTATTTTGGGATCAAATTGTAAAAGAATTGAAGAACAATAACGTCAAAATAGGCGATCCAATTCGCATTCTTAATGGATATACAAAAATCGGCCGTGACCAGTCTGTAGAAGTGCATCTAGGAATCCGTAGCCAAGTTCAAATCCGACCTTCTGGTATAGATGAGGCTAAGCTGCCTGAAGCTCAATCAAATTTTGTGAAAATTAATGATATCAAAGGAAATGAAATCAATTTGTCGTTAATAGCTAAAATTACCCAGATTGATGATCTCTTGGAATTTGAAAGATCAGATGGTACAAAAGGAGTAAAGAGGGGATTGATAGTTGGAGATGAAACAGGAGAAATATATGTAAATTTCTGGAATGAAAAAGCTGGTGACATAGATAAAATGATTTTAGGAGATATTATAGAAATAGTTGGACTAGCTGCCAAAGAAGGATTACGTGGGTTTACAGAACTGCACTCTAGCACATATACGATTATTTCAAAACAAGATAAAGCAGACGATATTGTTGTTAAGAAGGGTTTTGTAGCATCTAGCTTAATAACTGATTCTCAATTAACAACTATAGAAGATATAACAAACATTGGAGGTCTTGTTTCTACTAAGGGAATAATTGTTAACATAGTTCCCATTTACGAATTCACAAGAAAGGATGGTTCTAAAGGAAAAGTGAGGAATGTTTCTATTTCAGACAAAACTGGAATAATTGGAATAGTCCTATGGGATGACAAAACACAATTGATTAGTGAAGATGATATAAATAAAGTTCTAATAATAAAAAATGGTTCAGTACAGAAAGGTAGAAACGTTGATGTTGAAATTCATTGTGGAAATCAAACGTTAATTGATGTCAAATCCTCTGATTCTGATGATATCGAACCCCTTGATTTTGATTTCATGAATATTCGAGATATTCGAGATGATTTGGAACATGTACATGTAAAAGGAATAATAACAGATTTGCTACCAATTCAAGATATTGTTACAAAAGACAATGAAACTGTCCAACTAAGAAATCTTAAAATCGAAGATCAAACAGCTTCAATTAGGATAACTTGTTGGAGAAATAATGTAAATAAGCTTGCAAATCTATCTGTAGGTGATCACATTGAATTATTCAATGCTATAGTCAAGGAAGATACCGGCTATGGTTTAGAACTACTCATTGCAAGAACTACAATTGTGAAAAAATCTCTCTCAAATTCATCCAATCCTCAAGGATTTGTTTCTAGTCTGTCTGTTTCCCCCAAAGAATCAAATTTGGACAAACTAAAGGATATTGAAGACATAGAAGAAGGTGAAAATGTTACTATCCAAGCTACAGTAATTAAATTAATTGAGAAACAATTTGTTTATCCTCTTTGTCCTGAGTGCAAGAAAAAGACAAAGAAGGAAAATTCTGAATATATTTGCAATGAGCATGGTAAAGTTTCTACACCTTTAAACATAATTCTGTTTACTTTTATTGCAAATGATGGAACTGGGGATATTAACGTTTTTTGTGCTGGTAAATTAGCTGAGATTATCCTAGGTATGTCCGCTGACGATGCAGCAAGAATGGTTGATGAAAATGAATCTGATAAAGCTCCATACAACTATCTTAAAGCAAAGAATTTTGTTAATTCAGAACTCCTAATCAGCGGTAAAGTGAATAAGAACCCCTATCTAAAGAGTCTGGAGATTGTAGCTGATTCAATTGAAAGAGTTAAGTACAGTGAAGCCACAAAGACTTTAATTAATCAAATACACACTGATTAAATATTAGTTTTTGCAATGGGTCGAAAAGCTTATTAATAAACAAGAAACTGCTTCAACCGAAATAATATGGACTTCCTTGCAATAAAAACCATAACCATCATCATCATCATACTGGCGATAATTTTTGCCCTATTCTATCATGCGTTTAGTGTTGGAAAGGAAGAAGAAACCACATAACACTAGATTTCTAGTATCATTCCTTTTCTCTTATTATAGATTTTTATTCCAACAGTAATTGTTCCTAAAAGAACGCCACCTGCTGATAATACAGGGATCAATATATTAGTCAACGAAATTGTTTGGATGATTTTGCTTCCTATCAGATCAAAAACAAGAATACTTCCTTGCAAAATATCCAAATCAGTGAAGAAGGCATACAGATTATTTACTTCTAACCCGTAAATTTTAGTTACGTCCTTTTGATTATTCACAATTAGGTTCCAATCATATTTAGAAGCCCTATAACTATCATTGAAGTGATATATTATTGATAAATCAGAAAATTCTTTGGTTTCAGATCTTATTACAAAATGAATTTTTATCCCCTCATCTATTTCCTCATTTGTAATCTCTAAAGTGGGTCCTTGAGTAACAATAATCAGCTTATGATTGGTTGTTGTATCGTTGGCATGTATTTGCCAATAAATGAAGTGTGAATCCCAAGTTACTGGAATTCTCAATTCATCTGTTTCAATGTAAGATTCTAATATTGGTAGCATTTCATCGCTAATAATATAGGTCCATCTATCATGATCTATTGGATAATTAATATCATAAGTTAGGGTTATATTTGTGGAGATTACTACGTCATCACTACTTCTTCCGACATTTGCAAGGCTGTTTTCAAATTGTATTTCAAAAGTTTTAGAAAATATGATTTCAGTAACCTTGAATATTTTACATGAAACATTTATGGTTAAAACATCTAAGGATAACTCAACATTAACCCCATATTCACCATTTAGGTTTGTAATTCCTGTTTGATTGATAGTTTCACTTATTTCAATGGTTATTGGAGCATACCCTACAGGTAAGCCCCCAGAAGTTATATTGAAATCCAATGAATATTCTCTAGGATTATCTGTTGGATTATATTGAAAATCAGCCATAATCTCGCTACTCTGTATTGTTATATTGATTACCTTGAATATTGTTGCATGAGTGGGTGATTCCGCAAGAATACTGAGCATATATTCGTTCTGTGTTAGATAAAAAGAAGAAATGAAAATGAAATAATCAGTTTTTTCTTTCACAGCGTGTATAATTTCTCCATCTAAATTAGCTTTAATTGTGGCATTTTCCAGTTCTGTATAAGGGTCTAAACTATCATAATTTACTTTTAATTCTTTTACCGCATATTTGGGAATATTAATATTATTTTCCACATTCATTACTGCAGGTTTTCTAAGAATACTAACAGTTTCATTTTGATACCCTATATTATTACCGTTAAAAACTAACAAAATAATATCAAGAGAGCCATCAGGAATCCAAGGTGGGAAAGTATAAGATAAATTATTGCTAAATAAGCTACAAGTTTCTCCTTCTATCTTTTCAGATTCCCAGAAAATAAAAACAGATGAAGTTCCAGTAGTATCTCGGAAAGTTAATTCAGCATTCAATGTTTCAAAGAAAGTGGTACTTTCAATATCTATGTTAGTTATATAATTCATCAGCATGAAATCAAGTTGAATAGATTCCGTGGTGGTTGATGTGTCAAGAGACAACAGCTTATATCCATCTCCTAAGTTTTCATTAGATATGATATCTGCTCCTTGTGGATTAGTGTATATGGTCCAACTATCAGGGTAAGTGATATTGATTCGATTGACAATTGTGCTCAAATTGTATATGTCTAAAGAGAACAGAAGCGTAGTTTGATTATAAAAGATAATTTGTTTATTAAACATCACCTCAATAATTCCATACAATTCGATTGAGTAACTACCAGTTATTGACTTACATGATTCATGGTTCCACGTAATATTATACTCGTTTTGGCTAGCTTCTTGACATTCAAAATTTGTGTCAACTATCCCATTTCCAGGGCCAGAGGAACTCACTTGTATTTCATTTAAAGTCAAATTTATATCAGTTGGATCAACAGATGTTCTTATGTGAAAATCATCTATTAAAATCTCACAATGAGATGTTTCTGGAGAAATTACGTATATCCCAAAAGATTTCAACATAGTGGGGATAAATGGGTCTCCTTCATCAAAGAGACTTGAAATTAATAAAGTATAATCTTTCCAGTCATTATCCCAAGTACTGTTTTGAAGAAGTCTAAAAACTATAAAAGGCGACGTGGTATTGGCACCTATTGAAGGAGGTTCAACGTTTGTATAGTGCCAATGTGTCACCATAATTCTACAAGTGTCAAAAACAAAATCAAAAATTAATGAAGAGTTAACGGTGTTTTCTAAGGTTGAGCTTGAGTTAAGGGCATAGTTGTAAGAGATTATCGTATCAGTGTAGTAGAGTGGAATGTCTTCTTGATATAAAGCATAGGTTGTAGTTTCAGTATTTTGTGAATAATATCTCCATAAATAATCCCCGCTATAACTGCTTTTTTCTACTGAACTTTCTATTCTTTCAAGCCCAAGACCTACATTAGTGGCAGTTTCTGAATAGAATTGTAAGTCTAGTTCAGCTCCTGGATTCTGGATATATTGTGCTTCTAAGTTTGTTATATTACCTTGAAGTGAGTATTCACCTCTTCCAGGGAGAGTTATAGTTGTATCTTCGTCCACTATGTTTCCTGCTATATTCTCACTATTATAATCACCAGTTATGGAAACATTGGGATTAAATGATTCTAGAGTGTCTTCAAATAAACTTAATTCTGAGGTTTCTAGGTTTAAATCATCTTTTATCGGGTTAATTTCTTCTTTGATATAATTTCCATTATTGGTTCTGTCTTGTGATTCCTCTCCCACAATATAGCCCGTGTTTATATTTATATTAATTAGAAAAATTGATGCTATAGTCAGATAGCTTAATAATACGATTCTGCTACTCTTAAATTTCATTCTATTATTTATGTAAATTATGTTTTAAAAACAGCACAATTTTCCGACCCTTCCTAATTTCCCAATGACCCTCCAATAAAGCTTAAGGAAATATCTAAATATTACTTTCAGTCTACTGCCTCTTCTATATTTTCAAATCAGATAAAGCTAGTGTTGTAGCTATTAAATTCTATTATAAATATGTCTTAACTCCTTTTGAATCTTAAAAATTCTAAATAGTTTCAGTATGGTTATTTTTTCTTGAGTAAAATGGAAAATTGCTTGTGTGATGAATGTGGATCTCGAATAATTGTTGAAAACGGTGTGAACGTTTGTCAGAAGTGTGGTCTTGTCCACGGCCCAATTCTAGAATCTTCATCCTTTCAACTAGGTTCAGAGACGAATAATGACAACAGAAAAAGTCAACAATATACATCGATTAATAACAATCTAGCTGTTGTAAGCTCCCTAGGGTCATCTATTGGGTCTGTGGAAGAGTATATGTTTAGAGATGCAAATGGGTCGCTTTTGGATGAATCTACCCAATATAAATTTAGGAAATTTAAAACATATTATCATATCCCTGGGGCAATTAAAGGGAAGGAAACTGATTTTAGGACTTTGAAAATTTTGAATGAGGTTTTTTCAAGACTTCAAATCCCCAACAAAATTAGAGAAAGAACACTTTTTCTCTACCAGCACTATAAGACAGAGCATAAAGAGCAAATAACTAATCATGTTTTGCTTTCTGCAATGGCTTTGTTTTTGAGTGTTCGTGAGTATGGTATTAATTGTCCTCTCACATTAAAAGAAATAGTTAATACCTATAGAGAATTAGGTCATAGGGTTTTAGGAAAAAATCTATTGAGCCTTATGCAAGATTTGAATATTAAACCAATTTCAAGTGGAGTTAGAAGAAGTGAGGAATATGTTTTTAGAATTTGTTCTCTAATTTGCCGTTGTAGTACAATAAAAGAAAGAGTTCAGAAGAAGTATTCAATTGATGTCTATGTCTACGAAAAGATGATTCAACTTCTTTGTTTAAAAATACTTGAAAGAATACCCTATCCTGACAGAGGAGGAAGGAGACCTTACCCTCTTTCAGCAGCTTCCGCATATGTTGCAGATAAACTTCTGTCTAGAAAACTGAAACATTCTTCTGCTTTAACACAGAAGCTCGTAGCTCAGTCAACTAATGTTGCAGAATTTACAATTAGGGATCATGCGGAATTTATGTTTTCATATGATTATGAAGATATTATAAATGATATAAGTGAAAGATTATCTTCAAGTTTCAATTAAATATCTTGATATCGATATAGCTTAAGATTATCCTAAAATGGTATAACTCCAATTAGGAAATATCTTACACATATCAGAATTATAGAATGCAATACTAAAACAATAAGAAGTCGAATTTTGATGTGGGTTTCATTTGACATTTTTAGAAGATAATAGTTATTCAATAGGTTAATCATAAGAAAGGAAATTGATAAGTAAGAGACGATTGAGAGAGAAGTTGTGAATTCTCCTGTATTTACAAACTCATACAGATTAGAGAAAATTGGTGAGAAACCTGCTATTATCGCAATGATGATTAATGTAATGTAGCGTATAATCTTTATCCTTCTTCTCTGTACTTTTAATGTAGATTCCTTTTCTTCTATAATTTCTTCTCTTATTCGGATAAGTTTAGATGTTGTTTTTACACGATCTAATATATCTGATTCTTCAGCTTTGTTAATAGAAGAAAATAAATTTGTTAATGCAGGATATTTGAAATTAATGGATGTCATTACACTACTTAACTCTTCTCCGAGTTGAAGTCTAGATAAAGCTTCTTCAGGAACGTTTTCAGTTAAAAAGAATGCTCTTTCAAGATTTTCCCCACTTTCTAATTTGAAAGCGATGTTATTAAGAAAATCATACTCTGTACAATTTAATTCACTCATCCTAAATCACCCGCACTTCTGTTTTGCATAAACCGAAGAATCAATGTTCCAAATATGGCATAAATTAGTGGAAATATGAAAATTATTAATGAATCTGATGGAAGAATAAAAGACAAAACTATGCTTAATACAAGTGGTAGTAGGCATGAAATAGCGATGAAAATGACTATGTTATCTTCAAGTAACTTAATCCCCCTTCTGATCCTTAATAGAAAATCTGGATCGGATTCAATGAAAGTATTTTCTATTTTTATGTTTTGAAAAGCATTCTGATATTTCTTTGTTTGAAATATTCTTCCTTCTCTATGAATTATTTCGTCCTCATTTTCTCCTAGATTAAGACGATGTATTATATCCTGAAAATATTTCAAATAATACTCATCCACAATATTTGCAGACAACAATAATTCTATTGAATGGGGAAATGATTCTGTAGATTGCATGTTTATTGAAAGCGAGTTTATTATTAGAAACGCCATTTCTTCGAATTTTTGATGTTTATCTAGGATTTTAGATCTAATATAATCCCCAAAGACAATTAGAAAACCCACACTTGTTATACTGCCTATAACTACCCCCAATAATACATTATATTGAGTAAAAAGATAAACTACAAGAGTAGATATTGCAAAAACAATTGGTGCTAAATTCCCGATTAGCCGAACATTTTCATAATCCTTTCCTACAATAAAACGACTGGATGAATCTTTGATTTTTCCAAGAATGACTTTATACAGTAAATTTCTGGGAAAGATACTGAAGTTTTTAATTCTTGATTTTACTGTATTTTGTGTTACGTTTCCCATGATATACACCGAATCTAAATTGAAATTTTCATATTATGTCTTTGAATTATTGCAGATATGCTGTAACATGCTCTTCCGTTTCACTATTTCTGTGAATTCTGCTTTAAGAAGAGAATACTTTTCTATAGCATCAAGCATTTGATCTTCATCCATAGAGCTATCATAAATCTTCTTCAGAAAATCATATCCCTCGCCTTTTCCTGATTCTGGATTAACTTCATAAATCTCAAATATTTTTCTTATGAAAGAGCTTTGAGTAATTTCTCTTTTCATTACAACTAGAATATTTAAGGATAAAAAGTCTGTTTTTGATATTTTATGTAGATTTTCCCATCTTCGTAAAATCTTCTCAGCAGAGTCAGCATGAGCTGTTTGTATTCCTTTAAGTCCTGCATTTAATGCTTCAAACATTGCTTGAGTATGTTCTCTTGATTGAATCTCTCCTAAATAAATCCAGTCTGGAGATCTGTGCAATAATTTCAAAATTTCTGCTGTTTTAGTATGAACTGATCTACTTGATTCAAAAGAATCTACTTGAATTGAAAGCTGTTTATATCCCATAGATGATTGATTTATTGACTCTATGGCATCCTCTATCGCAATTTTTCTCCAATTTTTTGGGGTATATAAATCCAAAGCATTAGCTAGAGTTGTTTTTCCAGCATTTGGTTCACCTATCACTGTTATGTTGAGCCGATTTTGTATAGCTTCAATTAAGTAGGATGCTATTGTAACTGGAAGGGAGTTTAGGTTGATTAAATCTACAAGTCTCAAAGGATTCCTTTTTAGTTTTCTTATATTGAATGTTGGTCCATTAGGAGATAAGGGAGGAAAATCCATAGAAATACGAGAATGGAATAATCTTGTCTGAAATTCAACCTTTAATGAGGGCTTCTTAGATGAAATAGAAATTGGGTGATCTAATTTAATTCTAGTTAACAGGGCATTAATTTCTTCTTGTTCTAAAACAACCTTGGTATTACATCTACCAAAGTTTTGGTGGTCAAGATAGATGGGTGCATCCTTTTGATCCATATAAATTTCGTTTACCTTGTCATCAATTAAATAAGGTATAATTTTATCGAGCTTAATTAATTTAAATATAAACAGCTCTGCAAACAACTCCGGGTCAATATTGAGATTATTTATCTCTAGAATTTTCCACATACAAATTGATTTTACAGTATCGACCAATTCATCAAATTTCAGAATTTCTCTCCCAAGTCGGTTTCCATTATTTCTTATTATAGAAGATAATTCTGCAAAAAGCAGAGGTTCTTGACCTAAATCAATTAAAGGTTTTGCTGTATAAAATAGCGTTCCTTCTCTGTAATCAATTCTTATTTTAAATCCTCTGATTTCATATTCTCCACCTATTCTGGTTTCATCATATTTTTGTTTTTCTTCCTGTAAATAACTAGTACTAGTCATACTAACCACTTTTTCACAATTTAAATGACTAATTACTATTTCAACACCACATTTTTTGCTAAAGATTCCATCGGGGAAGACTTCATTATTAAATTTACTTAAAAAATGCAAAGTTCAAAGGTAATAACTTTAAATAGAGAAAACTTATACTTGATGATGTGGAAAAATGGAAGACAATTATGATGTGATGTGGACAGAAAAATATAGACCAAAAAAACTAGATGATCTTAGAGGGCACGAAGACATCATTTCTAGGTTAAAAGGGTTTGTAGAACGAGGAAATCTTCCCCATTTGCTTCTTGCGGGACCACCGGGTACTGGGAAAACAACTGCTTTATTGGCATTAGCAAATGATCTTTTTGGGCTAAGTAACGTCTCGAGGAATCTGTTGGAACTAAATGCTTCAGATGATCGAGGTATAGATGCAATAAGAACTAAAGTGAAGGAATTCGCACGAACTGCTTCTTATGGAGGGGTTCCATTTAAGATAATTTGTTTAGATGAAGCCGATAATCTTACTTCTGCTGCTCAGCACGCTCTGAGAAGGACTATGGAGAGGTATGTAAAAACTAGTAGGTTTGCACTAATTTGTAATTACTCTAGTAAAATCATTGAACCAATCCAGTCAAGATGTGCAATATTTCGTTTCAAACCTTTGGATAAAGATAGTATGTTAGATTTCCTTAAACACATATGTGATAATGAAAAATTAGTTTATGATAAGGATGGTCTTAATAGAATTCTCTATATTTCTGAAGGTGACTTGAGAAAAGCAATCAATATAATTCAATCAACTGTTGCTTCAGGAAAATCTATAGAAGAAAAAACTGTTAATGATACGGTGGGTTATGCTGATCCTAAACGAATTAGTGAAATGTTAAAAATTGCTTGGAGTGGTAATTTTTATGAATCTAGGGATGTTTTACAAAAACTAATCCTCGACTATGGACTTTCAGGAACTGACGTTACACATCAAATCTTTCGGGAAATCCCTTCTCTTGAATTGCCAGATTTAAAGAAATTAGAAATAAACGAATATTTAGCTGAAGTTGATTTCAGAATATCAGAAGGCGCTTCAAGCAACATTCAGTTGAGTGCGTTTTTAGCAAAATTAGTAAAAGAAGGAACAAAGGAATAAAGCCTTCTCCATCTCTCTTATACATATTTATTATTTTGTTTCGAAGAATTCTTGTATAGATTCTAGCATCGCTTCTTCTTGTTTTAATTTATCTAGGAGTTTATTACATCTAATCCCAACTTGTTCTACAGCTTTTTGACTAGTGTTCCACTCAATATTTTCATAGTGATGTTCTACAAGCACAAGTTGGTTGGGTTTTGCTGGTTCAATGTTTAAGTTCTCAATGCATGTATTTGTCCTAAGTAATTTTTGTAGTTCTTGAAATTTTTCAGGTAATTCATTAAAATTTAAGATATAAGACACAATTCTTCTTACTTGTTCCCAAAGAAAAGAACTAGCTTCAATTTCAAAAACTATTGAATCACCCTTTGTGATAATATTGCATTTGTTTATTGTTCTTACAGTATTTCTATCATCAATCTTACAAAATAACCTAAAATCGTGTTCTCCTTCGAACTGGGAAAATATGGTTGAAATATCTTTTAAGCTCATACTGGTTTTTTTCTTTAAATGACTTGAGAGAAGAATATACCAATATTTCTTTGACTTACTGTATTTTGGTGTAAATTTACTGTTTACCTCTGCACTACTCCAGCACACTATTGATTTATCGTTAGGTAACGATGCATTTAGTTGATCCAAAACAAGGGGCTTATTTGTGTCAAAAGCAAATACGTTTCCAATTGCATTTACGTGTTTATCTGTTCGACTAGCACTCCGAAACCTGTTATTCTCTGGAGATTCTACATAACCTGTTTCTATAAGAGCTTTAATTAGAAATCCTTCTATTGTAGGTAAACTTGGTTGTCTTTGATAGCCATGATAATTCCTGCCATCATAGAAAGTACGAATTGCATATCTCTTCATAAGCACATAAATACTTTATAAAGAAATTAAAAACCTACTGTATCGATAAGAAAGATTAAAAAACAGATTTATTCTCATTAATCTGTCGCCTCAATGGTGTAGCTCGGCCAATCATTGCGGACTCTCACTCCGCAGACCCGGGTTCAAATCCCGGTTGAGGCACCATCTTTAATTTTCCTCCCATATTTTAAAGAGTTGCTTCAAGGAATGGGCTAAGATATTATTGTCTCTGAATTGATAAATGAGAATGCGCCCGAAACGTTTTTCTCGGAGTAACCCTACTTTGGTGAGGAATTTTAGATGTTCTTTAACTGCTGAATGATTTAGATTTATATTCCTGGAAATAGCAGAAACATTTAATTCTCCAAGTTCTGCTAGTAATTTTAAGATTCTTACTCTCCCCTTTGAGGAAAATACATCTTCTAAAGCTACTTTTGGTAGTTTTTCAGTTTCACCTTTGTTTGTCATCTCTTTCCCCTATTTCTCCTTATATTCTATCGTTTTCTTTTGATTTTCAATAGCTTTTACTAGGAACAATTCTATTGTCTCAACAGAAATGTCTGGAATACTAATCAAAGTTGTCTTTCCTCGCATTCCCTCTCCAGAGATTTTAGTGCTAATAACATCTTGTTTAGAGAGTTCTTTTAGATAGGACCAAACTTGAGTATGTTTTCTTGGTTCTTCTTTATATTCCTCACAAACTAGTCTATAAGAACTGATAGAATCATTTGTGGAAATATAAGCGTTCTTTGTATGTTTTAGTTTCCTGATTATAGCAAGAAGAATTAATTTCTGATGTAAAGTTAAAGTTAAGATTATCTCTCTTCGAATTTCAGGATGAATTAGTGCTTTGGCTTTTCTCACATGATCCGGATAAACTATAGGAGAATTTTCATCATCAGCGCACTGACCAGCGCCCCATAATAATTCTATTGCATATCTTGCATCACCAGATTTACTCGAGATATCTGCAATTAATTCTGTTGTATCTTCTGTTATTGTATCATCAAAAAAAGCTATCTCTGAACGAGATTTAATAATATCCCTCAAATCAGTTTCAGAGTATCTGTCTAAAGATATATGGCTTGATTGGAAACTACTTTGTGTGCTCGCGTCCATTTGATATATGAAATTAAGGTTTCTAGCTATGAAAATATGTGAAATCCATTGTTTCGAAGTCATTTCACTTATCCGAAGTAAAGCATAAAGAAAATCAGTTCCAACCCTGGAAATCAAGTAATCTACTTCATCTAAAATTAGTAGTATATTTGGAGAGTAGAAATCAAGTAGCCGGATTAGAAGTGATTGCAATTCCTCAAAAGAATACCCTCGAGGAGGTATTGCTTTATTTAATTTACGAGCAAGAGTGCTAATAATTAGGTATGGACTCTTGTAAATTCGGCAGTTTATATAGACTAATTTGAAATTCTGTGTTTTATCAATGTTTTCTAGAAGTTGCCCAAATCTTTTTGCCAATGTTGTTTTACCTGAACCTGTGGGACCTGTTATGCAAATCTTTTTCAGTGGTCCATCTTGGCTATCAAAAATTGTTTTAAAACATTTAGCCAGAGTCCGAAGTTCTTCCTCCCTATGTGGAAGATAAGGTGGAATATATGTCACAGAAAGACAACCAATGTTTTTGAACACAGTTGGTTTCTTAAGTAATGAGTTGAAATACTCTTCATCTGAAGTGTGCATCATATCCTCTCTAACTTACTCAAGGGAATTTACTATTTATACTTAATAGAGAGACTTGTCTGAAAGTGATTTTATTTTAAAAAAGTTTTTTTAGTTATAGAGGTTTTTGCTGGGTTTAAAATAATGTTTGAGAGATAATATAGAGAATGAAAGTGTTGAATGTAAAATTATTAATGCCTTAATTTTACAACAAGATAAATCCTCTGCCGATAAAGTTAAAAATCTGTAGGTTTGGTCTATAATCACGCGGAGATTGCCGAGTGGTCAAAGGCGCTAGAATGAGGATCTAGTCCTTAGTGGTCCGGGAGTTCGAATCTCCCTCTCCGCACCAATCTCGTTTTAACCAAATAGATTGTCTAAGGAAACCAACGACCAATCTATAAGACTGAAAATAACCCCAAAAATAATCGCAAAGACTAATATTGCTATGCCGATAAGTAAGATTTCCTCCAGTATAGGTGATCCTCTCTTCGTTTTGAAGAGTTTATATTTTTTGAATAACGATGTCCTTAACATAATTCTCATTTATTATACTGATGCCACTATTTAAGCACCACAAATCAGCATAAAACCACATCTCTTACACTCTAGATGATATTTGTGAGATGGTCAGCTATTAAAAGGATTATTAAGAATGTATTATTAAAATACTTGAGTATGGAAAACCTTTTTTAGTATCATAAATGGGTGCGATATAGAATCCTTTGCCGGGTGTATCTATGGATATAGAACTTATAGAACTGTTTCCTAATTCGATTAAATTCATATTATCAGACGTGTCTTTAGCTTTTGCTAACGCAATAAGAAGAACAGGTTTAGCGGAAGTTTCATCTCTAGTTATTGAGGACGTTTATGTACTTCGCAATACTTCTCCGCTTTTTGATGAGTTTATCGCACACCGGCTTGGGCTAATCCCCTTAAAGTATAACATCAATGATCTTGATTTAAATTTCAGAGATGAATGTGATTGTGGTGGAATTGGTTGTAACATGTGTACAGTAACCCTCACAATCTCTAAAGAAACAGATAATCAAACAACAACCGTTGTTTACAGTTCCGATATAATCTCTTCAAACGAAGGTGTTGAACCAATTAGTCCAACTATTCCTATAGTGAAATTGGGTCCAAATCAATCTTTGGAACTTGAGTGCATGGCACAGTTAGGCAGAGGAAAAGAACATGCAAAATGGCAACCAGTCTCAGCGATGGGTTACCAGATTTTTCCAATTCCAAAGATTAACAAAGACAAATGTACAAACTGTTCAATCTGTATAGATGCTTGTTATCGAGGAGTTTTTCAAAAAGTTGGTGACAATATTCAAGTATCAAATCCCCTAAACTGTACCGTTTGTAAATACTGTGTAGATTTATGTGAACCTGGTGCTATCACCATAAATAGCGACCCTAGTAAAGTAATCTTTTCATTCGAAACCAATGGAGGGATGACTCCTACTACAGTATTAACAAAAGCTGGTGAATTACTTCTCTCCAACATCGACGAATTCAAAAAGACATTAGAATCAACATTGATTGAAAAGGAGAAAAAATCATAAAGTGATTAATATGCCAAAAAGAACAGGACCAACTGATCCAAATGTGCTTGAACTAATACATAAATTAAAGAAAAAATCAACAGAAACAAACAAATCGTTATGGAAGACTGTCGCACATAAGATTGAGAAACCAAAAAGGCAAAGAGCTGCTGTTAACTTAAGTAAAATCAGTAGATTCTCTAAAACCAATGATATCATCATTGTGCCAGGTTCTGTTTTAAGTTCAGGTAACCTGAAACATAAAGTTACAATTGCTGCTCTTAAGTTCTCAGAAGGTGCAAAAGAGAAAATTAGTTCTGCTAATGGCAAAATAGTTACACTCGAAGAACTAGTGGAATCTGAGTTGGAAGTAAGCAAAATGAAGATAATAATTTGATTGAGGAAGTAAAATATGTCAAAGAAACAGAACAGTGTAACAACAACTCAAGTAGAGAGACCAAAAATAAACATGGATGCCGAAAATGCTATTTTAGGGCGCATGAGTTCAGAGGTTGCCAAGTATTTACTTGAAGGTTACGAAGTTAATATTCTAAATTGTGAAAAAGCTGTAATATCTGGAAAGAAGGATTCAGTGTTAAGAGAATATTTAGATATCCAGAAAAAACATACACACACAAATCCTAGGAGGGGACCCTTCCATCCTAAAAGACCTGATCGTTTGGTGAGAAAAACTGTACGAGGAATGCTTCCTTGGAAAAAACCTAGAGGAAAACAAGCATTTCATCGACTAATGACCTATATAGGAGTTCCCGAAGAATTCTCTAAAAGTGAGATTATTAAACCCAAGTTTGCAGATGCAAGTAAGTTATCAAACAAGAAGACAACAATAGGCGAGCTCTGTAAGGTATTTGGTTGGAAAGAATAAAAAGGTGAAAAATATGGCCAAAGTAATTGTATCTTCAGGAAAAAGAAAAACTGCGATTGCACGAGCAACACTAAAGAAAGGTAAGGGTAGAATAAGAGTAAACGGTGTTCCTATAGAAGTTTTACCAAATGAATTGAGTAAAATCAAGATAAATGAAGTTTTTGTCATTGCTGGAGATGATAAAAGATCAGCAATAGATGTAAGAGTCAACGTAAGAGGTGGGGGATATATGGGACAAGCTGAAGCAATAAGAACTGCTATAGCAAGAGGTTTAATCGAATTCTTTGATGATATGAGCCTAAAAGAGAAGTTTGTTCTATATGACAAAACAATTGTTTCTGGGGATCCTAGAAGAACTGAACCAAAGCATTTTGGTGGAAAAAGTTCAAGATCTCGTTTCCAAAAATCTTACAGATAGAAGTTAATCGATTATCCATCGATAACTATTTTATTTTATTTTTTTATTTTTAGAAAATGACATTTGAGTTAGATTGTTCTATAGGAGAAGGAGGAGGATCAGTTGTTAGAGTTTCTACAGCTCTTGCAGCAGGTCAGAATAGAGATTTAAGATTGTATAACATTAGAGCAAATCGAGCTAAACCTGGACTTAGAGCTCAACATATAGAAGCGATTAGCGCAATCAAACAATTCTCAGGTATGATTTCTCAGGATTTACAAGTGGGGGATTCCCAGCTGACTTTGGCTAAACAGAGTAAAGAAAATGATTCAGCTTATGTTAAAATAGGGACAGCTGGGAGTATTGGTTTAGTTGCTCAAGCTGTGATGTTCTACTCCTTTTCTCAGAAAAGGAATCTAGATTTAGTCATAAAAGGGGGAGCAACACATGGCAAATGGGCACCTTCAATAGAATATATTCAATTCGTGACTAATGAAATAGTCAAAAGAATGAAAAAGGAAATAACTCTATCAACAACAGAATATGGTTTCTTTCCAAGGGGAGGGGCAGAAGTAAAGATGAATTTCAAACGTCACGAAAGTTTAGAACCATTGAATTTGATTGAAAAAGGAGAACTTGAGAAAATTGATATATATGCAACCGCATCTCAAAGTTTAGCAGAGAGAAAAGTAGCAGAACGTCAAATTTCTTACTTCAAGAAGAGAATTGAAACTCACGTTGATATTGTTGAACATATTAATTACGTAGATTGTTTTTCTGCTGGCACAGGTTTAACAGCAGTGGACACTCTTTCCTCTGGTTCTAGAATGGGGTGCTTCATTCCAGGAGAAAGAGGATTGTCTTCAGAGAAAATTGGGGAAATGTGTGCTCAGATGTGGCTAAAGAACTCTAAGAGTTCGGGTTCAGTCGATTCTTATGCTGCGGATCAGCTAATTGTACCGATGGCCATAACTGAAGGTAGATCAGTAATAACTACAACAGAGATAACAAACCATACTAAAACAAACATTGATC
>Ga0272441_10007867_pt1 | contig 17148 bp, 8 predicted proteins | sample SSMProp6N_FD_193582 | JGI IMG/M metagenome (GOLD analysis project Ga0272441, IMG submission 193582) | Marine sediment archaeal communities from Little Sippewissett salt marsh, Falmouth, MA, United States - SSM-Prop-6N | ecosystem: Environmental > Aquatic > Marine > Wetlands > Sediment ...
CACCGGGCTGATGGACGGTGCGATTGTGTATGTCTCGGCCACGCAGGCCAGCGTGCCGCTGACCATGACGGCCGAGGCCGAGAGCGCACTCGAATTTGTCGAGTACACGCTGGACGGCGTGCCCTTCGGCATGGGTTCCGAAGCGCCCTTCGCGGTTACGACCGAGCTGGACGTGGCGGGTTTTGGCTGGGGCGAGCACACGCTCGAGGCCACGGCATCGGTCCTGGCCACGCACGAGACCCTCACGGCCCACAGCACCTTCACGCTGGCCCCGATCGCGACCGAGGACGACACGGACGCCAACGGCATCCCGGACAACCCGTTCCTTACGCTGGCCGCTAACGGCGATGCGTGGTTGGACGCGATCAGCTTTGCGGGCACGGGCGGCACGCGCACGCGCACCGTGGCCCTCACCCGTTTTGAGAACGACGCTACCGCGCCCGTCGTGGTCGTGCTCACGGACCTCGTCCGCCTCGACACCGTGACCGTGACCGTGCCGCGCGCCGTGGTCCACGCGGCCGAGACCGGCATCGCGCTCGTGTCCGTGAGCGAGACGCTCGACACCTTGTTTGGCGCGACCGAAGCCGCGTTGTTTGACGCCGACCCGGCCGACTACGCGCTGGTGAGCGGCGGGCGTTACGTGCAGGTGAGCGTGATTCGGAGTGCGGACGGCGGCGCGACCTATGACGATGCGGACCCGGCCCTGCTCGCGAGCCACCCGGTGCACGTCGCAATGCGCGACCTCGGGTTTGTCGGCAACGGCACCCAGACCCTGTTGGCCCATCCGACCTACGTGGACAGCGACCCGGGCACCGGGCTGCGCGTCATCGCGGCCGACGGCGGCTGGGCCCCCGAGACCACCACGGTCAGCGCCGACGCGATGACGGCCGAACTGAGCGCGGCCTCGAGCGTCGTGGCCCCGTACGAGAGCCTGCCCCCGCAGGGCGACCCGCCGGTCATCACCACGACCGCGCTGCCCCAAGGCCGCCTGTTCCGCGCCTACACCGCGCAGTTGACCGCGGTCGACGGCACCCAGCCCTACACCTGGAACGTCGTGTCCGGCAGCCTGCCCTGGGGCGTGAGCCTGACCGCCAACGGCACCCTTACCGGCAAGCCGGTGTGGCGCGGCACCTACCGCTTCACCGTTAGCGTCACCGACGCCCAAGGCCTCAGCGACACCCAAGAATTGACCATCATCATCAAAGGCTTCTTCGGATAAACCTCCCCCAGAGCTCCACTCCACCCAATGGCCCCCGTCCCCCGGGGGCCATTCCTCTTTTCAGCGGGGAGTCGACACAGCCCCAGAGCCTTCTTCACGCGTGTCGCTGCCAAGGTAATGGCTCGGCAATGGGTGGTGTCGCCGACAGGAAGATCGTGTTCGACGTGATACCGCGACAAGGTTCAGGTATGCGTGATTCGTTGAATGGCTGGATGGGCCCAGATTGGGCAAGGTGCTGTCTCTGAAGGCAGGCAGCCACCGCGACGGTAGTCCTGTCCATTCACGCCAGCCCAGACAACCACCGCCACGGCGGGACGCGTATCACTCGGCGTGGTCGTTGGCGTCGGTGGTTTTCTCGGGTTCTTCCTTGTTGCTGACGCTCTTCTTGAACTCGGAAATCGCTCCCCCCAGCGACTTGCCGATGCTGGGCAGCTTGCCCGGCCCGAAAACGATCAGCACGATGGCGAGCACGATCACCAATTCCCAAATTCCGGGGGTATACATTACATGTCTCCTTGGATGTCGCAATACGCGTTCGTCCCTGTATTGTAGCCTGAGCACGCGGACTTCTGCAAGGAATCGCCGCAAGGAGAAGCCCTCACGTTTTGTGGGAGCCGTGAACGCTGTCCTTCGGGGAGGGGAATTGCGTGCATGCGGTGTGGTTGGTTTCATAGGACAGCCGGAATGAAATCTGCGTGCCCGGCGTTCATGCTATGATATGAGCATGTTGCGAAGGGAGCAAATGAAATGGGAACACTCGAGCTGAAACATATAACTTTGCGGCTGGATGGAAAGCGGATCCTCAACGATCTGTCCATCGACTTCTGGGAAGGCCACATTCATGCGCTTATTGGTCCCAATGGCGCCGGTAAGTCGACGACCGCCAACGCCATCATGGGTCTGCCGGGGTACACCGACATCGAAGGCGACGTCCTCCTGGACGGGCAATCCATCAAGCATCTGCCCGTCGATGAGCGCGCGCAGCGCGGCATTACGCTTGCCTGGCAAGAGCCGGCGCGTTTCGAGGGGTTGCTTGTGCGGCGTTTCATTACGGCCGGCGCGAAAGACAAAAGCCCGGCCAAGGCCGCGGCCGCGCTCGAGCAGGTTGGTCTCGACCCTGAAAAGTACTTGGACCGCGCTGTCGATAAGACGCTCAGCGGCGGCGAACGGAAGCGCATCGAACTGGCCTCGATCCTTACCATGCAACCGAAGGTGGTGCTGATGGACGAGCCGGATTCCGGCATTGACGTCGACGCACTCGACCGGATCTTCGAGGCGACACGGGCGCTCAAGGCCAACGGCGCGACCGTCATCCAGATCACGCACAGCCTGGCCGTGCTCAAACAGGCCGAGCACGCATTCCTCATGTGCTGCGGCAAGCTCATCGACAAGGGCCCCGTGAGCAAGATCGCCGAGTACTTCGAAAAAAAATGCATTCCGTGCGATCACGTCAATGAACCGGACGAAGGAGTGGCGGCATGAGCAAGAAAGACGAACTGCTGAAGGAACTGCTGGCCTCGATCGATGTGACTGACGTGCACGGATTCGGGGAAGACGTGGCCCGCCTCGAAGTCCATCACAACCAGGTGATCGGCACACACCTTGTTCCGGGACTGGAAGTGGACGTGAACGAACGGCCCGAGGGGATCGACGCGAAGATCCGGGTCGCGCCCGGCGTCACGATTGCGAAGCCGGTGCACGTGTGTTTTGGCATGCTGCCCGAGATGGGGGTGCAGGAGATCGTGCTGGACATCTCGGTCGAAGAGAACGCGAACGCTTCGATCCTCGCACACTGCACGTTCCCGAATGCGCGGGAGGTGCTCCACAAGATGGATGCGCAGATCACGGTGAAGGCCGGCGCCACGTACTCGTACTTCGAGCGGCACGTTCACGGCCCTTACGGGGGGGTCGAGGTGGTCCCGAAAGCCAAGGTGACCGTCGAGGAAGGGGCGCGGTTCAAGACCGAATTCGAGTTGATCAAGGGGCGATGCGGCAAGATCGAGTTCGACTATGAAACCACGTGCCTGGCCCGCAGTACGCTGGAAATGGTCGCCCGCATCAGCGGCCGCGAGAACGACACCATCTGTATTCGGGAGAGCGCCTACCTGTGCGGGGAAGAAGCCCGGGCCGTGCTGAAGTCCAATATCGCCCTGCGCGACGACGCGCGCGCCGAAGTGTACAACACGATCCGGGCCGACGCACCGCACGCCCGCGGCCACGTGGACTGCAAGGAGATCGTACAAGGCAATGCGCTGGCCAAGGCCGTTCCCGTGGTCGAGGTCAACCACCCGACGGCGCACGTCACCCACGAGGCGGCAATCGGCAGCGTCGACTCAAAGCAGCTTCAGACCTTGATGTCCCGCGGGTTGAGTGAAGACGAGGCCGTCGACCTGATCATCGAAGGGCTGCTCAGTTAGGCACTGCTTCGTGCGCGTGCTACTGGGTCAGTTTGCCCAAGTCCTCGATGACTTCCGCCATGCGTGCGCGCACCATCAGAAGGACTTTCGGGTCGTCGGTGTACCGTTCGTGGTCTACCAGGAGTTCCGCGGGGATTCTGATCTCGCGCAGGGCGCGTTGCCGCAATTCCTCGGGGACGTTGTTGCCGGCCGCTTCCAGCCTCGTGCGCACCAGGTTCAGGTATTCGTAATCCTCGATCCCGTCGCGCACCAGCTCGAAGCGTATCGAACTGAGGGGCGTGCCGTTGGGCCCGGGATAGATGAGGTAGCCGCAGCCGTTGTGTCCGGGTTGGCGGTTGTACGGTATCCAGGGTTTTTGCGGCCAGCGCGCGTCATCGACGCAGTTCAGATCCCAGTGTGTCGTGCCCCAGTAGAGGAAGCCTTCGGCGCCATACTTGTAGCACATCCAGAACATGATGCGGTGGTCCGTGCCCGGGGCCTCGATCATCACGCCGGGCCTGCCCCAGACCGTGTAGAACCAGAGCCGGTCGCCCAGCGCCATCCGGTTCGCCAGGACGCGCGGATCAAATGAATCGATGGTCGGGCACCAGACGTCCACCGCCCCGAACAGCGCCTGCTCGGGTGCGCTGGTTTCGAGGCGCGGCCACTCCGGCAGCACGGACTTGATCCAGGCGTTCATCTCGACCATCTTCGGGATCAGGGGCCGATGCATAACGGCCACCTCGTCCAGGCTGTAGAACAACGCATACGGGTCCCAGCCCTTTTCCCGGAGCAGGTCACGCGTCGCCAGAAGGGCCTCGGCGTGCGCCGGGCGATCGGCTTCTTCGAGATAGCCGGGGATTGGGATGAAGAAACAGTTCTGGCCATGCGCGATCAGGTACTCGAAATCATCGAGCATGGCGCCGCCGCCGACCGGGAAGTCCTTCACGGGCGACACGCGGTGGTCGAGGTGGAACTGATAGTAGCGCTCGCGGACCTCGCGCGGGGTCCGGCCCTCGTACTTGTAGAAGCGTTGCAGGAAGCCCTCGTTCATCCACAATGACGCCTTGAAATTGGGCCGCTCAGGGATGGCGAAGTCCCAGACATGCACGTGCAAGGGTAGGTCATACGCGGCGTAGGGCGTACCGTCCTCGTCCTCAGCCTCCATCCGCACCGTGCCGGCATAGTCCCCGGCCGGCGTGTCCGGTCCGGCCTTGACCGTGATGAAGAACGGCTGCGCGTCCTGGTCGCCGGGGACGTCAATGGGCGCGTTCGGCAGCAGCACGTCCGGATAGTGCCCTTGTTTCTCGACGGGCCATCCGTACTCAGACGGGCCTATCTCGACGTAGCCTATCCGGTTCAGCGTCACGGCTTCGCGGGGGATGCGTCCGGGGCCGCTCTCCTGGGTGAGGTCGCCGACCAGCGCTACGCGCAGGTTCTTCAGGTCCTTCAATAGCGGGACAACCACAAGCTGGAGGCCCTCGTACTCGTTGCGGGCGAGCGCGATCTCCGCGGTCCTGGGTTCACGCTCGTTGCCCAGGTAGGGCTTGAGGTACGGCTCGTCCTTGAAGACTTTGTGCATCGTGTTGTCCGGCAACACCGCGAACTCACCCACAGGACCCGCCATCAGCGTAATCGCGTGCGTCCGGGCGTAGAGCCGGGAAGCCTCGCGGCCAACCGCGTGGGCTGCGGCCACGGCGTCGCGCCGCTCCTTGGGGCCGGCATCCTCGCTGGCGACCACGTGCCGCAGTTCGGCCGACGCGGCTTCCCACTCCTGCCGGAGCCGGTCCGCGGCCTCCTCCAACCGTGTCTTTGCGGGACCTGCGGGCGTCTTGGCAAGCGTCTCCGGCCCCCCAAGAAACGTCTTGTGGAGTTCCAGATCGATATACGTTTCGAGGTCCAACTCGGCGGTCGTCTCCTCGCGCGCGATGGTCCTGCCCGCGCCGACGTCGACCAGGCGCATGCCGAGCGCGTAGGTCCCTTCGTATAGCGCGGGGAACTCGAGGGTGATGGCCCTGGCTTCGATCGGCTCGAAACGGTCCGTGATGGTGCGATTGATAATGTTGCCGGTGGGCAACAGGATCTGTGCGACCGCCTCGAGGTGGCGGGGGCGCCACGACTTGTTGAGCGCGCGCACCTCGAAGACGTTGCGCCCCACGTGGACCGGCCCGAACGGCTCATACTGCAGGTCGGGCATATTGACATAGGGGGAGACGGCCGGCGGCGTATACAGCGCCCCGTACGTGTTGTTGGTGAGCTGCGGGTCATGCCCGACCGTAGGCCACGGCATCTTGCGCTCGTCATACGCCCCGTCCACCGTGACGCAATAGACAAAATGGTCCTTGCCGGTAAACACAATCTCGACCACGCCGTCGCCGTCTATGTCGCCGAGCGCGGGGGTGGTCAGGACGCCGGCTTGGGAGGGGTACGCCCATTCCTCTTCGCCGTTCTCAGACAAACAAACCAGCCGCTTCGAGCGCGAGCAGACCAGGATCTCGAGTTGGCCATCGCCGTCCACGTCGCCCACGGACGGACCCTGAACGACACCCCCGCCGACGTCGGTCGACCAGAGCGCCTCGCCGTTGCGCAAGCGATGCACATGGCCTTGGCCGCCTTGACCGGTGCCGTCCGCGCACACGATGTCAAACTGCGCCGAGCCGTCAAAGCTGACCAAGGCGAAGTTGTTGGTTTGGTCGATCCCGGCGTTGCCGGCCCAGCGCCACTCCTCCTCACCGGTGAAGGCATCGCGCACAATGACCTGGAAATCCTCGGTCGCCGAGATCACTTCGAATGCACCGTCGCTGTCCACGTCGCCGACCGCCGGGCTTGAGCGGCGCTCGAGGCGCGGGCTGGGTTCCCGGTGGGCCCATACGAGCTTGCCCTCGCTGTTGATGCATACCTCGGCCCCACCGCCAAACGTCACGTAGATGCGGCGCGTCTTGGACTCCGGTTCGAGGGCAATCGCGGGGATGCCGCGGATAGCCCCCCCGCCGTTTGCATCGCCGTGCGCGTAATGCCACCTTTCCATGCCGCAATCATCCAGGCAGTACAGCGTCCCGCTGTCCGAGCCGACGACGACCTCGATACGCCCGTCCCCGTCCACGTCGGCCAGGACCGGCCCGCTGTAGTCAATCCGGTCGTACGTGAACGTGCGCCAGATGAGGCGGCCCTGAAAATCCAAACAACCGATGACCCCGCCTTCACTCGCGAAGAAGACTTCTTGCTTGCCGTCGCCGTCGTAGTCGATGGCCGACGGGGTCGCCTGAAGCCCGTCCTCGTGCCCATCGTCGATACGGTAGTCCCACAACAACTCGCCTTGCCAGTCGAGGCAGATGAGGCGCTTGTCGCGCGAGGCCGCTACGATGACCTCGGTTTTGCCGTCGCCGTCGAGGTCCGCCAGGATCGGCGAAGCGTAAATCTTGCCCCCGGTCTCGAACGACCATTCCAGGCGGGGCTCAGCGGCATCCGCCACGCACAAGGGGAATGCCGCTACCAGCGAGAGAGCGAGTAGAAAACGCATTTGCTTCCGGTTCATTGTCACATCCTTTCCAATCGCTACTGTCCTTGAAAAAAGCGAACGCAGGCAGCATTGGCGCGCGTTCCCGGTGGGGCGAGCGTCCTCGCGAGCCGGGTCTTCTCCGGCGGGGACAAGCGCTGCCAATTCCGCAATTGCCTTCTTCATCACGTTTGCTGCGCCACACCGCGCCGGTAAAGGTCCATGGGCGATGGGGCCGCTTGGCCGACCGGAATGAATCGGATCTCGAAAGTCCGCGTTCGGGACGCGACCTTGTACTGGGCGAGCGTGCCGGGACCGCAACTGCCGTTGCCCACGCCGCACACCTCGAGGTCAAGGTTCAGCGTGATAGACCCGTCCGGGATCAGCGTGAACGTGTGCATGGCCTCTTCGAGTCTGCGCGTGCTGAAGGGGTGTGCGCTGGCCTGAAGCAGCGGCAGGCCCAACACGGCAAGGCCGGCGCCGTCGGCGTTGGTCAACGAGGCCCACCGCACGTCGGTCTTGTTGCCGTATTCCTGCGGCATGACGTACGGCAACTGCGCAACACCGACGCGCTCGGCGTAGACCCCGGCCGGCGCCCCAAGCTTGCGGTCCGGATAGGTCTCGTGCGGTCCCCTGCCGTACCACTCGAAGCGGTCAAACGCGCCGGGCGCCAGCAGTTGCAGGCCGACACGCGGCAGGTTTGGCAAGGGGCACTGCGGCGAGCCCGTCCACGCGAGGGTGATGGCGCCATTGGCGTCCACCGTGTAGGTGTATTCGCTCTCGAAGAGTACGCGTCCTTTGGGTGCCCGGCTCACGATGTTCACACGCACCTGGGCCCTGCCGGGGTCCTGCTCTTCGATGGCGAATTCGGTGACCTCGTGGCGGAGGTCGTGCAGGCCCGCCTGCCGCCATTTCTTCGCTTCGCCCGAGAGTTCATCGTTCTCGGTCGGTGCGCGCCACAGGCTCAGCATCGGACCGCGTTCCACCAGGTCGATCCATTGCCCCTCTGCGCACTGGTATTGCCACGACGCCATCGTTCCCGCCTGCTTGTCAAACGCGATACGGAAGTCCGCCCCGGTCACCTCGACCTCGGACGCGGACTCCGAAACCGTCAGTTCGGGCGCCTGCTCGGCTCGCACGACTTGCCCGGGGGCCGGCTGCGGCAGTTCGAATTGCGCCCAGGCCACCTCGTGTTCCTGCGGCGCCCACGGCGCATCGGACGCGAGCGCGAAGCCTACCCACAGCCAGTACGTCGCGCCCGGCGCCGGTTCAGGTAGGTGACACGGAACTGGCAGGGTCGTGCGCTCACCGGCGGCAGTCTTCAATTGAGGCAACGCTCCCTCATCGATCACGCGGTCATCTTCGGAGAGTTTCCACGCGCCGGCCAAGTGCTCAAGGCTAAGGAAGCTGTACCTGTTCTCGATCTCGACCTCAGGCGATACCCCGCCCTCGCCGGTTTCGACCAGCCTCATCCGCACCGGCTCGAGAATCTTCTTGTATTCCAAGAGGCCCGGGTGCGGTTTACGATCCGCACTCACCAGACCGTCGCAGCAGAAATCCCCGTCCGTGGGCATCTCGCCGAGGTCCCCGCCGTACGCAAACCACTCGAAGGGCTTCTCCTCGAAGTCCTCGAAACTCAGCGCCAGCAAAGGATGCGCCGGCGGGTGTTCCACGGCCTCTGCGATCTCCGCCTGCGACAGTGCCCGGTTGTAGATGCGTGCACTGTCAATGGCCCCGCGCAGCACCGCGCGCTGCTGCGGATCCCTCCCGATGAAGACCGGGCACGAGGCGTGGTCGATGGCGCCGGCGTGCTCGACGCTGTTGAGCATCTGCCCATCCACGTGGATCTCGAGTGCCTCACCCGTGTAAACGCCAACCACGTGATGCCACTCGTTCAGCCAGTTCGGCGTCTGGGCATGCACCACGATGGGCTCGCTGTCGAGAATGGCGAACTCGACCGTATCCGGGCCGGCCTGCCGAAGTGCATACTGGTCGCCTTTCGAGATAAACGGGACGCCCCCAGCGGCCTCTTGCGGTCGAACCCAGACCTCGAGGGTCAACGCATCCCCTGTGATGTCCAGTTCTTCCGCGGGCGGAACCGCAACGTAGCCGTCGGCAATGGCGTGCGCCTCGATGCCGTCCCTACCCTCAACGCGTTTCGCCACAACGACCGCGCACCGGTCCGGCTCAGCCGCGTCCGGGGTTGTCACAATGTGCCGCTGCCGCAGGCTCTGGTCCACCCAGTCCCAGATGAACCCGCCCTGGAGGCGTTTGTGCGTTTCAATGGCGTCCCAGTACTCGGCGAGGTTGCCGGTGCTGTTGCCCATCGAGTGCGCGTACTCACACATGATTACGGACCGGCCATCGTCCGGCGCCTCCGCCTTCTTCACCAGGTCGCGCACGCTCGGGTACATGAGCGAGATCATGTCGACACACGGCGCGTCCTCTGCCGGATGATAGTGCACCGGGCGCGTCGGATCCGCTTCATGTATCCACTCGGCCATGGCCGCGTGATTCGGTCCATAGCCCGACTCGTTGCCCAGCGACCAGATGATCACGCTCGGGTGGTTCTTGTCGCGCTCGACCATCCGGACTGCCCGGTCCAGGAACGCATCCCGCCACTGCGGGTCCTTCGTGAAGCGGTCCCAGTAGTAATGCGACTCGAGATCGGCTTCGTCGATAAGGTAGAGGCCGTATTCGTCGCACAGGTCGAGCCAGCGCGGGTCGTTGATGTAGTGCGACGTGCGCACCGCGTTGATGTTGTGCCGCTTCATGAGCACGATGTCCTCGATCATGCTCTCGCGCGAAATTACCTTGCCGCGATCCGTGTCAAACTCGTGGCGGTTCACGCCCTTGAGATAGATGGGCTCCCCGTTCACGTGCAGGCGCTGATCCTTCACTTCGACCTGCCTGAACCCCACCTTGCAGCTCTCGGCCTCGATCAGTTCCCCGTCCGCGTCCGTCAGGCTCAGTACCGCCGTGTACAGGTAGGGGTCTTCTGCCGACCATTTCACCGGACAGCGCACGGGCGCACTCAGCGTGACGGTTGTCTCGGCCGATCCATCGATGGTCAGCGGCCGCATCACGGGCTTGGGCAGCGCGGCGTTGTGCGCCGCATCGTACAATTGCACGCCCACCTCCGCTCGCACTGGCGGCCCCTCCCCGTAGTTGCTGACCTTCAGGGAAACGCGTAACTCGGCGTCACGGTAGGCGCCGTCCAGGAGCGTCCGGACACGGAAATCCCTCATGTGGACTTGGGGCGTCGCAAACAAGCCCACGCCCCGGTGGATGCCGCTCATCCGCCACATGTCCTGGTCCTCGAGGTAGCTGCCGTCGCACCAACGGTATACCTGGACGGCGAGCACGTTCTCGCCGGGGACGAGAAACGGCGTGATGTTGAATTCCGACGGCATCATGCTGCCTTGGCTGTACCCGGCCTGCCGGCCGTTGACCCAGACGTAAAAGGCCGACTGAACCCCCGAGAAATGCAGAAAAACGTGCATCTTTTCCCAGGTTTCGGGGATGGTAAAGGTGGATACGTATGAGCCAACGGGATTGAACTCATGGTTTGTGAACGGTGGCTCGGCCGGAGCGCACAGATTCGATACATTGACGTAAACCGGGGGCTCGTAGCCGTGGAGTTGCCAGTTGCCGGGCACGGGAATCTCGTCCCATTGGGCCACGTCATAACCCGGCCGGTGAAAGTCCCGCGGCGCGGCCGCAGGACGCTGTGCCCACGTGAATTTCCACATCCCGTCCAGCGATTTCCAGTAGGGGGAAGCCTCGCGGTTGCCCTCGAGCGCCGAAGCCACGTCCGGGAACGGCACGAGGGTGGCGTGTGCCGGCGCCCTGTTCCGCTCGAGCAGATCGGGACGCTCCCAATCGCACGGCTCATCGGCGGTTGCGCGCTGCGCGTGACCGACCACAAGGGTGAGCGACACCAAGACCAAGATTCCCAGCAGGATACACGCGATGCCCATGGTTGCTGCTTTCTGTTCCTGGCGAAACCAGGAGTTCTTATGCCAGACAGACCCGTCGCGGTTAAGAATAGGGCACGGACGCGCGCAATGGCAAGGCTGCCGCAAGCGTCGTGGGCGCTCGACTTCGACGCACGCGGCCCTGTAACGATACAGCGCGAACGGCACGTTGATGAGCGGCCGTCGCTAATGTACACTGCAAAATATGGTTAGGAATTACGCCCGGCGCTTCGGACAGCGGGGAGGAATGGTTCGATGGGACCTCGAAACGTTGTAACGTTGTTGTTGGTGTTTGCGATTGCGGCCGCCTGGGCGCAAGGCGCATCGGCGCAGGGAGGCTCGGCCGCGCCCACCATCTATGTGGGCGCTGAGGCGTCCGCGCTCGAGCGCCACGCCGCCGCGGAACTGCAACGCTGCACTTACGCGGTCACCAATGACCTGTTGGCTATCGAGCCGGCAGCATCGCCCCCGCCCAAGGCCACCGGCTTCGTGCTGGGCACGCCGGACAGCTTGCCCGCCGTCGGCATCTCGTGGCCGTTCGGGCTCGATGTGCCCCGCGATGACGGATACGTCCTTCATTCGCTCGCCGAGGGGGGGCGGCGCCTCATCATCATTGCGGCCCCCACGCCTGCCGGCGTGCAGAACGGCGTGTACGGTTTGCTTGAGGATTGGGGTTTCGGCTTCTATCTCGGCGGGGACACGTTTCCCGCGAGCATTCCCACGATAGCCGAGGCGGTCAAGCAGGGCATCAGCATCTCGAAGTCCCCGGTATTTGCGATTCGGGGATCGCTGCCGTGGTACAACTTTTTCAACAGCCCGACCACCTGGGAACTTGCCGACCACAAGGCCTTCATCGACCAGTTGGTCAAGATGCGCTGCAACTTCCTCGGGTTTCACACGTATGACACCGAGCCGTTTGCGGCGTACGAGTACCAGGCGCAATCCGTCGGCGGCCAACCGCTCGTAAACACCTCGAGCCCCACCTGGGGAACCCAGCCCATGGCCACCGCGGACTTCCTGGGCGGCACGGGCCGGTATTTCGCGCGGGAGTACTTCGGCGCGGCGAGTTCGTTCATCGAGGACCCCGCAGAGTCCATTCGCGCCGCCAAGGACGTGCTGCGCCAGGCGCTCGCATACGCCAAATCGCGCGGCATGAAGGTGTGCCTTGGCTTCGAGGTGCGCGGCGATGCCCTGGACGGGGACGTGCAGGCCCGTTTCGAGGCCAGGCTCAAGGCCCTCCTGGCCGACTACCCCATGCTCGACTACGTCTGGCTGTGGGAACCGGAAGGCATGGGGAGCAGCCCCGGAACGCAACCCACACCGCGCACCGCATGGAGCAGCTATGCCGATCGCTGGGGCGACGCATTCGCCGGCGTGGCCGACCCGCGACGCCGTGCCGAGGCCACGCGGCTCACGCTGTTCGGCCTGCACGCGCACCGCGTTATCGAGGCGTTCCGGCCGGACATCCGGCTCGTCATGAGCGGCTGGGGCGGAGACCAGTGGCTGCACTGCTCCGATTTCTTCCCGGGCATGGACACGATCCTGCCCCCAGACGTTACCTTCGCCGCCTTGGACAACATCCGCGTGACGCCGACGGTCAGCCAAGCGTATGGCGCCCTGCCTCCACAACGGCAGCGCTGGCCCATTGTGTGGTTCGAGTTCGACGGCGACCAATGGATGCCCCAGCCCAACCTCAACGAGATCGCACTCGCATGCCGCGACACGCGCGACAAGGGGTGCCAGGGGCTCCTCGGCATCCATTGGCGCACCCGCGCCGTTGAAGAGGCGGCAAGCTACTGCGCGCGCTTCGCCTGGAATCCCGATCTCTCGGTCGAGGACTTCTGCCAACGCCGCGCAACAGACCTGTTCGGCGCCAAGCAGGCCGACACTGCGGCAGACATCTTCATGCAACTCCAAGGGCTCGGGTACCGGTGGGTGGGCGGCGGCGGCCAGTCCGAATGCGGCACCTTCGCATGGAGCGTGGGCGTGCCCGAGAAGCAAAGCGAACTCGCCACCATTGCCTATGAACTGCGCACCCTCATGCCCGAAGACAGCTTGCTGCCTATTCCGCTGCCCATCGAATTGCCCAAGGAGATCAAGGATATCACCGGCATCCCCGCGACCATCACGAAAGATATCGCCAAGAATATAGACCTCCTGACCCAGAACGTCGACCTGCTCAAGGGGCTTCCGAGCCTCGATTTCGGCCTGTTCGACACACTGCTGAGCAGGAAGACCGGCGTGCACCCACAGACCCCGCTCGAGGATCTGGGCACGCACGTGGGCTATGTGCTCGCGTACGACCGGGCATCCGCGCTGCTCGTGCCCGACGGCGGGCTCGATGTCCTTATCGAGGACGGCCGCCTCGATGAGGCGGCCAAGCTGGTGCGTGAGTCGAAACTTGCCGAGGCCATGCATACCTACGCCCTGCGCATCAGAAACAAGGGCGAACTCGGCGTGCTCGCCACCATGAATGCCAAAGCCTGGGCCAATATCCGCGAACGCGCGGACTTTGACGAGGAGGACCTGGCCGCGCTCGAGGCGCTGCCTGAGGCCTTTGAGAACAAGCCCGCGCTCCTCATGCTGCCCGGCCGCGTCATCGTCGTCGGTATCCCCGAAGACAAGCTCGACGTCGCGTTGCGTGCACGTCCGCTGGGCGCCGTCCGGTTTGATCGATACGACCTGCCCACCCTCGGGCGAACCACGTTCGCGCTCGAGTTCCCGGAGGACCTCGCCAAGGCCGGCAGCTTCGAATACGGCATTGAAGTCAAGGGGGCCGTGGGCGTGCGCCTGAGTTGGCCTCCCGAATTCCCCAAGAAGACGTGCGCCGTGAGCCTGCTCGAGGCGCCCCCGTTTGAGCCGCCTCCGGCATCGGCGCCGCCCCAGGTCAACCCACCCGCAATCAAGTACACGGCGCTCCCAGAACAGTACTGCGTCCAATTCACGTGGGACGCGCGGCCCGGCGAGACCTACAGCATTGGGCGCGACGGCAAGCTCCTGGCGACGGTTTGCGATGGCTGGTGGCAAGACCCCGCGCCGGTGTCCGGCGCGACGGCCCGCTACACGATCGTCGCCAAGAACGTGGCCTCAGGCCAGACGGCCGCCACGGACGTGGCAGTCGAGATACCCGAGTTGCCCCTGCCCGACCCGCCCGAAGACATCCGCGTGGCCTCGCGTGCCAGCCGCGTAATTCTCGGCTGGAACTGCGACGCGCCTATCGCGGCCCAGTACCGCGTGGTCCGGTTCGACAGGAGTCATCAGCCCGCGAGCGAGATCTTCATTGATGCCGAATACGGGCACTACGTGGAGGTCTCCGATCTTGTCGAAGGCGGCGAGGCGTATTCCTACACCGTGGCCGCACTGACCCCCGACGGCCGCACCGGCCCGCCCTCAAAGCAAATCGGCATCATTGCGTCCGCCGAGCCCATCCAGCCGATCCTCGAACTCTCCTTCCAGGACGAGTCCTTCCTCGAAGGCCTTGCCGAGGTGGCCGATCAGGCGCTTGCCCTCGGCGGACAGGGATGGGCGGAACTGCCCCCGCAACCCGAGTGGGACGCGCAACACGGGCTGACCTTGGGCGTATGGGTCAACATGGAGGACCTGCGCGGCATGCCGGTCCTGATCTGCAAGGGGGCCTGGCAACAGGCCGGGTACTTCCTGCAGATTCTCAACGGCCAAGTCCGCTTCTACTTGGCCGGCGTGGACACGCTGGATGCGGGAAGCCCCGCGGCAAACCAGTGGCAGCACATTGCGGCAACCTACGGCTTCGGCGAGATGTCCGTCTACCTTGACGGCCAACTCGTCGGGCGGAAGCGGGTCACCGGCCAGCCCCAGCCGAGCCCCACGCCCCTCCTGATCGGCCGCTATGGCCACAGCGACGACGTCTACTTCGTGCGTGGCCTTATGGACGATGTGCGCATCTACGACACAGCGCTGACCCCGCAGGAAATCGCCGAACTGCACGAGGCTACCGTACCCAAATAGACGCCCGTGGGAATCATGGCCGAGACGGCCATGCCACTGGTGGCACGGGCGTCCCGCCCGTGGGGAATCATGCCCGAGACGGCCATGCCACGGCGCTCATACCACTGATTCCGAACTGCCGGATCTGGCGTAGTAGAAGCTGCCGAAGTCCCGCGTACGGTGCCGGTATAGCATGGCGGATTTCTCGGACTTCTCGCGGACGATCTCCTCGCCTTTGCGGATGGTTTCCGCCATTTCCGCCGCGGTGAACGGCCGGAACTCCTTGGCCGCACGGACGGCCCGCTTCACTTCAGCCACACTGCGCACCCCAATCAGGGCGCACGCCACGCCCGGAACGCTCAGGGCGTACCGGAACGCGCGGTCATAGTCATCGGCGAGCAGGCCCGGATTGCCCCCGAGTACCTTCATCGCCACCACGCCCAGGTTGTCGCGTTGCGCGCGCGGCACTAGGCCCTCGACCTCCCGCTCCCCAGTATCTTGAGCGCGGGCCACGTAATTCACGAAGGGCATGACCACGTCCCACGCGTCCGACTCGTCGAGCAGCAGCAGCACGCCGGGGTGCCGCGCATGAACGCTCATCCCGATGAAGCGGGTCAACCCCTCTTTCTTCGCTTTGCAGAGGAACGCGAGCGATCCGTCCTGCCACAGCGCCTGCTCGGTCTCCTCGGTGGGCCGCAACCCGACGCCATGCTGGAGGAACAAGTCCACGTGGTCCGTCTTCAGGCGCTTGAGACTGCCGGCCAGGTCCTTTTCGGCGTCCTTCGCATTGAAGGCATACGTCTTGGTCACGAGGAAGCACTCGTCCCGCACCGGGGCGATAACGGGCCCGAGCCGTTCCTCGGCCGCGGTGTATTCCGGGGCCGCGTCGAAGTAGCGCACGCCCCCCTCGAGGGCGGCCTCAATGATGGCGGTCGTGTCCGACTCCGGGATCCCGCCCCCGGCATACGCACACCCCAACCCCAGGATCGTCACCGATTGCTTCGTCCGCCCGAGGACCCGCCGCGGCATGGCGCCCGGCGGCTCGCCCTCGAGGCCGTTGCCTCCTGCGCCGGCCAGGTTTGCCGCCGCGCCGATGGCCAGCGCGGACTTCATAAACTCGCGTCGCGTCTGGTGCACGCTGTACTCCCCTCAGAATGTGCTCAAGACGTGTGGGACAGCCGCCCTCGGCTGTCGAATCGCGTGCCTTATTGTGGGCGCCGCTTGATAGTGACCTGCGATTCGGCCAACTGGTAGCCGAATTCGGGCACGGGCCATTGGCGAATCAACAAGTCCATCGCGACGCGCAAGCTCACACGGTTAAACACGCAAGGGTTGACAGGCAGGTCTTCCATTCCCGATTCGACGGTCACCGCCATGCCGATCTGTTGGGAAAGCGAAGCCACAACGTCCCGCAGGGGCGTCGCCCCCGGCTCAATGTCAATGTGCGTTTCATCGGTGGCCCTCGCGCCCAAGATGACCGTCACCTCGGTGTCGAGCGCGGCCCGTTGCGCGGCATCCAGATCGCCCGCGTTCAACAGCGGCGCCTTCGGGCTCATGTTGCCGGCCCCGTACAAGAACGTGTATTGGTCCGTGCTTTCAACCTGCAAGCTGCCGGGAGGCACCCGCGCCGACCGCAGCATGGCTTCGAGGCAGTCCGCCAAGGGGACCTCCTCGATCGTCACGGCGCCGCACCGGGCATCGCCTACGATGTTGTCCGCGAACACCGTGGCCCCGAGCGAATGGCTCAGCAAGGCCAGGATCTTGAAGATAGGCGTGTCGTAACCGAAGGTCATGGCCGCGGTCCGCTTCTGGAATGCCGGCGCCAGCATGCCGGCCACGGATACCTCGATCAACGCCTCATAGCCTCGGGGGTAAATGAACGCATAGTTCGGAAACGCGTGATAGGTGCACCCGGTCTCATCGGCCAGTTGTTGCACAAGCGTCATGTAGGCAACATTGCTCACATCGAGTGGTGCAATCAGTTGGCCTTCAATGCCGCTCATCAAGACGAGACCGCCGCCGACTTCCTCGCCGATCCGGCGAACGATCTCTCCGAGCGTGCTTGCGGGTTGTGCAAGGGTCACCGCGGGCTGGCTG
>Ga0272441_10007868_pt1 | contig 17148 bp, 20 predicted proteins | sample SSMProp6N_FD_193582 | JGI IMG/M metagenome (GOLD analysis project Ga0272441, IMG submission 193582) | Marine sediment archaeal communities from Little Sippewissett salt marsh, Falmouth, MA, United States - SSM-Prop-6N | ecosystem: Environmental > Aquatic > Marine > Wetlands > Sediment ...
GAGCGTGAAGCTGCCGTAGTGGGCGACCACGTTGTCGATGCGAATCATCGGCGCCGCCCCCCAATCAGGAGCCGCACCGTCACCAGTCCCGCAATGCACACCACCGTGAGCAGAATGCTCAACGCAACGGCACGCTGCGTGCTCAGCGACTGGAGGGCGAAGTAGATCGTGATCGGCGGCGTCTCCGTATATCCCTTCACCGCTCCAGCCACCGTCGACGTCGTGCCGAAATCCCCCAGCGAACGCGCCCATCCGAGCACGAACGCCGCCACGATCCCGCCCCGCGAGAGCGGAAAGGTCACCCGCCGAAACGCCTGCCACCGCGTGCACCCCAGGAAGCGGGCCACCTGCTCGAGCCGAACGTCGATCCCCGCAAACGTCGTCCGCAGAATCAGCACCGCGAACGCATACGCCACGAAGAACTGCGCCAGCACGATGCCCGGAGGCTCGAACATGATGCGGAACACGTGGTCGTCCACCCAGCGGCCCGGCGGGCTGTTGAGCACCAGCAGAATCGCCACACCCAGGGCCATGGGCGACATGATGACGGGGATGAGCAGCAGCGCCTCGACCAGCCAACTCCCTGCGAACTTCCACCGCGCCAGAGCGAACCCCGTCGGCAGGGCGAGGACCAGAGCCAACACGCTCGCAATCGTGGCACACCCAAAACCCAGGGCGATCGAGTGGCCGATCTCCCGCCACTCGCGCTCCGTGATCTCCGTGAGCGGATCCCCGCCGCCCATGTACACGCCCTGAGCCACCACCAGCATCGCCATCAGCGACACCGACACCCCGACCGCGAGCAGCAGCACCCAGTTGAACCACGACCGCATGGGCTACCAGCCTTCCGGGAGCTTCCATTCCCCGCCCACCGGGGCGCCCGGCGACGCGAACTTCCTGGCCTCCTCCTCGGTGGCCAAGTAGTGCCACTTCTTGTAGATCGCCTTCCCCTCGTCGCTCAGCAGGAACTCGACGAACTGGCGGGCAAGCTCGGGCTGCTTGCAGAACACGCTCTGCGCGATCGGGATGTAGCCCACCCGAGGCGTTTCCTCCCGCTTGAGCAGCACCGTCTCCACCTTCTCGGGATTCCAGTAGTGGAACACCCGCCAGCCCAGGATCGCATCCACCGTGCCCAGGGCCACCAGATTCGCCGTCTTCGCACACGAATCCGCGTGCGTAATGATGTTCGGCCTCACCTTCTCGGCGAGCTTGTTGTGGACGAGCACCTCCACGGCGTAGAGGCCCACACACACCTGCTCCGGCCGGGCGATGCCCACCCGAACCCCCGGCTTCGCCAGGTCGGCCAGCGTCTTAATCCCCTTCGGATTGCCCGCAGGCACGTTGATGGCGGGGATGAGGTAGACGATGAGCTTCTCCGTCTCCGGCACCACCAGCTTCTGGCGCTTCGCAAGCTCCATAAAGTCCGACGAGCCGGGGAAGTACAGGTCGCCCCGATTCCCCAGCTTCATGTCGCTCAGCATCTTGCCCGAGCCGCCGAAGTGCAGCCGCACCTTCACCCCCGTCTTCTGCTCGAAGGCGAGGGCGGCCTCCTCCGTCGCCGGCTTCGACGCCGAGCCCACGAACAGCTCGAGCGACGTCTCCTCGCCGCACCCGCACACAAGCACGGCGGCGGCCACGGCCGCCCACACCACACTCAGAGCTCTCCCGTACCGCATCAGCCGACTCTCCTTCCGTCCCAAGGGACCAAACCCCCCTCGCCCACACATCCATTCGTCTGGGACGGCTCCCGCGTGACGCAACTGGGCGGCCCCCACGGGCACGCCACAGGCCGCCACGCACGGGATTATAATGCCCCATTGCGGCGCCTGCAAGCAGCCGGCGCATCGCACGCCCGTCCTCGTTGGGCACCCTCCTCGACTCGCCCCATAAGTCATCCCCGAACCCGCGCCCCCCCTTTTTGGGAAAAAGGGGGGACCCCGGCGCGCTCTCCCCACTTAGGGCGATTGCAGCCCTGCCCAAACGGGGCACTCGCCCCCTCGAGCCTGCGCCGCCCCACGCGCCTCCCGCGCCTTCCTGACGCGTGACGCGTGGGAAGAGCGAACCGGATGCCTCCTGGTCCGCGCTTGTGGCTTTCAGCGGCCTCTTGTCTTGGCACGCAGCTCGCAGTTCGTGGCTCGATGCCTCCCGATGACGCGTGATCGGATCCGCCCCCGTCCCATGTGTCCCATCCCCCTGGATCACCCCCGGCGCCCCGGGTGCCACGCTCAAACGAAGCTTGGGCGTGCCCGGCAACCACGCCACGGCCACGGCCCCGGGCCACGCCATACCCATCAGCCCCGCGACCAGCCACACCACCTTCGCACCCATCATCCCGACCTCCAAAGCTGCGAGCCACGAGCCAGGAGAGGAACAGCCACAGGCGGCACCCCACCAACTCCGAGCTGCCACCCGCGCCCCGCTCTCTTCTTACGCATTGCGCATCACGCATCATCTTCCCGATCTCGCTCCTTCGATCGACATCTGCCTCCAGTGGCGTCCTGCACTCGCCACCTTCGCCCTGTGGGAGAGGGCTGGGGTGAGGGCCGCCCAGCCATGTCCTTGCCCCCTCCGGTCCACCCACCGCGCCCGTCCGATCACGCGTCATCCGCCCTGCGGTGGACATCGCGCCGCTGAGGGCGCCCCTGCTTCCCCGGGAGCATGGGACCCATCGCGGCCACGGGCCGCAACCAAAGGGTCAGAAAACGTGGGGCTGGACACGGTACCGTGCGTCGTATCGAGAGAGGTGGTCTCCCCGAGCGGGCTGGCTGTACGCGCGCCTGGCTTGCCGCCACAAACTCAATCAGGGATTGGGTTTGGTATGCCCAGCCCCACGTTTTCTCGGCGCCGCGCACAGATTTTGGGAGTTAGTAGTGCATGAGACCAATGGGACAGATCCCCGCGCGGCTCATGGCTTCTCCAGCCCCCATGCCGCCGCACGTCGCGGAGCTCACCGCTCGCCTCCTGGTCACCGAAGGCCGGCATAGTGCTCATTCCTCAGCGGCTCGAGCCGCACAGGCCACACGCGGCCCGGGCCAGGAAGTGCCGCCTAGGAGATTCAGGGAGGCCACACCGCCGGAAGGGCGGAAGCACAAGCACGATCCACGCAAGGCGCGCACCTGTTCGTGGTTCCGCGTTCACGCGACTCTTGCGGCCTCTCAAGCCGCCGCGCACCCTCCTCCAGGAATGGTCTTATTCCCTCTACCTATCATGGCCAGCCGTCTGATTACATGTTGGGTGTTCACAAGCCTTTTGTCTACAGCAGCTTATGAAAACAAACGGGCGCGCCCCGAAGCGCGCTGAGCCGCCACCACTCGTCCCTACGCTCCGCGTGGGGACGGCCCGCCGCGACGCTCCGGCGTCAGGGGCGGGCCGGCGGGGGATGTCCGCGAGCTCGTTGGCAATCCGGACACACCAGACGCTACCGCCGAACCCGGCCGGCCCTTTTCTGGACGCGGAGCGTCCAATGATTGCGTCCCCACGCGGAGCATGGGGACGAGAAGGGAGGGTGGAGCGCGGGGATGAGGGAGAACCGAGCGGCGGGATGGGAACGGGGGGATGAGGGGGGCGGACTTGCTCGCGGCACACGGAGCACGAGGCAGTCGGTAGCGCTGACGCGCGACGGCGGACTCGGCTGTCTGTTCCCACTTGCCCAGTCGCGCCGATAGAGTTAAGATAGGAGGAGATTGGGGTTCAGACACCAACGTCAGGGAGAGATATGAGCATGGCGAATTTGTGGCGATGTGGGAACTGCGGCTACCGGCTCGAGGCGGATACCCCGCCCGAGAAATGCCCGAGCTGCCACGAGAGTTGCGACTTCATCGATGCGAATCCCTATGTGCCGGTGGACGAGGGCCTTCCCTCGGGTATCGAGCCCGCTCCCCCAGCCCTTCAGCCGCGTGTCGTGCCTGAGAAGTGCACGGGCTGCGGCAAGTGTCTCGAGTCCTGCCCGATCGAGGCGATCGAGATCCAGGAGGACGTGGCCTGGATCGACCCCGAGATCTGCGATGCGGACGCGGTGTGTGTGCCCGCCTGCCCGGAGGGTGCGATCGTCGTCCCCGAGTAGCCGTGGGGCCATAAGAAAACTGGGCGGGTGCCTGGGGCACCCGCCCAGCTCATGTTCTGCGTAGCGTGTTGGCCAGCACGATCAATCGTACTGCTCGAACTCTTCCTGGCCGTGCCAGCGGATGCAGCCGCGGGCAGGGATCTTCTCGCCGTGGACCTCGACCTTGTAGAAGGGCGGCGGGATGCGCACGCCGCGGAGGTTGAAGAGGCTCAGGAAGAAGTCCACCCCCTCGGCGGCATTGAACTCGGCCTCGATGCCCGGCAGGAAGGGGAGGGCGAAGGCGAACCCCAGGGTGTGCCACGGGCGGTTCGCGTCGTAGTACTCCTTGTAGGTCTCTTCCGCCTTGATGTCCTCGACGTTCCCGAAGAAGCAGTTGGTCTTGAGGGCATCCTCGGTGATTCCCTTCTTGGTGGTCTTGCGGCCGATCCATGCCCAGTAGAAGACGGACACGCCGACTTCGAGGCGGCCTTCGCCGTAGATGCCGGCGCTCGCGCCTTGGAAGCCGACCTTGGTGCCGGCGAAGCGGCCGGCGCCGATCTGCGCGAACCGCGTGGCCCGCACGTGCATGAGCATCGAGGCGCCATCGGAGAGCGCCAGCTTCAGGTTGAAAATGTCGAGGAAATCGCGGGTCCGAGCGCGGCAGTAGCGAGCCATAGGGCTCTGCTTGACCTCGGGAGCCTCCTCCTGCTCCGCCGGGCTTGTCTGCGCCACCGCCTCCGCCGCGAGCCCGTCTGTCCCCAAGGCTACAACCAGTCCTGCGAGCACGGCAGTCAGAAGCAAGCTGCGCATTACGCGTCCCCTAATGCTTCGCGATCGGGTCTTGGACGAGTCCGAGTCTCCTGGGCAATTATAGCCGTGCCCAATCCCCTGTCAAGCGAAAACGCGGGCGATCCCGCCCGCCACAGGCTGGGAACCGCCGGTCGACCGACGCGATTGACAGGCCGCCTGCCGTCGCGCTACGATTCGCTCTGCATCACACGCTCCATCCTTTGAGGTCAGTGCATGAACATCGCCTACGGCACGTACGGTCTCCCCAATCTGCCCATGGAGCAGGCGGTGCCCCGCTTGGCCGCGATGGGCTACGACTCCGTGGAGCTGTGCATCGGCGAGGGGTATCCCACGGCGCCGCTCAGCCTCACGCCCGACAAGCGACGCCGCCTCCGCCAGGTGCTCGACGACCACGAGTTGCGCCCGTGTGCGCTGATGATGCTCGACCCCGTGATGGCCGACGGCGCGGGTCACGGCGCGAACCTGCGCACGCTCGGCGAGGCCTGCATGCTGGCCCACGATCTCGGCGTGGCCGCGCCCGCCGTCGTCACGGCCACGATTGGCGGGCGGCCCGACGCCTGGGAGCGCGAGCGGCCAACCCTCGTCTCCCGCCTCGCGGAGTGGGCCGCAGTGGCCGAGCGCGAGGGGTGCGTGGTGGCGATCGAGCCACACGTGGGGGGACTCGTCGACCGGCCCGAGCGTGCTGCGTGGGCGCTCGCAGAACTCGCATCCCCCGCTCTCGCCCTCAACTTGGATGTCAGCCACTTCGACGTCCAGGGCTACACCACCAAGTACGCCGTGTCGCTGCTCGCGCCCCTCGCCGTCCACGCGCACGTCAAGGACGGACGCCGTGCGGACGACGGCGTGCACTTCCTCCTGCCCGGTGCGGGGGACTTCGACTACGTGACCTACCTTGGCTGGATGGAGCGAGCGGGCTACGATGGCCCGATCACCGTCGAGATCAGCCGCCAGGTCTGGAGCTGCGCCGACTACGATCCCTTCGCCGCGGCGCTCTTCGCGTACGAGACGCTGGCGGGCGCCTTCGAGCGCGCGGGGATCGCTCGCCCCCGCCCGTGAGCCCGACGGCATAAGGCAAAGGAGCGTGCCATGAGGCAATTCCCCTCCAGCATCTCGGTCGTCCTGTCTCTCCTCATTGTGCAAGGAGCCGCGGCCATGTCGGTCGAGAAGCGCTCGTTCGTCATTTGCAGGGAGCCCGGCCGCTACATCGGCTGGCCGACGATCGCTCGGCGGGGCAACGGGGAGCTGCTCATCGCCTTCTCGGGTGACCGCGAGGCCCACGTGTGCCCCTTCGGCAAGACTCAGATCGTCCGCAGCACCGACGGCGGGGCCACTTGGTCGGAGCCGGTGACGATCAACAACTCGCCGATCGACGACCGTGATGCTGGCGTACTGGTCACCCGCAAGGGCACCGTCATCGTCACTTGGTTCACCTCGCTCGCCTTCGAGCAGTTCGGCGGCCTCCGCAAGCAGTGCGAAGGCCCATGGCGTGACCACATCGCCGGGATCACCGCGGAAGAGCGCAAGCAGTGGCACGGCAATTGGTGTCTCCGCTCGACCGATGGCGGCCAGACGTGGGGCAAGCACATCCACACCATCGTGACCACGCCGCACGGCCCGGCCGAGCTCTCGGACGGCCGCCTCCTTTACCTGGGCATCAACTACCGCGACCGCGCCGGCCGCGCCGATTCCCCGCTGAAGGGGCCGTTGGCCGCGCAGCGCGTCCTGGCCTGCGAGTCGCGCGACGACGGGGCGACGTGGGCTCCCCTCGGCCACGTGCCCATCCCCAAGGGCGTGTCCCACGATGGCTTCCACGAGCCCCACGTGGTCGAGGCGGCCGGCGGCAGGCTCGTCGGCATGATCCGCCACCACGGCAACCCCGGCGACCAGGTGCTCTGGCAGAGCGAGAGCTCCGATGGCGGGAAGACCTGGACCGAGACCCGCCCGACGAGAATCTGGGGACTCCCGCCGCATCTGATCCGCTTGCGAGACGGCCGACTGCTCGTCTCCTACGGCCACCGCCGAGCTCCCTTCGGCCAGCGGGCCTGCATCAGCGCCGACAACGGGGGCACCTGGGACCTCGACCACGAGATCCTCATCCGCGACGATGCTCCGAACGGCGACCTTGGCTACCCCGCGTCTATCCAGATGGACGACCACACCATCCTCACCATCTACTACCAGATCGATAAGCCCGGCGAGAAGACCTCCCTGATGGGAACCCTCTGGAAGCTGCCGGGATGAGGATGGGAGAATGGAAAGATGGAAGGGTGGAGGGATGGGAAGAGGGGGGGAGTGGGGGAGAGTCAGAGGCTGGGAGGGTAAGGGGCGTAGGGTGGCCTACGGCAGGATGGTCACGGGTGTGCCGATGGGCACGGCGCGATAGAGCAGGCGGATGTCCTCGTCGTCCACGGCGATGCAGCCGAGCGTCCAGTCGCGGCCACCGGCGCCGCCGCCGTGGATGAAGATCTCGCCCCCGAGGGGAGTGTCCCAGGGAGGCTGTTTCCCTTCTCTCGCTGCTCGGGCGATCTGCTCGCCCTGCTCCTGGCTGATGGCGCCTGCTGCGAGGCCGAGGGCGGCGTCGTGGGCGCTCGGGTAGCTCAGGCCGAGCGACAGGGTGAAGCGGCTCGCAGGGTTTTTCACACATACGATGTAGTTGCCCTCGGGAGTGCGTCGGTCGCCTTCCCGCTGCTTGTGGCCCGCAGGGCGGCTGCCGAGGGCGATGGGGCAGGCTCTCACCAGGGTGGTGGCCGAGAAGAGCTCGAGCCGCCGCTGGGCCTTGCGGACCACAATGGACGGGTCCGCGAGTGGGCAGGCGCGGCTGGCCGCACGCTGGGGGGCTGGAGCGGCTCGAGGCTCACCGGACGGCGGGCGGCGGGTGCGGAGGGCGACCGAGGTTGCACCAACCACGAACGCAGCAACGGCCAGCGCCGCGCATTGGAAGGTCGTGCCTTTCATCGCGCGCTATCGTGACGGGGAGGGGTGTGGCGACGGGCCGTCGGCCCGGGGACTAGAAGGCGTCCTGGAACACCTCGATGTTCCAGTCGTCGCCCCCGTCCGTGGGGGTGAGGGCGACGACGTCGAACCGACACGGGGAGTCGAGCAGGTTGTGGCGCTCGAGGAACTGCTGTGCGAGGCGGCGGAGCTTCGCCTGCTTCTTGTGGTCTACGGCTACCTCGGGCGGGCCATAGTCCGTGCGGGCGCGGCTCTTGACCTCTACGAATACGACCATACAGTCGTCCACGGCAACAATGTCGATCTCGCCGAGGGACGAGGTGACGTTGCGTCGGACGACCTTGTAGCCTTGGCGCTCGAGGAACTCGGCAGCGGCATCCTCGGCGGCCCGGGCGTCGAGTGGCTTGCTCACTGTGGCCTGGCGCCCTTCTTCTCGCGGACGCGGGTGGCCTTGCCAACGCGGTCGCGCAGGTAGTAGAGCTTGGCCCTGCGCACGCGGCCGCGTCGCTTGACGACGACCTTCACGAGTTTCGGGGAGTGGATGGGGAACGTGCGTTCCACCCCTTCGCCCTGCACGATGCGGCGGACGGTGAAGGTTTCGCGGACACCGGAGCCCTTGCGGGCGATGACCGTGCCGTTGAAGATCTGCACGCGCTCTTTCTCGCCTTCCACGATGCGGACGTGCACGTCCACCGTGTCGCCGATGGCGAATTCGGGGATCTCCTCGCGCATCTGCTGGCGCTCGACCTCGTACACCGTGCGGTTCATTCGTGGTGATCCTTTCCTGTGATGTCTGCGGCCGTGGCGAAGACGGGGGCAGCGGCCAGGTCGGGCCGCCTGCGCCGCGTGCGCTCGCGGGCGCGTTCCTCGCGCCATGCTCGCACGCGCTCGTGGTCTCCGGAGAGGAGAACCTCGGGAACGGCCATGCCCCGGAACACGGGGGGCCGGGTGTATTGCGGATAGTCGAGCAGGCCGCCCTCGAACGACTCGAGGACGGCCGAGTCGGGATGGCCCAGCGCTCCGGGCAGGAGGCGGGCGATGCTCTCCGCGACCACCATGGCCGCTGCCTCGCCGCCCGCGAGCACGTAGTCGCCGATCGAGAGTGCCTCGGCTGCCAGGCCCTCGTGGATACGCTCGTCGAAGCCCTCGTAGCGGCCGCAGATGAGCATCAGCCGTTGCTCGGCAGCCAGCTCGCGGGCGAGGGACTGGGTGAACGTGCGGCCCTGCGGCGTGAGCAGGAGCCTGCGCGCCGGGGGCGAGACCGCCGCGTCTGCCGCCTCGACCGCCGAGAACACCGGCCCTGGCATCATCACCATCCCCGGGCCGCCGCCGTACGGGCGATCGTCCACCTTGCGGTGCTTGTCGTCCGTGTAGTCGCGGGTGTTCCACAAGTGCACCTCCACGATGCCCTTGTCCTGCGCCAGGCGCAGGATGCTCTCGTGGAGGAATCCCTGGAACATGCCGGGGAAAAGCGTCAGGATGTCGATGCGCATGGGGTCAGCCCCCTGAGCCGCTCGGCACGGGCTCCGTGCGTGGTCAGGCGGTCTCGGTCTGCTGCGGCTTCTTGCGCTTGCGGCGCTTGCCGCGCGTCACGTAGATGCCGTTTTTCTTCAGGATGTTGGCCACGGCCTCCGAGGGCTGCGCCCCGCAATCGAGCCAGTGGAGGATTCGCGCGCGGTTGAGCGTCACCTTCTTGTCGTTGTTGGGCTCGAGCGGGTCGTACGTGCCCAGGGATTCGTCCACGCTCCTTCCGTCGCGCGGCGCGCGCGCATCGAGCGCGGCGATGCGGTAGAAGGGGCGATGGCGGTGGCCGAAACGCTTCAGTCGAAGTCTCAACACCGTTGGGGTGCCTCCATATCGGGTGCAGGGCTTACATGCCGGGGCCGAACATGGGACGGCCACGTCGGCGCATCTGCTTCATCATTTTCTTCATCTGGCGGAACTGCTTGAGGAGCCCATTCACGTCCTGGGGCGCGGCGCCCGAGCCTGCGGCAATGCGCCGGCGGCGACTCGGGTCGATGACCTCGGGCCGCGCTCGTTCCTCCGGCGTCATCGAGTAGATGATCGCCTGGATCTGATCGAAGTCCTTCTCGTCGACCTCGTCGAGGCCACCCAGCTTGTCGCCGAAGGGCAGCATCTTGAGCAGGTTCTTGATCGGTCCCATCTTGCGGACCTGCTCGAGCTGGAGCACAAAGTCCTCGAGGGTGATCGATGCGTCGCGCAGTTTCTTCTGGAACGAGACGGCCTGGTCCTGGTCGATGGCGGCCTGGGCCTTCTCGACGAGCGTCTTCACGTCGCCCATGCCCAGGATGCGGTCGGCCATGCGGTCGGGGTGGAACTCCTCGAGTGCGTCGAGCTTCTCGCCCACGCCGGCGAACTTGATGGGCTTGCCCGTCACGGCCTTCACGCTGAGCGCCGCACCGCCTCGGGCATCGCCGTCGAGCATCGTGAGAATCACGCCGTCGAGCTCGAGCTGGCGGTTGAACTCCGACGCGCTGTTCACCGCGTCCTGGCCCGTCTGAGCGTTGCAGACCAGGAGAATGTGGTCGGGCTTGATGCGGGACGCGATCTCGCAGACCTCGGCCATCATCGCGTGGTCGATGTGCAGGCGGCCAGCCGTGTCGAGGATAATCGTGTCGCAGCCCGTCTTCTCGGCGTGGCGGATGCTCTTCTTGCACACGCGGGGGGCCGAGGCCTTGCGGTCGGCGAACACCGGGATGTCCACCTCGGCGCCCACCTGTTCGAGCTGGTCGACGGCGCCCGGGCGCTGGAGGTCGGCCGCCACCAGGAGGGGCTTGCGTCCCTTCTTTCGCAGGTAGGCGCCGAGCTTGCCCGCTGTGGTCGTTTTGCCGTGGCCCTGGAGGCCGCAGAGCATGATCACGGTGGGACGCTGCTGGTTGATCGGGATCGACGGGTCGACGGGGCCCATGAGCTGCGTGAGCTCGTCGTAGACGATCTTGACGACCTGCTGGCCGGGCGTCACCGAGCGGAGCACGTCCTGCCCCACGGCGCGTTTCTGCACCCGCTTGATGAAGTCGCGGGCCACGCGGAAATTGACGTCCGCCTCGAGCAGTGCGGTGCGCACCTCGCGCAAGCCCTCGGCGATGCTCTTCTCGTTGAGCTGGCCGCGCGAGGTGAAGCTCTTGAGTGCGTTGCGCAGGCGTTCGCTTAGCGATTCGAACATGGGCCTATCCCGTGGGGCTCTGGGGTTTGTTGGGCGGCGTCTCGCCGTCTTCGTAGCGCTCGATGTTTGCACCCAGGGCGCGCAGCTTTTCTTCGATGCGCTCATAGCCGCGGTCGAGGTGGTACACGCGGCTCACGTCCGTCGTGCCCTTGGCCACGAGCCCGGCGAGGAGCAGCGAGGCGCTGGCGCGGAGATCGGAGGCCATCACCTTGGCTCCCGAGAGCTTGGCCACGCCGTTCACGATGACTGTGGGGCCTTCCTTGCGGAGGTCGGCGCCCATCCGCTGGAGCTCGGGGACGTGCATGAAGCGGTCTGGGTAGATCTTCTCGGTCACGATGCTGATGCCGCCGGCGATCGCGAGCATCGCCATGAGCTGGGCCTGCACGTCGGTCGGGATGCCGGGGTAGGGGAGAGTCGTCACGTCCACGGGGCGGAGCTTCTCGGGACCCACCACGCGGCAGGTGCTGTCGTGGGCGGTCACCTCGGCTCCCGCACGCCGCAGGATGTCGATCACCGCCCCAAGATGATGGGGTCGGACGTTCTCGAGCGTCACGTCGCCGCGCGTCATGGCGGCCGCTACCATGAAGGTGGCTGCCTCGATGCGGTCGGGGATGATCGTGTGGTGCGTGCCGCTGAGGCTCCGGACGCCGCGGATGCGGAGCACGGGCGATCCCCCGCCCTCGATCGAGCCGCCCATCCTGCCTATGTAGCGGGTGAGGTCCTCTATCTCGGGCTCGCACGCCGCGCTCTCGATCATGGTCACGCCGTCGGCGAGCGAAGCGGCCATCAGCACGTTTGCAGTGCCCAGGACGCTCGAGCCGAACGCGCCGCCGAGGAAGATGTCTGCGCCGCGCAGGTGATCGGCCTGCGCCACGACGTAGCCGTGCTCGATCTCCGTGGTTGCTCCGAGTGCCTCCACGCCCTTGCGGTGCAGGTCGATGGGGCGCACCCCGATCGCACAGCCGCCCGGGAGCGACACCCGCGCCTTGCCCCGCTTGGCGAGCAGCGGCCCGAGCACGCAGATCGACGCACGCATCTGGCACACCAGTTCGTAGGGTGCCGTCACCGGGGTGTCGTCCACCACTTCCAGGGTGAACGTCCCCGCCTCGTCCTTCTCGCACCGGACCCCCAGCGTCTCGAGCACCTTGACCAGCGTGCGCACGTCGCGCACGTTGGGAGCGTCCTCGATGACCGAGGGGCCGTCGGCGAGCAGCGATGCGGCCATGATCGGCAGCGCCGCGTTCTTGGCGCCGCTGATCCGCACCGTGCCCTCGAGCCGGGCTCCGCCTTCTACCGTGATCCTGTCCAAGCCGTCCAGCCTCTCTCGCGGGGTCCTCGGGGCCACCCACGGGAACCGCGGATGCTCAGGCCACCGCGTCCCCCAGCGCAAGCACACCTTACACGGTGGCCTTGCGCCGACGGACGCTCGCCCGCACCCACGGGCCGCGGTGAACACGGGGCACGGAGACAGAGGCCCCACTTCGCCCGCGCTTTATCTGTCCGTCTGCATCGAGACCACTCGGGGCATGCCCTGATAGTCGGGCTTCACGTCGATGGTCTCGTACGTTCCTGCGGCTTCGGCCAGCGCTTCCACGGCGGGTCGCTGGCCCGCGCCGATTTCCACTATGAGCCAGCCGCCCGGCCGCAGCCAGCTTGCCCCGCCTGCCACGAGGCGGCGAAGGCAGGCCAGCCCGTCGGGTCCGCCCTCGAGGGCCAGCCGTGGCTCGTGCTCCCGCACCTCGGGCATGGCCGCCTCCAGGTCGGCGGTGGCCACGTAGGGCGGGTTGCTCAAGATGGCATCGAACCTGGCTCTCGGGTCCAACGCCGCGAACCAGTCGCCCAGCCGGAACTCGATTCGCCCGCCGAGTCCGTGGCGCTCGGCATTCGCCCGTGCCACCTCCAGCGCGTCGGGCGAGACGTCGGTGGCCACGATGGACGCGGCGGCCCGCTGTGCGCCCACGGCGATCGCGATCGCTCCACTGCCCGTCCCCAGGTCGGCCACCGGCGCCGGCCCGTCCTCGGGCAGCAGTTCCAGCGCCCGCTCGACCAGGAGCTCCGTCTCGGGTCGCGGGACGAGCACCCGCGAGTCCACGGCGAGCGGAAGCGAGAAGAACTCGGCCTCGCCGAGCAGGTACTTCGCGGGCACCCTCTCGCCGCGGGCGTGAGCCAGTTCGGCGAACCGGCCGCAAGCGTCGGGGCTCAGCGCCTCGTCGCCCCGGGCGTAGAGCTCGAGGCGACGCCAGCCGAGCGCGTGGGCCAGGAGCAACTCGGCGTCCAGGCGGGCCGTCTCGATGCCTTTGCTCTCAAACAGCTGTACCGCCCAGAACAGCAGCGCGTGGGCGCTCGTGGCCTCGTCGGGCGGCGCGGGGCGTTGGGTCATTCACAGCTCGCTGAGCCGCTGTTGCTTCTCGTGCTCGAGCAGCGCGTCGACCACGCCATCGAGGTCGCCGAGCAGGATGGCCTCGAGCTTGTAGAGCGTGAGCCCGATGCGATGGTCGCTCAGGCGGTTCTCGGGGAAATTGTAGGTCCGGATCCGCTCGCTGCGGTCACCCGAGCCCACCTGGGAGCGGCGCAGCGCGCCCCGGGAGATCATCTCTTCCTCGCGCTTCCGTTCGTACAGACGCGAGCGCAGCACCCGCAGCGCCTTCGCACGGTTCTTGTGCTGCGAGCGCTCGTCCTGCATGGACACCACGATGCCCGAGGGCACGTGGGTGAGCCGCACGGCCGAACTCGTCTTGTTCACGCTCTGGCCGCCCGGCCCCGACGACCGGAAGATGTCCCACTCGAGATCGTCGGGGTCGATCTCCACGTCCACCTCTTCGGCCACGGGCAGCACAGCCACGGTGACGGCCGAGGTGTGGCGCCGCCCGCTCGTCTCGGTGGCTGGGATCCGCTGCACGCGGTGTACCCCGCTCTCGTGCTTGAGATGCCTGAACACCTCGTTGCCTTCCAGCGAGAAGATCACCTCCTTGAAGCCCCCGAGGTCGGTGGCGTTGCTGTGCATCAGCTCCGTCTTCCAGCCCTTGCGGTCCGCGTACCTCTGGTACATGCCGAACAGGTCGCCGGCGAACAGGGCCGCCTCGTCGCCGCCCGTCCCAGCGCGGATCTCCACGATCACGTCGCGGTCCGTGTCCCCGTCGTCGGTGGCGAAGAGCTCGCGAATGGCGTCCTCGGCCGAGGCCATGGTTTCCTCGAGCGCCTCGACCTCCTCGCTGGCCAGCTCCCGCAGGTCCGCGTCCTCGCTGTCGAGCAGGCCACGGGCCTCGGTGTAGCTGTCGTGGAGCGAGCGCAACGCGTCGTAGGGGCGTACAAACTTGGCGAGCGAGCCGAACTCCTTGCTCAGGGTGCGCAAGCGGTCGGGGTTCGTCGCGACCTCCGGTGTCGCCAGCAGCTTCTCCAGCTCGGCATGGCGGGCGGCCATCCCATCGAGCTTGGTGGTCATGGCTTCGCTAAGCATGGGTGCTCACAACACATCCGGGCGACGCCCCGGGAGGCCTGCTCTGTTCCGCCGCTCACCGCGCAGTCCGCAACGGCCCGTTGCACACGCCACACCAGAACCCGCAACGTCGGTGCGGGAGGGCGAGCGGGAAAGCGCCCGCCCCTACTCCTCGCCCGCGCCCTCGGCGTCGGTCTGTGCAGAGTCGGCCTCAAGGTTCGTCTGTCCCCAGCCGTAGCGGCGCTGGAAACGCTCCACCCGGCCCGCGGTGTCCACAAACTTCTGCTTGCCCGTATAGAAGGGATGGCAGTTCGAGCACACTTCGACGTGGATCGTCGGGCGGGTCGAGCGAGTCGTGAACGTGTTGCCGCAGCCACACGTGACCGTGCATTCCACGTAGTCGGGGTGGATGTCTTTCTTCATCCTTGGTGCCTCACGGCGAAGGGTTAGTTTCGATCTACCAAAGACATGCCATTATACCGACCGTTGCTGCGAAAGCAAGCGAAAACGGCCTGGCACAGAGGGTGGGGCGAAGCTTGACACAGGTCGGCAGGCCCCGTACAATCCGGGGAGCACGTGTGGCTTCTTGGTGGGAGAGCGTTTCCTGGCCGCACCGTGCGCTGCGATGGCCGCAGTCCCCTGAAGCCCGTGCCCCCATCGCAGGCGGCGGACAGGGCGGGGAGGCGGCGGCCAGGCCGGCAGGGCGTGGGTGTCGGATGAGCACTGTTGTCGCCGCGCTGCTCGCGCTTCTTGCAGCCGCAGCTCCCGAGGCCGGTCAGTGGACCATACACAGCGGTCGCGGACCCGATGCGGTCTCGCGACACGTTGCCGATCTGCTGCCCAGGGCACAGTCGGAGCTGGAGTCGTTGCTGGGCCTTGAGCTGCGAGGCCCGGCGGCCGTGGTGCTGTGTGGGTCGACGGACCAGTTCCGCAGGGCCACGCCTGGGGTCGACCATCGCCACACCCTCGGCGTAGCCTATCCTGCGCGGAAGGTCGTGTACCTGAACTGCGAGGAGATCGAGCGTCGACGCTTCGAGAGCCTGGACATCACGCTGCGTCACGAGCTCAGCCACCTCATCGTGGGCGAAGTGGTCCGCCGGGGTCATCGCCGGGTTCCCCTGTGGTTCGACGAGGGGGTGGCTGTGTGGAACTCGGGGAAGATCCCCTGCTACGACCAGCGCGACTTCCAGCGCGCCGTCGCCGCCGGCCGCCTCGCGCCGCTCGCACGCCTCGCCGACCGCTTCCCGCTCGACGTCGTCGCACGCGGAGTGGCCTATGAGCAGAGCGAGAGCTTCGTCCGATACCTTGTCCGCGAGCACGGAGAGCGCGTCGTTCGGGACATCCTCCAGGCCGCTGCACGCGGCACGGACTTCGAGGCCGCGGTTCGTGAGGCCACCGGCGCCGACCTGGCCGTCCTCGAAGAGCGGTGGCTGCGAGCCATCCGGCCGTGGTGGCCATGGGCCAGTTGGATCGTGAACACCTTCTCGCTCTTCAGCACGATGAGCGTGCTTGCTCTTGTCGCTTTCTACATCTACTGGCGCCGACGCCGGCGCCGATACCAGGAGTGGGAAATGGAAGAGAGCTTCCGCGGCCAGGAGGACAGCCCGTGGCGCTAGCGCCCGTCCGCATCACCGTCCGACAGCGCATCGTCCTCCTCTGGGGCAAGGCACGCCGCCTGTTCCTCGGGCTGCTTTGCCGACGCTACGTCCGCGAGAGCATCGCACGACGCACGGGCGAATGCCTGCGTTGCGGTGCCTGCTGCCGTCTCGCATACCGATGCCAGTTCCTCCGCCACACAGGCGACGTCACCGAGTGCCGATTTCACAAGCAGCGCCCACTCAACTGCCGCCTCTTTCCCATCGACGAGCGCGACCTGGCCGATCGCGACATCGTTGCCCCCCACAGCCGCTGCGGCTACGGCTTCAACGGCAAGCCCGACAGCACGGAGACCGCCGCCGATGAGCGCCCCCATCCCGGGACCCGCGAGCATCGCAACGAAGCACCGCTGACGCGCCAGCCCGTTGGCGTGGACGCCCGTTCCTCCTGACGCCCTTCCATGCCCGTGGCCGGAGAGAAGACCCCTCCCGTGGCTCTTGAAACCGCGAAGCTCGGCTTCTGGACGCGCCTGAAACTCCTGTGGGGTCGGCCCCGCCGGCTCTACCTCAACCTCCTGCGGCCCCGCTATGTTCAGGCCAGCCTCGCCCGACGCCGCGGTGAATGCCGACGCTGCGGCGCCTGCTGCCAGATGGGAATCCGCTGCATCCACCTGGAATACGATGGGGACCTCTCCGCCTGCAAACGGTACGACAAGTACCGATCCCCCAACTGCCGCAACTTCCCCATTGACGAGCGCGACCTCGCCGAGCGCGACCTCGTCGCCCCACACACCCCCTGCGGCTTCCATTTCGTCCAGCACGAGCCCCAATCCACATAGCCGCTCCGTGTCCGAGAACAGCCGCTTTGCAGGGCCTCCTGCTTGACAGCCTTTGCTTCGCGCCCTATAATGCCGGCGGAGGGAGATGGGCCTGACCACGGTGCAGAAAGGGGGGAAGCCGTGGGCGGGATACTGGTCGTCGACGACGACGAAGACGCCCTGTTTTTCCTACAGGAGGCCCTCGGCATTCTGGGCCGGGAGGTCACAGGGGCAGTGTCGGCCTTTGAGGCCCTCGACTTCCTTGCCGAACGAGAAGTGGACCTCATCGTCCTCGACCTCCACATGCCCGG
>Ga0272441_10007869_pt1 | contig 17144 bp, 14 predicted proteins | sample SSMProp6N_FD_193582 | JGI IMG/M metagenome (GOLD analysis project Ga0272441, IMG submission 193582) | Marine sediment archaeal communities from Little Sippewissett salt marsh, Falmouth, MA, United States - SSM-Prop-6N | ecosystem: Environmental > Aquatic > Marine > Wetlands > Sediment ...
AAGTTTTTTGGATGGATGGTGATTTTTCTGCTGCTGAGCAGCGCAGCCTATGCCGGGCCCACACAGGTGGTGAGTGAGGTGGATGAGAACAGTGGCCAGGCCGGTACGTATTTTGACGATGGGAACGCCACCGATATTGGCACGCGTCGGTATGCGGATCGGGATTGGGGTTGGACGCATGACATTACACCTCTTCCGGCGTATGACTGGGTTGACAAGGCCACGCTCACCATTCGGGCGTACACGCAGTGGAACAACCCAGATAACCTACCCATAAGCCACGATGTCTATTTTGATGTCGGCATCAACGTCGACGGCGACAATAGATACGTGGATGTGCCCGCGCCGGGGAATCGGGTGGGGCAGCTTGAGAGTTTCGGCGCCGCCGACCCCGGTTGGGGTTGGACGACAACGACTTTTACGATCTGGGATCGCACGGACCCGTCGGCGGATCCGACTCTGCTGAACATGATCCTGGATGACGGCTCGGTCTTTGTTGCCGTCGATATCGACAGCGGATGGCCGGGCGACCCGACCGGAATGTCGTCCCTCCGCGTGGACTGGTCGAAGCTGGTAATCGATTTCTACACGGAGCCAGAGCCGCCGGAGCCGCCGGTTCCGGCGCCGAGCGCGTTGGTGCTGGGTTCGCTGGGTGCCGGTGTGGTTGGTTGGCTGCGACGGCGCAGAAGCATTTAGTCCAAGAATAACACGTTCGAGGCCGGGCGCTCGGCGCCCGGCCTCGGTGGAGTAAAGGGTGATAGAAACCAAATTGAGAAAGAGGGGTTCGAAAATGAAAAAGATCCTGCTTATCTTGAGCATTTGTGCCCTAAGCACAACCTCGGCGTTTGCGAATCCGGCCCCGGATGGAAGCCCGCACCTGGGTGACTGGTCGCCGGACGACGCCCGCGCCTTGCATCAGTACTGGGATTTTGACGGTCCCTACCACTTTTTTGCTGAGGACCATGTGCCGGGCAACGACGTCATGCCGCCTCTGTACATGGGTGCGTACGAGTACTCGTTCAGTCCGGCGACGGAGACGAACAACGACGGCGTAACCAACGCCTTCGTCCATGGCGTCCTCGCCGGTACGGAAGATGCCGCTGGCAACGTGGTGGATCAGTACATCGTGGCCGGCCAGGACGGTGTGATCGACGTCCTGTTAGAGATCAACAACTTTACCGGCGGCGCCTCGAAAGAGGGCTGGGTGTACCTCGATTTTGATGGCGACCTGACCGGCGTCAACGTTCTGGGCCACAGCTCGGCCGTTCATGAGAGCAAAGTCATCTACGAGAGCGGTCCTTCGGGCGTAGCCACCTTCGGGTTCCAGATCTGGCCGAATCCCGATAAGGAAGACGTCTTCTTCTCGATCCTGCCTATTCTGGGCGAGCTTGATCCGACGCAGGGCCCAACGGGCGAATTCGTCGCTCCGGTGTTGCGCTCGATTCACGTCGACACGATCTGCAATATCCCGGCTCCCGGCGCGATGATTCTGGGAAGCATTGGTGTTGGTCTGGTCGGCTGGTTCCGTCGGCGTAAGACACTTTGATTGATGTGAGAAACTGATTGAATTTGTACCCGGGACAGGTTGCCAGCGATCTGTCCCGGTTTTTTTTCGTCCTCGCAACGTCCGCGTGCATCGCCGGGACCACTGTTCCGTCGTTTGTCTCGTGACGCGTATCGGCCTGATTGCCGGCTAAGCACTCGCTTTGCGGAGAGGCGACCGGCATCAACGCATCCCAGGCGAATTTCCTGCGTAGCGATCTCCACCTGGCTTTCCTGGCCCGAATGCTTGTCTGCGCCAGGATGACCGTTTCGTCAGAAGCTGCGGTCGAGCACAAAGGTTGCCGGCGGGAGGATGCCGTCCAAGCGCAAATGTCCTTCCGAAAAGGGAGGATTCAAGGCGCGATGCATCCCGGGGCGTGCGCGCAGACGGCGTTATGTGTGCAGCCGCTGTCTGAAATAGAGCATTACCGGACTTGATGTCGAGACGCCTTGTAGCGACAATTCTCAGAAAGAGCGCCGATGTCCTGAACCCGTGGTTGGACGAGGCGTACACCTGTCAGAACCAAAGCATGAACAAAACAGAAATTCGCTTCTCAGAGGCATTTTTCGCTTGACAGACGCACAGACAGCGTCGTATTATAATCGGCGGATATTGTATGGAGGTGGCCATCGCCTACTTAGAATACGGGGGTGGCCTGGAACTCACGAACGGAGACGGGGAGGGTGAGCCATAAGGAGATGGGGAGATGCGTTCGGGCAGGGGAAGTCCATTCGCGATCATTCTTGAATCATGCGGAACCGCCGCGATAGGCGCAAGAAGCGTGGCCTGCGGCCGGACGCATGATGTTTCACCGGCGGCTTTGACCGTTGTGGCGCAGAGGCGTGCCGTATCGCAGTCTCTACGCTCGGTGCACGTCCCCCTGGGACTACGCCACGCCGTGTGGCTCGCGACAGAGGCCTCGACTTCTCTCGCGACAAACCATATCGCTCGTCACGACCGGACAAGGAGGTCTCGTCTGACGCAACCATGGATTCACGAAAGCGTATTGCCCCATTCCACTCGACCCCGAGGGCCCCCCGCAGGACCACCGGGCAAAACACCTTCTTTGAAACGGTTTTCCAAATACCTGCTGCAATGACAAAGGAGAATAAGATGAAACGGTTTCTTTTCCCGTTGACGATGTGTGCCCTTATGGTTGTTACTACGGCAAGAGGCGAACCGACACTGGAGCCGCCGGGGGCGCTGACGACAATCTACGGAAGTGGCCAGACGTTTACTGAGATATCCAGCGATCAGCTCTGGGTAGATCTGAATGGTGGTGCCAGGGCCAGAGGAAGATGGGCTGCCTACAAACACCAGTTCGGCGTCGCGTATTACAGTCCCGACTACCTCGCTGGAGAGTGGTTCGACACGGACAGCGGCGGCAACGATACTGCCGCGTGGGATCAGAGTGGTACATCGACCAATCCTTTGCCGGGCGACACGGACGGCTTCGACATAGACAACGACAAGTATTTTAGCTTTGTTCTGAGTGATAAGGTTGATCTTTCGGGGAACACTTGGTGGAGTGACAACTCGAAAAACAGCGACGGCTTCAACCACATGAGGACGTTTGAGGTGGACGGCGTGTTTGTCGACGGTGATCAACTCTACGCACTCTGCTGGGAAGATCTGCCGAACGGCGGTGACAAGGATTGGCAGGATAACATCAGCGAGGTGTGGGGTTGTCGTCCCATTCCGGCACCGGGTGCCATTCTGCTGGGCTGCATCGGGACGGGCCTTGTCGGCTGGATGCGTCGCCGCGCGATGTGACTCGGTCGAGCCAAATGAGTTGGGATCGCGCAATGGGGCGCGATCCCGGCAACTGGAGATACTGCGATGTGCCGACGAGTGCTACCGGTAGCGGTTGTCTGCGCGACTGCGCTGACAACCGTGGCGAGCGCAGGAATGATGGTCACGTGCGAAGATAATGGCGCTGCGTTGGTGAACCACATTGTCGGTGGTGTACCTGTCGCGTCTGTGACGTACAACGGCCCCCCAATGGCTGCTGGGTACTTCACCGACGGCCTTTCGGCCGGCATCGGAATCGACTCGGGTATCGTTCTGACAACGGGAGATGCCGGTTTTCTCAACAGTTCGGCCAACACGTTCGATGATATAGGTCGGGGTCTCGGGATGCCCGGAGCCGAATTTTTGGATCGTCTCGTTCCCGGTTACTACACCAACGACGCGATCATCTTGGGTTTCCAGTTCACTGTACCGGCGGGAGGCGCGGACGTGCTTTTTGATTACGTTTTCGCCTCCGATGAGTATGAGGAATCCGTGGGTTCTACCCTATACAACGATGTCTTTGGGGCTTTTCTCGACGGCACGGGAGTGGCCGACAACATCGCTCTGATTCCGGGGACCAACACCCCGGTGGCGATCAACACTGTCAACGGCGCCACGTACCCTGACCTTTACACGACCAACGCCCGTAGTGCCGGGGCGCCGTTCCCCTTTGAGTACGACGGCTTCACCAATGTGTTTCATGCCGAGGCTCTCGGGTTGAGCGAAGGGACGCATACGCTTACGCTGGCGATTGCCGACGCGACGGACGAGATTGGGGATTCCGGCGTTTTCATCAAGGCTGACAGTTTCCTTCTCCGTCAGGCTAAGCCTGTGGTTCCAGCGCCCGGTGCTTTGCTGCTGGGTAGCCTGGGCGTGGGGTTGGTCGGTTGGATGCGACGGCATCGGACGCTGTGAGTTGGGGCGTGACGTAGCGTTTGGTCTGAAGGGTGCTGCTGGGACGCGGGGTGTTCTCCGGGGCCCACGTGGGTAGTTTGCGCGCATCTAAGAACGCGAAGGACTTGGTCCGCTCGTTACATCGCTCGCAGAGGAGGAGGGCCAGACAGGTACCTTCTTTTGACGGAGCGAAAGTATGAGACGCAAAGCGCTTTTAGTCTTGATGGTCGTGCTTGGTCTGACGTATCCTCGTATGGGCATGGCGAACGGGGCGCCTGGGTGGTTTACTGGATCCAGTTTCTGGGGCAGCGGCCAGAGCGGTGCTTCGCAGGGAGCCTCGCTGTTTGGCTCGTCATTCGATACCTTTGGGAATTGGGATGATGGCTTTGTAGGAAGCCAATGCCCGGGGCTGGATAACCTCTGCTCGAAGACCACGGCCGGCGCTCTTGATTGGAGCGGTCCGTGGCCCGAGTTGACGTGGGGTTTGCCCGACTGTATAGGCGGGTATCAGGCCGGTTGGCGTGCGGGGTCGCACATTCCTTCGTGCGGTTTCGGACCCGATTGGGGCTGTTCGTTTGACTGGCCGGACTGTCCGTGTTGGCAGCCGTGTCAGCCATGTTGTCGGATTCCCGCCCCCGGGGCGGCGCTGTTGGTTGGCATCGGAGTTTTCGTCTCAGGATGCCTCCGCAGACGAGGAGTGTTGTGACGCGCTGCTGTATTCCAGGAAAGCGTGGGCGTTGTGATCTTTGCCGAGCGTTTGGCTAGCAGGAAGGTGGATCGCATGGAGGCGGTTCCCTTCGTGAATCGAGCGATGGAGAAAAGGGCCGAAGCTGCGGAGGATGTGGCTCTCGAAGTGCTTGGGGGAACGCCAGAAGCGAATTTCGTGCCGCATCATGCACGTTAGGAAAAAGCCTTTTCTTATCACCCCTTAGACTATTCTGGGGCCAGGCTCTGAGCCGCGTATTAGCAGAGGGCGGGTCTTCTCCATTCTCCGATGCCGTCCCACCAGTAGGAGATGTAGTCGGCGGCCTCGGCGTCGCCCTGCCTCTTTTGGTTGATGGCCACGGCCATGTCGCGGACCTCGCGCATGCAGTTGATTCCCCCGAGGCGCCAGGCTTGGGCGCCGATGTCCACGGCCTCGCGTTCGGCGTCCAGAAAGCCGTCGGCGTCGACCGCCAGCAGGGCGGCCAGACGCTCGGCCTGGGGCTGGAGTCTCTCTTGCCAGTGCAGTCGTTCCTGCTCTTCCCGGGCAAAGGCTTCGGCCAGCAGTCTTTCTCGCCTTTCGTGGCGCTCGCGGCGCTCGGCCTCGGCTTTGGCGAGACGCTCGGCCCGGTGTTTGCGGCTGGCCGGCTGGAGCATCTCGATCAGACCGGCGATGGGATCCACCAGGACCCATATCGCGAAAGTGGTCCCGAGCGTTCCCATAGCCACACCGAGCATGAACTGGATGGGATTCAGGGCGCCGGCCATGCCGAGCAGGCCGGCCAAGCCGCCGATCAGGGGCGCTGCCACGTAGAACCCCATGTAGGCCGACGTGCTGGTCAGCGGGTGCTCCACTTCGATCTGCTGAGCGCCCCCGACGCCGCGGAACAACGCGAATAAATACAGGCTAACCAGCAGGAAAACCACGATCAGGGAGTGTCCGGAGAGCGAGAAGATCACCCACCAGTCAAAGCCGGCCTGGTGCAGGGCCAGAATCAGGACGTACACCACACACAGGACGAACCAGACCGTGCTGGCCACGTGTGTCCACTTCAAGGCTCGCCTTGCCGTCATAGGTCTTCGCCGAAGAAATCTCTCTCTGAACGCCATCAACGGTCCAAAAGGGCGAATTCCACTAATAGCGACCACTACTGGTCGGACTGTAGCCACCGCCATAGGTGCTGGGCGGGTTCTGGACCAGATAGGCCCCGTAGAAGGCCCGAGCGATCGGTGTGAGGAATTCCTCGATGGTCATGGCTATGGTCGCCGGGATGGTCGGCGGGACGTAGACGATATCGCCTTCGGCCAGAAGCACATCTTTGCTGGTGTCACCCTGGGCGATCATCTTGGCGTAGTTCACTTCGAAAACCTTGGGCGGAACGTCCAATTGGGCCGAAGGTCGGATCACCTGCACTCTTTGCTCCCAGGCCGTGGGGCTGGGCTGGGCCTGGGCCAGGGCGGTCAGCAGACTGTCCCGTCCCGTGTAGTTTCGCGGCCCCGGCTGGTTCACCTGTCCGAGCACGTAGAAACGCTTGCTGATGAAAAGCGAAATGTGTACATCCACGGGATTATCGCCGGGGAGCGTATACAGCTTTTCCACTTCGGTCTTGATGAGACTGGCCACCTCGCTCGGCGTCTTGCCAGCGACTTCGATCTCACCCAGGGCTTCAAAACTGATCTTTCCGTCCGGGCGGATATACTGACGTCGCAGATGAATCTCGGGCACTTGAGAACAGTGGATCTCGATTTCATCGGGCGGTTGCAGAATGTAATCCTCGGATGTGACGTCGACGTCATACGGCTTGTAAAAATGTTGTATGTCCTCGGGGTTGGACGAAAAACATCCCGCCACGCTGCAGACGGCCGCCAACAGACATCCCAGAGTGAGTTGCTTTAGCCGCTTCACTTTAGGTCTCCTTTTGTCGTTTTTATCGGACGGCGAACTGTACCTACATTACACTGCTTCACGACAGTTTGCACAGTACGCAAAAGCTTATAATCTACATCGTATTCTATGTCAAGGATCTTCATAAAAAAACGTGGCTAAATGTACCAGCGTAAGGAAATTAGCGAAATCTCTTGACGCCTGCGACCGTTCGGTCATAAGGTGAAGAAAAGAACTTTTTCGCGTCCCGGAGGCAGCGGCATGAAAGCGTTGCGTTTCACGCGTCAGTTTCTACGACATCCCAGGCAGCTCGGCACCGTGGTCGAGAGCGGCCGGCGGCTGGCACGGCGGATGGCCGAGGAAATCGACGGCAGTTCGCGCGTGATCGAACTCGGGCCGGGCACCGGGTCGGTGACGGTGGAGATTCTCAAGCGGTTGCCTAAAAACGGACGGTTGACTTGCTTTGAGATCAACGCGGAGTTTTGTCGGTGCTTGCGGGAGATTCAGGATCCGAGACTGGAAGTTGTCAACGGCGACGCGACGCAGTGCGAACGATACGTGGACGAGGCGGATTGCGTCGTCTCGGGTCTGCCGCTGGCGCTGTTTGGCAGACGGGAAAAGGAGCGGGTTTTTGAGCTGTGCGAGCGGTGCGGAAAGTATATCCAGTTGCAGTACACGCCCGTCCTTGGCAAAGAGATTCGCGGGTATTTTGGCGATGTGAAGTTGAAATTCGTTCCGCTGAATGTGCCGCCGGCCATCGTGTATGTTTGCAAGGAAGCCCGCGGGGACGCGGACCGGTAATGGTGCGACTGCAAAGGGCGTAGCGTAGCGGCGCCCGGGGGAACGTGGCGGTGCGTCGATGACGGGTGAAACCGTCGGTCTCCGGTGGGCGGCGGAGTCAATGACGGGAGGGATTGATCATGACCGCTGAAGCGGGTCCGAAGCAAGTCAGGAAGAGAGATGGTTCCACCGTTGCGTTCGACGAATCGAAGATAGAGCGTGCTATCGCAGGTGCGGCCGGGGAGGTTCTGGCCGATAAGTCACGGGCAGCGGTGGTGGCCTCACGCTTGACCGGCATCGTCGTCGACCGGCTCCGGACGGAGTATCACCAGCGGATTCCGCACATCGAGAACATTCAGGACGCCGTCGAGCGCGTCCTGATGGCCGAGGGCTACTGTCACATCGCGAAAAGCTACATTTTGTATCGGGAAAAGAGATCCGAGGTGCGCTTTGCCAAGTCGGCACTCGGTTTGAAGGACGATCTGAAGCTCCCGGTCAACACGATGGAGGTGTTGCGCCGGCGCTACCTGCTCAAGGATGAGAACCGCCGGATCATCGAGACGCCGTGCGCGCTGTTCCGGAGGGTGGCCCATCACGTGGCCCGGGCGGAGGCCAACTATCGGTCCGGTCCCTCCGCGGCGGAAGTGGAAGAGCGTTTCTACCGCATGATGCGGCGGCGGGAGTTCCTGCCCAACTCGCCGACCCTGATGAACGCCGGGACGCCGCTGGGCCAGCTCGCCGCCTGTTTCGTCCTGCCGGTGGGCGATTCGATTGCGGAGATCTTCGAAACGCTGGCCGCGATGGCGCGCATCCACCAGACGGGCGGTGGTACGGGATTCGACTTTTCCCATCTGCGACCGCGCGGCGACCTGGTCGGCTCGACCAAGGGACGCGCATCGGGTCCGGTCTCGTTCATGAGCGTTTTCGACAAGGCGACCGAGGTAATCGTCCAGGGCAGCAAGAGGCGCGGGGCCAACATGGGGGTCCTCCGCTGCGATCACCCCGACGTGGTCGATTTCATCGAGGCCAAGGCCGAGCGCGGCGCCTTTGAGAATTTCAATCTGTCGGTGGGGATCACGGACAAATTCATACGCGCGGTCCGCGCCGGCCGGCCGTTTGCCTTGGTGAACCCGAGGACGGGACGCAAGGCCGGAAAGATTGACGCGCGGGCCCTCTTCGATCTGATTGTCCACGCGGCCTGGAGAACGGGCGATCCCGGGCTGATCTTTCTGGACCACGTCAACAAGCACAATCCCACCGGCGATCTCGGCCCAATCGAGGCCACCAATCCCTGTGGGGAAGTGCCCTTGCTGCCGAATGAGAGCTGCATTCTGGGTTCCATCAATCTGGGCAGCATGGTTAAGGACAAGAGTCGCGGTAAGGGCGCCAGTCCTGCCGACGTCGATTGGGACAAGCTTCGGGGGACGATCGGCTCGGCCGTGCGATTCCTCGACGATGTTCTCGATATGAACAAGTTCCCGCTCGAACCAATTGCAACAGCCACGCGCGGTAATCGCAAAATCGGTCTGGGCGTTATGGGGTTTGCCGACATGCTGATTCGGCTGGGCATCTCGTACGATACGGACGAGGCGGTCAAGTTCGCGAGCCGGTTGATGCGCTTCGTTCACGAGGAATCCCTGGCGGCCTCGGAGGCTCTGGCGGAGCAGAGAGGGGTCTTCCCGAATTTCGAGCGGTCGATCCACGCGCAGGCGGGCCGGCCCCTTCGCAACGCCACGGTCAATACCATCGCGCCGACCGGGACCATCAGCATCATCGCCGGTTGCTCCAGCGGGATCGAGCCGTTGTTCGCCGTCAGCTTCGTGCGCAACGTTCTCTCGGGGACGCGTCTCTTCGAGACGCATCCGTTGTTCGATGCGGTGGCTCGCGACCGGGGGTTCCATAGCCGGGAGTTGCTGGCCGAAGTCGCGCGGCATCGGTCGCTACGCGGCATCCGGGGCATCCCCGACGATGTAAAGCGACTCTTCGTCACGGCCTTCGATGTCACGCCAGCGCAGCATCTCCGGATTCAGGCGGCTTTCCAGAGGCATACGGACAACGCCGTGTCCAAGACGATCAACCTGCCCGCGGATGCGACCGCGCAGGACATTCGCGACATCTACCTCGAAGCGCACCGCCTCAAGTGCAAGGGCATTACGGTCTACCGATACGGTTCCCGGTCGGACCAGGTTCTGTCGGTCCGCGAGCCGGACGAGGCACACGCCGATTCCCTGCACGACTTCATCTCCGCCGACACGGACTACTCCGGCGGTTGCATCGGCGGCCTCTGCGATTTCTGAGTGGAGCCCGGCGGCGGACGCGTCGCCGGCTCTATTTCTTTTTCGGCTGACGGCCTCCGTAGTACGGATACGTATCAAATGCATCGCCGTTACCGAGAATACGCGGGTCCGATGTCTCGCGCAGCTCGGCGGTCAACCGGGCGGCAAGCTCCTTCCTCGTGTTTGCATAGGCGGGGTCATCGGCAACGTTGTGGAGCTGGTCCGGGTCCTTTTTGAGATCGTATAGTTCTTCCGCCGGTCGTTTCAGGAAGGCCGCTTCAAACAGCCGTTTGACGTGCGGTTCGTCGCGGTGCTCCTTCATGTACGTTTTGGAGGGGCAATCGTCGATGTCACCGTAGGACCTGTTGCGATAGTAGGGCTCGCCCCCGTCGACGGGATCTCCGGCGGGCCAGCGGTCCGGCTTGAAGTTGCGGATGTACAGGAAATCGTGCGTGCGGATCGCCCGGCAGGGATAACCCGTTCCACCTCGGCGCACCCAGGCATGACGTTCCTTGCCGGTGAGGACGTGGTCTCGCGCCGGATCGATACGTCCGGACCGGCCCGACGTCAATATTTTCAGGAGGCTCCGCCCGGTCATGGTGGCCGTGGGTTTCAGGCCCGCTGCTTCCAGGAACGTCGGCGCCAGGTCCTGGAGGCTGACGAAGTCCTCGACGAGCCGTCCCCTCTTGACCCGCGCGGGCCATTGCACCGCCAGGGGCACGTTCGTGCCGAGGTCGTAGAGGGTACTCTTGCACCGGGGGAAGGGCAGGCCGTTGTCGCCGGTGATGACAACGAGCGTGTTGCCCAGCTCGCCCCTGCGTTCGAGCGTTTCCAGGAGCTCTCCCACCTCGCGATCGAAGCGCTGCACCTCCCAGTAATAGTCGCAGAGGTCCTTACGCACCGTTTCGCAGTCCGGCAGGCACGCGGGCACCTCCACGTCTTCGAGCTTCATCCCGCTCTTGACGCCGCTTTCCCATTTGTACCCTCGATGGGGATCGTAACTGCCAAACCAGAAACACCAGGGTGCGTTCTCGGGTCGGGATTCCAGGAAGGCGTTGAAGTCCTTGTATCCTGGGCCCGCGGGGTTACGGGTTCTGCCGCCCGGCGCGTTACGTCCCGGCCCCCATCCTTTGCGGGTGTATCCCACGTGGTAGCCGGCCTGCTCGATCAGGTCGGGATAAACGGCGAATTTGGCAGGCAGCGTGCTCCACAGATTTCCGCCGTTTTCCAGTCGCCAATGCCACTGCCCCGTCGCAATCGAGCCGCGCGACGGGGTGCAGGAAGGGGCTGTGACAAACGCATTCTCAAACAGGACCCCTTCGCGCGCGACGCGATCGAAGGTTGGCGTTTTGACGACCCTGTCGCCGGCGATGCCGGCGTGCGGCCAGGACCAGTCGTCGGCGATGCAGAACAGGATGTTCGGGCGGGCGTCGTTGCCGCCGGCGGCTTGCGCCCTGGCCGGCGCCGTACGAGACGCCGCGAGAGACACCGCTCCCAATCCCAAAGCCTTTAGAAATCCTCGACGTGTTGTTTGACTTGTGTACATTGCTACTCCCGGGGTAATCGATGATCCCATTGATAACACTATCGCATTGTCACTTCGCCGGGCGGTCGCGCGTTGGCTTGCAGCTCGGTATCGAAGGCGTCCATCATTGCGGTCAGTCGCTGCACGATTTGTGGGTTCTCGGCAGCGACGTTGCTTTTTTCGCTGATGTCCGCCGTGAGGTTATACAGTTCGGTTGTCTTCTTCTTGCGAATCAGCTTCCAATCGCCGCTGCGAACCGCTTCGAGTCTTTTGCCGCGGTAGTAGTAATAGGCATCGTGGGGCGTTTTGGCCCCGGGCTTGCCTGCCATGAGCGGCCAGATGTCCCTGCCGTCGATGACGCGGTCGGTCGGCACACGCCCGCCTGCCAGGCCCGCCAGCGTCGGCAGCACGTCGATGGTGGCCGCGACCTCGTGACATTCGCGATTGGCGGGAATCTTCCCGGGCCACCGCATGATGCACGGCTCGCGCATCCCGCCTTCGTAGGTGGAGAACTTGCCGTCGCGCAGCGGCAGCGCGCAGCCGCCGTGATGCTTCTTGGACAGCCACGGCCCGTTGTCACTGGTGAAGATCACCAGCGTATTGTCGTCCACCCCCGCTTCCTTCAGCGCCTTGAAGACCTCTCCTACCGACCAGTCGATCTGCTCGATGGTCGCTTGATACGCTTTCTGCGGGTCCTTCACGTAGAATCCGTCGGAGACGAACATCGGGATGTGCGGCATCGTGTGGGGCAGATACAGGAAGAAGGGCCCGTCCTTTTTTCGGTGGATGAATTGAACCGCCTCCCGGGTATAGCGTTCGATGAGCTTCGTTTGATCCGCGGGACGCTCGATGACCTCCTCGTTGCGCATGAGCGGGACGTTCCACGGCGAGTAGTCCTTCTGCGTCCACGCGCGGTCGAGGTTTCGGTCCTTGCCCTTGAGGCCGTCCATGTCGTTGGAGTACGGAATTCCCAGGTAGGAGTCGAAACCGTTGTTGGTGGGCAGGAAGGTTGGGAGGTGTCCCAGGTGCCACTTGCCGATGCACGTCGTGGCGTAGCCGCGATCCCTCAGCACGTCGGCGATCGTGCGTTCCTGCGGGTTGAGCCCGATGTTGTCTCTGGGAAACAGGACCCTGGTAATGCCGACGCGGGGTGGGTAGCAGCCGGTCATCAGCGCCGCGCGGGACGGCGAGCAGATCGAGGCGGCAGAGTAGAAATCGGTGAAGCGCGTGCCCTCGGCCGCCATACGGTCCAGATTCGGCGTTCGAATGTTCGGCGAGCCGAAGCAGCCGACGTCCTGGTATCCCTGGTCGTCGGTGAAGATGATGACGAAGTTCGGTTTTCTCTGCGGCGCGGGGGCTGCGTCGGCGCCGCGGATGCCGCAGAAGCGGTGTGCCGCAAGCGCGACGGCGCCGGCTCCGGCGGCTCTCAGAAACGCACGGCGACTGCAACGACTCTCTACCATAATCTATCTCCTTGTATACATGTCCGCACGGGTCGTCCCGCCAGCCGGCGAGTGTGACCTGCGTCACTTATAGTTCACGAGGACGCTTTCGGCGACCCCCTCGGTGATCAGCTTGTCTTTGAGCAAACCGTTGATGGATTCCTCCATGGTGAGCATGCCGTGCTTCTTGCCCGTCTCGATGACGCTGCGCAGGAAGTAGCCGCCTTTGCGCCGGATGATGTTCTTGGCGCCGGGGGTGACAACGAGAATCTCGCAGGCCACTCTCTGCTTGCCATCGGTGGTGGGGACCAGTTCCTGGTGAATCACGCCCTGCAGGGACTCGGCCAGCAGGAAGCGCAACTGGCCTTCGTCAGTGGCCGGGGTATAGCTCAGGAGCCGTTCGAGAATCTTGTCGATGGAGATAACGTGGAGGGTCGAGAGGACCAGCACGCCGGTTTCGGCCGCGGTCAGCGCGATCTTGATGGTCTCGTAGTCGCGCATCTCGCCGATGGCAATCACGTCGGGGTCCTGGCGCAGGGCCGCGCGGAGGCCCGTCTGGAAGCTCTGCGTGTCCCTGCCGATCTCGCGCTGCCGCACGACGCCGGTCTTGTTGGAATGTATGTACTCGATCGGGTCCTCGATGGTGATGACGTGCTTCTCGCAGGTGGCGTTGATTTCGTTGATCATGGAGGCCATCGTGGTGGTCTTGCCCTGGCTGGTGGCGCCGGTAATCAAAACCAGACCCTTAGTGCGGCCGGTCAAGTCGCGCACGGTCGCCGGCAGGAACAGTTCCTCGATTGTCTGCGGACGGGTCGGGAGGATGCGAATGGTGGCGCCGACCTGGCCGTCGAAATAGCCGACGTTGATCCGGTAGCGCCCGTCCTTTTCGGCTAACATCAGGTCGTAGTCCAGGCGCTCCTCGAACAGCTTGCGTTGCTGATCCGTGAGCAGGTCGAAAGCGATGTCCCGGCTCTGCTGCGGACTGAGCTTCTCCTTCGTCACGGGAACGAGCTTGCCGCCGATGCGAAAGAGAATCGGCGCGTCGGCGCAGACGTGAATGTCCGTGGCGCCCTGGGCCTTCGCGTGTTCGAGCAATTGCAGTTTACCAATCATTCGTTCCCTCCGTCATGCCGGTAACTTCGGGTTCGCCCGCCGGAGGCACGGTCGCCCTGCGCCGTCCGGAACGATTCACGGACGCTTCGGCTGGCCTTCCGGCCATTTGGCTCCCGCGCGGCGTTGCCAGTCGTGCAGCGCCTGGAGCAACTGCTGCTTCTTGTCCGGTTTTTCCTGTGCCAGATCGTGCTGCTCGCCGGGATCGCCGGCGAGGTTGTAGAGCTCCACTTTGCCGAGATCGAAGAACTCGATGAGCTTCCAGTCGCCTTTGCGTATCGCACCGGCGGACCGCCCGCTGAGGAAGTGGGGCTTCTTCAGAGGATAATGCCAGTAGAGCGTGTCGCGCTCGAGGGCGGCCCTGGCGTTCTTCAGGACGGGCACGAGGGACACGCCGTCAACGTCCTGCTCCACACGCGTCGCCGCGGCCTCGGCGAAGGTCGGATAGAAGTCGACGTTGCACACCGGTCTGTCGCAGACGGCTCCGGCCTGCGTCACGTTCGGCCAGTACACGACCAGCGGCTCGCGAATGCCCCCTTCGTAGAGTGTGGACTTGCCCGCGCGCAGCGGAGCGTTGGAGGTGACGTGGTCCTCGCCGCCGTTATCGCCCATGAAAGCGATGATCGTGTTGTCCGCAAGGCCCAGCTCGTCGAGCTTCTTGCGAATTTGTCCGACGCCCTGGTCGATGCTCTCCAATTGGGCCGCCAGGTGCGGGTTGTTGCGCCGGGCCTTGAATCCTTTGCCCGCACCGGGTTTGGCCTCGTACTTGGCCACCAGTTTGGGTTTGCCGTTGAGGCGGGTATGGACGGCGTAGTGACTCAGATAGAGGAAGAACGGCTCGGTCTTGTGTCGCTCGATGAATTCGACCGCCTCGAGGTTGCAGCGGTCCACGAGGTACTCTTTGCCGGGCAGGCGTTGCTGAATCTCCCGGTTGAAGTGGTAGGGGAAGTAGTAGCTTCCGCCGCCGATGCCGCGATTCTCCGAAACGATCACTTCGTCGAAGCCGTGCTGGTCCGGGCCGATTTCTTTCGCTCCATGGTTGGTGTAGCCGGTCAGGTGCCATTTGCCGACGACGCCCGTGGTATAGCCGGCTTTCTTGAGCATCTCGGCCAGCGTGACGTAGCTCGTCGCCAAATGCTTGGGGTCGTTGGGCCGGAGGTAGTCGGTGATGCCGGTCCGCACGGGGTACTGTCCCGTCATCAGGGCCGCGCGGAAGGGCGAGCAGACCGGGGCGGCCGCGTAGGCGTTTGTAAAGCGCATCCCCTCGCGCGCCAGGGCGTCGAGGTTCGGCGTCTCGTTGAAGGTATTGCCGTAGCATCCAAGCTCGGCCCAGCCTAAGTCGTCGGCCAGGACAAATACGATATTCGGGCGATTCCTGCGGTTCTGCGCCTGCGTTGCGGCCGATCCGAAAAAACGCGCCGGCAAAACGGTGGCCAGCATTCCCACACCCGCCGCCTTGAGCAGTTCACGACGCGTCGTACGTGCGTTCTTCATACTTGCGATCTCCTGAATTGTTCTTGCACTCATCGGGTTTTCTCTTTCACGACTCAGTGACCTTCAACTGGAGGACTCGTCGCGTGTCCTCGGTGACCTTGACGCGTTCGCTGATCCGGACGGGACAAGCCCAGATGATCCTCTCGCCGTCCTCGAAGACGACAAGATCGTTTCGCACGGCCTGTGGCACCCGGGCGGCGGTGAGGAACTTGCCGAGCTTCTTTTCGCCGGCCGTCCCCAGGGGCCAAAACCGGTCTCCGGGGCGGCGGGCCCGCACGACAACGACCTGCCCCACGCGATCGTAATCAAGATACTCACACAGGGGGCTTTTGTCACCTGCTATTTCGTTTGCCTCGATCTCGCCGCGCCGGCGCACGCGCGCATCGATGGTGCCGCCTGGGCAGCGGGTGGTGCCTGGAATTTGCAATGTCACGGGCTCGAAATCGCGCGTCCGTTCGCTGTTGCCGGCGTCGGGTCGTGGCGATGCCAGGGTAATTCTGTCCCGCCGGCGCTGCGCGACGAATCCCTCCGGAAGCGTCGCCTTCTTTCCGCTCGTCGGCGTACGGGCCAGACCCAGTACGTTTGCGTAGTGCTTCCGTGACAGGTCTCGCTCGTGGCAGCCCAGGGCGACCAGTTCCCGGCGGACCAGCTCGACTGCCACCGGCGCCGGAAGCTGCGCCACGCCGGCGGCGTCCAGGGCCGCCCCGTCGGGCAGACGCTCGGTCAATTGACGCTGCGCTCGTACGGCTTGCCGTTCGATGTCGCCGAACAGCCTGCCGGCGGCGGCGGCCAGTTCCGACAGCGTGTCGATCAGGGGGCCGTCGGATTGCCGTTGCAAGGCGGGCAGGAGCCGGTGGCGGATGCGGTTGCGCGTGTACGCCGGGTCGGCGTTGGTGTGGTCCTGACGCCAGTTCAGCTTTCGCGCGTTGAGATACGTTACAATCTCGTCGCGTCGCACGCACAGCAGGGGCCTGGCGAAGGTGAGGCCGTTGTCGAACCGCCGGGCCGGCCAGATGCCTGCGAGCCCCCGAAACCCGGTCCCGCGCCGGAGCCGGTGGACTACCGTCTCGGCGTTATCGTTTTTCTGGTGACCGGTCGCGATCCAGGCGCACTGGTGACATCGGGCGATCTCGGCGAGCTGGTCCAGTCGCAGGCGGCGTGCGGCGGTCTCCACCGACAGCCGATCGCGCTCGGCGCACCGACGCACCGCGACGCGGGCGGTCACGGCGGGCAGCCCACACTTGGCGGCTTCGCGCAGGACGAAGGCTTCGTCCTCGTCGGCCGCGCGCCCGCGCAACTGGTGATTGACGTGGGCGCAAACGAATTCCGCGTCCACGCATCCGGCCTCCCGCAACGACAGCAGGACGTGCAGCAGGGCGATAGAATCGGCGCCGCCGGAGATCGCGAGCAAAACGCGCCGCGTCCCCGCAAACAGGGCGTTTTCGCCCATGAAGTCGGCCACCCGTTTTTCGAATGCGTCCAATGCCATTGGCCTGTTGTCCGGTGGGCCGACAGCCGCCGCAACGAAAACGGGCCTGACATTCGATCTGCGTCAGGCCCGGATGTTGCTCATATGCCAGAGGTGAATCTGACTTCTACTGCGGTTCGCTGTCGGACTTCGTCAGACTCTCGATTCGCTGCTCGGCAAATGCCTTCCATTCGTCATATTGCGCCTCTTTGATGACGGCCTCCTGGTACAGTT
>Ga0272441_10007870_pt1 | contig 17143 bp, 16 predicted proteins | sample SSMProp6N_FD_193582 | JGI IMG/M metagenome (GOLD analysis project Ga0272441, IMG submission 193582) | Marine sediment archaeal communities from Little Sippewissett salt marsh, Falmouth, MA, United States - SSM-Prop-6N | ecosystem: Environmental > Aquatic > Marine > Wetlands > Sediment ...
TGGCAAGACGTCCGATGGTTTGTCCATCGGCGTCGACGAGCCACCATTTCCGCTCTACGTCCTTGGGTTTTACGAATATCGTCTTCATTATCCAATTATCCTTTTAGAGGGGCAATACTTGCACACTTCCAGGACCTTTGTCAATCCTGTCTATGCTACTCTTTTTCTTCTTCTTCCTCTTCTTCCTCTTCTTCCTTCTTACTTTCGATCTTGTCTTTGATGTCCGCCACGCCGACGAAGAACGAGATGAGTCCGACAAATACGGCAATCAGAGGCACGCCGCCCTTGAGAAATTGAATCACATCGAACCACCAGTTCAAGGACCAGGAGAAAGGAAGCACCGAGAATACGGCGAACAGAATCAGCAGAATTCCTATCAAGAGCGCGATCATTTCAACCTCCCATAAACAAAGCTACTACAGAAAGATAATAAATTGTCAGATTCTGTCAAGGCTCTGCAGAACAGAAAAAAGCAGCGCCGTCGGCAAAGTATTCTCAGCCGTGATTGCAAACCTCCAGGCTGATCCGCAGCTTGGACAAAATTCATACCGTGGGCTTGCAGTAAGGATGAGTTTATATTACCCTGTCGCCGTACAATACCACATATGTAAGGAGTTTCCTATGAAGGTACGGATTGATCCTGATCTGTGCACGGGATGCGGGCTGTGCTCCGACAGCGTTCCCGATGTCTTCAAGATGGGCGACGATATCGCCGAAGTGATTGCCGCGGACGTACCCGCCAATTTGGAGAGCGCAGTGCAGGAAGCTACCGACGATTGCCCGGCGGAGGCGATACTGGTCGAATAGGCCGGACAGACGCACAGGAAGACTGCAACAAGCCCGGCTTGCATCCGCATGGCCGGGCTTTTTTTGTCCTTCAGCCTCACCGGGGCTCACGCAATAACCTCCGGCAGGCCGGTACGACACTGTCAAAAACGGCCACCCTTTGAACACGGATTTGCAGCATCGATTCATCTTGACAGGGGGCGACTTTTTTTGTTCTTTTACAGTATAAAACGGTGTGACAATCCGTTTCAAAAAGGGCCCATAGCTCAGTTGGTTAGAGCGGCGGACTCATAATCCGTTGGTCCGGGGTTCAAGTCCCTGTGGGCCCAATTCACTCCTCTTCTGCTCTCTGTATGCCGGTGCAGGAGTTGAATGTGCTTTTTCCTATCCGTCCCCTCCTTTCTGCTCTGTATATGGATGCAAACAGAATCAAAACTCACGATAAGGACGTTACATCTTTCGGGACCCGAATGCAGACGAAATTGTTTTGAAGACACTCTTGACATGCTTATAACATGTAACTATCATTTACACATGTTAAAGATGGTTCAGATTAGAAACGTGCCGGATGAGATCCACCGCAAGCTGAAGGCCCGGGCGGCGCTGGCCGGGATGACCCTCTCGGATTACCTGCTTGCCGAGGCAAGGCGGATCGTAGAGAAACCGAGCCCCCAGGAGATGGCAGCCCGCTTGAGACAGAGGCTGCCGGTGGAACCGGCAGAAACACCCGCTGAGGCTGTGAGGAAGGAACGGGAAAAACAGTGATCGTTCTAGATGCATCTGCGGTAGTTGAGCTCCTGTTGTGGACCGACCGCGCTGAGTCTATTTGCGAGAGAGTCATGATTTCCGAAGAGAGCCGGCATGCGCCTCATCTCCTGGATGTGGAAGTCGCCCAGGTCATCCGTCGATACCGGCTGGCCGGGGAGATCGATGATTCGCGAGGAATCCAGATGATTCAAGATCTTACGGACCTGCCCATAGATCGTCACGGCCACACCCTTCTGCTTTCCCGGATTTGGCAGCTCCACGGCAATCTCACCGCCTATGACGCCGTCTATATAGCACTTGCAGAAGCCCTGGATGCCCCGCTGTTTACCTGCGATAGCCGTCTCGCGACGGCTCCAGGGCACGGCGCAAAGGTTGTACTCCTCTAACTTGGTTTCAGCCGGCATGCAGATCGCTGGGAAATTTCGATCCTTTATCAATATCTGACTTGCAACTCCTGCACAGCTACATAGTCGATCCTCACGGCCACTATCGCATTTCCACCGCTCTACATATGCGAGTTCGGGCGGCTTTGGGACACCGATCAGACCCAGGTTTACATATTTTCGAAAACTGATATATGCTGTTGCTCATGAAAGACACAAGCTGCCTAAAATCCGAAAAAAGACAGATTCTTCCTGTCCTGATCTTCTTCCTGATTCTGACAGGGGCAGTTGCCGGTTTCACCGTCGATATCGACGGCGCCATCACAGAGGGGGAGTATGCCGGCAGCCTCTCCCAGTCCGGAGGGGACTTCAACCTGTACTGGGAAATAATCGGAGACACCGCCCATTTCGCCGTCCAGGCTCGAACCCAGGGCTGGGTTTCCCTGGGCTTCGAACCAACCCAGGTCATGGCTGAGGCGGATATGATCTTCGGTTGGGTGGAGGCTGACGGTACAGCCGGGGCTCTGGACTGCTACTCCACGGGACTGTTCGGGCCGCATCCCCCGGACGAGGATCTAGGTGGCCAGCAGCACATCCTTGCTTTTGCAGGAAAGGAACAGGACGGCGTGACCACCTTCGAGTTCAGCCGGGCCCTGGAAGCCGGGGATGCCTACGACAAACCTCTGTCTGCTGAGGGAGAGCTCAAGATCATCTGGGCGGCCAGCGATTCCGACGATTATCTGGATCCCCACAACCGCAGGGGATCCGGGACGATCGATCTGTCCTCACCTCAAGCGGCCGGGGCACAGTCAGGGGCAGACCGGACAGGCAGCGCGGCGCAAGTGGATCTGTACGGTCTTCTGTACCGGGTGCACGGGGCGCTGATGAGCACCTCCTTCGTGCTGCTGTTCGTGGGGATGTTCTTTCCCCGTTATCTCAAGAAGAAGAAGTGGTGGCTCAAGGCCCACCGCCGCATCGGCATCAGCGGGGCGGTGATCGGGGCGGTGGGAATCGGCATCGCCACGTACATGGTCTCGCAAACCACCGGGGTGCATCTGCGGGTCCCCCACTCCTGGGTCGGATTGGTCACCATCCTCCTGATAATCTTCACCCCCTTTCTGGGGCACTTCATGCTCAAGATCAGGAAAGCACCGGCCAGGGCGAAAAAGGCCAGGGCCGCTCACCGCTGGATCGGGCGGGTAACCCTGCTGTTCATGGTGGCCACGATCGTTTTGGGATTGCTCCAGGCGGGGATTATCTAAAGCGCAGCCTCTGCCCAAAGATCAGCGTTCCGGCGCGTGGATGATGTCTCGGGGCTTGCTGCCCTGAGCGGGGCCGACGATACCCATGCGCTCCATCTCTTCGACCATGCGGGCCGCCCGGTTGTAACCGACCTTCAGCCGCCGCTGAATGTAGGAGGCGGAGGCCTTGCCCGCGGCCAGGACGATCTCGATGGCCTTGTCCATCAGGGGATCCTCGGATCCGGAACCCTCGTACTCCTCTTCCTCTTCGTCATAAAACATCTCTTCGTCCAGATACTCCGGCTCCCCCAGGGTGCGGGCGTAGTCGGTGATGGCCTCCACTTCCTCCTCGGACAGGTAGGTGCCCTGGATGCGAACAGGAATCGGGTCCCAGGCCGGGGTGAAAAGCATATCCCCCTGGCCGAGCAACTTCTCCGCTCCAACCGAGTCGATGATGATCCTGGAGTCGAACTTGCTGGCCACCATGAAGGCGATCCGGGAGGGGATGTTGGCCTTGATCAGCCCGGTGATCACGTCGATCGAAGGCCTCTGGGTGGCCAGAACCAGGTGGATTCCCACGGCCCGGGCCATGGCGGCCAGCCGTGCCAGGACGGCCTCCATCTCCTTACCCGTTGTGGCCATCAGATCGGCGAACTCATCGATCACGATCACCCAGTAGGGAATCTTCCCGATGGTGAGTTTGTGCTTGGAGGCCTTCTTGTTGTAGGAGCGGATATCCCGGGCACCGGTATTGTCCAGAAGGGAGTAGCGCCTCTCCATCTCGTCGATGCAGTACTGCAGAGCCTGGAAGGCCCTCTTCGGTTCTGTCACCACCGGGGTCAACAGATGGGGAATGTCGTTGTAGGCCTTGAGCTCCACGATCTTGGGATCGATGAGCAGTATTCGTACATCCTCCGGCGCCTTCCTGTAGATGATCGAGCAGATGATCGAGTTAACACAGACCGACTTGCCGCTTCCCGTGGCTCCGGCGATGAGCAGGTGAGGCGTCTGGGTCAGATCGATCAGCTGCGCCTCCCCGGAGATGTCCTTGCCCAGGGCTATGGGTATCTCCATGCGGGCATCCTGGAAGTCTTTCAGACTGACCATCTCCTTGAAGCTGACGATGGCCCGCTGCTTGTTGGGAACCTCGATGCCAACTGCATGCTTCCCCGGAATCGGAGCCACGATCCTCACCCGGGAAGCCGCCAGGCGCAGGGCGATGTTGTCGGCCAGATTGACGATCCTGGAGATTTTCACGCCGGGAGAGGGAAGGATCTCGAACATCGTGATCACCGGTCCCTTTCGGATTCCCGTAACCTCGGCCTTGATCTTGAACTCCTCCAGGGTCTCCATCAGCACCGCTGCTGAGCGTCGGGTCTCCGCGTCGATCTCCCAGTATTCCCCGTCCGGATAGTCCTTGAGCAATCCTTTAATGGGAAACGTGTAGGTCTTGGAGGAAGGCCGCTTGCCGCCGGCTGGACCCGTGGCCCTGGGACTGACCTTCTGCTGGGCCAGGATTTTTCTGGTGTCTTCGGTCGGTGTCCCCGTGCTCCCGGGAGCCTGCGCCTCTACTATCAGCTCGAGCTCGGGCACCTCTTCCCTTTCGCTTTTGATGCGCTGCGATCTTTTTTCCCGGGTCGCCTCTCGCCTCGGTTTTGGCTTGGCAGGCCTCCGGGGCTCATCGTCTGGAAATTTCTCGGCATCCCGGCTATCCCCGCTCCGCGCTCTCAAGCCTGCCCGCACCGTGAAGATGAGGAACAGCTCGAACAGTACGAGAAGAAACAGAAAGATAGCCGACAGGGTACGACCGAAGGTGTCCACCATCAGTTCGGGCAGAAAGGAGGGGGGGATCCTTCCGTGCAACACCACTTTGTGAAATACACTGGCCGTCACGAAGGGCAGCAGAAAGAGGTTTAAAACCAGCAGCCCCCGGCCGGAGAAGCGCGGGGAGAGCAAAAAAAGGGCAAGAACGAACAGGTACAGGGGAATGAAGAAAGAAGCCCAGAGGAAGGTTTCGAATAGAAACCTCCCCGGCAGGGAGAGGAACCCGGACTGCCCGTCGACAACCTGCAGGAGGGAAACCAGCACACCCGCCGCGGCGATCGTGAGGAGAAAAGCCAGGATGTAGGATACTGCCGAAATCTTGCGCTTCAACATTCCTCCTAAGTCTGTTATCGGAATATAACTCACAAGAGTGAAAGGCGAGCGGGAGCCTGCGCCTCCAATAATTCAGAGGAGGACGAAGCTCGCCACGGCTAGAGGTACCAGGTAAATGCTGAATACGGCCAGCTGCCCCTTGCGCACCACCCTCAGCAGCAGAATGAGGGAAAGCAGACCGACTACAAAGGAAGCGGCGAATCCTATCAGCAGAGCAAGGGGAGCGGCAATTTCTAGCAGCCTTCCGGCTTCGCGGAGCTGCAAAATCAAAGCCCCCAGGATCGCCGGAATGGCAATCAAAAATGAGAACTCTCCCGCCCTCTCTCGGTCCAGACCCAGGAGCAGGGCTACGGAGATGGTGATCCCGGCCCGGGATATGCCGGGAAGCACCCCGATACCTTGTGCCAGCCCCACGATGAGGGCACCGAGAAATCCTATCTGGAAGTAGTCCCGCCGGCCCCTGCGCAGGAGGGTCGAGAGCAGGAAGAGGGCGGTCACCAGAAAAAGCAGAGATACGAGGCGGGGTCGGGTGAAGAACAGGTCTTCAAACCGGGACAGCCCGAATCCGACAGCTCCGGTCACCACCGTGGCGATCAGGATGTACAGGGTGAGTCTCAGGTTCTCCCGGTCTCCGGGATCCGTCTTCGCTTGCAGGGCTCTCCAGATCGCTGAGAAAATCGCACCGATCCTGCTTCGAAATATGATGATGACCACGATCAACGTCGAAACGTGAAGAAGAACATCGTAGAGAAGGGGCACATCCCCAAGGTTCATCAGTCGTCTCAGCAGCACCAGATGGCCCGAGCTGGAAATCGGCAAAAACTCAGCCACCCCCTGTAGTACACCGAGAAATAGAGACTGGATGCTGGTCATGGATTCTTTTCCTCCATACTTGAGTTCAGTTCAACCTTTGCGCGCTACTCCCGGAGCCCGGGAAAGAACGACAGCACGGTCTGCTCCAGGGAACTGTCGTAGTAGAGCGCGCCGTAGTATACAGCGGAAACGAGGATCTTGCGTATATAGTTGCGGGTCTCCGGGTATGGAGCCGCTTCCGCCAGGAGATCCGAGGGCATCCCCGGGAAGCTGCGTTCCCAGCTGCGCAGGCGGGACAAACCCGCGTTGTAAGCCATCAAAGCCTTGGGAATATCCTCCAAGCGGGAGTAGAGTCTGGAAAAATGCCGCCCCCCCAGGCGCAGATTCTGCTCGGGATTGCGGACATCGTACTCCTCCATGCGCAGCCAGCGGGCGGAATCCGCCGCGGTTTCCGACATCAGCTGGGTAAGTCCAACCGCACCGGAACGGGAGACGATCCCGGGATCGAAGTAGCTCTCCTCCCGCACCAGGGCAAAGAAAACAGGCGGGGGAAGGCTTTCGCTCCGAGCTACCTCATCGATCCACTCCCCGTACGCACGGGGATAGAGAAGCTCGAGGTCCGACCTCTCCACCCCCTCCGCTTTGCTCTTCACGTAGAGGTTCATCAATCGAATCGAGTGAAGATACTCACCCCGGTCGCTCAAGCGCAACACAGCATCGAGGAGCAGCTGGGGAGAAAGGGAGCGCCAGTGAGCACGCAGCAGCTCGACCCCCCGCTCGTGCAGTCCGTAATCGAAATAGCCGAAGATTACTTCAGACGGCAAAATCTCGAGTGGTTGATCATCGGCTGAAGAAATGAAAACGCCGCTGAGCTCCTGCCCGGGCGTCCACAGCACGGGAAAACCCAGGTCCACCAGCGCTGTTTCTGCAAGAAAACGGTAGTACGTCGAAGCTCCGGCACTGCGGGCCTCCAGGTACAGAGCCTGAGGCGACAGAGAGTCTGCCGTAGGGCCAGCCAGGCCAAGGGAGAGTACCCGCCCAACCAGATAGGCCAGCCTTGCCATGGCATCGGCAGGACCATAACCTTTCAACGCATTGAAGAGGGCCAGCAGCCCGGGCCAGTCCCTGCGGGCGACCAGGAGCGAGATCTGCGGTTCCAGGAGATCGCTGAAGTAGCCGGGGTCCTGCCAGCTGGGCGCGAACTGTTCGATGCTCTCGCGCAGCTGCACCGATGAGCTCTGGGCGGCCATGTCCAGAAGAAACCAAATCGCCCGGTCCCGCTGTCCGGCTCCCTCAGTTTCCCTTACAACATCGAGAAGAAGCTGCTTCGCCCTGCTGAAATTACCACCTTTTCGATACAGCCGGCCCGCCATCTCGACGGCGGCCAGACGATCCAGGGGAGACAGATCCGCAGAGAACCTCAATAGAGTTTCCGCCCCTTCCCCGTGCCGGTCTTCTGCAAGATAGGCCGCTCCCAACTCCTGAATTACGATGTCCATATCCAGCCGCTCCGGGTTGAGAGCCTTCAGGGATTGCTCGATCTGTTCTATGGCTTGGGCATTCTGCCCCCGGTACAGCATGTCCTTGCCCTGAAAGAACAGAAGGACTCCATTTTCAAAGCCCTCAAGCTCGCCGGCCTGCTTCAGATACACATACGCCCGCGCGTGGAGAAGGGAGGTCCGTTTTTGAAAAAACAGTTCGATGAACAGCTGTCTCCAGCCGTCTGTTTCAAGCCGATGGCTGGACACGGCTCGAAACAGATCCGCCTCATCGTCCCAGGTTACGGTTTCCGCCTCCTCGAGGAGGGACAACACCTCCTCATCCTTCTCCTGCCAGTAGAGGGCCTCCAGCAGATACCGTCGTGCCTGGTGCTCGATCCTCTGCTCTCGCCCGCGCCGGGACAGCTGCTCGGCCAGAGTCTCTGCCTGCTCGAAGCGATCGCTGTCCAGGTACCGACGGATCAGGACAAGCGCCGCCTCCTCCTTCCACGGCGAATCGCCTCGGCGCCACTGGAGCTCGAGCAGCTGCTCCGCAGTCTCAGGCGGCGCGGGGCCGGCTGCCCCCGCCTGGTGCGGCTGGTCGCCGGCCGGTCCAGGCGTACCGGACTGAGGGGGGCTCTCGACCAGGGACAGGAGCACTTCCGCCAGGTAGAAGGGCCCTCCGGGACCAAGTCGAAACGCTTCGTCGAGGTTCCGCGACTCGATGCTCAAGTTTTTGAGGAATTCCCTCTCCCCCTCTACCAGCCGCTTCTGGAAATCCGGACGGGGCACACCCCAAACCGTATCTGCCGTGCACTGATTCAGTGAAAGGAGGAGAAATACCAGAGATACGATGATGCTAATTTTCTGGAATGAAGATTCGCGTGCCTGCAAAAATCAGATCCGGATTGCTGATACCGTTCTCCCTGGCTATCTTCGGGTACAGCCATGGATTGCGGTAGTAGGTGCCGGCGATATCCCACAGGGTGTCACCCCACTTGACCTCATACCACGCACCTGCCCCCGCGCCTCCTGCCTGCTCTTCCCTCGGCACCGCGCTCGGCTCGACCTGGCTCGCTTCGCTTTCGGAGGTCGCCGGCTGCTCCACCGCCGATTCCGCGGCGGCCGGCTCTTCCTCAGGCGCCTCCGTCGCTTCCTGGGATTGCGCCGCCGGGGAAGGTTCCCGTATTCCGGCGATCAGAGCGGGAATCGGGGTTCCCCCCACGGCCTTGAACACGACAAACGCGATGGCCGCAATAAGGATCAAACTGAGAATGATAAAACCGATGAGAAGTAGAGGGTTCCTGCGCTTTTTTCCGAGATGCTCCTTCCGTCGATCCGCATCGGAAATCGGGTAGGTTTCTCCGGTCAGAAGGGTTTCCTCGAAATCATCCCTCTCGGCTCCTTCCCGCTCCAGCTCGAATTCCGGGTAATCCGCCGGTCCCTGGGACAGTGACTGGAGACTGACGGAGAGGCTCTGACTCTCGCCGGTCAGCGCATCACTCGCCGTGGCCTCCAGATTGCCCTGTTCGTCTACACCCAGAACAACTTCGACCTCCGGTTCCTTCAAGGGAGCTGGCTGGATATTCTCGATCATCAGCGTACCGATATAGTCGGTTTCCTCGGCCAACTCACCCTCGCCCCTGAACAGGTCGATCTGCACGGTCTCCTGGTTGTCCCGCACGGTGGTCAGGACCAGTTTCTTCCTGATCCGATCGCCTTCAGACAGTACAGGATAAAAACTGCCGTCGGCCAGCTTGATTCCTATCTGTTGTCCGTTCAACGCTCCTCCTCATCCCTCCCCAAATGAAATCGTAGCCCCCAGCAACCGCTTTGTCAACGTACGGTGGAAATCGCTTGCACCTCGGTTTTTGGATGCCTAAAGGCCGCCGCATCCCCCTGTACCTGAGGCGCCGGGTACTGTGTCCTCTCTAGAAGGTCGGCCGTCTGTACCGTTAAACTTGACAACCTGAATATTCTCCTTGACAATGCTCCCACATCCATGAACGTGCTTTTTTATGTGCTGATCGGTCTGGCTGCAATCGGCCTGCTCATCATCCCCGTGGTTCTTCTGTTCAACAGGGACCGGACCAAAGACAACCGGGTGCGCTCTCACCGTCGCGACAGAGATCAGGCTATCCGGGAGGCCACCCGGAGGCTGGCCCAGGATCCCCGGGACATCCCGGCTCTTCGGGACCTGGCCGAGATAGCCTTCGAGGAACAGGATTACACAAATGCGTACAAGCACTACCGCACCCTCGTTTCCCTGTGTGGAGCAAATCCGGAAATAGACGAGTTTGAAGCGAACTTGCGACTCGGGCAATCGGCTCTCAAGGTAAAAAAAGGCGAGGAAGCGCATAAACACCTCATGGTCGCCCGAACCTTGAGACCGGATGAATTCGAGGTCAACTTCAACCTGGGCCTCATGGAGTACATGCGGAAGAACCATCAAAAGTCTTCGGAGTACTTCCGCATCGCCCACAGCCAGCGGCCTGACGATGTGGCCACAAACCGCTATCTGGGCCACAGCCTGTACAGCCAACAGGAGTACCGCGATGCAATCGAGGTTCTGCAGCGGGTGCTCGACTTTGAGCCGGAAGACAAGAAAGCCCAGTTCCTGCTCGCCAAGGCGTACTATGCCATGAAGAACAACGATCTGGCGCTGCAGATATTCACCCGCCTTCGCACAGATCCGGACATCGGCGCGATCTCGGCGCTGCACGCCGGCACCCTCAATACAAACGCCAAGAGACTCGATACGGCCATCAAGGATTTCGATATCGGGTTGCGCCACGAGAATATCAATCAGGCGGTCTTTGTGGAGTTGAAATACAGATCCGCCGAGGTGTATCTCAAAACCGGTGAACTGTCCGAAGCCATCAGATTATGGAAGGAGATCAACACGCTCCAGCCGAACTACAAGGATGTTGCGGAGAAGATCAATCAGTTCCAGGTTGTGCACACGAACCGGTTCATGCAAACCTTCCTGATGGGCGCGAGCTCCGAGTTCGTTACCCTCTGCCGGCGGATCGCCACCCGCTACTTTGCACACGCCAACACGAAGTTGATCAATATATCCCTGAGAAAGGGCGAGTACGCTGATATCCTGGCGCACGTACGAACCCCCCAGTGGGAGGATCAGGTGCTTTTCCGCTTCGTTCGATCCCAGGGCGCGGTCGGGGAACTGTTGTTACGGGATCTGTACGTCCGCGCCAAGGAAATACGGGCTCCCCGAGCCGTGTGTGTGATTGGCGGTACGTTCACTGAGCAGGCTAGGGGATTTGTAGAAGCCAGGATGATCGATGTGGTGGAAAAAGACGAACTGTTCAAGATGCTGAAAGATTTCTAGGCACGATGACCAGATGCCGTTGCTCATCTAGAAAGGGCACCGGGACGGCCACAATATCGCGGTTTCTGGCATCAAGCCCGCAGGCAGCCAGTTCCTCCTCGATCCGTGCCAGTTTTCCCTTGTAGGCCACAATCGCCCCATTCGGTTCCAATACCCGCTGCAGCTCGGCCAGCGACGCCCTGGACAGGGGTGAAAAGGCGCGAAACACGACCAGATCGAAACGCCGGCCCACATCTTCCAGACGAGTCTCCAAAACCTCGACGTTCCGGAGGCCGGCAAGGATCGCCGCGTTGCGAAGAAAGGCCGACTTCTTGGCCGAAGGCTCCAGTAGGGTGAAGCGGGAATCAGGTAAAAATACGGCCAGTGGGATTCCGGGAAAACCGGCGCCGCTTCCCACATCCGCCACCTGATTTCTGTTCTCAAACGCCCTTATCGTACTCCAGGCCGCCAGAGAGTCCAGCACGTGCCGTATGATGAGCTGCCGCCTGTCCACCTCTCGGTGAGACGGGTCGCTGCGGGCTACAAAACCGTACCTCCGGTTCCAGCGCTCCAGTTCCTCGAGAAAAACTTGAACCTTTTTGAGTTGCTGCTCGGTGAAGGGGATCTTCAGCTGCGCCAGACCTTCCCTCAACAGGTCGAGCTTTGGTCCGGACATCAGCCGAGCTCCCGCCGGGGGCCGGAAAGATAAATCAGAAGCACGGCTATATCCGAAGAGCGCACCCCGGATATCCGGGCCGCCTGTCCGACCGATAAAGGTCGTATCTCTTTGAACTTCAACCGGCTTTCTGTGGAAAGACCGGTGGCGGCCTCATAATCAAAATCCGGGGGAATCTTCAGATCCTCCATCTTGCGGAACCGTTCGACCTGCTTCTCCTGGCGCTTGATGTAGCCGTCGTACTTCACATCCAGCTCGCTCAGGCGCAGCCAGTCAGGATTCGTTTGCTGAAGCTTTTCCGGGCCGAGTGCGCCGATGAGCAGCTGCTCGATGTGGACCCGCGGATCTTTGAGGGCGTGCTCCAGAGGCCTGCCCAGATGTTTGTGCAGTTGCGGCAGATCCCGGCAGTCGGATTCACGGAGGGTACGCTGGCGCAGCAATTCGCGAATCTCCTCCACTCCCCTGCGCTTCTGTTCAAGCCGCTGCATCGCCTCTTCGCTCTGAAGGCCCCGGACATACCCTTTTCCCAGCAGCCTGAGGTCCGCGGTATCGTGCCGCAGAGACAGGCGGTATTCGGCCCGGGAGGTGAACAGGCGGTAGGGTTCTTCGGTTCCAAGGGTTACCAGATCGTCGATCAGCACTCCGACGTACGCTTCAGCCCGGGAGAGGACCAGCGCATCTTTGCCCCGCAGATAGGCGGATGCATTGATCCCGGCTATCAGCCCCTGAGCCGCGGCTTCTTCGTAGCCGGAGGTACCGTTGGTCTGGCCGGCCACGAACAGCCCCCGAAGGCGCTTTGTTTCCAGAGAGGGATACAGCTGGGTAGGGTTGATGAAGTCGTACTCCACGGCATATCCGGGTCGGAGGATCTCGAGTTTTTCCAGGCCCGGTACGGTGCGCAGGAATTGTTCCTGTACCTCCTCCGGCAGGGAGGAGGAGATTCCGTTCAAATACACCTCCTCCGTGCTCAAACCCTCCGGCTCGACAAAGATCTGGTGTCGCTCCCGATCGGGAAAGCGGACGACCTTGTCCTCGATGGACGGACAGTAGCGCGGCCCGATTCCCTTGATCTTTCCGCCGTACAGGGGGGAGCGGTGCATATTCTCGCGGATGATGCGGTGCGTTTCGGCGGTCGTGTAGGTGATGTAGCAGGACAGCGAAGGCCGGTCCAGAGTCGCATCCCCTGCTGAAAAGCTGAAGGGAAGCATCCGCTCATCCCCCACCTGTTCCTCCATCCGCTCCAGAAACAGGGAGGAACGCAGGCCCCGGGCGGGAGTGCCTGTCTTGAGCCGGCCCACCGTGAAACCCATCTCCCGAAGCCGGGTCCCCAGTCCGCACGCCGGCGGTTCACCGAGCCTGCCCGCCGGTGCGGTGTATTCGCCGATGAAGATCACCGCCTCCAGAAACGTTCCGGTCGTCAAAACCACGGTTCTGGCCCCGATGCGCCTGTCCCTTTCGGTGATCACCCCGCTGATCCTGGCCTGACCGGCCGGTGCTTCCCCCCCACTCCCCTCTGAGATCAAAAAATCCACTACCGTATCCTGAAACAGGGTGAGATTGGGTAGCTGCTCCAGGGTCTGTTTGGCCAGCAGGCTGTAGTGGGCCTTATCCGCCTGAGCACGGAACGCCTGCACCGCCGGTCCCTTGCTGCGGTTCAAGACACGGAACTGGATCATGGTCCGGTCTATGAGCCGGCCCATGAGACCACCCAGGGCGTCTATCTCCCGAACCAGATTGCCCTTTGCCAATCCGCCGATGGCGGGATTGCAGGACATTTTACCGATGCAATCGAGATTCTGGGTTATCAGGATAGTCTTGTGACCGAGAGAGGCCAGGGCTGCGGCGGCCTCGATGCCCGCATGACCCCCGCCTATTACTACGGCATCGAAATCCATGCTCACTTTCCCACACAGAAACTGGAGAAGATCTGGTTGAGAATGTCCTGGGAGGTAACCTCTCCGGTGATTTCCCCCAGGGCATCGAGCACTTCCTTGAGATCCACCGCCAGAACGTCCAGGGGTTGGGCCTCCTTCAAACCTCTGCGAAAGTCCTCGATCCCCTGGCGGGCCCGTTCCAGCAGCCGCTTCTGCCGCAGGGAATCGATGATCGGTTCTCCCGAGTCCACCATCCCCACCCCGTCGAGAACCGCTTCGATGATCCTCCGGCTCAAGGCTTCCAACCCATTCCCCTCCTTGGCGCTTATCGCCACGAACCCGGAGGGAACGCGCGTGTCCCCGCTGCCCCCTGGGTCGATCTTGTTCCAGATCGGGATGATCCGTCCGGCCCGGGCTCTCAATTTCAAAAACTCTTCATCCTGGAGAGTCAGACCCTCCCCCGCGTCCACCAGGTAGAGGACCAGATCGGAGTTGGCAACGATGCTGTCGGTGCGGCGCATCCCCTCGGCTTCGATGCTGTCCACTCCCTCCCGGTATCCGGCGGTGTCATAGAGCTTAATTGGGACTCCCTCGATAGTCACGACCGCCTCCAGATAGTCCCGTGTGGTACCGTGCACCTCGGAGACGATGGCCCGATCTTCCCGCAGCATCCTGTTGAACAGCGTCGACTTGCCCGAGTTGGTTCTGCCTGCCACAACCACCGAAATCCCTTCCTGGTAGAGCTTTCCGATACGATAGGTGGACAGCAGCCGCTCCAGCTCCTCCTCACAGAGGGCGGCTTCCGCCTCAGCGGCAGCGGGATCGCTCGCCTCGATCTCCTCCTCCGGGTAGTCCAGACCCAGCTCCACAGCGGCGGACAGCCTGAGAACCGCCTGTTTTATCTGGGTGATCTTCTGCTCGATCGCTCCGGAGAGACGATTCAGGGCAATGGCCCGGGCCCGATCCGTTTTGGCCCGAACCACCTCATTGACCGCTTCCGCCTGGGTCAGGTCGAGCTTTCTGTTTAGGAACGCCCGCAGTGTGAACTCCCCGGGACCGGCGAAGCGAAATCCCGCCTCGGTCAACAAGGCCAACAGGCGACGAATGATCACCGGGCTCCCATGGCAGGAGATTTCCGCCCCATCCTCCCCTGTAAAGCTCTTCGGTCCCAGATAAACAGCGACCAGCACATCATCGATGATCTCCGGTTCTCCTTTCCCGCCGTTCACGACGATCGCACCGTGGTGCACGGTATACCCCCGGGCGGCTATCAAACTCCCTGCCGCGGCCGGCCGAAACAGGGGATCCAAAAGCTCGAGGCTGTGCATTCCGGATACCCGGATAACCGCCAGGGCGCTTTCCCCCCAGGGAGTTGCCAAAGCGGCTATGGAATCCTGAGGATAGAAGGGGTTGTCGTCCATCAGAAACAAGATACGGTTTTTGCCCCGGCCGTTCAATATTATGATGGCAACGGCTTTTTCCCTTAACAACCCGCCCTATTGGAGTTATCTTTCAGTAGTGATAACAGGAGAAACGAATGCGCGATACGGATATAGATTTTCTGGACTTCAAGTCCGCCCGGGAGTACGTGCTGGCGTTCATCACCACACTGAAAAAAACACAGAAACAGCGAGCCGTGGCCGAAGAAGAGCTTGAACACTGGCGTGGCCGGGTCAAACTCGCCGAAGCCCGGGGAGAACCGGTTCTGAAACGAGGGGCGGAACAGCGAGTCGCAGAACTGGAAGCTTCTTGCCAGCAACTCCATCAAGAAGAGCTGGAACTGAAGCGCAAGGTGGATGTGTTAAAGGAAAAGCTCAAAGCCACCAAGATACGCTCCTCCCTTCAGGTCGACGCCGATGCCCTGCTGGCCCAGATGCAGATGCTGGTGGGAGAACCGGACAGATTGCAGGAGGATTTGCGCAAAACAGAGGCGGATCAGGCGCTGCAAGAGTTAAAAAAAATGATGGGAAAGGGTGAACACAGTTAATCCGTCATTGCCCTTCAGCGCTGATCCCACTTCTCCCGGCTTGCCAGTGATGCTGTTCGGACACCGAGGTTACTCCGCTTTGGCCCCTGAGAACACTCTGGCGGCGTTCTCCCTTCTCCTTGAGCACGATATACCAGGCGCGGAGCTGGACGTGCGGTTGAGCCGGGATGGAAAGGTCGTGGTCATCCACGACGAGAACACAAAACGGGTCACCGGAGTCGACGCACTGGTTGGGGAGTGCCGGGCTTCTAGGTTGAAGCGCCTGGACGCCGGCAGCTGGTTCAGCGATGCCTTTCGAAGCGAGGGCATCCCCCTGCTCGATGACGTGTTCGATCTTGCAGGGGACCGCCTGTACTACGACATCGAGCTCAAATGGATTCACAGGGAGAGCGGCGGGCTGGAGGAAGCCGTTGTCAGTCGGATCCGCAGCCACGGGATGGGCGACCGCTGTCTGGTCTCTTCATTTAATCCCTTCTGTATCCGCCGGATTCAGGCCATGGCCCCGGATATCCCGACTGCGCATACTTACGCCAGACATCGTAAGGTTCCCCTGCTCCTGCGCCGGGGGCAGGCAGGCGTGGCGATCCCGACCCCCTACATGAAACCCCGTTTTTCTCAGGTCAACTTGGTAAACTCCTTCGTAGTGCGGCGGATTCTGGGCAGCCAGATCCTGGCCTGGACCGTGGATGATCCGGCGGAAGCCACCCGGCTGATACATCTCGGGGTTCGAGGCATCACTTCGAATCATCCCAGCAAGATCAAAGCGGTGCTCCTGTGAAGCTTTACTCGTTTCGAACTGGTAAGTATATTGTGAGCGAAACCTATGACTTTGTACTTGATACGGCACGCCCAATCGGCCAACAATGCACGCTACGAAAGGACCGGTTCCAGCATCGGCCGGGTGGAAGACCCTGAGCTGACCGAACTGGGCACCCAACAGGCGAAGGTTCTGTCCGACTACCTGGCCCGCAATGCCGAAGCGGGCGGTGAGTACCGCTTCACCCGCCTGTACTGCTCCCTGATGGTCCGCGCAGTGGCCACCGCCGCCGCTGTTTCCCTCAGCTGCAATCTACCGCTGGTCGCCTGGCCGGAAGTCCATGAGCAGCTGGGGATATTTCTGGCGGATGAGCAAAGCGGAGAGCTGATCGGCCGTCCCGGAAAGAGCCGCTCCTACTTCGAACGGCACTATCCCGATCTCCAGTTGCCTGAAAGCCTGAACGAACACGGTTGGTGGAACCGGCCGGTGGAGACCGAGACGGAGTGGAAACAACGGGCCAGGGAATTTCTGGCTGAGCTGCGCCGGCGGCATGGAACCGGGGAGGACACGGTGGCGGTGGTAACCCACGGAGGCTTCTATCACGAGGTGATTCTGGCTTTGACCGGGGGAGCGGGCACCGATGGCCTGTGGTTCACGATGAACAATACCGGGATCACCCGCATCGACTTCCATACCACCCACACCTCGGTCGTCTACCACAACCGCCTGGAACATCTGCCCCCGGAACTGATGAGCTGAACGGTTTTCACCGTAATCGCTGATCGCCTTCTACACCTATCCTTTGCTTTCTCCCCGCCTGTTATTATATTTATGACATGAACAGTAAGATAAAGATATTGGTTGTATTTCTATTGGTTGCGGCAGCCGCGGTCGT
>Ga0272441_10007871_pt1 | contig 17143 bp, 8 predicted proteins | sample SSMProp6N_FD_193582 | JGI IMG/M metagenome (GOLD analysis project Ga0272441, IMG submission 193582) | Marine sediment archaeal communities from Little Sippewissett salt marsh, Falmouth, MA, United States - SSM-Prop-6N | ecosystem: Environmental > Aquatic > Marine > Wetlands > Sediment ...
CCAGGGCTGCATCTGCTATACGATGACCGAGCCGCGACTGGGTGGAGACGTCTACAACCTCGACTACTACATCGCCAAGGCCAAAGACCTCGAAGCAATGGGGGCCGACTCCATCTGCATCAAGGACATGGCCGGCCTGCTCGCCCCCTACGATGCCTATAACCTGATCAAGGCAATGAAGGAGGCGGTCTTTATCCCGCTGCATCTGCACAGCCATTTCACTTCGGGCATGTCGCCGATGACACACCTCAAGGCCATCGAGGCCGGCGTCGACATCATCGATACAGTCATGACACCGTACGCCTACCGGACCGCGCATGCCGCCATCGAGCCGCTGGTCATGACCCTGCTCGGCACCAATCGGGACACCGGGTTCGATATCCGCAAGCTGGCCGCCATCAACGAGATCCTGGAAAAAGAGGTGATGCCCAAGTACAAGCACCTGCTGGACGACTCCAAGGTCTCGATTATCGATATCAACGTACTGCTCCACCAGACCCCGGGCGGTATGCTTTCCAATCTGGTCAATCAGCTCCGTGAAATGGACGCCCTTGACAAGATCGACGAGGTCTATAAGGAGCTGCCGAGAGTACGCAAAGACCTGGGCCAGATCCCGTTGGTCACCCCGACCTCGCAGATCGTCGGGGTGCAAACCGTTAACAATGTCCTGCACGATACCGCGGACGAGCGCTACAAGATGATTACCGGTCAGGTCAAGGACCTCTGCTACGGCCTGTACGGCAAAACCGCCACCCCGATCAACCCCGAGGTACAGCAGAAGGCGCTCAAGGGGTACCCCCGCGGCGAGGAACCCATCACCTGCCGGCCGGCCGAGGTGCTGGAACCTGAACTGGACAAGGCCAAGGCAGAGATCGGCAATCTCGCCAAAGACATGGACGATTTGATCCTCTACGCCCAGTTTCCGGTGACCGGCAAAAAGTTTCTCGAATGGAAATACGGGATAACCCCGGCCCCGGACAGCGTCAAGCCGATTACCATGGAACAGGTGAAGGCGAGAGAGGCCCTGGTGAAAAAGGCCCTGGCCGGAAAGTTGATCGAGAAAAATGAAGGTGCACCGGCCAAAAGCGAATCTGCCCGCACCTTCAACGTCTTTGTCGACAACGAGTTTTTCAGCGTCGATGTCGATCCGGTGGGCGGCCCGGTGGTGTTTGCCGGCCAACCCGTGTCGGCACCCGCCGCGGCTCCGGCGGCCCCAGCTGCCGCACCAGCGGCGCCGGCGCCACCGCCAAAAAACGAAGCCGCCGCACCCACCGCCTCACCGGCCGGCACCCTGTTGCTGGCGCCCATGCCCGGTATGATCATCAAATATGAAAAACGGGTCGGCGACACCGTTGCCAAAGGCGACACCGTTGTCGTTCTCGAAGCCATGAAGATGGAAAACGCTCTGCCCGCCCCCTGCGACGGCACCATCAAGGCCATCGATTTTGACAGCGGCGACACGATCACCAAGGGTGCGGTTCTCTGCGTGATAGGATAAGCCCCACCACCGAATACGCCGGACTGCCATGACCGCCGACACGCTTCGTCCCGAGGTTCGCGAGCGACTGGAGAAAGTGGTTCTTGACATTTTCTCCAACTCTGATTTTCACAAGGCAAGCATCAGGGATGTCGCCGAACAGGCCGGGGTAAGCTTTACCACCATATACAAACATTACGGCAGCAAGGAACAACTGGTCTTTGCCTTTGTCGATGTCTGGATGGGCAAACTTACCGACCGTATCGTCGACCATCTGCAGGGCATCGAGGACCTCAAGGAAAAACTGCGCAAGGTATTCTGGCTGCAGCTTGATTACTACGAGCGCCACGTCGGGCTGGGTAGAATCGTCTTCATGACCCTGCCGATGAACACCTGGATGGGCGACAGGACTTTCGCCCAACCCAGGATGATGGGTCTGATGATCGAAGTGCTCAGGCAGGGGCAGAAGGAGGGCATTCTTAACTCCGAGGTCAGGGCAGGCACCCTGCTCGATTTTTTCATGGGCTTCGTCCAGCGCTCCTTTTTCATGTGGATTCTACGGGGCCAAAAGGAGAGCTTATCGGCCCAGGCCAATGCCATGTTCGAAATGGTCTGGCGGGGCATGCTCAATCCCGACTACAAAAACGGCCAGAACAATCATTGATGGCCTCGCAAAAACTTCGCCCTACATCATCGTGGGATCGATTTGACTTTTTACGGGTTCATCATCATTGACGAGTTTGACTCTTACCGACAAGGAGTACCCCATGGCAACACATCCTGAATATGCACAGTGGCAGGAACTGGCAACCAAACTGATGAAGGGCAAGCCGCTCGACTCTCTTGACTGGCAGACCCCGGAAGGCATCACGGTCAAACCGCTCTACACCGCCGAGGACCTCGAGGGGCTGGAAAACACCAACACCCTGCCCGGTCTCGCGCCCTATGCGCGGGGACCGATGGCAACCATGTATGCCGGCAGACCGTGGACGATCCGGCAGTATGCCGGCTTTTCCACCGCCGCGGAATCCAATAAATTTTATCGAAACGCTCTGGCGGCGGGGCAGAAGGGGTTGTCGGTGGCCTTTGATCTGGCCACGCATCGGGGCTATGATTCAGATCACCCCAGGGTGACCGGCGATGTCGGCAAGGCAGGCGTTGCCATCGACTCGGTGGAGGACATGAAGATCCTCTTCGACGGCATCCCGTTGGATAAGATGTCGGTATCGATGACCATGAACGGCGCCGTCATTCCCATCCTGGCAAGTTATATCGTCGCCGCCGAAGAGCAGGGAGTCGCCCATGAACAGCTGACCGGCACCATCCAGAACGATATCTTGAAGGAGTATCTGACCAGAAACACCTTCATCTATCCGCCCACCCCGTCCATGCGGATCGTTGCCGATATCATCGGCTTCTGCTCGCACAACATGCCGCGCTACAACACCATCAGCATCAGTGGCTACCACATGATGGAGGCCGGTGCCAACTCGGTACTGCAGGTTGCCTTTACCATCGCCGACGGCCTCGAGTACGTGCGCACCGCGCTGAAAGCCGGTATGGACATCGACGATTTTGCCCCAAGGCTCTCCTTCTTCTTCGGCATCGGCATGAATTTCTTCATGGACATCGCCATGCTGCGGGCCGCCCGGCTCCTCTGGTACCAACTCATGCGCCAGTTCAACCCGAAGAATCCGCGCTCCTCGATGCTCCGCACCCATTGTCAGACCTCCGGCTGGAGCCTTACCGAACAGGATCCCTACAACAACATCATTCGCACCACGCTCGAGGCGCTGACGTCGGTGCTGGGCGGCACCCAGTCGCTGCACACAAACTCATTTGACGAGGCCATCGGGCTGCCCACCGATTTCTCCGCCCGCATCGCCCGCAACACCCAGATCATCATCCAGGAGGAATCCGAGGTCTGCCATGTGATCGATCCCCTGGGCGGTTCCTACTATGTCGAATCGCTGACCAGCTCGATCGTTGCCGAGGCGATGAAGATCATCGACGAAGTGGAAGAGCTGGGCGGCATGGCCAAGGCCATCGAATCGGGGATGCCGAAAATGCGCATCGAGGAATCGGCGGCGCGCAAACAGGCACGTATCGACCAGGGCCTCGACGTCATCGTCGGGGTCAACAAATACAAAATCAAGGACGAGAAAATCGATTTCGAGATCAGGGAAGTCCCCGCCTCGGTGCGCGACGACCAGGTCGCCAGGCTCACCCAGATCCGGGCAACCAGAGATAACGCACAAGTGGAAAAGACTCTGGCGGAGCTGACCAGGGTCGCCAGAGAAGGGGGCAACCTGCTGGAAGCGGCGCTGCCGGCCATTCGGGCACGGGCTACGGTGGGCGAGGTCTCTGATGCCATGGAGCAGGTGTTTGGCCGCTACGTCGCCAATACCCGCTGTATCTCAGGGGCTTATGCATCGGAGTTTGGGACCGAATCAGAGAGCCTCGTCTTGCTGCGTAAGCGGACTGAGGAGTTTCTCAAAAAACATGGGCGACGTCCTCGTATGCTGGTCACCAAGATGGGGCAGGACGGCCATGACCGCGGTATCAAGGTGATTGCCAGCGCCTATGCCGATTTAGGCTTCGATGTCGATATCGGGCCACTGTTCCAGACTCCGCGGGAAGCCGCCAAAATGGCCATCGAAAACGATGTCCACGTGGTCGGCGCCTCCAGCCTCACCGCCGGCCACAAGACCCTGGTGCCGAATCTGGTGGAAGAGCTGAAAAAGCAGGGAGGCACGGACATCAAGGTGGTTGCCGGCGGCGTCATTCCACCCAAAGATTACGATTATCTCTATAAGCGTGGAGTGCAGGCGGTATTTGGCCCGGGTACCTCGGTGATCGACTCGGCCAACCGCACCCTTGACTTGATCGATGAACCGGCCTGAAAGGCCGCACCAATCTCCCTCTACCCCACAGACGGGAGCGGCTGGCAGCCGCTCCCGCTCAACACCCAAAATGTTCCCATTAGCCGGGCAATGATTGTTCAGGATGCATAACCAACCCGACTATTATATCCAGGGAGTATTGGCCGCCAACCGGCTGATGCTGTCCAGGACCATTACCCTGATCGAAAGTGGACTGCCTGCTCATCAGGAACTGGCCGCAACCATCATCGAGCGGCTCCTTCCCCACACCGGCAAGGCGGTACGGCTGGGCATCACCGGCGTACCCGGGGCCGGCAAGTCAACATTTATCGAAAGCTTCGGAACCATGCTCACCGATCTCGGCCACCGGGTGGCGGTACTTGCCATCGACCCGTCGAGCGCCAGAAGCGGCGGTTCGGTGCTGGGCGACAAGACCAGGATGCAGGAACTCTCAATCAACGACCACGCCTTCATCCGCCCTTCCCCCTCGGGAGGCACCCTGGGCGGGGTGGCTCGCAAAACCAGGGAGACTATGCTGGCCTGCGAGGCGGCCGGGTTCGACGTGATCATCATCGAGACGGTGGGAGTTGGTCAGTCTGAGACGGCGGTTGCCTCCATGGTCGACTTTTTCCTGGTGTTGATGATCGCCGGGGCCGGTGATGAGCTGCAAGGCATAAAAAAGGGAATTCTCGAGGTTGCCGACACCATCGTCATCAATAAAGCCGATGGCGACAACCTGATGCGTGCCGAGCGCGCCCGCCGGGAATATGAAACCGCCCTGCATATCCTGACCCCGGCCAGCGCCAACTGGACGCCCCGGGTACTCACCTGCAGCGCCCTGAAAAAAATCGGTCTGAGCGAAATTTGGGAAACCGTCGCCGACCACCACAAGGCCCTGAAGACAGCGGGAGAGTTTGACGCCAAGCGCAGAAAACAGGCGCAGGACTGGATGTATTTTCTGCTGGAAGAAGGACTAAAATCGTGGTTCTTTTCCCACCCCGATATAAAAGACAACCTGCCCCGGTTGCGCAGCGCCATCCATAACCAGGAAATCTCCCCCACCGCCGCCGCCGGCCAACTGCTCAGCCATCTCAGCAGATAATGGGGTCAGGTCTTTTATTTTGGTGTTTTGTCTCATAATGTAACAGCAAGTCAACAATTCGGCAAAAAACACCAAAATAAAAGACCTGACCCCAGCCGTTATGAGAGTATATCTAGATAGTTGTGCCCTTCAGCGTCCACTGGACGACCAGACGAAGCCGAGAGTTCGCGTCGAAACTGAAGCCGTGCTGGCGATCCTCGCGGCGGTGCAAGCCTGACATTGCATATTGGTGAGTTCAGAAGCCATTGAGTACGAACTGGGCCGCATCCCAGATGACCAGCGGCGTAGTGAGATGGCGGCAATTCTTTCTCTGGCTGGAGAAAGAGCCGTGATAACTCATGCGACTGAAAAATTAGCCGGATTACTCGAGAAACATGGAATCGATCCCATGGATGCGGTTCATCTTGCGCTTTCCTCAACTGTTGGGGTAGATTACTTTGCTACATGTGATGATTATTTTTTGCGTAAAGCAAAATCGGAGAAAATACTTGAATGCAAGCCCGTTTCCGTGCTCGCTCTCGTCCTGGAGGTTATATGACAACACACATTCACCCAATTGCCGAAGTAACCCAACGTGGTACGAGCGCATTGATCAGAGAAATGGGAGTAGTTGATACAATCCGCTTTCTCAATCAGTTCCGAGCAGGCTCTGGCGACTATACACAAGACCGGCACAAGCTTTTCGATGGCTTGTCTGCAAAAGAGATTATCAACGAGATCAAAGCCCAGCGAAAAACCTCCATATAGGAATCAAGGGGTCAGCCGTTACTTCCGCACTGGATGCAGCGGATCACGCACCGGCTCACCGGCGCCGCGGCCCATTATCTGTTGGCGGATTTGCTGGTGCACCGTCTCGCTGATAGGATAATACAGGGCAATCACAATAGCTGCCGCATTGCACAGGCACGGCACCAGGGCATAGAGAACGCGCAGCATAAACTGAACATCGGCGCTTTGCGGTTGATTGGGGACATAACCGGCCAGCCCCAGCAACGACAACCCCACCCCGATACCCACCGCCGCCGCCAGTTTCTTGGCAATCGACCACAAGCCGATGTACTGTCCCTCGCGGCGCTCGCCGGTGAGCAACTCATCATAGTCGATAACATCGGCCTGAATAGCCGACGGCAGGGCGAGGGTGGCACCAAAACCGATCCCGGAAAGACCGACCAGCAGCGCATACGCCATCACATCCCCCGGGCCGAGGAAAAATACCCCAACAAAGGCCCCCGTGTTCAAAGCCATGGAACCGATCCAGGCGCGTTTTTTGCCGATACGACGGGCAAGGGCGACCCAGCCCGGCAGAAAGACGATCCCCATCACCAGATAGAGCAGCAAAAAAAGCTCCGCTGAATCCACCTGCAACACGTATTGAACATAGTAGAGGATAAGCGTTGCCGGCAGGTTGTTGCCGATGGCGCTAATCGTATAGCTTGCCAGCAACACCATAAAGGGACGGTTGCGCACCACCAGGGCCAGCCCGGATAACAGCCCAGAGGGTTGCGGAAGAATCCGTTGCGGCAACTCCTTAAGGGCCATCACACACCACACGGCAGTCCCCACCAGCAGTGGCGCATAGAGTACCGATATCCAGAAAAAGGTGGCTTTTTCACCATCATTCGTTTCCGGCAGGCCAAACAGCGCCCGCACCAGGGCGGGAGCGGCGGCGGCGGTGAGGGTGCCGCCGATCAGCAAGCCATCACGCAGGCCAAACAGGGTAGTGCGCTCATGATAGTCAAAGGTAAGCTCCGGACCAAGCGCCTCATACGGAACAGTAACAATAGTCCAGGCCAGAAACAGCGCGTAAATACAGCAGGTGAAATAGATGGTTTCGAAACTGGGCGAGCCCGGCGGCGGATTGAACAGCAGCAGCATACTGAACGCCACCAGTATAGAGCCAACCAGAATGTAGGGCCGCCGCCGGCCAAAGCGGGTGGAGGTGCGATCGGAGAGATACCCAATCACCGGATCGGTAATGGCGTCAAACAAGCGCACCGAAAATAAAATAACGCCAAGCAACCCCACATGAATACCCACCACGTCCGTATAAAATTTCGGAATGTATACGTAGACCGGTATACCAACCACCGCCAGGGCAAAAGCGGGAGAACCATAGGCAAGTTTGGCAATCGTCTTCATCTATGTACCAGGAAAGGGACAATGCGCCAGCGGCCATCTCGGCGCATCAATAAAGCTATTATTTATTCACCACCGCCACCGGTCAATGCACGATTGCAAAAAACATGCGAGGTGAGACACTCTAGCCGGCAGGGCAAAATCGTTACCGGCAACCGATTTCATAATTCCGATATTTTTCTGTGCCGGTAGGAACAGTGTCCGTATCATGCGGATATACCTTAAAATTTGCAGAATTGAAAATACAGTATTTGCGTACTATGTTACTCATAATATCAACATGATGCAGTTCTTCAGCCGTCCTTATAAATTGGGCTAGTACGCAAAAAGACGCACCGCAACCGCTTGATTTTAATCTTGTCAAGAATCCTTTGGTCATTTACAATGTCAGAAAAGCTGGACATTTACATGACATATCGGCCAGTTGTAAATCAGGGTGGGAAATAAAGTTCTCTTGAATAAAGCAGTGAATTGATATGAAAATTTTCAGAATTGCATGGGAAGCGACAGGTAATTTCCCCAAAGATACCTCTGTGTAATATTATACATTTGGTTACCTTAAGCTACATTTATTCCAAAGAAATGTAAGTGAATATATTTTCATATTTATGGGTTAATGTATTATAATTTCTATAAATAGAAAATGGGAGACTATATGGAGCAAATAGAAACAAAAATTGAGAATGGAGACTGTTTAGAAAAACTAAAAAATTATCCTGATAATTTTTTCGATCTCATAGTAACATCCCCACCTTATGCAGATAGCAGAAGCAAAACATACGGTGGAATAAAACCACATGAATATGTTGAGTGGTTTTTACCACGTGCTGAAGAGTTCCTTAGAGTACTGAAACCAGACGGAACTTTTATACTCAACATCAAGGAAAAAGCAGTTAATGGAGAACGCCACACATATGTAATTGAGTTGATTTTAGCACTGCGTAAACAAGGATGGCTGTGGACCGAAGAATTTGTTTGGCACAAAAAAAATTGTTTTCCTGGTAAATGGTCTAATCGTTTTCGAGATTCTTGGGAACGATGCCTACAATTTAATAAGTCTAAAAAATTCAATATGTACCAGGAAGAAGTCATGGTACCAATGGGAGATTGGGCAAAAACGCGCTTGAAGAAACTTAGCAAAACCGATCTTACAAGAGATGAATCCAAGGTCAATAGCGGCTTTGGAAAAAACATTTCTAATTGGGTAGGGCGAGATATGGCTTACCCTAGTAACGTCTTGCATTTCGCAACTGAGTGTTACAACAAAAAGCATAGTGCTGTTTTCCCAACATCTTTACCAGAGTGGTTTATTAAATTATTTACAAAAGAGCATGATTGGGTACTTGATCCATTCGTTGGGTCCGGCACAACTTCTAAGGTAGCTCAAAGTCTACAGAGAAATTCTGTTGGAATTGAAATTCATAAAGAATATTGCGATCTTGCTAAAGAGCGAACAGCCCATTATCAATACAGATTATGTGAGGAAGAGGCAGAGTATGAGCCCAATAAGCCAAGAAAAAATAACAGCTTACGTCGAGGACAACATACCAATTTTCCATCGAAACAGGATAGAAAAACTAAAGAAACTCAAATTGAAGGCAGTACTCAAACGTAAGAATCCGTACCTCTTCAAAGTCAAGCATATAACTACAGCAGGAGATTTCATTGAAACAATCCTTAATGCTTACTTATCCTCTCAAGAAGAAACTCTGTTTGGTGGATTTCTTGAAGGATTGGCAATATATATTTGTGGCCAAGTTTATCAAGGTAATAAATCATCAGCAGAAGGTATCGACTTAGAGTTTCAAAAAGATAATACTAAATATATTGTTTCTATTAAATCTGGCCCAAGTTGGGGAAACTCAAGCCAAATACACAAAATGAAAGACAATTTTCGTAAAGCAAAAAGAATATTAGGTACAAATATTGCGTCATCGCAAAATGTAATTGCTGTCTGCGGTTGTTGCTATGGTAAAGACAATAGCCCTGATAAGGGAGAATACCTTAAATTTTGTGGTCAAAGATTTTGGGACTTTGTTTCTGGAAACGAAAATTTATACACAGAAATAATTGAACCTCTTGGGCATCACTCAAAAGAAAAAAATGCTCAATTTACTGAAGCATACTCGAACGTAGTCAACAAGTTCTCTCTTGAATTTATGGAAATGTTTTGTGACTCAAATGGTAAAATTCATTGGGAAAAAGTAATCCAGTTTAATTCAGAAAAATAATTGTGCCAAAACCCAACGCTCTACCTGTCGCTTATGTCGTCGCGCAGGTGAGCTCACCGGTGGACATGAACGATTTCGTCCTAGTCAATGAGATTTAAGCTTCCTACTTCAGCGAATCCCACCCCGCCCGAGCCACCATCGGCATCAGCGCCCTGGCGGTGGGCGCACCGGTAGAGGTTGAGGCGATGGCGGAAATCGACTATCCAGTACACCACCGATAAGCATTGGTGAACAACCTGAACCAGGGGCTGGTTTCGATAGTTTTCATATCTTCGGGCAGCCAGTGCGCCTGCCAGGGCAGAAAGCAGCGCTCCGGGTGCGGCATCAGCGCCAGGTGACGGCCGTCCGGCGAGCAGAGCCCCGCCACCCCGCCGGGCGAACCGTTGGGATTAAAGGGATACCGCTCGGTGGGAGCGCCATCATCATCGACGTAGGCCAGCGGGATCAGGTTCTGCTCCTTGACGGCATTGAGCACGCCCGCATCAGGGGCGTGAAACCGCCCCTCGCCATGATCCACATGGATGCCGAAGGTGGTGTTCTCCATGCCGGCCAGCATGATGGCAGGGCTTTCCGTGACGGTAACGCTCACCCAGCGAGACTCGAAGCGCTGGGAACGATTGCGCACGAAACGGGGCTGCTTTTCCGTCGCCAGCCCCGGCCACGGCACCCAGCCGATGAGGGCAAAGAGCTGGCAGCCGTTGCAGACGCCTAAGCTGAAGGTATCGGGCCGTTGGTAAAATGAGGTGAACTGAGCACGCAGCATATCGTTGAGGGCGATGGTAGCCCCCCATCCTTTGGCCGACTGGGGAACGTCGGCGTAGGAAAACCCGCCCACCGCGGCAAGCCCGGTGAATGCGGCCAGATCGATGGCGCCGTCGAGCAAGTCCTGCATACAGATATCCCACACCTCGAAACCGGCCTGGTAGAAGGCGCTGCTCATCTCCCGATCTGAATTTGAGCCCTCATCGCGCAGGATCGCCACCTTTGGATGGGTGCCGGCTGGGCGACTGTCGGCGGGTTTTGCATCCGGTGCAAAAGAGATATGGTAGCTCGGCCCAGGCCGCGAGAAGATGGCCGCTTTTTCCTCGTCGGCACAGGCCTGGTTCATCTGCAGTCGTTCAAGCTGATGACTGGTCTCTTCCCACCAACCGCGCTGAGTTTCCATGGATTCAGCAAGTACCGGTTCATCGTTGACACGGATACGGATTTGTTTGTCGGTGGTACTTACGCCTAAGCGCTGCACCGCGACCTCATGTTCCCGGCATCGGGAGATCACCGCTTCTTCTTGACCCGGCGGGCAGGCCACCACATATCCCAGTTCTTCGGCAAAGAGCATCTCAACAGGTGTGCCCTCCCCGGAAATGCCAATATCCAGCCCGCAGTTGCCGCTGAAGGCCATCTCCATAAGGGTGGTGATGAGCCCGCCGTCGGAGCGGTCGTGGCCGGCGTTGATGGTTTTTTCCGCCACCAGGTGCTGGATGAGGCCAAAGGCGCGACGTACCAGGGCGGGATCATCCATATCGGGGCTTTGATCACCGATCCGGCCCTGTACCTGAGCCAGGGCGGAACCACCCAGGCGGCAGCGGCCGCCGCTACAATCAATAAAGAAAAGAACCGAACCCGGCTCTGTGATATCGGGGGTGATTTTCGCACCGATATCAGGCACCGCGCCGTAGAGGGAGACAACCAGCTGGCGCGGTGATTTCACCGTCTCCGCGCCCACCATGGTGGCCATTGAGAGGCTGTCCTTGCCGCCATCCACAGCGATTCCCAGGGGGATCATGGCATCGTGCATGGCCTGCACGGCATCGCGCAGGGCGGCACCCTCGCCGGCCAGTTTGGGGGCCCACATCCAGTTGGCCGAACACTTGATCTGGTTGATGTCCTCCACCACCACCCCGGCCAGGTTGGTGAGCGCCTCACCCACCGCCATACGTGCCCCGGCGCCCGGGTTCACCAGCATTTTGATGGACTGCTCGCCAATGGCGGTGGCGATACCGGTGGTGCCGAAATGGGTCTGCGCCATCACGCCGAAATCGGCCACCGGCAGTTGCAGCGGCCCGCAGCACTGCTGCTGGGCCACCAGCCCGGTGACGGCCCGATCCACCTTGTTGGTGAGAAAGCGCTTCGAGCCCACCGAAACCAGAGAAAATATCCGGCGCAGCAGATCGACGACTTTCGCATCGGGGGCAATGGTCAGCGGCTCATGCGAGACGGTGCGGCGCTGGTCGGCAAAGGTTTTTTGGGGAATACCGCCGAGCAAGGGTTCCAACTCCAGATCCACCGGGGTGGTGTCGGTGACGCTGTCGGTGACGATAAAGCGTTTGTCGCCGGTAACCTCGCCAAGCACCTCACAGGTAACTTTCTCGCGTCGGCACAGTGCTTGAAAACGGGCCAGATTGCCCGGCGCGATAAGCAGCCCCACTCGCTCTTGATATTCGGCTACGTAAATCTCCAGCACCGACATGGTGGGATCACCCACCCGGATAGCACGGATATCGATCCTGCCGCCGGCCGATTCCACCAGTTCCTTTAGGACATTGGCGGGGCCGCCGGCGCCCTGATCGTGAATCATCTCCAGTGGGTTGTCGTCGCCCAGCTCGCAGCAGGCGCGGATCACCCGGTTCATTTTCTGCTCCATCTCGGCATCGCCGCGCTGCACCGCGTTAAAATCAAGATCCGAAACGTTTTCCCCCTGCAACATGCTGGAAGCGGCGCCGCCGCCAAAACCGACCCGATACGCCGGGCCGCCGATCTGGACGATGAGCATCCCGGGTTCCGACTCATGTTTTTCCACCAGCCGGGCATCGATCTGGCCGATACCGCTGGTAAACATAATCGGCTTGATAAAACCCCAGCGCTCACCGGTTGACAAACGCAGATCAAAAGAGCGGACAAAGCCGAGAATCACCGGCTCGCCGAACTTGTTGCCGTAATCCGAGGCACCATTGCTCGCTTCGATAAGAATGGTAAGCGGGTCGGCCAGGTTATCGGGCTGCTCGCGTTCGAGTTCCCAGTCAAGCTGGTAGTTCGGGATATGGAGGTTGCCGACACAGTAGCCGGCCGAGCCGGCCATTACGAAGGCACCCCGCCCGGTCGCCTGCACATCGCGGATGCGCCCGCCGGTACCGGTCTCGGCACCGGCAAAGGGCGCTACGCCGGTGGGAAAGTTGTGGGTCTCGGCGGTCAACAGGGGATGATAGTGGCTGTGCTGCAGGGCGAACCGGCTTGGCTCACCCGGCTTTTCGGCGATGATGGTGGTAACCGGATAACCGTTGATGGCACTGGAATTATCCTTGAAGGCGATTACCGAGCCGGCCGGGTTGGCTTCCAGGGTGGCGGCAACCAGTTCAAAAAGAGTGGCGTCCCGGGCGACTCCATCGATTACCTGGACGCCCTTGAAAAAGCCGTGCCGGGAGTGTTCGGAATTGGCATTGTTGAGATCCATGATCTCGACAATAGTGGGATTGCGCTGATGACGGCCGACGAAATAATCGTGGTAAAATTGTCGGTCCCATTCATCCATGGACAATCCCGGCACCCTTGTCAGTACCTCCGGGCCGCCGCCCATGAGATCAATATCGTAGACCGGTTCAGGTGTCAGGCCGGTATCAAAAGAGGCAAGGGGGGCGGGGTAAGGGCACTCGGTCATCCGGTCGTGATGGGTAGTGACGAAGTGGTCGCGATCAGTGCCGGGGGGCACCCGGTAACGCCGAGAGCGTTCCAGCCGGGTGATCATGGCAAGACCAACGGCGGCGCAGATGGCCACCATATTAGCCGACCAGGCGGTGGCAAAATTGAGCCGCGGGCCAACCTCGACGACGTCATCGCCATCCAGGGTGGGACTATCCGAAATTGAGCCGGCCATAAAGCCGTCGGCCAGCAGCAGCCTCAGGCGCCCAAATTCGGTGTCGTGTAATTCCCGGTCACATTGGATATTGAAACAGTATTCAAAGGTGTCATCCACCCGTCGATAGAGATGAAAAACCGTAGGTTGCATCGGTACCCTCATGCTTTGATGGATTCGTAACAATCCCTGTTACCCTCATGCCGAAGTTGATCCTTCATCTATCGTCAATTGAAATTACTGGACTCCCGCCTTCGCGGAAATGACGATAGAAAGCGGTTTCAAGGTTCTTAGGGTGCCATCACGTATTTATTAATTAGAAACACCACATGTCTGGAACAGTGCGTGGTCTTATTCACCCCCTGCATGGTGAGGATGCACACTAGCATGAAGCGGCCGGACTGTCCGCTGGAAAATTCTTCCTACCCGCTTTATAAGAATCAACGAATGGCTACTCCACCGCCGCCGTTTTCCCTTGAACCATTGGCGCTTTTTTCCTATATCTGAGCGGTGAGGGAGTAAAAAGCTGATTCACTTTTCCCCTTATTTTTCATACAGGTACGCCATGACATCCACTTCATACGATATTGCCATCATCGGCGGCGGCATCAACGGCTGCGGCATCGCCCGAGACGCAGCCGGTCGCGGGTTATCGGTGCTACTTGTGGAACAGGACGATCTGGCCAACGGCACCTCGTCGGCATCCACCAAGCTTATCCACGGGGGCCTGCGCTATCTGGAGTATTACGAGTTCAGGCTGGTGCGCGAATCACTGCGGGAGCGTGAGGTACTGCTCCGTGCCGCCCCCCATATCATCTGGCCGCTACGCTTTATTCTGCCGCATCACAAGGGGCTGCGGCCATCCTGGCTGATCCGGCTCGGCCTCTTGTTATACGACAACATCGGCGGTCGCAAGCTGCTGCCGCCCACGACCCGTGTCGATCTGCGCACCGATGCCCGTGGTAAACCGCTGAAGGAGGAGTTCACCGTCGGGTTTGAATATTCCGACTGCTGGGTCATCGACAGCCGCCTGGTGGTTCTCAACGGCCGTGACGCGGCACGACTCGGCGCCGACATCAGGACCCGCACCCGCTGCACCGGCGCCAGACGAAACGAGAACGGCTGGCAGCTGGCCCTGGCGGACACCGCCACCGGCGCCACCAGCGAGGCGCGGGCCAAAGCCCTGGTCAACGTCACCGGGCCGTGGCTCAATCAATTTATGAACACGGTGGAGCACCGCCCTACCACGGAGCGCATCAGGATGGTCAAGGGCAGCCACATTATTGTGCCCAAACTCTATGACCATGACCGCGCCTATATATTCCAGAACGCCGACAGCCGCATTATTTTCGCCATTCCTTATGAGCGTGCATTCACCCTGATCGGCACCACCGATGTCGATTACCAGGGCGACCCATCGGAAGTGGCCATCGAGGAATCGGAGGTTGACTATCTCTGCCGCGCGGCCAGCGAATATTTCACCACCCCCATCACCGCCGACACCGTTGTCCACGCCTACTCAGGAATCCGCCCGCTCTTTGACGATGGCGCCTCGGACGCCAAGGCGGCCACCCGCGATTATATTCTCAAGACCGACACCGGTGAGAGCGGCTCGGAGCCGCCGCTGCTGTCTATTTACGGCGGCAAGATTACCACCTACCGCAAGCTGGCGGAATCGGTGCTGGCCAAACTTGCGCCGCACCTGCCGAATACGACGCGGGGGGAGTGGACCGAGCATGAGCATCTGCCGGGCGGTGATTTCGCCCCCGATGAATTTGATACCATGGTTGAAAAGCTTTGCACCCAGCACCCCTTTATCAATGATGATCACGGTTACCGGCTGATCAGAAATTACGGCACCGAGGCTACCGCCGTGCTGGCCGGGACCACCAGTGAAAATGATCTGGGCCACCGTTTTGGTGCTGATCTTTATGAGTGTGAAGTGAGGTTTCTCCTTAAAAACGAATGGGCCCGCACCGCCGAAGACATCTTATGGCGGCGCACCAATCTGGGCCTGGTTTTCAGTGAAGAACAGAAAAATGAACTGCAGGAGTGGCTTAATGCGAACAGCTAGGCGGGTTTGCTCTTCAGTGCATTTTTTTCAAGTCAGATTCTTGAGTGATTTCGTAAAAACCTCAAAATTGCTTGCTATCGTCATTCCCGCGAAAGCGGGAATCCAGTGATTTCAATTAATTATGAATGTCGGGTCAATTCCGGTATGACATGCAGGCATATGGGTTTTTACGAAAGCATCATTTTTGAGGGGTTTCATATCAACTGTCCCCGTATAAAGGAGCTGTTATGACCAGTTATGTCATGGCCATGGACCAGGGTACCACGTCGAGCCGGGCAATCGTCTTCGACGATAGGTTTTCCATCATGGGCCTGGCCCAGCAGGAAACGACCCAACACTATCCTCATTCGGGCTGGGTAGAGCACGATGCCGAGGAAATATGGGCAACATCGCTTGCCACCTGCCGGCAGGCCCTTACCAGCGCCGGCATTGAAGCAGCCCAACTGGCCGCTATCGGTATCACTAACCAGCGTGAAACCACCATCATCTGGGACCGCGCCACCGGGAATCCCATCCACCGTGCCATCGTCTGGCAGGATCGACGTACTGCCGAGTTCTGCAACACCTTACGGGAACAGGGACACGATGAGACCATCAGCGCCAAGACCGGCCTGCTCATCGACCCCTACTTTTCCGCCACCAAGATCCGCTGGCTCCTGGAACACGTGGACGGGGCGCGGTCACGGGCTGAAAAGGGCGAGCTTGCCTTCGGTACGGTCGACACCTATCTGCTGTGGAAACTCAGCGGCGGCGCGGTGCATCGTACCGATGCCACCAACGCGGCCCGTACCATGCTATTCAATATCCATGAAAACCGCTGGGACAATGAGCTGCTTGGTCTGTTCGATATCCCCGCCGCGCTGTTGCCCGAAGTACTTGACTGCTCGGCGGATTTCGGCATGAGCGAGCCTGAGCTTTTGGGTGCTGCCGTGCCCATCCGCGGCATTGCCGGCGACCAGCAGGCGGCACTGGTGGGCCAGGCATGTTTTGCTCAGGGGATGCTCAAATCAACTTACGGTACCGGCTGTTTCGCCGTGCTCAATACCGGTGCCGAACCGGTACGCTCCACCAACAAACTACTCACCACCATCGGCTACCGGCTGGCCGGCACAACCACCTACGCCCTTGAGGGCTCCATCTTCGTGGCCGGCGCCGCCGTACAGTGGATGCGCGATGCCATGGGACTCATTGATCACGCCGCGCAAAGCGGCACCCTGGCCGAGCGCGCCGACACCAATCAGGATGTCTATCTGGTGCCCGCCTTCACCGGCCTTGGCGCCCCTCACTGGGACGCCCACGCCCGCGGCGCCATCTTCGGTATCACCCGCGCCACCGGGCCCGCCGAGCTTTCCCGGGCGGCGCTGGAGTCGGTCTGCTACCAGACCAAGGATCTG
>Ga0272441_10007872_pt1 | contig 17141 bp, 17 predicted proteins | sample SSMProp6N_FD_193582 | JGI IMG/M metagenome (GOLD analysis project Ga0272441, IMG submission 193582) | Marine sediment archaeal communities from Little Sippewissett salt marsh, Falmouth, MA, United States - SSM-Prop-6N | ecosystem: Environmental > Aquatic > Marine > Wetlands > Sediment ...
GCGCCTTGGCTCCGAGTATCATCGGATACGGTCCTTCCTGCTGATTTTACTCGTAAATTATGCCAACAGACACGGCATGATTACATTTTTTTAAAAAAGTATTTGACATATGGCCCATTCTCGTCTAAATGTTTCTCCCCATAGAAACAAGGAGTGTTAATGGATACACACCAGGAACTTTTGAAAGTGTTTACTGAAATCACGGACCCCCGGGAAATGGACACCTTTTTCCGGGAAATCTTCACCCCCCGGGAACTCAAGGACCTTGCGCTGCGGTGGCAGTTACTGAAGGAACTCTATGAGGGGCTGCCACAGAGGAGCATTGCCGCCAGGCACCGCATCAGCCTCTGCAAGATCACCAGGGGTTCAAAGCTCCTGAAGCAGGAGGATTCCGTTACCAGAAAAATGCTTGATACATGCTACGAAGGGAAGGACTAACATGAAAACAGAATTGAAATCGTATCAGCTACCCGACGAAAAAGGTTACTTCGGACCGTACGGCGGCAGTTTCGTACCTCCGCAGCTTCAGGGTGTCCTCGATGAAATCGCCGAGGCCTATGACCGGATCAAAAACGATGAGCACTTTACTGCCGAACTACAGGCGCTCTACCAATACTATGTGGGTCGTCCCAGCCCGATTTTCCATGCCCACCGGCTGTCGCAGAAAATCGGCGGGGCCCAAATCTACCTCAAACGGGAAGATCTCAACCATACGGGCGCCCACAAGATCAATCACTGTCTGGGCGAGGCACTGCTCGCCAAAAAGATGGGCAAAACGACCATTATTGCCGAGACGGGCGCCGGACAGCACGGCGTCGCCCTGGCAACGGCGGCAGCACTTGTAGGCCTCAAGTGCGATATCTATATGGGTGAGGTAGACATCGTCAAGGAAAGACCCAACGTGATCAGGATGAAGATCCTGGGGGCACGGGTCATTCCCGTGTCACGCGGCACGAAAACCCTGAAAGATGCCGTCGATGATGCCTTCGAGGCCTATCTCAAGGACCCCATTACGCAACTGTATGCTATCGGATCGGTTGTGGGGCCGCACCCGTTCCCCATGCTGGTCCGTGATTTTCAGAGTGTCGTGGGCCGGGAAGCCCGTCAACAGTTCAACGACATGACCGGCGGCCTGCCGGACAATCTCGTCGCCTGTGTCGGCGGTGGTTCAAACGCCATAGGACTCTTCACGGCCTTTCTCGATGACGAAAGCGTCCAGATCTTCGGCGTCGAACCTTCGGGAATCAGCCTTAAAGACGGCGAGCACGCCGCAACACTGACACTGGGAACGCCCGGCGTGCTTCACGGGTTCAAGTCATACCTGCTCCAGGATAAAAAAGGAAACCCGCTCGAGGTATACTCCGTTGCCAGCGGCCTCGACTACCCCGGCGTCGGTCCCCAGCACAGTCTGCTCAAAGATCTCGATCGGGTCACCTATGTCACGGCCGATGACAGGGAGACAATCGATGCATTTTTCGAACTCTCCCGGGTCGAAGGCATCATTCCCGCGCTGGAAAGCGCCCATGCCGTCGCGTATGCGGTCAAACTGGCGGCGGAACTCGATCAGAACCGGACGATCCTCGTCAACCTTTCCGGCAGAGGCGACAAGGACATCGATTTTGTCACCGAGACATACGGCAAGGACTACGACCTGGATTAAAACGGCACATCCATCGATGATCATCACAGAGGCCCGGACATTGCGTCCGGGCCTCACATTGTTCCTGCGCGTCGCGGAATCTCTGCGCACACGTGTATCAGAATGCGCACCGGCTCAGGCGCATTCGCTGTAACCACACAGGCGGCAGACGGCACACCCACCTTCGTGCGCCATGATCCCGCCACAGTCCGGACAGGCGCCCTTGACAAATACGTCCTTCTCCTTCACCGTATCGTAGCCTTGTGCCGTCATGTGGGATTGAATCGCCTTGGCAACGGCATCGGCGCAGGACAGCACCTTATTGTCGCCAAAGCCGGCCGGTGAATGGCACGAGATGCCCTGAAGCTGTTTGATGATCTGGCGCGCCTGAATCCCACTGCGCCAGGCCAGCGAAACCATTCGCCCGATGGCTTCGCTTTGCGACGCGGCGCATCCCCCCGCCTTTCCCATGGTGGTAAACAGCTCAAACAGCCCCGTAGAATCCTCGTTGACCGTCACATACAGTGGTCCGCACCCCGTCTGCATCTGATAGGTCCACCCTTTCAGCACCTTGGGTCGCTCGCGCTTGATTATGTTCGTATCATCGTTACTGCCGACCTGCGACGATTCGCGCTTCGTTTTGACCGTTGCGAGCACCTGCCTGTCACGTGAACCGTCGCGATAGATCGTCACACCCTTGCAATCCAGTTGATAGGCCAATTCGTACACGGTCGCCACGTCGGACACGGTGGCTCCATTGAAAAAGTTGACCGTCTTGCTCACCGCATTGTCGGTATATTTCTGAAAGGCCGCCTGCATCCTGAGGTGATTCTCGGGAGTAATATCGTGGGCCGCGACAAAGAGCCGACGGATATCATCCGGGATATCATCCATGTCCCGGATAGAACCGTATTCGGCAATGCGCTTCATCAGTTCGGTCGAGTAAAATCCTCGTTCTCTGGCTATCTGTTCAAAGTAAGGATGCACTTCCACCAGGATGTCATCATCCATCACCTGCCGTACATAGGAGACGGCAAACAGCGGCTCCACCCCGGAGGAGGTATTGGCAATGATCGAAATAGTGCCGGTGGGTGCGATGGTCGTGACGGTGGCATTGCGGATCGGCGGTTCTCCGCGTGTTTCAAACAGCGAGCCCTCGAAATTCGGAAATGCACCACGCTCCGCCGCCAGCGCCCGTGATGCCTCATGTCCCTCGTGGCTGATAAACTTCATCACTTTCTCGGCCAGTACGATGGCATCCTCCGTATCATAGGGGATGCCCAGCAGTATCAGCATGTCCGCCCACCCCATGACCCCCAGGCCGATTTTCCGGTTGCCGAAGGTCATTGTTGCGATCTCGGGCAGGGGATAGCGGTTTATCTCCACGACATTGTCGAGGAAATGCACGGCCAGATGTACCACCTCCTTGAGCCGTGTCCAGGTTATCTGCCCGTCCCTGATCATTTTTGCCAGGTTGATCGATCCCAAATTGCATGACTCATAGGGTAAGAGCGGCTGTTCTCCGCAGGGATTCGTGGATTCGATCATGCCCACATGCGGAGTGGGATTATCGCGGTTGAGACGATCCAGAAACACGATCCCCGGTTCGCCGTTCTGCCATGCCTGAGAAACTATTCGATTGAATACCTTCCGGGCATTCTGTGTCCCGGTGACCTGCCCGTTCCGAGGATTGACGAGCTCATAATCCTCATCATTTTTCACGGCCGTCATGAAGGCCTCTGTCAAGCCCACAGAGATGTTGAAGTTATTCAGCTGTTTCTTGTCGGCCTTGCACATGATAAAATCCATGATGTCCGGGTGATCGACCCGCAGGATGCCCATATTGGCCCCGCGACGGGTGCCGCCCTGTTTGATGGTTTCCGTGGCAACATCGAACACCCGCATGAACGAGATGGGACCGCTGGACACGCCGGTGGTGGTCTGTACGACATCATTGGCCGGTCGCAGACTCGAAAACGAGAATCCCGTGCCACCGCCCGATTTGTGGATAAGGGCGGTATGTTTCACCGCATCGAAGATTTCCTCCATGGAATCCCCGACGGGCAGCACAAAGCAGGCCGACAGCTGCCCGAGTTCACGCCCGGCGTTCATCAGTGTCGGTGAATTCGGAAGAAACTCCAGTTCCGCCATCATGGCATAAAAATTTTCTGCCAGTGTCACCGTATCGGGCGACTCGGAAAATATACGGTCGGCAGCCGCGATGGTCTCAGCCACCCGCTTGAACATATCAAAAGGGGTTTCGAGGACCTTCCCTTCCTTGTCTCGTTTCAGATATCGTCGTTCCAGAACGGTGATCGCGTTGGCACTTAACTGCGGCACCGTTATCAAGGAAGTTTTTGCAGTCATTGTTATGTCTCTCCTTGGTGATAGTAGTAAATAGGCAACAGCCTCCATGGCACAATATATAGCCAAGGTTCACATATCACCACAACATGTAGTAGGTGTCAATTGTTTTCGGCATCAAATATTTAAGACGAGCAAATCAGGCAAGTTGCAGGAGAACGACCTGTGCGCAATCGAAATGAAAATGAGGCGGTCGGCATACCCGGCATTTTTGCTGGGACGCCGGCGCTTCTCGTGTGAACCTGTGCGGGTTCGTGAAACTCAGCACGCTATCAGTAACAGGACCGCGTGAAGTCAATGTTCAAGCGGCAGGGGAACCATCACTGCGGTGCGCCGTTTTACACATCCATCCCCGGTGTGACTACCTGAGATTACGGATAATTGCCATGGCGGCATCGTGCTGCGCCTGCAGGATAGAGGACTGCGATGCCATAGTATCGCTTGACACAGCCATTTGCTGCTGGAGACTCAACAAATCAGTAAACATGGTTTCGTTTGTGGACGTCAACGCATCCAATAGCGATGTGTCGTATGTTTGCGAAGTGGTCACGCTTTGTATCTGTGATTCCCATTTGTCGGCGAAGGCATACAAATCGCCGCTTTGCGTTTTCAACCACTGTGAGTACTTCGTAAATGAATTTTTCTGATCTCGGGTCAGGTTGCGAGGAGCCGGTTTCTTTGCCAAGGTCCGCAGGTCGCGGCCGGCTTTGCGAATGTCAGCAACGCGTCGCTGTGCATATCGCTCCTGTTGGGCCTTTGATGTTCCTTTGGCCTTGGCCAGCCACATCGGGCTGGCGCCGGAGCAATTACCGACCGCCGAGTCCCAGACATGCCCCGCATTGGAACCTTGTAAAGTTGCAGATGCCAGTCCCACCATGCCCCACAGCATCAGACAACATGCGATAACGACTATCCGTACATACATCATGACATCCTCCTTGCTCATGTTCTAGCATCGCTATCATGAGTACACATCATACGCTTATAAGCGAAAGCGTCGCGCCAGACTGGATCGGAAGACATGCATCAAAAAAATTATTATAAAACATGCGGTGCCGCTCTTTCAAGGAAGATCTTTCAGGCCTTTTCCACCCGCATGCTCGCATCCTGAACGGTTTGCAGAATCCGGCATGCGGCTCTTTGTGATTACCTGTAAAGAGCCGCCTCCGGATTTTCGCGATGGTCAAAACAACAAGATGCCGCGCCCCATGGGACGCGGCATCCTTGCATGTTGAATCCTGCAGTATAATTGTTATTTTTCCCTGGTGTACGGCCAGGCCATGATGCCGCCTTCCATTACCTTGACGTTGGTCCAGCCGTTGCTCTCAAGGGCCAGGGCCGCCTCATATCCTCTGAGAGAAATCTTGCAGTAGCAGATAATCTCCCGATCTTTGTCAACCGGCATTTCATTGAGCCGTTTGCGCAGGGCACCGAGCGGCATAAGCGTTTCGCCGATACCGAGACGCATTTCCTCATATTCATCGGGGTCTCGCACATCGAGCAGAAACGGTGCCTCGTGGTTGGCAAGTTTGCGTTTCACCTCCATGGCGGTAATACCCTTCAATCGGCCCTTCATCTTGTTTTGCATGATGTGCGCCGTCGCGATGAAATGATCGATTGCCAGAGAGAAGGGGGGCGCGTAGGGCAGATCTGCGTTCACCAGATCTTCCACCGTCAGGCCACCCTGAATGGCAACGGCCCATTGCGCGATCTGCTTGCTTACACTTCCCGGACCGACACACTGGGCCCCGAGAATTTTGCCGGATGGGCTGTCGGCCACAAGCTTGGTCACCAAAAGCAGCCCTTCCATGAAACCGGGCTTGTCGGGACTGGCATTGATGACCGTTGTAATTTCGCCGTACCCCACTTTCTTTGCCATTTGCTCGGAGAGCCCCGTCGAGCCCGCCGCGTAGTCGAATACCTTGCAGATACCCGTGTTGATCGTGCCTGGAAAGGTGACACGGTTCCCCGTAGCGGCATTTTCTCCGGCAATGCGTCCCTGCAGATTTGCAAGGTCCCCATACGGTGCCAAAACTTTTCTGCCGGTGATACGGTTGACCGTTTCGACGCAGTCACCCACGGCGTACACATCGGAATCGGAGGTCTGCATGTAGTCATCCACCTCGATACCTCCCGTCACCCCGATCCGGATGCCGGCCTCGCGGGCCAGTTTCACATTGGGAACAACACCCACCGCCACCACAGCCAGTTCGCAGGGCAGTTCGGTGCCGTTCTGCAGCTTGATACCCGTCAGGATCCCGTTCTCGCCGAGAAACTCGGCGATGCCGTTTTCGGTAATGACGTTGGCACCCTTGCTCTTCACATGGGTTTCGACCAGCTTGGCAAGTTCCCAGTCCAAAAAAGTGAGCAGCTGGGGCAAAAGTTCCACAACGGTAATATCGATGCCCGCAAGCTGCAGCGCCTCACATGTTTCGATTCCGATCAGTCCCCCTCCGACGACAACGGCCTTTTTGATGGTGTTTTCGTCCCTTATCTTCCGCAGGAAATCTGCGTCTCTCATGGACTGGAGGGTGGTAATCCCCGCCAGCTCAGTGCCTGGTATGGGTGGCATCCGGGGCACGGCACCGGTGGCAATGATCAGTTTGTCGTAGCTCAGCGATCCTTCATCGCCGGTTATCATGTCGCGGTAAGATACGGTGTGTCCATCCCTGTCTATTCCCGTCACTTCTGTATTCACCCGCGCCTCGATATCTTTCGCGTTCAGATAGAATTGGGGGTCCCGTGTCACACCCGTCGGTGTGGCCAGCAGCATATTCCGGTCATCGAAATATCCGCCCACATAGTAAGGATAGCCACAGGATGCCATGGAGAGATCGGGGTCTTTCTGCAGGATGACGACCTCTGCATCGTTATCGATCCTTCGTGCCTTGGCTGCCGCCTTCGGACCGGAGGCAGAACCGCCAATCACTACAATTTTTTTCTTAGTAGCCATCACAGCGTCTCCTTTGTGTCTTTCATTGCTGTGGTCTGTCGAAACAGACTCAAACCATATAATTATTACCATATGTCCGGATGACGCGCATTAACATAGGTTAACGCACGGTGATTTTCATGCGATCGCGGCCCCTGCAGCCTTTGGCATGCACCGATACGGTAGACTGATGCATGGTGAAATCATACGCGCGTAAGGCAGTTCCTGCCAACGGCAGCCGACAGCCTGCCTTGCTGCAAAATTTAAGGCGGTGTTTTGATTTGACAGACCATATAATGAATAATTATATTGTATAAGATGACAAGAAGGTGTAGAGAAAGACAAAATACTGTGAAGTTCCTTCACAAAGAAAACGAGAAACGATATATGAAATTCAGTGAACTGAACCTTCCTCCGGACATCCTAGAGGCAATCACTACGATGGGCTACGAGGAACTGACTCCCATTCAGGAAGAAACATACCCGATCATTTCCGCCGGCCAGGACCTGTGCGCCCTTGCCGAAACAGGATCAGGCAAGACCGCTGCCTGCGCCATCCCCCTCATCCAGAAAGTGGATCCCACTCTCAACGCCATTCAGGGACTGGTCATTGTCCCAACCCGTGAACTGTGCATCCAGTACGTGAATGAAATCGAAAAGATTGCAAAGAAGACCGCTGTGGTCCCCTTCGCGGCGTACGGAGGATTCAACAAAGGCATCCAGGTCGCCAAGCTCAGGCACGAGGTACACATTCTCGTGGCGACACCCGGTCGGCTGATCGATCTCATGTACGACGGGGTGGTCAGATTAGCGCACGTGAAGTGCGCCATCCTCGACGAGGCGGATGAGCTGTTAAAGGTGGGCTTCTTCGAGGATATCGATTTTATCATGTCCTGTATACTGCAGGACCATCAGACCCTGCTCTTCGCGGCGACAATGGCCGACGATATCAAAAAACTGGCCGACGACTGCCTGAACGATCCCAAGATGATCACGCTTATCGGAGAGCGCCCGTCTCCCGAAAGCATCGAGCATTATTTCAAATATGTCAGTCCACGCAACAAGGAGTCGGCCCTGCTGCAGTACCTCGAGCACGAGGATCTCAACCAGGTCATCATTTTCTGCAATGCCCGCCACAAGGTTGATACACTCTTCAGAACCATGAAGAAAGACTTCAAAAACATCGAGTATATTCATGCCGGCCTCAGCCAGGACAAACGCTCGTCCATCTACAGGCGTTACCGGAACGACAAGGTGCGTTACCTCATTGCCACGGATGTTGCCGGTCGGGGTCTGGACTTTTCCAACGTCTCTCACGTCGTCAATTGGGATTTTCCGACAGACGGCGAACAATACACGCATCGCACGGGCCGGTCAGGGCGCATGGGCAGAAAGGGTAAGGCCCTGACCTTTGCAACCAAACGCGATCTGCCCACCCTGCGGACACTGATGCGTAAATTGAGGATCACCCCCCGGTGGCTGGGTTACGATCCGCTGCACAAAAACGATTCGCCGCAAGAGGGAAAACCGCGCAAGAAGCGTCGATCCTATCGCCCTCCCCACGCCAGACGGCAAAAGCAGGCGGCCACCGTGTAAAATCACACGGCCGCAGTGTGTATCCACGTCGTGACGACCCCCTGAACGAATTGCATGCGTTGATGCCCTAACGGACGTAGGAGGCAATAACCATCGGAGCGAAGACTGCAGGTGCGAACACAGACGGCCCCTTACTGGGCGCCCACGTTTCCATCGCCGGCGGCATCGAAAACGCCCTTGTTAGGGGCGAAAAGCTGGGCTGCAGGACGATCCAGATCTTCACGAAAAGTGCACGTCAATGGAAAGAAAAAGGGCTCAGCCGGCCCGAAATAGAACGCTTCCTCTCTCTCAGGACACGAACGGGCATCGATCCGGTCATCGCCCACAACAGCTATCTCATAAACCTCGCCGCAGCCGGTACGGAGTTGTATGAAAAATCCATTCACGCCATGGTGCACGAGCTGGAGCGGTGCGAGGCACTGGGTGTCCGATATCTCGTCATTCACCCCGGGTTTCATCAGGGAAGCGGCGAAGCACGGGGGCATGCCAAAATAGTGGCGGCCCTGGACAGGATCCACGCGATGACACAGGGGTACGACACCATGATCACCCTGGAAAACACGGCCGGGCAGGGGACATCGATCGGCTCCGACCCGGCACAGATTGCCCGAATCATGGCCGACGTTGCGGAAGGAGTCAGACTGGGGTTCTGCCTCGATACCTGTCATGCCTTTGCGGCGGGCTATGATGTGCGGACCCGGGCCGGATATGCGCATTTGCTGGGCCATATTGCAACCGTCATTGGCCTTGACCGCCTGAAAGTTATTCATGTCAATGATTCCCTGGGACAGTGCGGGTCACGGGTCGACCGTCATGAAAACATCGGCAGAGGCATGATCGGTAAAACACCGTTTCGGTGGATCATGAATGACACTCGTTTACGGAATATCCCCAAAATTATCGAGACACCCGGATTGAAGAATCCCGTGCATGACATGCGGGAGCTTGCCGTATTACGGGGGCTGGTACACCGCTGAGCACGCATCGGGGCGGATTCTGGTGGACTTCAGGGGTAAGCATCTGTACTATAGTGTATATAAATTATGGAGGAAGATGTTATGCTCAAAGCCCGGGATATCATGACCAGGAACGTCGTGACGGTGCAGCCCGACACAGAGATTGTACAGGCCGCAAAACTACTCCTCAAACATCACTTCAATGGTCTCCCTGTCGTTGACGACGAAGGCCGCCTCAAGGGAATGATCTGCCAGGAGGATCTCATCTCCCAGCAGCGTAAAGTTCCCTTGCCATCCTATTTCATCCTGCTCGACAGCATTATCCCCTTAACCTCCAAAAAAAATATTGAAAAAGCGGTCCAGAAGATCGCGGCCATCACGGTGGGCGAGGCCATGAGCACCGAACCCATTACGGTCGGGCCCGATACGAGCCTGGAAGACATCGCCACCTTGATGGTCAAACACAATATCCACACCCTGCCCGTGCTGGATGCGACAAGGCTGGTCGGCATTATCGGTAAGGAGGATATTCTGCGAACGCTCATGTCCGACACGTAAACGACAGGCCACGTGTATGTGCACAGAATACTCGAGGGACACAAACCATATGAAAAAGCTGCTGGTGGGATGCGGGGTCGATCGGATGCCGGACATCGCCTTTAAAATCATGGAACGGATGCTGGTGGTAAGGGATCTCGTGGTTCCCGTGGAAAGAAAGCTGGCCCGTGTGGGTATTCGGCCGGGTAACAGTGTTGTCGATTACGGGTGCGGCCCCGGCGGCTATATTCCGGCCGTCTCGAAAATGGTCGGCCCTCACGGCAGAATCTTTGCCGTCGATGTGCACGAACTGGCCCTTGCCACCGTCCGGAAAAAAATCGGGACACATTCCCTGTCAAATGTCACTACCGTCAGGGTAACAGAGTACCCCCTCGACATGCCCGACCACACGGCAGATGTCATCTATGCCTTTGACATGTTTCATATGGTAAACGACCACCTGGGGTTCCTCACAGAGCTGCACAGGATTCTCAAACCGGAAGGCACCCTCTTCCTGGAAAAAGGCCACCAACGCGAACAAGACGCCCGGCACAAGATCGAGGCAAGCCTGCTCTGGACGATACGGCATACGGAGAAGGGGTCCTTTCACTGCACGCCCCACCATTGACGCGCGGGCCGGGCCAGCAGGGTGTACCACATTCAGCAGGCATGGTCTCGGTGTCTCTTCACCCATTCTATGGGAGGAACGCCTTATTTTTCGATCGTTGACATCGCAAGGACTCTGCTATATAGTCGTTCCCTTTTGACCTCCCGTAGAATCGGCCCTGGGCTTGTCTCCGGCCGTGAATCGACCCTCGGAAAGGATGTGTACGCCTTCGATGTCGAAAGAGCCTTGCAATCATTGTGCGGCAGCCGCGCGGCCGCAATGCATACCGCACACACGCGACACCCACCGCTGGGTCGTCTTCGGCATTATATCGTCAGTCTATTTTCTGGTCTATTTTCACCGAGTATCCACGTCGGTAATCGCCCCGGACCTTCTGGCTGCATTTCAGACCGATGCCACCGCCCTCGGCTTCATGTCATCCATGTACTTTTATGTCTACGCCCTTGAACAGCCGCTGGTCGGCTACCTGGCCGACCGCCTCGGTCCGCGGCGGGTGGTGACTCTCTGGACACTGATTGCCGCGTTCGGGTGTCTCGTCTTCGGTTTTGCCCCGACTATCGGCTGGGCATCCGTCGGACGCGCCCTGATAGGATTCGGCGTCGGCGGCGTCTATGTGCCGGCGCTTAAAGCCTTTTCGCAATGGTTTGAAAAAAAAGAGTTTGCCGTCATGACCGGCCTGTTTCTCGCGGTTGGAAATCTGGGGGCACTCGTCGCCACCACTCCCCTTGTGCGAATGGCAGGGGCGTACGGCTGGCGGGCAAGCTTTTACATCATTGCCGGAATAACCGTAATCCTGGCCCTGGCGGCATTTTTCCTCACCCGCGATCATATCGGACCGCCTGCATCTGCCGACATCTCCGGCATTGCTGAAGCCGCAGCATCCCGACAGGCCTCTCCTTCGCTGATATCGGTACTCGCCTCCTTGCGCTTCTGGGTGTATGGCAGCCTGCTTTTCGGCATTATCGGTACGCTGCTGACGCTCCAGGGGCTCTGGGCTACACCCTTCCTCATGTCCCGCTTTGGTATTGATCTCGACCATGCCAGTAGGATCAACATGCTGATTCCCCTGGGATTCATCGCCGGCTCTCCCCTGTGGGGATGGCTCGGTACCCGTATCTTTCGGAACAAGATGACCCTGGTCATCTGTCTCCTCATGGTCATGACTGCCATGTGGGCCGGTCTGCTCATCAATAGTATGCCGGGAGGCATCACGGGTATCATGTTCGTCATGTTCGTCATCGGTGGCGTCGCCGGCGGGCTGGCCACGCTTATCTGGACGCTGGTCCGCGAATCAACCCCTGTGCATGTCTTCGGGCTCACCACGGGCCTGCTGAATCCGTTCCCGATCCTGGGAGTTGCCGTGTTGCAGGTCTTGACGGGGGCCATTCTTGACTGGGTGGGTCAGGTCAACGGAAGCTATCCGCCCGAGGCCTATCGGAATGCCTTTTTCCTCTGCCTCGCCGTCACGGTCGGCTGCCTCATCATTGCCCTTCTCGCACGCGGCAGGCTCTTCCGGAATGGATAATCCGTCCGTGGAATCAGGCACCCCCGCCGGCAATTGCGTTCGCGGCGGCGGAAAGGTAATGGGACATATTGCCAAAGTCGCACAGCGTCACGTTGCCGACGGCACGGTCAAAAATTCGCATGTACAGGGTGTGATCATTTTTGCAGAGGCGTGGCGCGTGTGTTCCTGCTGTCGTCTTGAATGGGTATCCCCAGCTTTTCGATGAGTGTGCCCTGTACCAGAGACGCCACAATCAACCAGCACTGCAGCACAATCGTAAACATAAGGCCGAAATAATATACCATGACGGGCAGAAGCGGTATTTTGACGGCCCGGCTGTAGAGAAATACCGCCGCACGGCCGCTGGTCATTCCCTTGTCGCAGAGTTCCTTCAAAAAGGGAAACCATATATAGATGGGACCGTGGCTGAGGATGCCCGTTGCCAGTGCCAGGAGCCATCCTTTAAGCCCTGACCCGCGGCCCACGTATCTCGAGACGGCCTGGGGAGTCACCAGGTAATTGACGATCCCCATGAAGAGAATGACGACACCGAAAGCCGGCAGCAAGCGTATACACAGGAGACCGCTTTTCATGAGGGACTGCGGTATCTCATCGGGTTTAAATAAAAATATTACAAGATACACGGCAAGCACAACGCCCAGAAAATAGTATCCCCCACGGCTCTTCTGCTGCTTCTTTTTGCCCTGTTTTCCGTCGGCTTTTTTCATAGCAGCAACTCCAGGGTTACCACACTTGCCAGCGCCACGGCGATGGCAAGGAATACTCCGATCGCATTCCGGTACAGGGCAAAGCGCCTTCCGAGGATCGATGTCTCGGCCGGCAGCTGAATCACCCCCACGGTCACCCATGCGACGATGAGCGCAGTCACCGCAAAGAGGCTCACGTGTTTTCCGATCAGCTCACCCCCGATAATGTAGCTCGTCACGGGATTGCCTGCCGAGATGCTTCCCAGGATCGCACCGATGATCGTATCCCTCAGGATCGCACCCGAGAAGACGGACGCAATCATCTCACCCGTTACGAATGTCTGGAACAGGCCAATGAGCAGAATGACACCCGCTAGTTGAGGAAGCATAGAGGCAAAGCTCTTCACTGCCTTGCCAAAGGCGTGTACCAATGACTGCCGACCGTGTGCGGTGGATTTCGAACTGCCCTTCACCGGATATCCTCCGTTGGACTCTTTATTTTATCAGCAAGGCGTTTACTGCCTGCGCTGCCTTACCCGCCCGGGCTGTCGAATGCATATTATATACTATGCCAGAAAATATGGCTGAGTCAACAGAGGAATTAGGGCCGTCACACAGACCACAACCTCTGGACACGGATGCGTTACCGTAGTACACTGCAGAACCACAATGCAGTACAGGAACGTGTTATGCGTATTTCGATAATCGGCACAGAATCGCTTGGGGTGCGCGGACTGTGTACAGTAGTCACAGCGGCGGACCGTACAATCGTGATCGATCCAGGTGTTGCCCTCGGGTACCGACGGCACGGCAGACTGCCGCATCCGTGCCAGGTGTATGTGGGCACCCGGGTCCGCAAAGCTATCATCGATGCGCTCGCAGGCGCCACCGATATCGTGATCAGCCACTATCACGGCGATCATGTTCCGCTTGTTAATGCCAACCCTTTCCAGCTCGATGTACGGCTGGTGAAGGACGCCTGCCGGAATACCCGCTTCTGGTGTACGGCCCCCGGGTACCCGCTGGACACGATCTCCGTACGGTACAACGAACTGTCACAGGCGCTGGACCGGACCCTGCCGGTTGTCGACGGCACCGGTGATGGTCTCATGACCTTTTCGGAGCCCCAGCCGCATGGCGAGCGGGGCAACCACCTGGGAACCGTAATGATGACATGTATTGCCGACGGCGGCGACGTGTTTGTCCACGCCTCCGACATTCAGTTGCTCGACGACGGCGCGGTATCGCGGATTCTCGCCTGGAAACCCGGCGTCGTGCTGGTCTCGGGTCCACCCCTGTACCTGCAGCATATCTCCACCGGTCAGGTGGCACGGGCACGCCGCAACGCACTGCATCTTGCACGGAATGTGGAAACCCTCATCATCGACCATCATCTCCTGCGGTCCGAGTCGGGGTGTCGCTGGCTTGACAACCTGGCGTCGGAGACGGGACACAAAATCATGTGCGCCGCCGACTTTATGGGTCGTGACAGATTGTTGCTGGAATCGTGGCGGGATTACCTGTATCGTGAAATGCCCGTGCCGGACGGCTGGCATGAGGCCTATGCCAATGGCAAAATCGCTATCGACACAATAAGCGACACGTTTCAGTGCGTCATGCATACACGTTCACCGCACGGCACATGATCTCACTGCGGAGTATGTCGTCGGTATATGGCTGTCGCAGCGACGAAGGATGCGTGAATCACGGTTTAGTGGGACAAACGGTCTTTTTTAAAAGCCTTTACGGCATGGCTTGGGCCACATGAATGATATGGCCCTCATACACCACCGTATTGCCGTGTCGGATTTTGCATCGTTTCCGGTATTCCGCGGTTCCGTCGACGGTGACCAGCCCGTTGTCGATGGCCATTTTTGCCATGCCGCCCGTGTCACACAACCCGGCTGCCTTTAACAGCTTGTTCAGCTCAATATAGTCATCCGATAATACGAATGTTGCCATGTTATTTCCTTTATGACCCTTTCAGTGCATCAAAGAGATATTCAAGACCGTTCGTTTTAATCTCATATATTGTGCGCAGCATATCACCCAGCTCGCCCTGGGGGAAACCTCGCTGGGCAAACCAGACAACATATGATTCGGGAAGATCCACAAGATAGCAGCCGGCATATTTTCCGTAAGGCATTTTTGCCCGGGCCAGCTTCAACAGGCAATGATAATCGGGATACACGGGCGTCCCCAATTCGTTGTTGTCGGAATCCATGAAAGTGTCCTCTTCATACTGCTCGCCATCACCGGTGGTTGAATCGCCCGCCGGATTGTGCCGGTATCATCAAATAATCAATCACCCCGGTTCCTTTAATACGGATTCACGAATCTTACAACATCATTCTTGCGCGTATACTGACGGTCTAAAAAGGAGCAGTCGTATTCCCCGGGAAACCCATACTCTGCGCGAGGTCTTTCTTTTCATCAGAAAACTCTTGCTTTCTTGACTCAAATGCACCGATATAGAGAAAGGCTTGCTGATGCAAGGCTGTAATAATCATATGGAAGGATGGATTTTCACGATTCATGAACGGTCTCACCCTTGTTGGCGCACGTAAAAGAATCGGAACAATGGTATTTTTTCTATGAATATTCTGAATACGATGATGACGCTGCTGGCCGCGGGCATCGCCGCGATCAGTGCAGGCCATGCGCTGCTTTCCAAACGGGACCCCAAGGCATCAATCGGCTGGATCGCCGTCTGCGTCCTTATCCCCTTCGGCGGTCCGTTTTTGTACTATCTCTTCGGCATCAACCGCGTGCGGACGCGAGCCCGGAAACTGCAGCGCCGTTTTGCAGCGGGGTCCACTGCCGATGCCGCACCGGCACCCGCGCCGGAGTTCGGCACCGTCGATACCGGCACGATGATGGAAAATCATGAACTTGTGCACATCTCGGATATTATTACCAACCGGCCACTGGTGGGTGGTAATCGGATCGAGGTGCTGCACAACGGCGAAGCGGCCTACCCGGCCATGCTCGCGGTCATTGATAATGCACGGCAGTCACTCTGCCTGGCGACCTATATCTTCGAAACCAACGATACCGGACGTCTGTTTATCGATGCCCTATCCCGGGCAGTTCGACGGGGTGTGGACGTCAAGGTCATGGTTGACGGACTCAGTGATATGTATCATCTGCCGCGCGCCGGCAGGATTTTAAAGGAAGCGGGTATTCCTGTTGTCCGATTTCTGCCACCGCGGTTCTTTCCGCCCACCGTCCACATCAACCTGCGCAATCATCGCAAAATTCTTGTCGCCGACGGGGCAATCGGATTTACGGGTGGGATCAATATCGGCGACAGCCATCTGGCCGCGCGACACGATAATCCGAGTCGGGTCGTGGACCTGCATTTCCGCCTTGCGGGACCGATCGTCACCCAGATTGAGCAGGTATTCCTGGAGGACTGGGGCTTCATCACCGGCGAGCACCGGGACACAGGCCAAGGGACCTCCACCCACGAGGGATCGGCGGTGTGCCGCGTCATTACCGAAGGTCCGAACGAAGACCTGGACAAACTGGTCATGATCCTCACGGGGGCCGTCTCGGCCGCCAGAACGTCTGTCGTGATCATGACGCCCTACTTCATCCCGCCGCGAGGTCTGCTGGCCGCACTGCAGGCAGCGGCGCTACGGGGCCTCAAGGTCACGGTGATCCTGCCGGCGAAAAACGACTCCTGCCTAGTGCACTGGGCCACCCGCAATCTGCTCTGGGAGCTCCTGGAACGGGGGGTACACGTCTATTACCAGCCTCCGCCCTTTGTCCATACCAAACTGGTTATCATCGACGAGGAGTACCTGCATATCGGCTCGGCCAACATCGATCCCCGCAGCCTGCGGCTCAATTTCGAACTGGCGGTCGAGGTCTTCGACAGACCGCTGGCGGAACACCTCACGACCCATGTGAATGAGGTGATCAGACGATCGCACCCCGTGACGCTCAAGGATATGGACAGCCGTCTGCTGCCGGAAAGAGTGCGTGATTCACTGGCATGGCTGCTGTCACCGTATCTCTAATTCCAAGAATCCCGCCCCGTTAACGCCGGCAAAAAAGGCTGACACATCGCAATATAAATATTTAATATTTAAGAGGTGCCCTCTTGGCAGACCACTCACCGGTGAAGGAAAGATTCAATGCCTGTTCACTTAATGTCCAGACGCCGTGCCCCTGCGAGCCCGAGATTGTGCCGGTCATCGTACCCCGCAGACCTGCCGTGTAATCGGAACAATCCGCAGTTCCTCCCAACTTTGTGTGCATGATGCCATTCTC
>Ga0272441_10007874_pt1 | contig 17137 bp, 16 predicted proteins | sample SSMProp6N_FD_193582 | JGI IMG/M metagenome (GOLD analysis project Ga0272441, IMG submission 193582) | Marine sediment archaeal communities from Little Sippewissett salt marsh, Falmouth, MA, United States - SSM-Prop-6N | ecosystem: Environmental > Aquatic > Marine > Wetlands > Sediment ...
GCTTCTGCTGTTTTTTCTCCACAAATCTGGCATTTTCCAGAGGGTTTCTTTGGTTTTTCTTTTTTTAATTTTTTATCAATTTTATTTTCTGACTCGCGTTTCCATTTTAGCAATTCCTCGTTCATTGAAACTTTCTCTTTTATCATTGATTTCCTCAATATAAAATAAAACATGTTGTTAATAAAACTTATTTATTAGTATTTCTGGTTCTTAATTTTTTATTTACATAATTTGAAAAAAGATGGAAAAACGGTGTTAAAATGGCCAGAACTAAAATATGCCATAAAGTAAAACTTTTTAAAAACCAATTAAAAGTTGTTAAACCCAATAAATGTAATATCGTTGAAGTAATAAAACTAAAAAACAAAGCACCTAAAATAAAATCAATTTGATCAAATGGAATCCAATCTTCACCACGCTTTTTTCCAAATCTTCTTTTAAAAAAACTCTCAATTATATCACCAAAAAGTGCTCCAAAACAAATGGAACCCACCACAGGTATCATTAAAGGATAGCGACCAAAATCACTTAGCCCTAAAAATGCAAACTCACTATTGTTTGCATAAATAGCAACAATAGATAAACCAAACCCCCCTGCCATTCCGACCACAGCGCCTGATACAAGGCCACGCCATGTCTTTCCATCGCCAAATATTCTTTTTCCATCTTTCCAATTCTTCCCAAAATCAATTGGTATACCGCCACCTACCAAAAGTGCACTTGCATTGGCAATATACGCAGGAAGAACAAGCCATAGTGCTTGAATTACTATCTCATACCACATTATAAAACTAGGAATACAAATTTTGTTTAAAACAATATTTATTATATTAAAATCCTAAAAATTAATCTTTTCTACTTAACTTCAGACCCTTATAACAGAATTTATTTGATCTTTTAACAAGCCCCTTTAAAGCAAGATTTGAAACACCAAAATTTTCTGCAACGATACTTCCGTATTTTCCATCTGTACCTACAAAGGAAAAAATTTGATTTTCAAGTTTTGAAAATTCATTTTTATTTAATGATGCCACTGTAAAAATCTCGCTGATTTCATTTACGGGACAAGAGATATTAATATTAAATGCCGAGTAATAAGACCTGTATTTTTTTTGTGGTTTTCCATCTATTCCCTCATCAGGCGTGGTCCATTTTGTTTCAACAAGTTTAATTTTATCAAAATATTCTAAAGCATCTTCTCCATCATCGCCATATCTTTCTTTTATTTCACTTAAAGGTTTCCAGTCACCAAGAAGTTCGTTAAAAACTTGTTTTTTTGTTTTATTATCAAATGCTCTTAGGAGGGGTACTAAATCTGTAGAATCATTAACAACTTTTGTTCTCATCATGTTATCTGCCGTTGTGCCCTAAAACGGGTGTTCTAATATTTAAGATTTTTGTATATAGACGATAATATTAAAAAAGCTTTTTATAAATTATAAATAAATATTTTAAAAAATCAATAAAAATTTAGAAAAAATAAAAAACATAATTTTTTTTACTAAAGAAATAAATATCTGAAAGCCATTAAAATCAACATAAATGAAAAAAACAATTATTACAATATCAATAACACTAATGCTTATTTTTTCATGCAGAAATATTATTGCTCAATCAAATTTTAATATAGATAAAGATAGTAATCGTTGGGCAGTAATTATTACTGCAGGTGAACCAAATCGCGACAGTAAAAACGCTGAAGATTTAAATAACATTTTGAAAAAAAACGGTTGGGATGAGTCAAATATTATTTATCTAAAAGAAAAAGAGGCTACAAAAGAGGCGATATTAAACTTATCTGATTTTTTAGAAATCCAAGGTTTACAGCAAAATGATTTAATAATATTTTATTTTTCAATGCATGGAGGGAGAAAAAACGACGTCGAACCATTTGATGAACCAGATGGCCTTGATGAATTCTTAGTATCTTACAAAGATGAAAAGCAAGATGAAAATATTATTGACGATGAGTTAGCTATAATGTTTAATAAAATAAAAAACGATAATTTGGTAATAATTTTTGAAGCATGCTTTAGTGGCGGTATGATTGACGGAGAATGTGACTTGAAAAAATCAGGTAGAATTATTATTACTTCTACAAAGGAAGATGAAACTTCTTATCCACTTTTTTTAATAAAAAGCTGGCTATTTCCATATTATATAAATAAAGGATTAACTGGAAAGGCAGATAAAAATAGAGATGGTTTTGTTTCTGCAGAAGAAATCTATAGATTTGCAGAACTCCCTACAAAAATAAGGTCAACAATATATGGATTTTTACTTTTTATTTTCCATAAAGCACTTTTCAATCAGCATCCACAGATATATGACGGATGGCCTAGTACTGAAAACAACAAAGAAGAACTAAAATTGATTAAACTATAAGACTAACTGAATAAAAAGAAATAGAAAAAGGGTTTAGATTTTTGTTCTATAGACTAAAAAATATCTTTAAAAAGTTATAAAGATATGGGAAATTCTCTAGAATCCTAAGTAAAGGCGATTCTATTGTTTTACCTTTCTGAATATAAATAATTAGTGATTCTGACCAATCAGTTTCCTGATCATTTGTATCCTTTGCTTTAACTCTAACCTGGAAGTTACCTGTTCTTTGCCATAAATGTGAAGCTGAAGTAGTTTCACCTGAATCAAATGGACCAATCCATTCTGAATAGTCTCCATCTCCCCATCTCCACATATAGTATACTTGATCACCATCAGCATCAATAGTACTTGTTGTGAAAGTATATTCTTTACCAGCTCTTCCTTTTGGAGGTCCATCAGGTTTTTCTGGTATTTCAGGTACCTGGTTTAGGAAAAATGTCGAAATGTATGGTTTATAGTTATGATAACTTGCAACAAGAGTTACTTTTTCATCAATAACTGCAGTACTTGTATCAAAGGTTACTTTTCCACCAGAATCTGTTATTCCATTTGCATAGAAGCCAGATTCCTGAGATAGACCAACTAAAGCATCAACTATTGCACCAGATGGCCCTGAAACAGTTACCTCCATTTCACCTGCTGAAAGTGCATATGAAACATCAAGGTCTTGTGGCAATGCTGACCAAATCTCCAAGCTGGGGTCACAAAATACGTGGAATAACTCAAATGTTAAGCGTTCATAGCCCCATGGATCGCCCCATGTGTTTGCCATATAGGTCTTACCATAATTTAACATCTCACCTAATGTATAAAGATGTGTGTCATCACCTTGTTCTGTATCAAAATCTGGCCACATTGCATCATAAAAACCTCTGCACATCCAATCATTGTAGCCACTATAGCTAGTTCTTGATGCCCCAAATATTCCTACTGCACCCCCATTTTCTTTTCTAACAAAATGTTCACAGAAACATTCTTCATTATCAAAATGACCGGTTAGACAATTTATACTAAATACTATAGGAAGTAATTCACCGTTAGTTAATTGATCGATATGATCTTTATCAAAATAAGGATCCCCCCAGTAAGTATTTGCTCCATGATCACGATGGTTTAAAATAAATACACCGTTATTTACTGCGTTGATAATATCATCAGCATCTCCATCCCATGCAAATCCATTTGATCGAAGGAGTTCTGGAGGTAAGGGTTCTCCATTTCCGTAATATCCATTGTTGTAATGTGTAGGATTAATGTAGGATTCTGTCACATATATTCTTTCACCAGCATAACCAATTGACATAAGATAATCTCTAACTTCTTCTGAGGTTTTTACAAATCTTCGGGTCTCGTAACCATTTCCTTCATCATCTTGGAAATATGCTGCAACTGCAAAATTTTCGTAGAAATCTGAATTTGTTGGCGGGTTTTGTTCATAATTAAGTATCTTTTGAACCATAACATCTGCTTCCTGTGCCGTATCTGCAGAAATTCTACCTATAAACATATCTGGATAATAATCAGAACCTGCAACTGTTACATACCATAAATCAGATGCTGCTGAATATTCATAATTTGTTGGCATGTATTCTGCATCCCCAACAAGGCAAACGAATGAAGGACGTGGATTCCATGTATCATAGGCATTTTGTATATAGTTTTGAATATCATTTGCTGAAGTCCCAATGTCTGATAAATTAACTAATTCAGTCATATATCCTTTTTGATGTTTCCAATCTGCAAGGTCTTTTGCTTCACTATAAAAGTTTTCATGAGTAATTAAGATGTAATCAGCACCCGGCTCTCTTCCAGATCCTTTAGGTTCTTCTGAAATTTGTGTATTTTGTAAAAATTTTGGCCAATTTGAAAATGTGTTTTTATATAGATTGAAAAAAGACGATTTCTCAAATCCTGATTCAACATTAACAATTTCATTTTCCCAAGAAAGTTTTATTGTAATTTCATTGTAAATAGTTGCAATTTCCTGTTTTGGATTATAATTAAATGGGTAAAATTCAATTTTTACAAATGAGACATCGCGGATTTTTCCATCATATTTTATTTCTGCAATTTTACCAGGATAGACAATATCCTTTTGATAAAATTCTTCATCAATTACAAAATCAAAACTTGATCCATCATCGGTTTGTGGACTTTGTGCAGGATATATTTTTCCAGCATTAACTGTTTGGTAATTTGAACCAACTATCTTAAAATCAACATCAGTTGTAGGAACAGAAATCAATTTTGAAATAACTGGTAACTGTGGCCTACCAAGATATCCTAAAAATCCTGTATTTGCTATTTGAAATGTAGAATAAACATCATTATCAACAATTATTTGGCCTTGTTGAAGGTCTTGTAAATTAAATGTAACAATCAATTCTTCTTGATTGGGATAATTAAAAGTAATTAATTCATTGGGTTTTTGGTTAATATTAATTGACAGCGACGTTGCAGGCAGTATAAATATAAGTGCAATTCCTAGCGTAAATAAAATTTTATTTCTATTTTTATTTTTCATATTTCTCCCCACTTCTTAATATATAATTAACAGCTGTTAATTAAAATAAAGAATGTGTTTCCTAATAATAAACATTACTGAAACAATTTTAAAATTATGATGCTATTTAAAAGAAAGTTGAAGATAAAGAATATAGGTATTAAAAATTAAAAAAGTAAATAGATTTAAATATTTTTGTTCATTAAAGATTATAAGAGAAAATTTAGATTATTGTATATTTTAACATAATAAAATAGGAGTTGCATTTGATTGAAAAAAGTATTTATTCATCTAGGTCTGCACAAAACAGCTACTTCCTTTTTACAAATGGAAATTTTTCCAAAATTAAAAGATATAACTTATTATTTTAAGCCTGATATTTTATCTACAAATTTTAGCGGCGATAAAATATTAATTTCATATGAAGAATTATCCCACACTAGAATACAACCAAACAATCCCTCATCTCTTAATTACAATTATGAGATGGCTAATAAACTTTCAGTTCTTTTTCCTGACGCAGATATTATCATCGGTATAAGAGATAAAGACTCTTGGATTAAAAGTATGTATTCTCGATTTTTACTGGAGGGATCAAAGTTATCATTTAGTAAATTTTGTAGTTCTTTAAATCCTGATTATATAAATCAAGATAATTATGTAAAATTTTTAAAAGATAAATTTAGAAGAGTTTATATTTATAATTTTAAAGATATGGTTAAATATCCAAAAAAAATTGTAACAGAATTATGTGAATTTATGGACATTGATATACCTAATTTTGAGAATAAAACATATAATATTTCTTTTTCTAACAACCAAAAAAAAGTTTTGCGTTTTATGAATATTGTAGGTATTCGTAAAATCCCTGGTTTTAAAAGGTTGTTTAAAAAAGGAATAAGAAAATCATTTTGAAACTGAAATATACAAAATGAACAAAACCTATTAGAAAAAAAGAATTGAATTTCAGAAATTGTTAAAATAAAAAGAATTTTTTAATGAAATTTTTTTATTAAACATTTTTTTATAGTTGTTGTAATTAACTATTATCAAAGAAATATTTAAATTAAAATATTTTATTATAACTATGTAAAATTTATTTTGGGGAGGAATGAAAAAAATGAAAAAGAAGATGACAGGCATTTTTGAATGTATGTTGTTAATAGCAGCCACTGTTTTACTGCCAACAGCTACATCTGAAATAAATCAAAAAAGTGCAATAGATTTTACATTGAAATCACTTTTAAATCCCCGCCCATCTTACTTTCCAGAAGATATTGATCTTAAGGATGCTACATACCATAAGTCATATGGCCGTTATCATGTGGAATGGTGGTATTTTGAAGGCATTTTCGAAAATGGATATAGTATTGTAGCCTATGTAACTATTTGCTCAAAAAAATCCCAAGGCTTCTGTATGTTGGCTATGGAAGTATACAAGGACGCGAAGTTAAAAATTAATTTGAGGAAAGTTTATTTATTAAAAGAGTTTGAGGCATCAGATGACTTCCCTTTCATAAAAGTATCTGGAAAACAGATAATAAAATTTGACAGAGAAAGATATAATTCTACAGGAGAAAGGATTTATAATGTAACATTTCAAATCAATGGTCAATCAGCTATTTTACAATTCACAGGTACTACAAATGGATGGAAGGGCAATATCCTTAGAGGCTGTTATGGGCCAGTTTTACCAAAAGCAAATGTAGAAGGAATGCTCATATTGAATGGAAAGCAGATAAATGTTAGCGGCCTAGGCTACCATGAACACGCCTGGCAAATACCCCTTTTAATATGGGAGTGGGGATGGTATTGGGGTAAAATTGTAAGTGATTCATTTACCCTATTTTGGGGGAAAATGATGAACACCCGTTGGAATGAACAAACGAGGGTGGGGATTTTAACTCAGGACCAAGGGAGCTATATCAACATAGATCCAAAAAACATTAAAATTAAAGCTACAAACTATAGGTATCATAATAGGAGATTCATTCCTACAAAATTCATCATAAATGTATCTGATAAAGAAAATTCTATTTACGTTAACGCCACCATAGAAACAGTTTACATACATCAACTTTGGCTTGGCACACCATTTTACTGGAGGTATCACTTAAGGATAAATGGCAATATATCTTATGGTACTACTATTGAAGAAATAAAAGATAAAATTCAAGTATTGGAAGTAGTGAGATTTCGGTAAAGTTTTTGATAATCAAATTATAAGTTTTCTATCTAGAGGAAAAAACAAGTTATAAGATTTTAATTAACAGGTTTTTCAATAAATTATTTAAAGAGGTCCCTGTTAATAAACCATTAACTCTTATTATTTTTTCATGGGGGAAAAATGATAAAGAAAGATATTAAAATAAAAATATTAATTATTGTCTTTATATATATTTTTAGTCTCTCAACTTTTCCAGTGACATCAAATGAGATTTCAAGCTCAGTCAATAATGGAAACACTCTATATGTTGGTGGTAGTGGACCGGGAAATTACTCAAGGATTCAGGATGCAGTTGACAACGCAAGCAATGGATATACAATATTTGTTTACAATGGAAGTTACACACAATATGTCTGGATTGACAAATCAATAAATCTGATTGGCGAGGACAAAAATACAACAATAATTGAAGGTGGATGGGGGGTTGTATTAATAATTAATGCTGACAATGTTTGTGTAACCGGATTTACTGTCCGAGACTGCGGTTCCTATTATATTGGTGGGATTCATCTTCGCTCTAAATCAAATAATGTAACCATTATTGATAATATTCTTACAAATAATCATCAATGCGGTATCAGCATTCATGGTGATTATAATAAAATTCAAAATAATATAATAAAAAATAATCCTCATGGTATCAAGCTATCAGCAGATAACAATTCAATAGAGGACAATACATTTGATTCAAACAATCAATCTGGGATCTATTTTGTTTGGATAAGAAAAAATGAAAATTATCCAAATTACTATGATAATACAATAAAAAATAATGTGTTTTCAAATAATGAAGAAGGAGTATATGTTGAAAGATCTGAAAGATCGATTATTTCTAATAATCTTTTCGTAAATAATGTGGTAGGAATAAGTTCCTATTTTGATGAAGAATTAAGTTATAAAAACAACACTGTGATTGAAAATAATACAATATTATATTGTAAAATTGGAATCAATCTTGCAGATGCCAATAACTCAATAATAAAAGACAATATAATCGCACTTAATACAAGGAGTTTCTGGCTATATGACTGCAATAAGACCAAAATATATCATAATAATATCGCAAGTAACAAAAAATCTCCAATTGATGAATCTTGGACCTATGATAACTTAATCAACTATTGGGATAATGGTTATCCTGAAGGTGGGAACTTTTGGAGCGATTATGAAGGAGCGGATAACTATTCAGGACCAGGTCAAAACATCCCTGGAAGCGACGGTATTGGTGACAGGCCATATAATATATCAGGTAATATTAATAGCAAGGATAAGTATCCATTGATGGAGCCAATAGGTTTGCTTTTTCCAATTGCAAATTTTACATATTCTGATAATGGCCCCCCAATAATATTTAATGCATCATCATCCTATGATCCAGACGGGAAAATCATTTTGTATGAATGGTATTTCGGTGATGGAGGAACTGGTAAAGGAAAGATAATTTCCCATAAATATTGTGACATTGGTACATATAATGTGACCTTAACTGTCACTGATGAAACAGGTTTAAAAAATGAAATCACAAAAAGCATAGAAATAATTCTTCCAAATAGCCCGCCATTGAAACCTGATATATCCGGACCTTGTAGCGGAAAACCAGATATTGAATATGAATATGATTTCATTTTATTAGATCCTGACAATGATGAGTTATACCTTTGGGTTGATTGGGGCGATGGAAACAACACAAGCTGGATTGGGCCTTACAGGTCTGGTGAGACTGTAAGACTTGGTCATATTTGGAATGAAACGGGAATCTATAAAATTAGAGCAAAACTGAAGGATATCTGTGGCAATGGCCCATGGGGACGGCTAAAAGTCAATATTCCTAAAATTAAAATAATGAAAAGATTATTTTTACTTAGACTGCTTGAGATGTTTTCAAATATAGTCAACTTCCTTGAATCGATAAAATAAAGAGATTGCATCTAATAAGTTTTTTATATTATCTAAATAATATATAATATAGGTAATATATAAGTTGTTAACTCATTAAATAGATGTTCCAAAGCTTTGCATTCTATTTCTAATGTTTTAATTTGGCGTGAAAACTATGGGTAAAAAACCAAAACTACCAAGGGAATTCTGGGCAGTAAATGCCTCTAACCTCTTTGAAAGAGGTGCATACTATGGCATGTTAGCTGTTTTTTCCTATCATCTAGTCTATAACGTTGGTGTAGAAAGCTGGATGGTTGGGATACTTACAGGTATTTCTATGGGGCTGATAAATTTTTTACCTTTGATTTCAACGGCACTTGCTAGTAAATATGGTTTTAAAAAAATTCTTTTATTTTCTTATATAACTCTTGCAGTAGGATATATAACACTAGGTTTTGGAGCTTCATTAATATTAATTATTTTAGCAGTTATTATAATGGGCCTAGGTTCAGGATTTGAAAAGGCTTTAATTGCTGCATCAATTTCTCATTCATCAGATGAAAAAAATCGCGATTATGCGTTTAACATATATTATTGGGTGATCAACTTTGGCGCTTTTTTTATTCCACTTAGTATCACATTTTTATTTGTACCTGAAAACTATGGTAGTGTGTTTTTCTTAATGGCATTGTTTATTATCTGTAGTTTTCTCATCATTTTCTTATCTTATAAAAATCCAGTAAAACCCGATCCCTCAATTCCAACATTTGAAGCTGTTAAAAACCTAAAAGTCATATTTAAGGACCCGAAGTTTGCCTATGTGTTAATCATTTTTTCGGGGTGCTGGTTTATGCTGTATACTCGAAAACCTTTTACACCATTATTTATGACAGATTTTAGGATTTTACCTGCTTGGTTTATTCCTATACTTGCTGCTCTCAATCCTGGGACAATTATAACCTTAGGTCAAGTTTGGGCATATATTATTAAAAATCGTAATATTGACTCATTGAAAATGTTGATTGCAGGAGTTTTCATAATATCTGTAGGTTTTTTTATTGTAGGAATTACTTTGAATCCTACATTGTTCATTGCAGGTATCATTATCTTATCCTTTGGTGAGTTGGTTTCTTATCCTGCTTTCCTTAGTTATGTATCAAAAATTCCACCTAAGGACAAACGTTCAATTTATATGGGTTATTCTTTTCTTCCATTAGCAATTGCAGGTATTACTGCACCAATAGTTGGAGGTTTTCTTTATTATTATATTGCAGAGAATATGGCTATGGGGCAACTATTTTGGGCAGTTGTTGCATCTATTGGATTGGTAGCAGCATCAGCATTCATCCATTATGATCATCATTATAATAAAAAGAAGAAAAGAATTAAATCTAAAATTTCAGCAAATATCCCACTAATACTTATCCCAGTTTTTTTAATCACTGCTTATTCATTAGGACCTAATCCAATATATCGAGGAATGCTATCTGAAGAAGATTTACCAGATGATGGATTGGTAGAGAAAACCTGGACATATCTAAATAAAACATATTTCCTTGATGGAGAACTAGAAGAGGCTGAATCTATCTCATATGATATTTCATTTGAGAATTATTTTATTGATAAGATAACTCTTAATCTTAGTTGGTCTGATGAAAAAGACATAAGACGTCTAAGAAAATTTGAAAACAAAGGTGATACATTTTCTGCAAAAGTTATAATCGATAAAAAAGTTGTGTCCGTTAGTCGTGTTACAAATATTCATAATAAGCTAGGAACTATCAATTTGAAATACAAAATTAATGAATTAATTAATGAACAAAGTCGTGATGCAAAAGTTAAAATTGAACTCGAAAAATGCAGGGATTATTATCCCGTTTTTGGAATTGGTCTAATTTCTATTCAAGATTCTTCAAATACTTATAAACTTGATATTGTTGTAACATATAGAGATAATAAATAGCTGAATACAAACGAAAAATAGACGTTCTAAATAAAATGTTAATCTTGTAAAATCCTTACAGCCTACCAATTCAGCAAAATATTGATTTCAAATCTAGCAACTTATATTTATTAAAAGGCAATATGATTTTTGTTTCTACGGGAGAATCTATGAAAAAATATGTATTGGTAATTATGGCTTTTCTGTTTCTTTGCATTGCTCTTAGTGGATGTAGTGAGGACGACATCATTGGCGAGGTATTGGACTCAGGAGGACAAGAGTATATTGTTGTAGCTGTTGATGCTAATGTTAGGATTAATGGAGATCCTGATTTATGGGATCCAATTCCAGGTGTACCAGTGGAAATTAATATTTGTAAGGCAGGGGGCGAGTTTCATGAAGAGACTAAGATGACTGACGATAACGGAGAAACAGGTATTGTTCATGCTAGTTTTAATGTATATCGCGAACAGCCAGTTTATTGTACAGCTACATATTATGGGAATATGACATATACAAAAATGGAGACACTTACATGGGAAACTATAGAAGCAGGAGCAAATGAGGTTGGCATGTATTCTTGGAATCCGATGGTAATTCTTGTAGTTAAAAGCTTATAATTTAGAAAAATATCTGGCAGATTTTTTAATTATATATAATATTCATAATTTAAAATGCAGGAGAAAATATGAATAAAAAATTTTTAATACAATTCGTATTGGGAATTATAATAGCAATAATTGGAGCAGGCATAATGTTTCATGGCAGTGTTTTTGCAGAGAATAATTCAGTTATTGTAACTATCATAGGTATTATCGGAATAGGCATTATCGCTTCATCTAATATATGGGATATAAAAAAGTAGTAATAAGGATGTAAAAGTAGAATTATCAAAAGATAGAAATAAAATATTAAAAAAAACGAAATAGTAACTTATTTATAGTAAAAGCCGTTGTTTTGATAAAAAGAATAAAGGTTATTATTCCATATATGAAGTTCATTCAAATATAGGAATTATTTAATTAAATTCTTTTAAAAAAAAATATATGAGGTAAAAAAATGAAAGGTAAAGTAAAGTGGTTCAACCCACGAAAAGGCTTTGGATTCATAGTTGGCGAAGATGGAAAAGATATCTTTGTCCACCAGAATGACATAGCCGAAAATACACAACTAAATGAAGAAGACTCTGTTGAATACGAAAAGGAAGAATCAGAAAAGGGTCCAAAAGCAACAAACGTAAAAAAGATATAAATTATCAAATAAGTAAAAATTAATCATTAATTGATAATATTTTTTCTTTTAAATTTTATAATGATTAGTTGGTAAAAAATGAAATTTGAAGAATTAGAAATCAGCAAAGAAATAGTCGAAAAAACAATTGAACAAGGATTTGATAAGCTAACTCTCATCCAAGAAAGATGCATTCCTGAAATTATCAAAGGAAGAGATGTCGTTGGTCAAGCAGAAACCGGCTCAGGAAAAACTGTTGCATTTTGTCTACCCATACTTGAAAAAATTCAAAAAAGAGGTGGGCTACAAGCAGTTGTTCTCACACCAACAAGGGAATTATGCATTCAAGTAACCGATGTTTTCAAAACTTTTGGTAAAATTCTTAATATTAAAACTACTAGTATTTACGGTGGTGTTGGCATTGAACCACAAATTAAGAGAATAAAAACCTCTGAAATTGTAGTTGGGACACCTGGCAGAATGCTTGATCATCTTCGCAGGAAAACAATTGATTTCAGAAATGTTAGATTTCTTATAATTGATGAAACTGATAAAATGCTTGAGATGGGTTTTATTGATGATGTTGAAAAAATAATAAAATATACACCAATAAATAGGCAGACATTAATGTTTAGTGCAACCATTATGGACAGCATTCATAGGCTAATGAACCGGCATCTGAAAACCCCTGTAATTATTAAAACCAAATCACAAGTAGATAAAAGCAAACTTCATCAGATCTATTATGACATTTATAAAAAGAATGATAAATTTTCCTTGCTTGTACATTTGTTAAAAAATGATACATCAGGTTTAGCAATTGTATTTTGTGCAACACGAAAAGAATCAGATATTGTTGCAAGAAATCTTAGAAAAAATGGAATACATGCTTTAGCAATTCACGGCGGAATGTCTCAAAACAAAAGAACACAATCACTTGATGCTATAAAAAATGAAATAACAGAGGTTTTAGTAGCAACTGATGTTGCAGCAAGAGGTCTTGATATCAAAAATGTAAGTCATATCTACAATTATGATGTTCCTAAGACATCTATTGAGTATATTCACCGTATAGGCAGAACAGCTCGTGCGGGAGAAAACGGAGCAGCAATAACGTTACTTACTGCACCAGATCATGATAATTTTAGAAGAGTGCAAAGTAATGAAGAGCTAAATATTGAAGAAGCAAAAATACCTGATTTTGAAAAAGTAAATTTTTATAGAAATGTAAAAAGAAGAAAAAAACCATATTATGCCCGGCACCATCAAAATAACATTTATAGGTAAAGACAGTAACATTTTTGATAGACATATTGCTCTAACATCTATTAGATTATTTTACTAAACATACATAAAATAAATCTTACACTTTCATTGCGATTAAGATTAACAACAATATTTATCAAGTATCTTTGTCTTCTTCGATTTGTTATGGAGCCTTCTAAAAGATTTGTTAAACTTTTGGAAAAAATTTTTCCTCATCGATTTAAAATTGCAAAATTATCCCAAATTCCAATTGTTAGATGGATATTTTCAAAAATGATTTTTGATAAAAACAATCTTACATATCTTACAAAAGACAAAGTTGTTGAAATACAACTTAACAAAAAAATCAAACTACCAGAAAATATTGTAGTGCCTTCAAAAGTTGTTGAATATTTCATTGAAAAATCTAGTTATCGCTTTATCATGAATTTTTGTATCTGTCGTGAAGCAATGCAATGTAAAAACTAATCTATTGAATTGGGATGTCTTTTTATGGGTGAAGCGGCAAAAAAAATTCCTTCAAATCTTGGTAGATCTGCTTCAAAAAAGGAAGCTTTAGAACATGTTGAAAAATGTCGCAAGGAAGGTCTGGTTCATCTCATTGGCAGAGACAAACTTGATGAGACCTGGCTTGGAGTAGGGTCAAAGATCCCTTTAGTAACTGTTTGTAATTGTTGCGAGTGTTGTTGCCTTTGGAGAATGCTTCCTTATTTGGATAACAAGCTTTCTTCAACTGTTAAAAGGATGCCTGGTGTAAAAATAATTATAACTGAAAATTGTAAAGGTTGCGGTGCTTGTACAAATGATGTTTGTTTTATAGACGCAATAAAAATTAAAGATGGTGTTGCAGAAATTAGTGATAGTTGCCTTGTCTGTGGTCGTTGTGTTGAAATTTGTCCAAATAATGCAATCGAAGTTATTATTGAAGATAAGGATTTTATCAAAAAAACTGTCGAGAGAGTAAAGAGGGTTACCAGTTAAGAGTATCATCATTCCTCTCTTCTTGAAATAAAATAAAGACCAATTAATAAAAGTCCAACACCAATAAACTGCATAATCGTTGGAGTCTCAGAAAGCAGAAAATAAGCAAGAACTGTTGCAAAAACAGGGGTTGAAAGCTCAAGGGCAGAAGTCTGAGCAGCCTTTATTCTTTTAAGAGATTCATAATAAAGAATCGTACCAAGACCGATTATTATTCCAAGTGCTACCTGGTAATAGTTAGCAATAAAAAATCTATTATTAACTATTAGAAAAATAGATAGCGCAAATGCTGCAATAGAAAACCTATAAAATGCAAGAACGCCCGCATTTAGGTGTTTTACATATTTTCTTGTTACAATTGCAGTTGTTGCCCATGCAATTGTAGCAGATAATACAAACAAATCTCCAATGGTACCAAAGTTAAAGCTCATTAGATTTTCAAGGGTTCCAGTTGTTACCAAAACTCCTGATAGAATCATAAGTAAAATTCCAATATAATCAAAATATGTGAGTTTGTCAGATTTAAGGATAAAAAATCCAAATATTACAATAAATATTGGCTGTAGATGACCAATAATTACAGCATTAATTACAGGTACTTGTGAAAGTGAAAAAACATACATAAAGTCAGCAAAAAGTGTTGCGGCAAGCGCGATATAAATCATAGGTCCAACATCTTTTTTTGATATTTTCAACTCCTTTGGTTTTCTTTTTATTAGGATATATATGAACGCAACAAGTAAGGCAAAAATCGCACGAATTGTATTTGTTTGAATGAAATCTGAAGTTTCATAAGATAACTTCACAAATATTGGCTCTATTGCCCACATTATACTTGCAAGAAGAATTGCAATTATTCCAATGGTTTTATTTTTCACAAAGTTGAAACTAAAAACATATATATTCTATTTGTGAAGTACAAAAAAAGTATGGACTTGGTCAGAGTCGCCACCTTCCAACAGGTTAGGTTTTTGGTAAGAGATCACCATTTTTGGCTCTCTTGAATCAGGTGATAAAATAATAAGGTTTCAAACAAATTCTTTACCTAGATCCTTAAGAAATACCTGGAATTGTTTAACAAATCTGCTAAATTTTTCTTCATTAATACCTTTTAAAAGAAGTTCTTTTTCAGCACTCCATTCAAATAAATCATCTGATTCTAACAATTTTATTTTATCAACAAGGTTCGTTCGATACTTCTGATAAAGATTTAACATCAATTTTATCTTTTCAATAATTTCTTTCTTCAAACCTTGAATTTTTATTCCATAATTCTCTGAAATCAAGAAAATATCCACAAAATCACGGGCTTTAAATCCACGCCTCGTAAGAATTGCCCTTACTTTCTCACATACAATTTCTTTAATATCATAAGTAAACAAATTTATAATCGTAGTATAGTTTTTATAATCCGTATTATACAATACTTCCAATTCTTTATCTTTGCGATTACTTAATAGATTTCGAACTTTTCTCTTTGAAATTTCAAATTTTATATCTTCAACAAAATTAACCTGAATTTTAATAAAACTCTTTCTTTTCAAAATCTCTGAATCAAACCAAACCTTAAAGGTTACAAACTTATTTCCACCACCAAACTCAATATATTTTTTATTGTCTTTGTCAAGTATAAAATCAAATCCACAATTTTTTGAAATATTTATGATAAGCTTACCAACTTTATCTTTATATTCTGATACAAGTCTTCTAATTTCTTTTTGTGATTTATACTTAAAAACTGGTTGATCAATCCAGGTAAAATCAATATCCTCAGAAAAACGATAATAACCCAGATAACATTTAATTAAACAGGTTCCGCCTTTAAAAGCAAAATTTTTTGAAAAGAAATCATCTTCAACAAGATTCAAGAGAATTTTCTGAATAAGAATATCTTTTTCTAATAAATCCCTTCTCTTAATATCAAATCTGACTGCTATATCATCAATGAATTCTTTCATAACAACCTCTCAAGCATTTTTCCCACTGTTTTCGGATAATACTTTACATAGTTCCATATTTTTACTTTTAAAATGTAATCTTTGTAATCCACAACATCCATTATGATTTTTTCCTCAGGAACACCATTATATCTTTTAATATACAGAAAATCAAGAACGGTTTTTTCAGGATCAGAATAACTTATTTTTCCATCTTTTATGATTCCAAATTTTACCAAATTAGAAGAAACCTTATGAAATCTATAATTATAACCAACAATTTCAATAACCTTACCTCTAAATAGTCTATCATTTATAATATGATCAACTGTAAACTCTTCATGAGTCATATTATTTAGTTTGAAAGCAGAGTTGAGACCAAAATACCAGTTTTTAACACCTTTTATCTCTAAACCTTTTCCTAATAGTTCTAAATGGTTATAATTTGTTTTTCCAAGTTTTATTTCTTCTAAGGTTTTAACATAGAAAATTCCTTTAAAAATTCTGAGTAAATATCCTCTTCGAATAAAATATCTTACAGTGTTTTCATAATTCATATTTAACCTGTTACAATATTTCTTTAATTCATCTGAATTTATGAATTCCTTTTTATCCAGGTATAACTTTTTAAGCAACAAACTTGATTTCATCTCATATCACAATGTGCTATTTTATGTAACATTATGATATATATCACAATGTGCTATTTATAGTTTTTGTATTGATTTATACCAAAATAAAAATAAAGAATTCGTTTGTCATTGCAAAAAAAATAGTGGACTTGTCGG
>Ga0272441_10007875_pt1 | contig 17136 bp, 12 predicted proteins | sample SSMProp6N_FD_193582 | JGI IMG/M metagenome (GOLD analysis project Ga0272441, IMG submission 193582) | Marine sediment archaeal communities from Little Sippewissett salt marsh, Falmouth, MA, United States - SSM-Prop-6N | ecosystem: Environmental > Aquatic > Marine > Wetlands > Sediment ...
TTTTTATCCAATTGCCGGTTTTGGATAATGCCCGCATATCTTCCCATTTTACAATGGGTTCCGTTTCGATCCCGCGTATGTTTAACATACGGCAGTTGTTCATGGGTAAATCAATGGGTCCAAGACTGGAAATTGAAAAGTCATAATCATGATGATATGGTTCATTGAACTCATTGTCGTTGTCAATATCCATGCTGTACCGTAAATCTTCGGCAACCGGGCCCGTGCCGGTAAACCGCACAGCTTCTTCAGAATATGTATCACCGTCCAGATCGTAAAACGAAAAAGCGTTTTCCATACAGGGAGTAAGTGTATTCTTGTCAAAGTCATACCGGAACCAGTACACAAACATTTCATCGCCGTTAAAATCGGTTTTCCATTGTGTGATGAGTTGCGAATACTCATAGTTCACATCGTACCACAGTCGATTATCATCGCCGTAATCTTTGGCCCAGGCAACGTAATATTCCTGATTGCGAAATCCATACAGGTATTGTTCATCCACATCGTTGTCATGATCCGTATCGTTATAATCGATGACCCGGTCAACAGTACCGTCGCCGTACCAGTCCGCGATATACAGATCACTGTCATAATCGCCCATCATCGAGTTATCCATATCGCCGTCCTCATCAACAATTTTCACCAGTAAAGGCTGCCGGGTGTCGCCATGTCTGGCGCCGGTGTCAATCATATATATGGTATCTATTTTTTGATCATTATCCGTATCTAAATAAACTTTTTTATCCGGTTGCGATAATATGAAATCTACTGTAATGGTATTATCCATTTCGGCTTCAGGCCCAACAAGTTTTTGAAAGTATTGATTTTGTGTATAGGACATTAAAGGCCAGGGGTATAACAATACAATAAGAAATGCGATAAAGTGTATTTTCAACCGTAAAATAACCATTTTTCCCATAACAATAACCTCATCCGACAATAATTTTAATTAATTTAAAATCCGATTGTATAATTTTTTCACTTATTCCATTAAGAATACCGGTTTAAAATCCGGCACACAAATGACCTAATGACAAGTATCATTATTTTTATAAACATCACCCAAAAATAAATACAAATTTTAATAATAAAAATTAAACTGAAAAAATCTAATAATCAACTTTTATTTGTAATTTTTTTCCTTTATATCCAAACGGTTTCGTACCTGCTTGCAGAAAAATTCGTGCTTTATATAAAGAAAAATTGTATATTAATTTTAATTTCCCTTTCTGTTTAGCCGGGTAAATTTCAATCTGTTAAAATAAATGGAATAATTATTTAAATAAAAACATCTAAACAGTATATAATGAACCTATGCAGTAAAAAAATATAACCTGGTCCCGCATCAGGTTCAATTTCATTTAGAAAAATGTAAAAAAATGTACAGTCAAAAAAATATAAGAACATATTCTCCCTGAATACGTTTGGTTATATAATGTATAAATTTAAGGACAAATCGAATGATCAGTAGAAAAATCACTTTTCTTATGGCAATACTCATTGTCGTTACGGGCATTATTATAAGCGGAGTGCTCAGCAATCAGAAAAAACCCATGCGGCGCAACAACGGTGGCTCCAAAATACCACCGGTAAAAACACTTACGGTCAAAAACTCGTATATAAACACCAATTTCGACATAGGCGGACATTTAACCGCTTTTGATAAAGTCGACCTGTACGCCGAGGTTTCCGGCATTCTGAAAGAAACGCCAACCCGTTTTAAAGAGGGCGTCCGGTTTGCCAAAGGCGACGTCCTGATTAAGATAGATGACAGTGTATTCAAAAACCAGGTTCTCGCGCAAAAGAGCAGCCTGTTGAACCAATTGACCCTGCTGCTGCCGGACTTGTCCATCGATTTTCCGGAGAGCGCCAAAACATGGCAGAATTATTTGCACGAATTTGATATTGAAAAAACAATACCGCCCCTGCCCTCCCCCGCTTCCGACCAGGAACGGTATTATATCGCGTCACGTAATATATATAATCAATATTATTTGATAAAAAGCCAGGAAGCAACACTGGCAAAATATACCATCTCCGCCCCGTATGACGGTATTGTAACGGAATCGAACATCAATCCGGGAACTCTTGTACGGATGGGACAAAAATTAGGTGAATTTACCAACACGGAGCTTTATGAACTCGAGGCATTTGCCGGAATTTATGAAGTCCGGTTTTTAAAAGTTGGTGACCCGGTAACATTAACGACCGAAGACGCTGAAGGAGAATTCAAGGGAACGATCCAGCGTATAAACCAGGTCATAGACCCCAAATCACAAACAATCAAAGTGTATATTTTAACTCGTGATAAAAGGTTAAAAGACGGTATGTATTGTACGGCCAGTGTGACAACCGAGAAAATAAACAACGCTTTTCGTATACCCCGTAATTTGCTGATCGGTACGGACAAATTATACAGCCTTAACCCGGATTCAACTCTCAGCTTAATTCATGTGTCTATTGCGGCAGATGATGATGAATCCGTAGTCGTGCAGAATTTATCCGAAGGGACCTTGTTGTTGGGACAACCCTTAATGAACATTTATGAAGGCATGAAAATCGAAAAAATGATTTTGAATTAAATTGAAAGTACCGTTGCATGAAGAATTTAATCCGTTATTTTATAAAATATCCAATCCTTGGAAACGTCATACTGGTGACCATATTCCTGTTTGGCTTTTTTGGTTTTAAAAGCTTAAAAACGACTTTTTTCCCGCAGATACCCAGCAAAATAATCATGATCCAGTCGGCTTATCCCGGGGCCGCTCCAGAGGAAATTGAAGAAGCGATCGTGTTAAAGATCGAAGACAATTTAAAAGGCGTGACCGGTATTGAACGCGTCACGTCCGTTTCCCGGGAAAATTCCAGTTCCATAGTCGTTGAGGTATTGACCGGATACGATATTGATGTTGTGCTGCAGGATGTAAAAAACGCGGTGAACCAGGTGAGTTCCTTCCCGGTCGGTATGGAACGATTGACCATTTTCAAACAGGAAATGCGAAATTTTGCCGTTGATTTTGTGCTGAGCGGCAATGTTGATCTGGGAGCACTGAAACAGTATGCCCGGAAAATAGAACGTGATTTATTATCCAAAGAAGGTATTTCCAAAGTCACAATAAGCGGTTTCCCAAACGAAGAGATCGAGATCAGTTTCCGTGAAAACGATTTACGGGCCCTCGGATTAACTTTTAATGAAGTGTCCAGTGCCGTAAGAAAAGCAAATATTAAAATGACCGGTGGTAAAATTAAAGGCGAAAAAGAAGAGCTTTTAATTCGTGCCGATGTAAAAGGTTATTATGCCCGGGAACTCGGCAATCATGTCATCAAATCCACGGCCGACGGCAATATCATCCGGTTAAAAGATGTGGCGGATTTACGCGATCGCTGGTCCGAGAATCCCAACCGGGTTTATTACAACGGCAAACCCGGCGTCAGGGTCACATTACAGAACACCAACCAGGAAGATCTGTTTGAAATGACCCGTACCGTAAAGGACTATATTAAGGAATTTAACGAAACCCATTATGACGTCCAGGCGAATATCGTCCGGGACGGTTCACGAGTTATCAAGGAAAGAATCGATATTCTAACAGCCAATGGGCTGCTGGGTATGTTTCTTGTGTTGCTGTTCCTCGCGTTATCGCTGAATACGCGTATGGCATTCTGGGTCGCGCTTGCAATACCGGTCTCCTTTTCCGGTATGTTCATGCTGGGGCCCGTCTACGGGCTCACGATCAATGTGATGTCGCTGATGGCGATGATCCTTGTTCTGGGTATACTGGTTGATGACGGTATTGTTTTCGCGGAAAACATATACCAGCACCATGAAAAAGGAGAAAAACCGATCGAGGCCGCTGTTAATGGAACAATCGAGGTGTTACCTTCGGTTACGGCTTCAATTTTTACAACAGTTGTCATTTTTACAACTTTTTTCTTTCTCGAAGGCGGACTCGGAGACCGTTCCCGCGACCTGGCGTTTGTCGTCATCGTCACTTTATTGTTTTCGCTGATTGAAGGCATGTTTATACTTCCGTCGCATATTGCCCACTCGAGAGCATTGCGGGTATCAAAAGACCAGGTCAGTCGTTTTGAAAAATGGACCGACAGGTCACTGAAAAAAATACGCAACAAAGTATACGCGCCCGCGTTAAAATTCAGCATACATCATCCGGTCGTCAGTTTTACCATACCAGTTGCGTTGTTGATCATCACGATGGGCGCTATGAAAGGCAGTATCATCAAAACCACATTTTTCCCGGTTATTGAAAGAAGGAATGTTGACATAACCCTTGAAATGCCGGCCGGGACGCCCGACGTCGTAACGGACAGTTTACTCGCCGATATGGAGAAAACCGTATGGAAATTGAACAAAATTTACAAAAGCGAACACGATGACAGTTTGAATCTGATCGAAACGATCTCCCGAAATATCGGGCCCAATACCCATCAGGGCGGATTACGGGTGGAACTGTTAAGCAGCGAATTACGTGACTGGTCCAGTATGGAAGTGCAAAACCGGATACGCAAGCTCGTCGGCACGGTCAAGGGCGCGCAAAAGTTGCAGATAGGCGGTCGCGGCGGCTGGGGTATGCCCATCTCGATTGCTTTGCACGGCAGTGATATGGAAGAGTTACGCAAAGCCAAAGAAAGTCTGAAAACCGAACTGCGCCAGGCCGAAATGTTAAAGGACGTTATTGATGATGACCCGCCGGGACTGCGAGAAGTCAATATCATATTAAAAGATAAAGCATTCGCGCTGGGCCTGAACACGGCGGACGTTCTCAGCCAGGTGCGCAGCGGCTTTTTCGGCGGCGAAGCACAACGCCTTTTACGCGGGATAGATGAAGTTAAAATATGGGTGCGCTATTCACAATCGGACCGGTCGTCCATAAAAGACCTTGAGGACATGCGCATTCGCTTGAATGACGGCCGTGAATTTCCGCTCAGGGAAATTGCCGATTTCACAATCGAGCGCGGTGTTATGTCCATCAACCATATAAACGCCCAGCGCGTTATCACTGTTGAGGCCGACATCGCCAATCCCAAAGATTCGGTCCCGGACATCCTCGCGCAAATAAAAGCGGAAATATTACCACCGATACTGGCAGAGTATCCCGATATCCATTTTGATTTTGAAGGACAAAGCCGCGAAAACGCCAAAACCATGCGGGCCATGAGAAAAGTATTACCGCCCATTTTGATCATGATGTTTTTTATCGTTGTTTTGACTTTTCGTTCTTTTTCACAAACCTTTATTGTCTTTCTGCTCATTCCGTTCAGCCTGGTCGGTGTGTTATGGGGACATTTCATACAGGGTTATATCGCGAGTATGTTATCCTTTTTCGGCGCCATAGCCCTGGCAGGTATAGTCGTCAATGATTCTCTGGTGTTTGTCAGCGCTTTCAACAGGAGGTTGAAAGCGGGAAAACCGTTCATGGACGCCCTGTACGACGCGGGTATCAGCCGGTTCAGACCGGTATTGCTGACATCGCTGACCACAATCGGTGGACTTGGGCCATTGATATTTGAAAAAAGTCACCAGGCGCAATTCCTGTCTCCAATGGCCATCTCCGTTGCCTATGGATTATTGTTCGGAACAATATTGACTTTGCTGGTTTTGCCGTCGTTACTGGTGATCTCCAATACCATACGCGTAAATATCATATGGTTTTTGTCGGGGAAAAAACCCATAGCGGAAACCGTTGAACCGGCGGTCAAGGAAGAAATTTTTGTGCAAAAATATTAAGATCAAGTGACACCTGTACTACAGGGCGCCTTTGATTGAATATAACCAATTTAACAGGACAGATAACATGAAGTTTTTAAGTTTGATAATAATATTGTTTTTGTTGTTCGGCGGCCTTTTGAGCGCCCAGGAAGTATTGACGTTTCAGGACGCAATCAGTATGGCGATGGAGAGCAATCACCAGATAAAAGTCGCGAAAAATACCGCCGAAATAGCCCGCAACAATGTGAATATCGGCAATGCCAATCTGCTGCCGAAAATTGATCTGGTCTCCTCGGCAAATTACCAGGATACCGAATTGCCGGCATCATCCGTAGGCGCCGGCGACGATATGACAACGACAACAGCCAGCGCCCAGGCGAGTTACACGTTGTTTGACGGTTTCGGCAACGTGTACCGTTTTCAAAAGTTAAAAAGAGCCGGGGAAGCGGGCGAGTTGTTTTCACGCAACCAGATTGAATATACACTTTACAGCGTCAGCGGCGCGTATTATAATACCGCGCTGGCTTACGAAAGCTGGCAGATCGCCAGGGACCTGCTGGACATTTCCCGTCAGCGCCTGCAGCGCGCAAAACAAAAAGCGGTTTACGGCCAGGCGAACACCATTGAAGTCTTGTCCGCGCAGGTGGACCTGAACGCGGACAGCGTGGACGCCCTGCGCGCGAAATTGATCCTGAACGAAACCCGCCGTGATCTAAACGTACTGTTGAACAGACATGTGGAGGATGAATACGGGGTAGAGTCCGTGGTCAATTTTATTCCGGATATAAATTTCGAGGAGCTCAAACAGCGGGCTATGGATAACAATGCTTCATATCTGCTGCAGGTCAACCAACTCAAGCAATCAAGACTCGATCTAAAAATAACCCGGTCGGCAAGTTTTCCACGGATCGATTTAACGACATCATACGGTTACAGCAGGTCTATCGACAACCTGAACATATCGCTGGATGACCCGACCCGCACCCTCAGGGCCGGCGCGAGTGTGAGTTTTAACCTGTTCAACGGCTTTAAAACCAGTATCCAGCGGCAAAACGCAAATATCAGCTATGAAAATCAAAAACTGTATGAAGCGGAAGCCCGGCTGGAACTGGAAAAAGAGATCGCCAACGCGTATGAATCATATCAAAACAGCAGGCTGGTTTTAGAGTTAGAGTCTAAAAATGTAAAAGCCGCCGAGCTCAATTTTCAGCGCACGCAGGAACTTTATAATCTTGGGCAGGTGACGACCACCCAGTTCAGAGAAGCGCAATTGAATCTGTTCCGCGCGAAATACAGTATTTCCACGGCAAAATATACTGCCAAACTAAAAGAGATCGATCTGCTGCGTATTTCCGGGAACCTGCTGGAAAATCAATAATATTAAAAAATTGAATTCATTTAAGGTCCATATCAGAATGGCCCCTTTACCGATCATTTTTTTGACCGTGTAAAGAGGCCATTTGTCATTTCAACACATCGAAAATTCAAAGCCGATCCAAAAACATCGTGCTCCGTTCAGATTTGCTGGTGTTACAGGACGTGTTTTTCTCAAAACATTCAATTGGAGCAGTCAAATGTTTCCCGCTTACATCCAGGCATATTGATTTTGCCGGAGTAATTATTGGGAAAATACGGCTACAAAACCGCCGCCGGCAACAAGTTCAATAAATAAGGACTCATTGTTTTTAACCGTTGTGTTATCAATAATTACACCGGGTTTGGGGCCAAATGTCTGGCGTTTTCGTACCAGTGACACTGATGTGGAATTTCCTTTTTCATCTCTTAAAAGCATGGCTTTGTAATCGCCATCTCCGAGGAAGGAAAGATCGATTTTCGCGAACCGAGCCTGGGGCCCGTTCATGACGGCCAGAAACCATTTATCTCCTATTCTTCTTGCGAATGCGGCAATCTCACCGATTTCACTCATCGGCAGTACAATTGTTTCATCCCAGACGGAAGGGATTTGTTTAATCAAATCAACCGCTTTGTGGTTCAACAAATTCTTAGGGTGTTCGGCAAAGACCAGCATCGGCGACTGTAAAATTAAGGAGCTGGCAATCTGGTGAGTCTCCGAGGTTTCGCAGCGGCGATCGCCAAAATGCAGCACCGTATAATCGGCATGTCCGGCAAGCATCCGTGTAAACGGAAGTGTTGTGTTGTGCCGGGCCCATGGGCCCCTCATTTCAAAGCCGCGGATACCTTCGCGGGTCATTTCATTCGGCCATGTCCTCGATTCACCGGCCGGTTTGTTTGCGCCGTGAAAATCGATTATCAGTTTATATTTCGCCGCTTCCCTGAGGCAGGCCTTATACAGATCTATTATTTCTTTTGCCTCATGGTCAAAAAAATCGATCTTGGACCCGGCCGCGCCAAGTTCATGAATGTGTTTAAAAAATTCATGAAATTTGTCCGGATCACGAAGATCACGCGAGTGCTTCCATAACAGAATTTTCACATTATTTTCCCGTGAATATTCTATCAGATCCTTTCTGTCTTCAACACTCCACCTTTGCCAGTGCCCTTCAACTATATGATATTCAAATCCCAACTCTCCCGCGAGACGGGATAATTCCTTCATCCCTTCCAGGGTTCTCGGTTCATCTGTGAGATATCCCCACACCGCCCGGCCGGGTTTCAGCCATTCGGCATCAAATCCTTCGGGAAACAATTTTTTATCGGCAGTTGGAGAAAGGTTGTGGATAATATCACTATTAAAAAGAGTATTCAAATCTGGGCCGATCAAAATCACTCGCCAGGGCGTTTTAATCGGACCGTTAATTGTAGCCGGAACGGCAAGCCGTTTCGCGTTTTCCTCTCCATATCGTAAAACGTAAGGATATGAGGCCGGTACCTCATGGCCCAACCGCACGTTAAATCCGCGATGTCCGTCGGCCTGCAGCCCCATACCGCTAAAATTTATGATTGCCGATTCTGATATGGACGCGTAACCGATATTGTTCGGTAATTTAACCGTTAACGGCGGCGCGGCCCACTCCCCTGCTTTAGCATCCGCTATATTTTTCCGGTCGTGGGCGCCCTCATAATGCATATAAAAATCATGATACCAGACGGTACTCCCCTCAGGAACAACAAATGAAGTGGTTTCGCCGGAAACCACCCGATCCCCTTTTCCGGGGACATTGTAACAAAAAGCTATACCATCATTAAAAACGCGGGCATCAATATTGTACTGTTTTGCGGTCTCTCTATGGTTTACGGTAATACTGGCCCCGTTACAATGATTAACCGCCGTCGAATGAATGCCGCGCCAGGGATATGATTCATTTATTACATAAGACTCTGTATTGACAAGATCAACGCCATCGCCAAGACTGACATTTTCCACCACAAGACCCAAAAATGATTTTTCAATCACCGGAATGTCCTGATAGTTGACTTTATAACCTATTTGTCCGTTACAATAAACAAATATATTCAGACGTATTTTCTCATCCGGGCTGTTTATGTTAACTGAATTTGCCGTTCCGTAAACAGAATAGTTCAATACCATTACGCTTACAATAATGATTAACAACGTAAAATTTTTTAACCGGTCCATAAACACTCATTCCTTTCATAGATTAATTGTTAATTATTGGATTAAGTCATAATTTCTTATTTTCAACATTAATATAAAACCAAATCAATAGATCAATTAACTTTATATTGCAATCATTCCATAGTTAAAGGTAAAATAAAGATTTAATCATTCAAATCGACTCTTTTTTTCGCTTCTTTAACCAGGGTGTTCAGATACTTTGAACGTAAAGGTTTGATCGCCATCGCGGCTTTATAAGGGGGAGATTTTTCGATAACATGAAAGATCCGGCCAAGCGCGCGGTGACTCATTTTATCTGGATTTTTAACCAACAGATTTGCCAGCTTTCCCCGTTCTATGGCCATGGTAATAACACGGTCGAAAACGGTCTCTGGGGTGTAAACACGTTGGGGCCGCGAAGACATGGTTATTCCGCCTTTTTTACATACCGAGTAACATACCCCACAACCGAGACATAACGTTTTTTCGACCTGAGCCAGTTTCTGTTTCCGGTTTGAAATTTTTCCGTCAACAAGTTCAATCGCGTCCACCGGGCAAGCCTGAACGCATTGCCCGCATCCCGTGCATTTTTCCGGGTTTACTTCCATGATCCAGTTTGATGTGACAATGGCGTTACGAATATCGAACGTTTTGATGGCGTCGATCATGCCGCAGCAACAGCCGCAGCAGTTGCACATATATGACACGCCGTTTTGCACATTATCACCCGTCTGGGCAAGGCCCTCTTCCTTACATAATTGTAAAATACCCATCGCCTCATCAGTTTTTATAATCCGCCCCATCCCGGTGCGGGCCAGCATGTCTGCTGAATAACCGAAGGCCAGACAAACCTCCTGCGGTTTATCACATGCATGCCCCAGATGCTGTGCCTTATGACGGCACGCGCAAAGCGAAACTGAAATAGATGACGCGGTTTTAATAATATGGCTGGAGCGTTCCCAATCCAGAAATTCCGTATAATTTTCTTTTGTTATGGCCTCTTCGTGTACCAGAGACCGGCCTAATTGCGTTTCCCCCTGAAAAACGGAACGGGCGAAGCGGTCGTTTTCCTTCATGTACCGATCAAATAATTTCGCCAGTTCCGTCATGGGGACGTTATCACGTGCCCGCATAAAGGTGAATTCAAAAAATCCGATGACCACCGGCGGTAGAGAATAATATTGTTTACCGTTGAGTTCCAGATCGATAACAACGCCGCGTTGCGCCATTTCACTCAATTTGTCACAAAGCTCCTCCTGAGGAATACTGAGCTTTTCGGAAATGACATCAACCGGCGTCGGACTGCCGGGAAGATGGTTTGCCAGTTCGACTTCTTGGGGAGAAAATAACAATTTTAATATTTGCATAAAAACGGGTGAATCCGGAGCACCGGTAATATTTCGGTCCAGTCGCTGCTGCAAAAGACGATATTCGCGCTCTGAATTATATTTATGGCCCATGCCGACCTCGTGTGGTTACAGATTAATTATTTTTTTGACGGGTCCAGCACCTGCGGCAGCCACACTCGGAAACGCGATTGGACGTCCCAGGTGCCGCCCGCCGAGGCGTAATCGCACAATAACAGGTCCTTTGGTTTGCCATACTCTCCTTCGTGATAATCACCGGTTATAAACGGCGCGGCAAAGACCATCAGAAGAGGCGAATCGACCGCGTCTCTTTGCAAAACAAGCGGTCCGTTTTCATTGGTTACCGGTCTCGCGAGCTCATCAACGTCTATATCGTCCAGTCTCTCGTCGCGGGACAGGACGACCGGGCCGCGGGTCAGCGCTATATATGCCGGATCGTTTTGAGTATCCCGGTGAATTTTTACGTCCATATCAAGCCGCAGGCGAATGTCATCACCGGCTCTCCAGCTTCGCTCGATGATAATATAACCATTTAGTTCTGTATAAGATAATTCTTTTTCATTGATATAAACCTGTGCTTTTTCACTCCAGGCAGGTTTGCGGAGCTTTATGGTAAATCGCTCATCTTTGTCAGGTTTAATCTGAATATTGATCAAACCGGATAACGGATAATCACTTTTTATAGTCAGATTAATGGTATTGCCGGATGACAGTTTACACTGTGCCTGCATGTCCCCGTACAAATTGACCACCGGTCCGGCGGAGTCCTGCATCACGGCGAGTCGCGGTATATGCAGTAAACCTCTCGGGCCATTTGCCGTACAGCAGTTCAGGTCCATGCCGCACTGCAATTTGCCCAAATGACGCACGCCCACCAGGGGTGAATATTTGGCGAACGAGGAACCGTCCGGCCGCATGGCGCCAAGCAGGGCATTGTACATTGAGATCTCGAACTGATCCATTAACCGGGAATCCCCGGTCAGTTGGTACAACTTGAACAGCAATTTCATCCACGTCTGGGTGACGCAGGTTTCGTTCATATGTCTGGCGGGACGCGTCTGTCTCGCTGCCCCGCCGTACCAGCACTCTATCGACGAGCCGGAACCGATGATGTTTATTTCCGTTTCGGTTATATTGTAAACCGTCTTCCGCACAGCGAGCAGATAGTCAGGGTTGCCGGTCACTTTGTACAGTTCCAGCAGTCCGTCATAACAGGACATCATTTCATAGGCTTTGCCGCCATTTTCCCATGACCACCATTTGTTTGGTTTCGGGAAGCGTTCGGCCACGGGCACGTCCGCCAGCGCCTTACTGATGAGCCGCGGGCCGTCCGCCGTCTCCCATTGTGCAACGATATATTCGGCAAAATCCAGATAACTCTGTTCCCCGGTGCAGTTGTAAAGCAGCATCACCGGTTCGAGCACGGAACTGCTCGCCATTCCGCGATAATTGCCGGTTTTGACAATATCGGCTTTACCCGGTCCGACCTCGGAGAGCAGAAAATCGGACTGAGCGCGCAGGGATTTTAATACTTTTGCGTCTTTGGTTATATCGTACCAGGCCAGCAGGCCGAGCATACAGTATTTCCGGCCCCATATGTCCCAGTGTTGCAGATGCGCGTCTGGCGCGTAATTTCCGATATAACCGTCTTTGCTCTGTGTGTCCAGCAAACCGGCAACTGCGTTATCCAGTTTCTGTTTTAAAGCGGGATCGCCGGTATAAAGCCAGGCGTCCGCGGCGGACAGGAACCATTTACCCCAGAACTCGCTCTGCCAGAGCCGGGTCTCCTTCCGGTAACGGAACGGTTCAACCAGATCATCTGCATCCTGCGCGGCAATACGATTGCGGATACACAGATCTATTTTTTCACCGAGGTATCCGGACAGCTTGATATTACCTGGACCAATGGACTCAACAGAATTGTGTACTTTATGTTCGACGTTTTTCCGGGGTGTTTCACAATGGGAAAATAAAAAAACTAATACAGTAAACTTGAAACAGAGCAATTTCTTGAAAATTAGGACCATAGCAACCTCAAATCCAAATTGAAATATTTTTTCCATTCAATCTTGAAAAAATCGTATTGAAACAAGTTATAACAGATACGTTATTCACTAATAATAGTGAATAACAAAGATATGACTGACCTTTTTACAACCCTTTGCCAATATGAACTCCCACAGCATAATGGGTATCCTCGGACGATAACGCCATCCCGACCACCGGGCCGATACCGATGGGACCGAGATCAAACTCGTAAGTCAATTCAATGTGGGTCAGATACTCCCTGATACTCTCGTCCTCTTCCTCCACAAACAAAATCCCCGGAGACACGTCGATAATAAACGCGGCAAACGGATTATAAGAAATAGAAGCCAAAAGACTGTAATGCAAATGTTCGGTGAAAATGGTCTCGACACCCAAACCCGCCGAAAGACGCTGTTTAAAGCCTTCCGTTCCCAGGCGTCTGTGCAGGTGCAGATGTATACTCGGGGCGGTTTCATCTTCCGGTTCGATCAATGTCATACTTGTCGAAAAGCCCAGTTCGTAAACATGCCCCTCATGGTGATGCGCTTTGTGATCGTTATCGTGATCATGTTCCTGGCCGTACATAACTTTCGAAATAAAGATAAAACAAATAATTATCCCCAAAATCCGGATATCTGTTTTGCTAAAACTCATAACACCTCAACGTTATTGTTATGGTTGAATTATTAATTACTTTTTTCACATCCTGACAAATCCAAAAAAATATTTCAGCAAAACTATTTTTTCGGAAAACCCACCGTCTGCGCCAAAACAACTTTTTGATTTTCCCGGAGGCCCATTTCAATTGCCAGTTTCTCCTTGTCGACCAGGCCGCGGACAACCGTGCCGAGTCCCGCGGAAGCGCAATACAGGTACACATTCTGGCTGATAAAACCGGTATTGGCCGCCGAATAAAACAGCTTGCTTTCTTCCGGCCTGTCCCCCATTTTGGTGTAATCCGACACATAGACGAGGTTGAGCGGCGCATCTGCAACAAATTCCTGTTTCCCGGTCAATGCCCGGATATCTTTAGCAAGGACCGGTAACAGTGTATGTGTTTTCGCGTCATACAGATAAAGTCCCTTGGCCATTGCCACGTATATATCAATATCCTGCCAGTTCACCGCCGAGGGCGCCGTGCGTTTACCCGATTCCGGGCGGTTGATGCCGAACGCCGCCCATAACAGATCGGACAGCGTCTGCAGGGGCAGTTCTTCACTGCTGAATTCGCGGGTCGAATGCCTCTCCTGCAATAGCTGCATCAGCGGTTTGCCCCCGTCCATTTGCGGTTTTAAGAGCTTGATCGGCTCCAGTTCCTGGGCGAAAACAAATAAGGGAAAAATGAATAAAACTGCTAATATCAGGCAAACAATTTTTTGACAATTTTTCTCCACAGTACACCTCCATAACGTATTAAATTTTAAACAAGCCTTCATTTAATACCCCATGTTATTTAAAAAAATAGCAGCCAATATATTCATATTCAACATCTTTTTTAACAAAATCCAATTTTATGTCAGGAACAGCAATATCTCTCACGGATTTTCATCCGATAAATCTTCATTATTTTTTACTGCCGTTCGCACCAGTTTTCGCGCGGTTTTATCCACAATTCGTAGTCTGTCACTTTCGGGACTCGTTCCGGGACGCTGATGCGCGGCTATTTTGTGGAATTCGATATCATATTTGTCCAGATACGTAAAAAGGTTTTTGACCAAATGCCAGTTGGGCAATTTTTCGCCGCGGCGATTACAGAAATTCATTTTTTCCAGCCTCTCACGGCGTTCCGGCAAACGGCACACATACTGACTGTCGGTGAAAACGGATATTTGTGCCGGACGGATGTTTTTTCCCTCCATATAAAGTAATGAGGACAACACAGCCGTCAACTCCATGGCCTGGTTGGTGGTGTCGCGGGCCACATCACTTATTTTATACAGCACTCCATCAATATAAATTAAAGCCGCCCACGCACCAACGCGCTTTTTTACATGACAACTGCCGTCACAGTATATTTCTACCTTCATTAATTTTTTCAAGTAATGACTATTATAAAAATTTTGCTTCCGAGTATAAAAGATCATTCAACGATTTTTAAAACATCTTGTTTATTCGGGACCATACACAAAAACTCGAACGCTTCGTTGCCAATTGTTTTGTAGGAATGCGGCACGCCGGCCGGGATAAACACCACGTCATTCTTTTTGACCTCGAACTCTTCACCGCCGATAATTACCCGGGCGCTGCCGTTCAACACGAACTGTTCGTGTTCGACGCTGTTGGTGTGAAGCGGCATCCCTCCGCCCGGTTCGATGATAAACCGGCGCATGGCAAAATGCGGTCCCTGATCGGCGCCGATCAGAACCTGCTTAAAGGTATTCTTTGCCGCTTTGACGTGTTCTTTTTTAATATTCTCCATTTTTTTTACAGTCATGTTTTAAACCTTTCATAATCGCGAAACACCAAAAAAACATTATTTACAGTAAACCTGAACAATCCCTCTTCTCAAAACAGACATCAGGAAAAGGGGCCACCACAAAACTTAAAACTTTATATTTATGCCCATTACATTCATTTCCATTCATACACCCTGACATAATCAACCAGAAAATAATCCGGGAAAATGCCGCGTTTCGGATCGTTGGCCCAGTACTCATTGATGGCCCAGGGTTCGGTGGACAATTCGCCGGTTATTTTAACATAAGCGGGCACTTTGGAAACCCCGCCAACGGTTGTGCGCCATGTCTCCAGACTGTCAATTAAAAACACATATTCATCCTCGGACCATTCCAATGTGTAGATATGATATCCCTCGCGGATACCATCCAGCGGCACTTTTTTACTGGCAGCCTGGTGCGCGTCCCCATACCCGTCCCAATGCATCGCGTGCTGGACCTGGTCTGTCCAGCCGAATCCCTCGAAAATATCGATCTCCGTTCCATCCTCGCCTGAGCCGTCCACGTTACCCACCGATTGTGAAAACAGCCAGAACGCCACCCACCATCCGGGCTGTGTCGGCAGTTTGCACCTGATCTCAAATTTGCCGAATTTCTGCTCGAACTTACCCTTTGACCGGATGGCCCCGGTGGAATAATCAAAAATATCCTTATCAGCATTGCGGTTATTGATTTTTTTCGCCCTGATGACCAGATTGCCTTTTCCGTCCTGATAGGAATCTTCTTTCAGCCACCAGCCGTCGGGACCGTTATCATTATTTCTGCGATTATATTCCGGCCGGTCCCATTTGCTGTTATCGGGTTCGCCGGTGCCGTTAAACTCGTCACTCCAGGTCAGCACCCAGCCTTCATCATTTGCGTCCGTTTTTTTATTCTCGTCAACCGGATTTTTAGAACAGGATAAAATTACAACAAGCAGAACGAAATATAAAATATTTATTTTACGCATGGATATTCCTTGATAACTTTTTTTAAACAATCGGGATTTAAATCTTATTTATCCGCTTTAACAAATATTAAGTTATTGAGAGATTATAATCAACAATTATAAATAAATAATAAACAAATAAAGCGGAATACTATGTCCCTCATAAATTACTTGTACGCAAAAGAAAAATCATCATGTTTTTAATATTACCCCCCGCGCCGTAATGTCTAAATATCCAACTCGTCCGGTTCGTGGTCGGCAAGGACCACTTCCCAGTCTTCCTCGGCCGCATCCGCAGAGGTTATTTTGCTGATAGCCAGTTTCATATATTTACCGTGGGCGCTGACAGCCAGGTCACCGTTCGGCAGCCAGATCTCGGCTTGCCCTTCGTAATACCTGTGCGCGTTATGGGTCACGCGGGCGACTACCTTTAATTCCCGGTCCAAAGGTATCGGTTTTCTGTACTTTGCCGAAAAGTCAAGGGTGACGCCCCAGGTCTCCTTTTCGGTCAGCATGATGACCCGGCCGATGGCTTCATCCAGAATGGTGCCGGCAATCCCGCCATGCAGCCGGTCGGGATAACCCTGGTGCTCGTCCCGGGGTGTGAACAGGCCGACCAGACTTTTATCTTCCATTTCATAAAATACGGCCTTTAAACCGAATCCGTTGCGCAAACCGCAGACAAAACAGTTGCGGCTGTTGGGCTGTTTGGCGTTGACTTTGACTTTCATCTTTTCCCTTTTCGTTTTCAGTTAGTCCCAAATGTGATTTCCGGCATTCCACAGGGGATGGTTTTACAATTTTGACTCTGCTTTTTCCTTTTCAGCGCTCACCTTTTGCGCGTTGACTTTTAACACTTTACCCGCGCCCATGGGGATATAATTATCGCCAAAGGCATCGCTGATCATCTGAATGGCCTTGTCGCCGGTGCAATGGGTGGCGCCGCATTTTTTTACGCCGAGTGCTTTTAAATCCTTAATAATACCGGTTATATCCGCTTCAGATGTCCGTAACAAATGGAATCCACCGAATACCAGGTACACATTTTTACCGGTAATTTCTTTAGCCTTTTTGACGATCTTGACTAT
>Ga0272441_10007876_pt1 | contig 17135 bp, 15 predicted proteins | sample SSMProp6N_FD_193582 | JGI IMG/M metagenome (GOLD analysis project Ga0272441, IMG submission 193582) | Marine sediment archaeal communities from Little Sippewissett salt marsh, Falmouth, MA, United States - SSM-Prop-6N | ecosystem: Environmental > Aquatic > Marine > Wetlands > Sediment ...
GGATGAAGATCGTGAGCACAAGTGCAGTGGCCCTGAAGCTCTGCATACTATTGAGATCATGATGGGTATTTTTGAGTCGGCCGCGTATGGAATCCGCGTTGATCTGCCGCAGGAAAAGCGGGATCATCCTCTGCTGCGCTGGCGATCGGAAGCGGGCCTGAGCGCGCCAGATCCCATGCCGCGTCCCTACGGGGAATGGTTGGCTGCTGAAGATAAAAGATTGGGAAGGCTTAGGGCAGGAATTTGGTAAAATAATGATGAAGACCAATGCTCTGCCACGATCCCATGAAACACTTTGTCCTGGGAGAATATAATGCAACCGTTCACTCCGAAATATGTGGCTGGGCCGGTGTCCCAGTTGAATGCTCATAGGCAACAGGCCTTCGATCATCTCTTGGCATCGGCTGTGGCTCATTCCAGCATCGGCGTCCGGTGCATTGATTACGAGTGCTCTTACCCAAAGCATGAGTTTCTTAAATACCTGATCGGTCATTATCACGTCCTGCTTCATGGGTCCAATGATACCAGTATAGAGATACTTGAGCCGCGAGCAGAGAGTGATAAGGCGGGAGAACGGATACATGCAGTCTTCGCTGCGTCTGATGGTATCTGGCCGATGTTCTTCGCTGTTCTGGATCGAAAGCCATACTCTTTCTCAGTGAATCATGGTTGTCGCCAAGAATTGGATGATGCGGGAGTTCTACACAGAATATATAATTTCTCTACAAGTACCCTCCATGATCATCCATGGACAAATGGAATGATGTATATTCTTCCAAGTGACACCTTCGTTCAACAGCGTAATAGCAAAGGTGATCTTTACGACGAATGGGCTAGCAAAGTTGCGGTGAAGCCTCTGGCGAAACTGGCAGTCACACCTGCCGATTTTCCGTTCCTGGATGAAGTTCAATATCATACACATTCATAGGAACGGTAGGAGATAGAACGCTGATGACGCGGATTTGGCTGATTCCCGCGGATAAAGGCGGGGAAAGCAGCAATCAGTTATCAGTATTCAGTGACCGGCAATCAGATTTTGCTAACAACTGAAAGTTGACTATTGACTGCTCTTTCCACTGATAGATCCGAAACGGGTAAGCCTGGTTCAGGCCTATATCCCACGTTTCATACTTTCAACGTTGATCACTTCATTTATTATCTGCAATATCCGCTCTTGTGCCACTTCAACAGCCTTTTTGTTGTAAACTCCAACGGCTGCTCTCATATCTTCTTTGACTATATTCGCCTTCCGTCTGGACATATTTTTGAAAAACTTGTGTCTGGCTCTTGGTATCGCCCCAAGTAAGGCTGCTATCAGATCATTATTGTTTGATATGCTGATCACGCGTTGTATAACTTGATCCTCGATCGCGGTCACGTTTCTGAAAGAAATAACGTAAGGATTGGTGGTGGAACTACTGTGCTCATTCCGCTCAATCATATAAGAATACAGCTTGTCTGTAGTGTCAGATAAACGCCTCGCTACCGTCCCCATGATGAGTTCCACGGCTTGTGGCTGGTCTTCAGCCATCTCACTAATCCCATTTGGATATTCCTCAACGACACAATGGGTTAGAGCTTTTACAGTGGCGTTTCTGGGCTGGTTCAGGATAACGCCTATTTCGCCGAAAGGCGTACCCGGTGTCTGGATTTCCGCTATCAGCCTCTTTCCCTTCATTACACCTAGCTTTCCACTCTTAAGCACGTATATAGTCTTATCCCAACCACCTTCCCTGATTATTATCTGTCCTTCGCTATATTCTCGTTCCACAGTTGTCGTTCCTGCCGATGCTCAGTTATTACAGATTTCAGACCGCTACCCTGGATTTGGATTCCTCGATCTCAACACTCAGCCATAGGGAAGCTGGACAACGGTAGTTGACAATCAACCGTATTCTATACATCGGCATAATGGGGAACTAACTTTAGAGCTTTGGAGAACTTCTATGTGTGTATGCCGCATCCAACTGCTTGATGGTTTTGCCTTTACACCGATGGTAACATCTGCTATTATTGGAGAAACCTCACTATCCAAATTTACCTGAAAATCGCCGAATGGGTTTTTAACAGAGGAGTTTCCCATGTCGATCTTGTTTGAACCCAAAAAAATTGGGGAAATGGAAATAAAGAACAGGTTTGTTAGATCAGCCACAGCCGAAGGCACTGCCAAAAGAAATGGAGCGATCAGAGACAAGCTCTTTGACATATATAGCGATCTGACGGAAGGTGGCGTCGGTCTGATAATCACAGGACATGCCTACGTACAGTCAAACGGCAGGTGCAGTACAAATCAGATGGGCATACATAGGGATGATCTAATACCCAGATTGGAAGAGTTATGCAGCGAAGTTCACAGGACAATGTCCGATTGTAAAATAGCTATACAGATCACACATGCTGGCCGACAGGCGGCTCGTAGGAGCGTAAATGACCCCATAGCACCGTCAGTAGTAACCGATACAAGTACCGGGATAACTCCTCGGGAGATGACGGAGGCTGAGATCGAGGAGTGTATAGATTCCTTTGCTAATGCGGCAAAAAGGTCTAAATCAGCGGGATTTGATGCTGTACAGATTCACGGAGCGCATGGTTATCTCATTAGTTCGTTTAATTCCCTGCACACAAATCACAGAACTGATAAATGGGGTGGAAGTTTGGAAAATCGGATGCGATTCCTGATGGAAACATATCGCGGGATCAGAGCGGCAGTAGGGGATAGTTATCCGGTTATGATCAAACTGAATGCGGCGGATTTTGTTGATAATGGTATAGAAATAGCCGAGAGTGCCCGGATAGCAGAAGCATTGTCTGAAGAAGGAATTGATGCCATAGAAATCAGCGGCAGCATGTATGAAAGTTACAGAGGAAAAGGTGCAGTTCGTACAAGGATCCGCAAGCCAAAACAGGAAGCGTATTTTCTTTCCTATGCGGAAGAGATGAAGAAGGTCGTGGGAGATGTGCCCATAATCCTCGTGGGTGGAATCCGTTCTGTTTCGGTCATGGAGGATATTATCAGTGAAGGCAAAGCGGATTTCATATCCATGTGCCGTCCGTTTATCAGAGAGCCGGACCTTCCCAACAAGATCAAAGATGGCAAGGAAAAAGCCGATTGTATCTCCTGCAACGGCTGTATGAGCAATAGAGTTGATGCTATAAGGTGTGTGCAGCTTTATCACTGATAACTGCCCCGTAATTCCCGAAAATTAGGGAATATTTGATTCGCATTCCCATGTTTTATTGAAAAATAGATGCAGTGAGCTATGTTGTCGCACGAGGCCAATCGAGCGAACCCACGAAAAAACAGTGATAAAAAGCGAAGAAGATCATTGAGGATGATTGAGAAAGCATGTTTCCAGTCATATTTCAATTAGGTCATTTCAGGATCTACAGTTACGGGCTTATGCTGGCTCTGGCGTTCCTTGTGACAGGTTACTTTTTCAGGCGGGAACTGAAAAGAACAGGGCTTCCTCCAAGTCTGGGCGACTCTATCGTTATGGGAGCTATACTGGGAGGTATTGGCGGGGCCAAGCTGTATTCTGTAATAGAAGGTTTGAATGAGGCAAATGCCCTGTATGTCAGGTCATTTTTTTCAGGGTCGGGACTGGTCTGGTACGGCGGATTCGCTGGCGGTGTAACCGTCGTTGTGATCATAATATGGCGTAGCGGCTTTCCCATGATGAGAGTGCTGGATCTCGTCGCTCCGCTGCTGAGTCTGGGATATGCTTTCGGCCGGATGGGATGTTTCCTGTCAGGCGATGGCGACTACGGGCCGCCCACTGATCTACCCTGGGGCATGGCTTTCCCAAACGGTACAGTTCCTACAGTGCAGCGGGTGCATCCCACGCCGTTATATGAGATTGCTTTGTCGCTGATGATCTTTGCTTTTCTCTGGCGGATGAGGAAGCGTAGCTTGCCGACAGGCTGGATGTTTGGTATGTACCTGATCCTTGGTGGCGCTGAGAGATTCATCACTGATTTCTGGCGGCTGACACCGGTCGTTGCCCTGGGCATGACAATGGCCCAGATCACCAGCATAGTCGCCATAATTGTCGGTACTGTAATGGTGTCGCGTTCACGGAAAGCGCGACCAGCGATAGGAAAGGCAGGTGTTCGAGGCTGAACAACGATAACGGAGTTGCAGTATTGAAACCAACTATTGACTCGGTTGGTTTTTCCTTATGAAAGGAGTAGCAGAATGAAATCCAGGAAAAAATCTATGAAGTATCTTCCCATCCTAGTTTTGGCTCTCATTCTTCTGGTTTCTGTTATAGCAATCGGGAGATCCTGGAGGCTGGCTCTTCTTCCGGATGAAGGTGCAAATTTTGGATGCGCTACGTGTCATTTTAGCCCAGGTGGCGGAGACGCACGAAACGCGTTCGGGCAGGATTGGGAGGCCATCGCCATTCCGGCCGGGGATGATTACGTTCCTGCCATAGCCAACAAGGACTCAGACGGTGATGGTTTTGCCAACGACGAGGAATTTGCTGCGGGAACACATCCGGGCAATGCGGATTCCCACCCTCCTGTTTTCACCATAGAGGCGACACCGGGAATCAATGGCAGGATCATTCCATCAGGTTCAGTTGAGGTTAATCCTGGAGCTGATCAGAGATTCATCATTACGCCTGATTCGGGATACCATGTTCGGAATGTTATAGTGGATGGGACTTCGGTGGGCGCTGTACTTTTATACACGTTCACAAATGTGAGGTCTGATCACACCATAAGAGTAACGTTTGAGATAAATACCTACGCTATAGAAGCTTTGTCAGGAGTGAATGGCAGCATCTCACCAGTGGATTCAGTTCAGGTAAATCATGGAGCAAACCAGCAGTTCACTATAACGCCTGATGAAGGATACCACATAAGGAATGTTATAGTGGACGGAACGCCAGTGGGCGCAGTATCCTCATACACGTTCACAAATATAACATCTGAACATACTATAAGAGCCACGTTCGAGATAGACATTTATACCGTAACAGCCACAGCCGGCGAACACGGCAGCATCTCACCAGCAGGAGAGGTGATGGTGGATCATGGTTCAGATCAGGAATTCACCATAACACCTGACGAAGGATACCTTATAGAGGACGTGTTGGTAGATGGCGATTCAGTGTTAGTTGATGTAGTTGAGGGTATATATGCCCTCGTAAGCGTAGAAGCAGATAGTTCCATAATCGCTATATTTGTACCGGACGCCATAAAAGGCGATGTAAACAGCGATGGTCAACTCCGATCCAACGACGCCATACTCGCGCTTCGGATTGTGGCTGGATTGTTGATTCCGTCCGATATTCAGGCATGGGCAGCTGATATGAACGGCAATGGCACAGTAAGGTCAAACGATGCGATACTCATATTGCGTAAGATCGCCGGTCTAATAACTCCATAATAAAGAGGTACAAAATGAATTATCGAATAAAAAACATGAAGTATCTTCCTTTTCTGATCCTGGCTATTCTTCTTCTGATTCCCGTTCTCTCTGTTGGGAGAGCTTTTAGAGTTGCTCTCCTTCCGGATAAGGGGAATAACTTCAGTTGCGGTACGTGCCACACTAATCCAGGTGGAGGCGGCGCGCGGAACTCATTTGGCACAGATTGGGAGGCAATAGCCATTCCAGCAGGCGACACATACGTTCCTGATCTGGCTAATAGGGACTCGGACGGCGATGGCTTCACAAACGACGCCGAGTTCGAGGCGGGAAAGCATCCGGGTGACGCGGCATCCAAACCGGACAAGCCTAAGGCTGTAAGCGCGCGAGGTAAGCTGCTTACACGTTGGGGTAAGATTAAAGCAGATGCTCTCCGTCGATGATGAGGGGGGATATTCCTATGAAACGACTTCTATTGATCATTTTGCTTATGCTCATGCCCGGCATCCTCCGGGCATATGAGCCGGGTACGTTTAACCTCACATCTCCAACAAATCTGGAGAAAGGTCAGGGAGAATTCAAAATCCAGCACAGGTTCTATGGGGAAGTGGGCGATGAAACTCTCGATACGTTTTTCGGCATGGATATAGGGGCAAATGTCGGCATAGGTCTTAGATATGCGGTTTTGCCGGGATTGGATCTTAATGTCGCACGTTTCCGAAACCGGAAGGAAGGTGTTCTGGGAGCGAGCTACGCCTATTCGCCCTCGGGTATCCCACTCCGGGGTCAGGTGGATATTCAGTATTTCCGCTATGAGGAGTTTGATTTCGGCACAAACAGCGAAGAAAAAAGGAAAGGCGTTTTTGGACTATTCTCCTTACGGGCTGAGCCAATTCTTAACAGGATAACACCAGTGGTAAACATGGGTTATGACGGTTATAATGAAGAGTTTGGCGCTGGGCTTGGATTGGCCGTAACTGTCCTTGAGAACCTTGGCACTATACAGAAGATAATCGCTGTTGGCGAATATTTTCCCACCACAAGCGAGGATGAGAAAGAGCAATCCCTCGCCTTCGGGGTCAGGATCGAGACCTATGGTCACCATTTTGACCTCATCCTTCACAATAATTCAGAGTTGGGCGCAAGGCATCTGATGTCCGGTACAATAACGACCGAGGGACTGCGCTTTGGATTTAACATCAAGCGGTTATTCTAAGTCAGTGGTCAGTAATCAGTAAACAGTCTTCAGTGCAGGAAGTCCTATATCCGCAGCATTCTGTGAGATTGGATTGTCAAACTTCTTCTGTCCAGGTACTTGGGAGATGAAGCGAAGTAAGACTTCTGTTCGTCAAAGATGGAGATCGCTATGATCCTTGTTTCGGCATGTCTGTTGGGTGTTAATTGCAAATACGACGGTTCGAATAATCTGAATAAGAATGTCCTTAGATTCCTCAGTGATAAAGGCGGGTTCATCGCGGTCTGTCCGGAATTGCTGGGTGGATTGTCCATTCCAAGAGGCCCTTACGAGATAACAGGCGGAACAGGAAAAGAGGTTAATGTGCGAAGGGCCAGCGTAAGATCGGATAAGGGCGGTGATGTAACTGAAGAATTCCTTCGAGGGGCAGCGGAAGCTCTGATGATCGCAGAGCAGAACGGTGTTAGGCTGGCCATTCTTAAAGCCAGAAGCCCATCATGTGGAGTCGGTCGGATCTACGATGGGACTTTTTCTGGCATACAGATCGAGGGGGACGGCGTAACAGCAGCTTTGTTCAGGAAAAAAGGTATAAAGCTAGTCTCGGATGAGAACCTCAACATAGTCCATGATTTATGACCCAGGGAGCTTAAATTGTTTTCCTTGTTGACAAATACAGCCGTATGCGTATAATATTTAGTGTGAGAACGGCCGTAATAGTCAAGAGCAAAACTCAAATTGGGAAATGTTAGCAGCGAATCTTTCCGAGACACTGCATTGATCTGCAGTTGCTGAAACCTCAAGAGAGCCTTACCATGAGATGCCTTGATTGTAATTCCGACAACCCAGAGGGAACAAAGTTCTGTGGCAATTGTGGAGCGCCTCTGTGCAATATTTGCCCTAGTTGTGGTTGCAGCAACCCTGTTCAATTCAAATTCTGCGGTAACTGCGGCGTTCCATTGACATCCCCCCAGGCTCCTGATGAACTCTCAAGGATTCAGAAATATATTCCATCTTATCTTGCCGAAAAGATCCGACAGTCGCGTGGGCACATAGAAGGCGAACGGAAGGATGTCACCGTGGTTTTTTCTGATATAAGCGGTTTTACATCCATGTCAGAAAAACACGATCCAGAAGAGGTATCTGTTATAGCAACCACCTGCCATACCATGCTGGGAAGACTTGTCTATAAATACGAGGGGGTTGTAGATAAGATCGTGGGCGACGGGCTGATGGCAATATTTGGAGTGCCAACGCACGAAGATGATCCTGAACGAGCGGTATTGGCTGCTATGGAAATGCAGGAAGAAATGCAGGATCTATCCGAGAAGCTCAAGAAAAGCATGGATGTTTCTCTGGGGCTTAGCATAGGGATCAATACGGGCGTTGTGGTTATTGGTGATGTGGGAACCAACCTGCGACTGGATTATACTGTCATAGGTGATGTGGTAAATACAGCATCAAGATTGCAGGAGGAAGCAAGGCCCGGCGAGATACTCGTGACCGGAAACACCTATACGAGAAGCTCTCATTTCTTTGACTTTCAGTCGCTGGAGCCTGTCTACATAAGAGGTAAGAGCGAGCCCGTAGACGTCCATAAGGTAATCCAGCGGAAAGAAAGGCCGCTCCAAACACGCGGAATTGAAGGTCTAAGGGCACCACTTATCGGGCGGGATAAGGAGTTTGCTCTTTGCAGGCAGGCGGTTGATCATTTGACGGCCGGGAAGGGCGGAACACTGATTATCACAGGTGAAGCCGGACTTGGTAAATCAAGGCTCGCGGAGGAACTCAAAAAATACGTTAGCTTTCAGAACATTACATGGCTGGAGGGTAAATGTGTTTCCTATGCCAATTCCATTAACTATTGGGTGTTCATGGACGCGCTCAAGAATTACTTTGGCATAATAAGTAGGGACACCGCTACCGAAATAGAGGTTGAGGTAAGAAAGAAAGGCGGAGAACAGAAAGCAAGGATAACAGGACAAAACGGAGAGATAAAAAGCCCTTATGATTCTGAAAGCCTTGTTTCTACTATTGTTTCTCTTCTTTCATCAGAAATCAGAGCGGAGCAGATCTCTGACGATCTGGCGGAATCGGAGAGGAAGCTGCGGATATTCACTGCTATCAGGGATGTCCTCATCGCTGAATCGCGGTCCAAACCACTTATCCTGATGCTTGAAGATCTCCATTGGGCTGACGAAATCAGTATGGAACTCATCCTTTTTCTTATGAAAAGGCTTTCGCAATACAAAATCACATTTGTCTGGATATATAGGCCGGTAGCCGAAGATTCTGATAATTACTACTCCATACAGAAACTAGAAGATGCTCGACCAGCAAAACCGGAATCTTTCTACGCCAAAATAGCCCTCAATCCGCTTTCAAGCGGGGATAGTAATGTACTTCTGGAGTCATTATTGTCCGTCGAAAGCCTTCCCTCGGAGATGAAAGAACTCATTCTGGACAAAGCTAGTGGCAATCCACTTTATCTGGAGGAAGTAATAAGATCCATTATTGATGACGGAGCTATAGAACAGCAAAATGGCGAATGGATGGCAGTGAAGGATGTAGAGGATATTGCAGTCTCCAGTACGGTTCAAGGTGTCATAATGGCCCGCCTCGATAGACTTGATGAGGAATCTAAGCACGTCCTTCAGTGTGCATCTGTGATTGGTCTCTCTTTCGAATATGATCTTCTATCATATCTCGTAACTGGCCGTATGTCGTCAACTGCCGGGCAGGCTTATGATGAAGACCGCAGCTTTCACAGCGGCTCTAATCCCTTAAACAACATTTTGGAAACAACAGACGTGCTTACTGAGGTCGGGGAACCGCGTTCAGAAGAATGGTTACAAGGTCAGGATCTTGATATACATTTGAAAAAGCTGGAGGAAATGGGCTTTATAGCTCACGAGGGAAGTAACGAAAAGATTTTCAGATTCAGGCATGTGCTAATCCAGGATGTAACGTATAGCAATATTCTGAGAAGGACTTGTAAGAAGCTTCATGAAATGGTCGGGCACTATATTGAAGAGTTACATCCAAACCATCTGGACGAATTCTACGAGATACTTGCTTATCATTATACTAACAGTAACGATATAGAAGCCGCCCTTTCATACCTAATCAAGGCGGGGAATAAGAATAAAAAGAGTCCTGCTGGCTCAGCCCAAAGCGCACTTCGGTACTTCCGTGAGGCACTGACCAAACTTGATAATTCTTCATTAACGGAGGACGAATGTATACTATATAAACAGGAAATCTATAATGGCCAGGGGGATGCATACACGGATCTAGGCAAATATGATATGGCACTTGCCAGCTTTGAGGAAGTGCTTAGTCTCACTGAGCAAACAGAAGATGACCTCACAAAAGCTGAAGCGATGAGAAAGATCGCTATGAATAAAGATCAGACTGGCGATTGGGAAGCCGCCCTGGAAGTATATGAAAAAAGTTTAGCTATCGTTCAGAATCTGGGCGAGCTTACACAAATGGGGCTTGTCTATAATAACATCGGATACGGATATTTTGAAAGAGGCGACCTGGATGAAGCCATGAAATACTTTCAGAAAGTCCTGGAGATAGGAAAGCGGTCAGGTGACAGCCGTTTGATCGGCGATGTAATCAATAACTTAGGCATGATCGCTTCTCTTAGAGGCGGTTTTGATGAGGCGATTAAATATTATGAGGACTGTGTCTCTAAGTTCCAGGAGAGCGACGATTGGCATGGCCTGGCTCAAGCATACCAGAATCTGGGTATCGCTTACTTCAGAAAGGGCATGCTGGCAGAAGCTGATGATTATTACAAGAGAAGCCTTGAAATCTCGGAAAAGCGTGGAATTTACAGGCTGATAACTTATACATCTCTCAATAGAGCCGAAATGTACCTGGCATGGCCGGATCTATCCGAAGCAAAGAGTTTCTGTGATAGAGCTTTTGAGATACTGAGTTTTCTGGACGACAAATGGGCGCGCGCGGAAGGTTACAAATATTATGGAGTTATCTACAAATGCCAGCAGGATTACCTCTCAGCCAAAGAAGCTTTTCTTACCAGCCTCAAGGTCAGTAAAGAATGTGATCATTTGCCGAACATGGCTGAGGTTCACTGTGAAATAGGGGCTATGTCCAGAGAGGAAGGAATGCTGGATGAAGCACTAGAGCATTTTGGCAAGTCCAGAGAGATCTTCGGAATTCTCAAAATAGCGGAGGAAGTCCAGAGGCTTGATGAATATATAGCTGAGATTAATTCGCAATAAGAAGGGACTAGATTTCATAAAAGTAATGTCAAAAACAGGAGTAGATAATCCGCCGGAAATGGAAAAGCTCTTGGCAAAATATAGGGGCGGAAACGTGCCTCCTCTTGCTGTCAAGAGCGGAGAGAAACATGATGGGCTTCTTAGCGAGGAACTTGTGGAGATCCTTAGAAAAGGATTTTCTGCTGCCTATGCTATCCCGTTATGTGTATCGGTTATCTCCAATAATCATGGAGGTGTAAAGGACAGGAAACAGGAATCAGAAAGTCCAAATCCCTTCATTCCCAGGATTTCAAAAGATCTATCTTACCAAGAGCTGAAAGCTTTGCTCACATCCTGTGGATACATTCGGTCACTTAAAAGGAATAGCGATCTGGTCAAAGATGCAAAACAGGAAATGAAAGATGACGGAAGGCTCAGTTCTGGTCTATCCCTCGGCTTTCAACCTTGTGAATATTGTTCAGCAAAACACTGGCTGCCGTCTTCGCGCGAAAACGGTAAAGCCAGAGCGTATATGTGTTATGCCGGGATGATAGGCATTTTCGCACCGGTCTGCGTGGCAGGTGAAACTATCGCTGTCCTATCCACAGAATGCAGGAAACCCAAGCCCGGGACTATCTGGCCCTCTGGAATTGTTGGTCAGGATGCTTACTCGTCAGATGCCATTGAATCCACTAAAATGACTAGAGTAGATATTTGGCAAGAAGCTTGGAATCGGATTCAGGAATGTGGTAGAATACTAGGCTTCAATTCGGGAGATTTTCTGAAAAAAGTGACTGAAAGTGTGAAAATGGAACCCCGGGTCGAGGTATCCCCTGAGGATTTGGAGAGTTTAATGATCGGACTGGAAAATGCAAGTAGGCATCTATCCGATCTAGCGGATAAAACCTACAGACTGGAAAAGGAATCTGTGATCGGATGGCTTCGTGCCGAAATGGCTAGTGCGTTATCATCGGCTGATGACTTCTGGAACAGGATCCGCTGGTGCTTTGAAAATCTTGCACAACTTGTGGGTGTTGATTATATAATACTGCTCTCGCGAGATAAGTCCCAGTCAGGTACTCTCAATCTCCAGAGCCAATATGGATTGTCTCAGGAATCAATTCCGGCTCTGCAATATGATTGGACAGGCTCAAAGACTCTCGTAGACGATTTTGTCAGCAAGATAAATGCTCTCGAACATATCCAGGAAATTGATCTGAAGCAATACAGGGATTTACCAATTCTGGGTATGCTGTATGATCTCTACGGTAGGGGAGTAAGCTACCCGGTTCTCATTGCACCGACGACCACTATGGAAGGTAGATTGATTTTCATGGTGTTAGGAAGAAAAGAGCCACAGACGATAGTCGAGGATCGTGACGGTCTGCGTTCTACCGGTCACTCGGCGCAGGAATGGCTGCAGGAAGATGATCAACAGTATATGATGATTATCGTGCGTGAATTAGCCATAATAACAAATGTGTTTTACTCTATGCAAAGGCTACAGGAAACTGTGGAAGCGCAGACCAATCTGATGGAATCAGTAGCCCATGATCTGAGAACCCCCATACAGAGCATAATGATCGCTGCCGAGAACCTGAGAGAATGTCGCGTCGCACCTGAACGCGCTTCTCATACTATCGCGGGAGTAGTAACGCAGCTTCAGCGCTTGAATCTGTTGGCCCAGAAAGCATGGATGCTTGAGCGCATCAGGCTGGACAAAATGATATATAATGACGCGCAAACGGTGAATCCCCACCTGATCTTTGAGGAATGTAAGGAAATACTGACTGATATGGCAGAAAGATCATCCATAGATATTTTTATAGATCCAGATGTGGAAAACTGGCAGGCCATAAACTTAGATGCGGAAATGTTCAGGCTTATGGTGTTAAATCTACTCCACAATGCTATAAAATATTCGTTTCCCAACACCCATATAAAGGTTGGGGGCTGGCAGGATAGTGGTGGCATGGGGACAACTATGACCTTTGAAAACGAAGGTATCGCCATACACGATGAGGAAAAAGATCGCATCTTCGAGCGGTATTTCAGATCCAAAGATGCTGTACAAATGGAACCCGCCGGCAGTGGCATTGGACTGGCACTGGTGAAGGAGTTTGTAGACCACTACAAGGGAATTATTAACGTAAAAAGCACGGAGGTGGGATTTGGAAAATATTTGAATGTGTTTTCATTATTCTTGCCGGGGAGGTGAATATGAAGAAGCGGATACTCTTTATTGAGGACGAAAAGTTCTTTCTGGAAGAAATGCAGATAGCATTGACAGACTACGAAATCATACCCGCTTACTCTGCCCTCGGCGGTATGGAATTTGTTCAGAATGAGGATTTTGACGCCGTTCTCCTGGATATCATGATGCCTCCGCTTAGAGACATGGAGCCGGAGCGTGTGAATTATGGCCGGAGCACAGGAGTCGAGTTGTGCAGGAGGATCAAAAATCTAAAACCAGAACTGCCGGTAGTTGCTCTCACAGTGGTGAGAGACCCGGGAATACTGGAGGAAATAAGGAACGCAGGTGCTGACAAGATAATAAATAAACCAGCGTTATCCAGCGAAGTCATTGCAGGTTTGAATGAAGTATTAGCTTAGGGAACTCCGGTATTTCAGTCGTTAATCCTGAGGGTATTGAATGATCTAAGCCGTCTCATTTCCAAGGGAGGCAAGGCTATGTCCAAGAAAGATAAAATCGTGAAATCAGGCGAGATGCGCAGATTTCTTGATAATGCAATGAAGGAATTTCGTGCAACTATGGACCCTGATAATCGGCTGCGAAGTCTGTGGAAGATCAGCCAATTGGTAGAAAACACCACTGACGAAGAGCTGTATGAGTTGGCAGCAGCTACAGCCGTCGAGGAGGATCCACGGCTTCGCGGTGAAATCTGTTATGCAATATCGCGCTCTCGCAGACCACAGCTCATACAAATCCTGAAAGAAATGATAAGGGACAAAGATCCATATGTCCGTCGTTCTGCAATGGCTGCACTAAATGAGCTAGGCGGAAGTGCAGCAGTGCTGACTGTCATGGAGCCGATCCTGGATGAGGTGGATAAACTCAGATCAGTGGTGAACCATCTGGAAGAAAAGATTCAACATATTCATAACAAAATCGAGGGGAACTCAAATACTGACGAGATTTCACCTTCGGCAGATCGATCCACTATTATGGACGATTACATGAGGGGTTGGGAGACCTATCTGCGTCACGAAAAAGAGCTAATACAGGAACATAGAGGCGAGTATGTAGCGATCTACGGCGGAGAGATCGTAAATATAAGCGAAGATGAAGAGAGTCTTGCGGAGATGATCTACGAGAAATATGGTACTGTAGAGGCCCTCATCTGTAGGATCGAGAAGGAAGAAGAGCCAATCCAGATGCCACCACCACGAGAGATCGTAGTATAGCAATGACAGAATTTCTAGTGCTCGATAAACCTTATGAAAAACAGTCGGGAACCGCGTGTTTCGCTCCATATGTAGATGTTAGTATATCTGCTTTAACCGGCCGGGAATCAGTCGATATTAGCTTCAAGGCGCGTATAGATACCGGAGCCGACATTACCTGTATTCCTGCGAGTCAGGCGAAGATGCTTATGCCACTGCTTTTGGGCCGTCCCCTTCTGGTGAGAGGACACGATGGAACCACCAAACGGGTCAGGACTCATTTGGTGATCATCTCTATACATAGCTATCCGAAGAAGGATCAGCGGAAATCCTACAGGCCAGAGAGAGGGGTGCTCTTGACGGATTCTGAGTTGGGACTGATCGGGATGGACATAATCAGCAAAGACTGGAAGGCAATATTCGATGGTGTCTCCCAGAAATTCTCCGTGGAGTGCCTTGGTCAATAGCCGTAAACAGAACTCGTCGGTGTGGGCGTAGAAATTTCAATTGACAATCGGCCCTTTTTCTGTTATATTTATCCAAGGGCGTCGATCTTACACTCTTACCGCGCAAAAAAGGCTTGACAAAAGCTCCTATTACAGATATAATTATGCTTCGCCATGTCTTTATCAAGCTGGCGTAGCTCAGTGGTAGAGCAGCTGATTTGTAATCAGCTTGTCGGGGGTTCAAATCCTCTCGCCAGCTCCAAAAGAGGCGAATGCTTTGCATTTGGTCTTAAGGCGGGGCGGTGTCCGAGTGGTTAAAGGAACTGGTCTGTAAAACCAGTGTGTAATGCTACCAAGGTTCAAATCCTTGCCGCCCCACCATTTTTAATTTCTGGTATTAGTCTCTAGGAAATAAACTAGCCATAGTGTTTTGGTGATTTGAGGCTGATCTCTGGTAACTGTTGTAAGCGGGAATAGCTCAGCTGGTAGAGCATTGGCCTTCCAAGCCAATTGTCGCGGGTTCGAATCCCGTTTCCCGCTCCAGAGCCTATGATAAGCGATCAGTAATGAGCTATGGGATATGATGAATTATATTCTGCATTATATTCATAATTGATTACTGATCACTAGTTAGGAGCCTCGCGAACAGAAACAAATTGATATGCCCACGTAGCTCAGTAGGTAGAGCACATCCTTGGTAAGGATGGGGTCACCGGTTCAAATCCGGTCGTGGGCTCCAACTAGCTTTTATAAAAGCGTGTAGCAAGGGAGGAACCGATACCGATGGGAAAGGGAAAGGGAAAGCCGAAATTTGAGCGCACCAAGCCTCACTTAAACATAGGAACAATAGGCCATGTGGATCATGGAAAAACCACTCTAACAGCCGCTATTACTCTGGTGCTATCCAAACAAGGATTTGCGCAATACAGGACATTTGATTCGATAGATAACGCACCAGAAGAGAGAGAGCGCGGTATAACCATCGCTATACAGCATGTGGAGTATGAGACAGAAAATCGACACTATGCGCATGTGGATTGCCCGGGTCACCGGGATTACATAAAGAATATGATCACTGGCGCAGCCCAGATGGATGGATCCATATTGGTTGTGTCGGCTGATGATGGTCCAATGCCACAAACACACGAACACGTTCTATTAGCTCACCAGGTCAATGTCCCATCCATGGTAGTTTTCCTCAATAAAACGGACATGGTGGATGATGAAGAGTTGTTGGAACTGGCAGAACTTGAAGTCCGTGAACTGCTGACAGAGCACGATTTCCCGGGTGATGATATTCCGGTCATTAAAGGTTCCGCTCTGAAAGTTCTGGAAGCTAATGCTGAGGACGAAGAAGCCAATAAATGCATAATTGAACTTATGGAAGCAGTGGATAGCTATATACCATTGCCACCAAGAGAAGAAGACAAGCCCTTCCTTATGCCTATAGAGGACGTTTTTACTATAGTGGGAAGAGGTACTGTGGTTACTGGAAGAGTGGATCGCGGCGTGGTGCATATGGGAGATCCCCTGGAAATAGTTGGGCTTCGCCCTACCCAGACTACTGTATGCACAGGCGTTGAGATGTTCCGCAAAACTTTGGATGAAGGACGCGCCGGGGATAACGTTGGCGTTCTGATGCGCGGTATCGAGCGTGGTGATGTGGAACGCGGCCAGGTCTTGGCAGTTCCTGGTACTATTACACCTCATACCAAGTTCAGAGCAGAGGTTTATGCTCTATCGCCAGAGGAAGGCGGACGAGATAATCCCTTCTTCCCGGGATACAAACCGCAATTCTACTTCACAACTACGGATGTTACGGGAACAGTGACCCTGCCCGAAGGTGTATCCATGGTCATGCCGGGCGACAATGTTAACTTAGAGATCGAACTCGGTAAACCTATTGCTATGGAAACTCAACAGAGATTCGCTATAAGAGAAGGGCGAGTTACGGTGGGTGCCGGCACGATTTCCGATATTATTGAGTAATGTACTGGCACGCAACTACGTGCCCTTGTTTGATGGGATGCTATCGCTGTGCGAGATATTGTTACATTAGCATGTGATAAATGTAAGCAACGTAACTATACGACTACCAAGAACAGACGTCGGACGCCGGATAGGTTTCAGTTCAAGAAGTATTGTAGGTTCTGTCGTCAGCATACTGTTCACAATGAAACTAGATCCAGATAGGTAATTAGCAATTTCTACATTGGATAGTATGCAGGCCCGTAGCTCTAATGGCTAGAGCGCTGGTCTCCAAAACCAGGTGCTGTGGGTTCGAATCCCACCGGGCCTGCCATTTTTGTGTCGCTTCCAGAGGAATATGCCCTCTATTTTCCTCCTTTGTCCCGTTTCTTTTGGTATCAAGGGGTTGAGAACGCGATGATTAAGAAACTGATCAAATTTCTTCGCGAAGTGAAGCTGGAATTGAAAAAAGTGTCGTGGCCAAGCCGTAAGGAAATATCAGGTTCTACAGGTGT
>Ga0272441_10007877_pt1 | contig 17134 bp, 11 predicted proteins | sample SSMProp6N_FD_193582 | JGI IMG/M metagenome (GOLD analysis project Ga0272441, IMG submission 193582) | Marine sediment archaeal communities from Little Sippewissett salt marsh, Falmouth, MA, United States - SSM-Prop-6N | ecosystem: Environmental > Aquatic > Marine > Wetlands > Sediment ...
TTCAGGCCGCCGATGCATCCCGTCTCGCTTTGTTGCCAGGCGGTCGAATATTCCCGATATGCTCCCTTCTGGCGCCTCGCGAGCCGGGCGCCTTGACGCCCTGAATCGACCGACTTACCCGTTCGCGGCACCTAAGCAACTGAAATCACGTATCTCCCACCTAGTCCCCTGAAACCGTGATGATTTCCGCAATTCGCGGGCCTTTTCGCCCGCTGGCTGTGTTGCTCATCGGTTAAATACGTCCATGTATTCGCCATCTTCGCGCCTGGCCAGCGAACGAGATTGCCTCGCGACCAACGAAACCCATCACGGATTCAGGGCACTAGGCACGATCTGTGCTTTCTGAGTCTGTCAGTCCACAGGCCGAACAGTGCCCGGCAGAGGTGAACCCCATGCGACGCCCGATCCCGACCGCGATCCTCTTTTTCGGCGCCACCCTTGTGGCGGGGTGCTTCACCCTCACCGACTACGACAACATCGACGACTCTCGTGATGAGACGTTCACGCTGCCCTTCGTGCAGAACCTGGAGGGGTTCGATGTCCTGTTCGTGGTGAGCCCTTCGCCCGGCGCGGACTCGTTGCTTCTGGACATGGGGGTCATGGCGCCGGGCATGCTCGGCAGCCTCGACTACGCACTGGAGAACGCTCAGTCGTCCAGCACACGGCTGCATATCGGCGTCATTACGCCCAACCTCGGCACTGGGGACCATGGGTCTGGGCTCTGCGCCAACGGCGGGGATCGGGCAGAGCTCCAGACCGTCACGGGCAGCGGCTGCCCGGACCTCGAGGGCACGCACATCGTGGTGGTCGACGACGTGGTGCAGAACATGGACTGGGTCTTGGACGTGCCCACCGCGGTGCAGTGTCTCATCGACGGCCAGATGGAGCGGGACGCGGGCTGCGACTTCGAGCAGCCCCTGGCCGCGGTTGCCAAGGCCTTGGATTTGGCGCAGACGCCCGACAACGAGGGGTTCTTCCGGCCGGACGCGGGCCTCGCCGTGGTGCTCATGACCGACAAGGACGATTGCAGCGCGTCCGCCGACGACCTGTTCGATCCGAGCAACTCGACCCTCGGGCCTCCGGGCACCTTCCGATGCTTCGAGTGGGGAGTCACCTGCGACGAGGATGCGCGGGTCCCGGGCCCCAAGAACGGCTGCCGTCCTCGCGCCGCGGTCGAGGGCGGGCTGCTGTACGAGCCCTCCCACCTCGCGGAGATGATCTTCTCCCACAAGTCCCGGTCTGCGGTGGTCTTCGCCACGGTGGCCCAACCGGCGGATCCGGTGGTCGTCGCCCTGAACACCCTCGGCGATCCCTATGTGCAGTCCTCCTGTGGTGGGGACGGCGATGACGGTGCCCCCGGCGTGCGACTGGCGGCCTTCCTGGCACAGCTCGGCGACCTCGGCCTCGACGACTCCATGTGCACGCCTCAGCTACCGGATCTGCTGTTCAAGATCTCCGAACGGATGGCCTCCCAGGCAGTGTCCCGATGCATGCCCATGGTCCCGGCGGACATGGACAAGGACGCCGCCGGCCTCCAAGCCCAGTGCACCGCGTGGGACGTGCTGAACCTCGGCCAGATCGACGAAGTGCGCTCGGGTGACATCGTCTCCTGCGCGGTGACCGGCGACGTGCCCCCCTGCTGGCGGGTCGTGGAGGACAGCGTCTGCACCAGCGACTACAAGATGGAGGTCCTGCGGGAAGAGGAGCCGGCGGCCGGTTCCGTCGTCGAAGCCACCTGCCGGGTGCTCATCGAGTAGGGGCCGACGGCGGCGCCTCGCCACGCGGCCCCTTTGGGGCCGCGAATGGCCAAGTCGGTCGATCCAGGGCGCCTCAACGTCCTGGGCGATCGATTTATTTATCGGCGGACGCTTAGGTCTCGAAGCCCTTCCGGGCCTCCACCCCCTGCTGGTAGTAGTGCTTCACCTCGCGCATCTCGGTGACGAGGTCCGCGCGCTCGATCAGGCGGGGATCGGCCCGGCGGCCGGTGATGACCAGCTCCACGTGGTCTGGGCGTGCGTTCACCAGCGCCAGCAGCTCGTCCACCGAGAAGAGCCCGAAGTGGGTGGCGATGGTGGCCTCGTCGAGCACCACCATGTCGTAGTCGCCGCTGCGCAGGATCTCGGCGGCCTTGTCGTACCCGGCCCGGGCGGCGGCGATGTCTGCGGGCTCGGGAGCCTTTCGGATGAAGCAGTCCCGGCCGAACTGCTCCACCACCAGGTCGCCGCCGAGCCTCTTCAGGGCGTCCAGCTCGCTGTAGGGCATTCCCTTGACGAACTGAGCGATGTAGACCCGCAGGCCGGCGCCCACCGCGCGCAGGGCGAGCCCAAAGGCGGCAGTGGTCTTGCCCTTGCCGTCGCCCGTGTAGACCTGGACATAGCCCTTCCGTGCGACCATGTTTACTGTCCCATCTGTTCCTGGACCGCGGCGTCCTTGGCGCGGACCTGGTCGGCCTGGTCGGCGCGCAGCTTCTTCAGCCGGTCGTAGAGCCCCTCATCGGCCAGGGCGAGCATCTCGGCGGCCAGCAGCCCGGCGTTCTTGGCGCCGCCGATGCCCACCGTGGCCACGGGGATGCCCGGCGGCATCTGCACCGTGGACAGGAGCGCGTCCATGCCCGTGGGCATGAGCGAAGCGATGGGCACGCCGATGACCGGCCGGGTGGTGTGCGCCGCCACCACGCCCGCCAGGTGCGCCGCGCCCCCGGCGCCCGCGACGACCACACGCACGCCGCGCTCCTCTAGCTCCTCCACGAAGGCGATGGTGTCCGCCGGTGTGCGGTGGGCAGACAGGACACGCACCTCCACGGGGATCTCCAGGTCCCTCAGGGCCGTCACGGCTTTCTCCATGACCTTGAGGTCACTGTCCGATCCCATGATCACTGCGACTTTGTGCTTGCTCATCGATTCACCGCGCGATTTCCGATGTCGGTCCGATATTGGACGCTTGGCCAGGAGATCTTCTTCGTGGCCGCGTAGGCGATCTTCTGGGCCGCGGCGATCGTGTCGCCGTAGGCCGTGACTCCGAGGACCCGGCCACCCGAGGTGACGATACGCCCGTCGTCGGCGTGGGCCGTACCGGCGTGGAAGACCACCACGTCGTCGGACCCTACCTGCCCCTGCGCGTCGAGGCCCTCGATGACGTGGCCTTTGTCATAGCTGCCCGGGTAGCCCCCCGCGGCCATGACGACGCACAGGGTTGCCCGGGGATCCCATTGGGGATCCAGTCCGGCGAGCCCGCCACTGGTGGCGGCGCCCAGCAGGGTCGTAAGGTCGGTCTGGAGGCGCGCCAGCACGGGCTGGGTCTCCGGGTCGCCGAAGCGGCAGTTGATCTCCAGCACGCTGAACCTGTCGCCGTCGATCATCATCCCGGCGTAGACCACGCCTCGGTAGGGCGTGCCCGCCTGGGCCATGCCCTTGGCGAGGGGCTGCATGACCTCGGCCATGATGCGTTCGGCCAGCGCGTCGGTGACCAGAGGCGCCGGGGAGTAGGCGCCCATGCCGCCCGTGTTGGGGCCCCGGTCGCCGTCCAGGGCGCGCTTGTGGTCCTGGGAGCTGGCCAGCGGCAAGACCCGCAGCCCGTCGCACAGCGCCATGAAGGACGCCTCCTCGCCCTCGACCCGGTCCTCCACGACGATGGAACCGCCCGCGTCACCGAAGCGGCGGTCCACCAGCATCTCCCGTGCGGCCACCTTGGCCTCTTCGGCCGTGTCACAGACGATCACTCCCTTGCCCGCGGCCAGGCCGTCGGCCTTGACCACCTGCGGCACGGTCCGCGTGTCGATGTACGCCACCGCCTCGGCCGGGTCGGTGAACACGCCGAAGTCCGACGTGGGCACGCCCTGGTCGCGCATGAACCTCTTGCAGAAGGACTTGGACCCCTCGAGCCGGGCTCCGGCGGCGGTGGGCCCGAAGGCCGGCAGCCCTTCGGCCTCGAGGGCGTCCACCAGGCCCCGACACAGCGGATCCTCGGGCCCCACGATGGTCAGGCCGATCTCGTTCTGCTTTGCAAAGGCGACCAGCTCGTCGATGTCCCCCGCCCCGATGCCCACGTTTCGTCCCACGGCCGCTGTGCCCGCGTTGCCCGGCGCACAGATGACCTCGGTGACCTTCGGGCTCTGGGCGACCTTCCAGGCCAGCGTGTGCTCCCGACCCCCTCCGCCGACGATCAAGACCTTCATGTGTAACCTCCAATGGGGCACTGATCTAGCAAGAGCGGCCCCGGGGCGTCAAGGACGACTACGCGCGGGCCCGTTTGTGCGTGGAAATGCGTTTGGGGTACAATCTGGCGCATGAGGAATCCTGGCGCACAGGTGTTGCTGGGCGTCGTCGCGGGCTTTGTCATGGGCGCCGCGGTGGGCGGGTGCACGCAGACCATCCCGAACCGCGGGCAGTCGGACTCCGGACTGGACGCCGCGGTGGGCGCGGACGGGGCAGGGGATGCGGCCCAGGCGTTGGACTCCGGGGTGGACGCGTCCCTGGTTCCGGACGGCTCGGCGGGCCCTGACGCGGGCCCCGACGCGGGCCCCGACGCGGGTCCCGACGCGGGCCCCGACGCGGGAATACCATGCCCGTCGGGGACGCCCCTGGACTGCTCTCCGGGGCCGGGCAGCGGGCTGAACGAAACCTGTCACGACGGCAACGGGTGCTTCTTGTCCAACGTCCAGGCCGCGGTCAACTCCGTGGTCGCCAACAACCCGTCCTGGTTCGACTTCGACAACGCGTGGAATTGCCCAATGATCCTGGACGTGGACGCCTTCATGAACGCCGTGGTGGCCCACGTGGCCGGGCAGAGCCTCTGCGTGATCCGCGACCCCAATGCGCCCTTCGAAGAGGTCACGGTCAAGCACGACAACGTCTTTGCGGAGAACTTCGACATCGTCGCCTCCACGGGCTGCGCCCGGTCGGGCTCGGCCATCTACACCAGCACCTGCGTCCCGGCCTGGTGGTGAGGCCCCACGCGGTCACTGCCGATCGGGGCGCCAACCGCCAGAGGACCCGATAGAACGGCCGATTTCGCTTGACTCCACCGAGGGATAGTTGTGAAAGAAGAAGAGGCAGCGAAGCCTGATTATTGAACCGACCCCAGGGTCACGGATCCAAGGAGATGTTGCCATGTCCGGACGCAAGTGGAACTTCAATCCCGGCCCGTCGGGCCTGCCAGAGCCGGCCCTGGAGAAGGCCCGGGAGTCGCTGCTGGATTTCGACGGCACGGGGATCGGAATCATGGAGACCAGCCACCGAGCCAAGGAGTTCGACGCGGTCTTCCAGGGCGTCAAGGAGCGCCTGGCCAGGGTGCTGGGGCTGCCCGCTGACCGGAAGATCCTCTTCTTCGGCGGCGGCGCCAGTCTGCAGTTCTCCGTGCTCCCCATGAACCTGCTGCCAGCGGGCGGGCAGGCCGACTACGTGGACACCGGCACCTGGGCGGGCAAGGCCATCAAGGCGGCCGAGCTCGTGGGCAAGGTGAACGTGGTGGCGACCAGCAAAGACGATGAGGGCAAGTTCCCGCGGGTGCCTTCCCCGGACGAGATCAAGACCACCGGGGGCGCGGCGTACATGCACCTTTGTTCCAACAACACCATCGCCGGGACCCAGTTCCACGCCTGGCCGGACACCGGGGACGTGCCCCTCATCGTGGACATGTCGTCGGACATCGCCTGCCGAGAGCTGGACTGGTCGAAGTTCGACATGGCCTACGCCGGCGCCCAGAAGAACCTCGGTCCCGCTGGCGTGACCGTGGTCATCATCAGCGATCGGCTCCTGGATCGCTGCGGCGATTCTCTGCCCATGTTGCTCAACTACAAGGCCATGGCCGCCAAGGACTCCCTCGGCAACACGCCGCCGACGTTTCCCATCTACATGGTCGGGCTGGTGACACAGTGGATCGAGGACCAGGGCGGCATCCGCGCAGTGGAGAAGACGAACCGCGCCAAGGCGGGCCTGCTCTACGGCCTGTTCGACGACAAGCCGGACTACTTCCGCGCGCCGGTGGAGAAGGCGAGCCGCTCGCTGATGAACGTGGTCTGGCGCCTGCCCACCGAGGACCTCGAGAAGCAGCTCATCGCCGAGGCCACGGCCGACGGCTTCGTGGGTCTCAAGGGCCACCGCAGCGTGGGCGGCCTCCGGGCGTCCATCTACAACGCCATGTCCCTGCAGGGCGTGGAGCAGCTGGTGGACTACCTCAAGAAGTTCGCGGCGCGGTGATCCGGTCCTCGGCGGTCGGTTATCGCACCAGCAGCGCGCCGGGCTGGTGCATGTCTCCGTCCTCCTTCCAATGGCTGTAGGCGCCATAGTACCAGTAGACGGAGGTTTGGGTGTCTGCGTTGTACCCCTGGTGCGGTAGAAAGATCCGGCCGATGTTCTCGTGGCCGAGGTCACTGCTGCCGCGATTGCAGTTGTAGCTCTCCAGGTGGTCCCGACCGTCCAAGAGGTTGAGGCCGAACTCGTACCACTCATCGTTGACGTGTCCCCCCTGGCCGAAGGAGCTCGTACAGGCGTAGCCGTTCGCCGTGAGAAGGGCGCCGTTGCTGTGGTGCACCGGGAACGGGCCGTGCGTGTTTTCCTCGCACCAGGTGCGGGCGTCGAAGAAGTTGCAGCCCGTCGGCAGGACCGCGGTAATCCAGTCGTCGGTGGTGCCGCCCACGTAGGCGAGGACCTCGCGGTTCGACTCTGCCCAGACCACGCTCGCGTCGATGGAGTAGTGCGCGATGCCGTCGGCGACGTCATTTTGGTCTTCGTCGAAGATCAACAGGCCCGTCGCGTCCATGGTGCTGTTGTAGGTCTGGTCCTCCAGCGCACCGAAGAAGGACGCCCCGGAGCGGGGGCGCGCGCCGGTGAACCACTCCGGCCGGTCCTCGGTCCCGAACACGGCGACCAGGGTCCACCCGCCGCCGTCGGTGGTCATGTCGCAATACACCGGAAAAGTGGTGCCGTCCTCCGACGCACCGATCCAGTAGACGCCGTCTGAGGCCCCGACGTTTCGCGACAGGATCTCGGCGCAGCTTCGTCCGGGGCAGCCCGGCACGTCCCCCACGGTCTGCGCCGGGTTGTACACGTCGGGACAGACGTCCTCCTCGGCGCAGAGGCCGTCCGCGTCCACGTCGTTGTCCGGATCTGCAGGGCAGGCGTCATCTCCGTCACAGAGGCCGTCTCCGTCGGAGTCGTCCATCGGGTCGGCGGGGCATGGGTCTTGACAGTCGAGGGTGCCGTCACCATCCAAGTCCACGTCGGGCGCACCGCACCCGCACACGCCCGGAGCGGTCTTTTGTGGATCGGCCGGGCACTGCTCCAGGCAGTCGGGAGCGCCGTCCCCGTCGGTGTCGATCGTGTCATCGGCGTCGGGGCAGCGGTCGTCCTCGTCGCAGACCGAGTCCCGGTCCGCGTCCGGACAGGTCACGCCGTCATCTTTGCCGCCGCAGGCCACCAGACCCACCAGCAGCAGCGTCGACGCCAGACGTCCGACGACCGCTGGGATCGGAGTGGACGGGGAGGGGGGGGTGGAGATCGTTGAATTCTGCATGACGATGGTCCGTTCCTTCCTCGGGTGACTCAACGGATCAGGAGCGCCCCGGGCTCGTGGCCGAGGCCGTCCTCTTTCCAATGGGCGTACACGCCGAGGTCCCAGTAGTGCCAGACCTCGGTGGTCGGAACGTACGACTGGAACGGCGTGAAGATCCGTCCCACGTCCTGGTGCCCGAGTGGGCTCGTGGTCTGGTTGCAATTCCAGCCGTCCAGGGCATCGATGCCGTCGATCAGGTGGAAGCCGAACTCGTAGTAGTCCAGGTCATGGGGGTTGTCGTTTTCGCCAAAGGAGGAGGTGCAGGCGTAGGCGTTGTGGGTGATGACGGTGCCGTCGGAGCTGAGCACCGCAAAGGGCCCGAAGGTGTCCTCGGCGCACCACGTGTCGCCGTTGAAGAAGTTGCAGCCTCCAGGCGGTGTGGCCGTGATGTAGTCGTCGGTTTCCCCGCCCACCCAGGCGAGCACCTCGTGGTTGGAGGACACCCAGAGGTCGCTCGCGTCGATGGCGTAGTGCGAAAAACCGGCCGAGCGCGCGTTCTGCTCGGGCTCGAAGATGAGGAGCCCCGTGGCGTCCAGGGTGCCGTCGATGGTCTGGTCCTCGAGGTGGCCGAAGAAGGAGGCGCCGTGGCGGGGGTAGTCCAGCCCCCAGTACTGCGTCGGACGGGGCTCTGTGCCGTAGACGGCGATGAGCGTCCAGCCTCCGCCGTGCCGGGTCATGTCACAGAACACCGGGATGGGCGTCGCCTCGCTGGCGTGGACGATCCAGTAGATGCCGTCGCCGCCTGTCTGTCCGCTCGTGAGAATGTCCAGACAGCTCAGTCCGGGGCACCGGGCTGAGTCACCGACCACCTGCAGGGGGTTGCTCACATCCGGGCAACGATCCACATCGCCACACACGCCGTCCTGGTCGATGTCGTTGCTCGGGTCTGCGGGGCAGGGATCCTCGTCTGCGCAGATCCCGTCCTGGTCCGCGTCGTTGAGCGGGTCTGCGGGACACAGGTCCTCGCAGTCCAGCTCGCCGTCTCCGTCGGAGTCCGTGTCAGGCGTGCCACAGCCGCACCTTCCCACAGCGGTCTTCTCCGGATCTGCGGGGCACTCGTCGAGGCAGTCAGCCACTCCGTCGCCGTCTCCGTCCAGGGTGTCGTCGTCACCCGGACAATGGTCGAACTCGTCGCACACGGTGTCCTCGTCCGAGTCGACACAGGGCGCTGGAGAGCCGTCGTCGTCGCCGCAGCTGCTCGAGGACCACCCCGAGATCGCGACGATGGCTGCCGCCAGGAAGGTGATGGGCTGCGGTGGTTTCCAGGATGTTGTTCGTCGTGAGCGCATGGGTCCGTCTCCGTTACAGGGCACTAGGGGCAACCGTAGAAGTCGGCCGCCGGGCCTGGCCGACCGGCGCCGTTGGAGCCCGAGCCGGCACCGCCCGCACCGCCGGCGCCATCGATGACGGTGGTGTCGGTCAGCGTGACCGAGGGGGTGGTCAGACACACGAGGCCGTAGGAAGCGCCGCCCGCGCCGCCCCCGCCTCGGCCGCCCGCGCCACCCGCGCTGCCCGCGCCACCTGCGCCGCCATATCCCATGATGGGCAGATACGTCCCGTCCCCCCCGCTGCTTCCAGCGCCAGCCGTCCCGCCGGCCAGCCCGCTGCCTCCGTCGCCCCCGGCGCCTCCGTTGCCGGCGTGAAGCGAGCAGCCCTCGAATCGAATGCCACCCGAGTCGATGAGGAGCACCCCGAAGGAGGCGCCCCCGGCACCACCACCTCCTCCCCCCGTGCCGCCTTGGCCGCCGCCCCCACCGCCCCCGCCACCCCCGCCCGCCCGGTGGTTCCAGTAGTCCCAGCTCGGGTGCCACGAATAGATGCATGCGCCGCCCCCGCCGCCCCCTGCGCCGCAGGTGCCCGCGGTCCCATCACCCCCGGCGGCACCCGATCTTCCGGTCCAGTAGCCGGAGGTGGCCGAGATCGTGCCCGCCGGGCCCGACGGCTTTCCGCCACCGTAGCCCGCGTTGCCGTCGGCGCCCGCCGTTCCGTCTGCGCCGTCGGCGCCGTGCGGCGGGGAGCCGAGAAACACCTCGCAGCTCGGGTCGCCGGTGTACCCATCGGTCACCGCCGCTCCGGGCGCGCCGCCTTGCGCGCCGACGGAGGTTTGTCCGCCCCCGGGTTGCCCGCCGGCCCCCCACTTGGTCGAAGCGTTCCAATAGTAGCGGGCGCCCCGTCCACCGACACCGCAGAGGTTGTAGCAGACGTTCGCCTGCCCCCCTGCGTCGGGACCCGGGCACAGGACGCAGGAGGCGCATGGAGCGCAGAGGTGGTAGCTCGCGCCGGGCGTCCCCCCGGCTCCCCAGGTGTCGTAGTAGGCACCGGCGCCCGCCTCCACGCCGTCGTCTCCGTCTGCCCCGTCGCCCCCGTCGCAGGCCCGCTGGGTGGCGGGGAAGGTGCCCGCGTCTCCGCCGCTGCCTCCAGAGCTCGCGGTGACGGCAACGCGTCGCAGGATGAGCGCGGAGCCGTCCACGACGTGGACACCGATGGTCGACATCCCCTTGGCGCCGCCCGACGCGGTGCGCCCGCTGGTCGGGCCGGAGGTGCCAGACGGATTGCAGAGGTCGTCGCCTCCGAGGCTGCCGTTGGCGCCCGCGTTGGCCGGGCCGGTGGTGACGGAGATGTCGGCCATGAGCGTCGGGAGGCTCACGCTGTGGGCGCGGACCGTCACCAGGGTGTTGCTCACAACGCAATCTGTGACGGCTGTCGTACAGGTGAACGTCGTTGGGGCCCCACCGGTGTGGGTCCAGGGATAGGGTGCCCCCCAGCCGTTGAATCCACCCAAGAGGGAGATGCCGTTGCCGAGGGTGAAGGGTCCGGTGTAGGTACCCCCGGCGACGACGATCGCCTGCCCGGCGACGGCGTCGCCGATCGCGTGCTGGACGGTCCTGTAGGGACACTGCCGGCTGCCATCGCCGGTGGCGTCGCTGCCGTCAGTGCCGTCGACGAACAGAAACGAGCGCGTCGCAGGGTCGGAGTCGTCGCACTGCACGGTCATGGTGTCCAGGCCCGGGATGTCGGGGATGTCGCAGTAGGCGTTGCCGTCCCCGTCGCACAGCCACCGGCCGAGCCCGCACATGCCGCAGTCCATAGGGACGCAGCCGTCGCCTCGGCAGACGGCGTCGAAGCAGGCCCCCGGCGGAGGTGTGCAGGCGGTGCCGTCCACCTCGGTGCACACGTTGGCGTACCGGGTGTTTCCCTCTGGGTCCAGCTGGGGTCGGGGGTCACAGTACAGGGCCGGGCACGTCCCGAGGACGCCGCATCGGACCGGGCCATCGCACTCGGCTCCTTCGCATGGAGCCTCGCGCACGCAGGCCATGCCGCCGCAGGCGACCGGCGAATAGGTGCACACCTGGTCAGCGCACCCCACGACGACCTCGCAGGGGCGGTCCGGGCAGTCGACCAGGTAGGTGCTGGCCGTGCAGGCTGGCCCCGGTTGGGCGTCTACGGCCGCGTCACGGTGAACGATCAGCGCGTCTGGTCCGGCGTCGGCCAGGGCGGCGTCGGGGTTCGTCCGAGGGGCATCGTCCGAGCATGCGACGGCCCACAGCGCCGAGGCCAGCATCGCAGCTGCGCACGAAGCAATCAGCCTTGTCGTGGTCGTATTTTTGGCAGTCATTGGCCCCCTCCAAAGCAGGTGCTCAGGTCGGTGCCTCCTGGGGGCAGTGACCGCGCGCCGGTAGTGATGCGAAGCAGGATGTCTTCGATTCCGAGCAGGTTCAGACCGTCGTGCTGTGGATCGGAGAGCAGGATGTACAGCTCCCAGCGGGTGTTTGCTACGGGCCGGCTGGCGAGCTGCCCGTTGGGATCGGACCAATCGTTCACCCGGGCCTGGATGGACGTGCCGGTGTTGATCCCGCCCGCACCCAGGTCATAGCTGCGGAGCTCGTCGCCTTCGGGGTCCAGGCCGACACTGCTTTCGCAGGAGCGCAGCAGCCCGGTCCCTCTCTGGTCGAGGAAGATCTCGACGTGGTCGGTGCCCACGCCGCTGCCCACGACCTGCATCTGGATCGTATCGATCTGCTCCACGCAGCGCGTCAGCGACGAGACCGTGAAGCCGGTGACCTCGTTGATGGACAGGCCGGTGGAGAACACCAGCGTCAGCGATTCGTGCCCGGTGGTGGTGATCAGCGTGTCGGGGCTGAGCAGGGTCCGGCGAAATCGATCGCCCTCGGTGAACACCTCACCGGTCAGCGGGTCCTGCCAGGGACCCTCGATGCCGAAGATGTCTCTGCGCAGCGATATCTCGAGCTCGTAGGGTGCCCGATCCCCGGCCCGCATGGTGAAGCAGTCGTAAGCGTCGTCGATGGACTGTACCACCTGGCGCAGCTCCAGGGGGCTGTTCGCCGCGAAGAGCACCTGCTCCAATCCGGAGTCCCAGCCGGTTTCGTACTCGAGGGCTCGAAGCGCGTAGTAGACCTTCTTCTGAGCCCGCGTGAAGGCCTGCCGATAGGCGTTCGCGTTCTCGTCGCGGATGACCCGAAAGAGGGGATCGTTCAGGGCGTTGTTCGGGTCTGAGAGGCGGCGCTCGATCAAGGTGTCCCTGGACTCCAGCTCGTCGGAGAGGGAGAAGATCATCGTGTTCAGGGCGAGGTTGGCCTGGGTGACCCGAAGGCCGGCCTGCTCTCTTTGCAGCAGGAGCGTGGCGGATTGGGTTAGAAGCTCCTTGACCGCCGCCTGGGCGGTCGCGACCTCCAGCTCGTTGGCCTCCTGTGTCGCGTGCATGGTCATCCTACGCTTGACCCGACGCTCGTCCTGGGCGATCTGCCGTTGCCCGTCGAGCAGGTTCTTGGCCGCGTCGTACTCCAGCCCGGCCTTCCGGTAGGCCCAGGCGCCGTCGACGAGAGCCTTGCCGATCTTGCCGGGGTTCTTCTTCGGGGGCATGGCGTCTGCCAAGCCGGAGGCCGTTTGCCAGACCGCGCCCTCGCGCTCGATGGCGCGCTTGTCCTTGAGCGCCTGCTCCTGCAGGTCGAAGCTACGCATCTGGAGAGCGCCCAGCTCTGCGCCGTCGGAGAGCCGGAATTGCAGGTACTTGTTGCGGACGCCCGTCACGCGTTCCACGAACTGCTCCTTGATCTGGACCAGCGCGTGGATCTGAGCGATCTGGGCGTCGGCCACCTGCGCGTCGAGTACGGCGTTGGCGATGTCGAGAACGGCCGACGGGAGGGCGCCTGTGGTGTTTTCTACGCACTGCTCGGGGTAGGCCGCGATGTCCAGCCGGTACTGGGCCAGAGCGTCGGGCTCTGGCACCTGGATCTGCCCCTCGACCCAGGCGGGGTGCTCGGGGATCGGGAGGCTGCCGCACAGGTCCGCGATGTTGTCCTCCATGGCGTCCAGCCGTCTTTCGAGCAGCTCGACCAGCGTTTCGGTGGAGCGGTTCCAGTGGTTCACCGTGGTCAGGTACCCGTCCCAGGTGATCTGCACGTCGCTGTCGGAGCCGGTGGCCTCGTCGGCCGCCTCGAGCAGGATGCGGAAGTTGGTGCGGGTGTCACCGTTTTCGCGCTCGCCGACGATGGGTACCATCCCGGGGTCGAGCCCAAGGGCGTTCTGCCCGCTTGTGTACCTCTGCCAGCGGTTGATCACCCGCTGATAGGCCGATCGGAAGAGGCGGACTTCGGCAGAGGTCCCCACCTCGGTGCCAAGTCGGGCAGTGGCGTCGGCACCCAGGACGCCGGCCTGGATCCAGTGGCTGAGGGCCAGGGTCCGGTACAACTTTGCGTCGGCGGTCTGGGCCGGGTCACTGCCCCCGGCGAGGGGATCGACCCGCTGTCGCATGGCCATCGCTTCGTCGAATCGCGTCAAGGCCAGGGTCAACACGTCCCACCGTCGGCGGTACTCGTCTCCGACGATGGCGGCCACAGAATCGTCGGCGTCGCCGATGCCGCTCAATTCGTCGGGGGCGACGCGGAGCCAGTGGAGCGGCTCCGGCTGCATGAGAACGGCCGCCGAGAGGTAGGCCGCGTTGGCGGAATAGTCGAGGGCCTCGCTTTCGGCATGGATCCCCCCCGTGGCGTCGGTCGCCGCGGCGTACACGGCCTGGGATGCGTATTCCTGCGAGAGGAACCCGTAGATGAGGCTCGCCACGGCCCGGGTCTGAAACGCCCGGCGAAACGCCGAGAGGCGAAGCGACTGGATGCCGGCCGCATGGGTGGCCCGATCGTAGGCGGCGCGCGCGCAGCGCAGGAGGTTTTCGTCGTAGCAGCCGGATGCAAAGACAGGTGGCACAGCAGTGGGCTCGGTCATGGTGGTGAGCCCCACGCACTGCACGTAGGCCCCCTCGAAGGCAGCCCCCCCCTGGGTGGATGGGTCATAGGAAGCGCCGAAGGGCGTGCTGGCCATCACGGCCGCGTCCGCGCATGCGACCAGCGTGCCGGGGTTGGTGGAGTCGGTGAGGGTGCCACAGTCGAGCTCGGCGGGGAGGTTGGGGATCACGACTCCCTGGCACGAGGTCGCGACGGAGCGCGCGTCGGTCGCCGGATGGAACCTCGGCATCTCGATGGCCGCCAAGGGGAAGGTGGGAGGCCTGGGCGCGTAGGAGGCGCCACGTTCGGTCTTGAGCTCATCGAGATCGATGTGACGTTTGGCGGTGAGCTGACCGGCGATGTCGATCGGTGTGTCCGACAGACCGTGGATCCGCTCGGTCCAATCGCCCCGAAAGACGCCGTCATCCTCCAGGGTCAGCGACACCTGGATCTGGCGTCCCACGTACCGACGGAACGGGTTTCCGAATGAGTCATCGGACAGCCGATCCCACGTGAGCGACGGGCTGATGTCCAACCCGGAGAAGTCGACCGTGCCCCCGAGCCCCGGGTCGGCGCGATAGTCTCCCAGACTCGCGGTTTCCCAGACCTCGGGCTTCAGCACCGTCAGCAGCTCGAAGGACAGGTTCCGCCGCTCGGGATCGAAGCGTCCCCCGACGACCAGCCCCCGATCGAAGAGCAGGTTGTTCTCCGGGAGGATCTCCACCCAGAGCTGCTCCGACGCGTCGGCGGATGGCCAAACATCGAAGGTCACCGGCACCGAGGCATGGCTCACCGGATGGGACGCTGTCAGCGTGGCCTGGTAGCGGCCGCCGACGGCGGCGCCGGTGACGATGAGGATCGGGACCTCCAGGGTGCCGGATTGGGTGATGACGCTGATCCGGCCGTGGCCGTCGTGGCGCTCGATCTGATCCGGCTGCAGGATCACGTCTGCCCCAAGCTGCACCGTGCCTTCGGCACTTGCGGCCAGGCTCCGGTATTGATGGATTTCGTCAAACCAGACCAGATCGTTCGCCGCGGCCAGCCGGTAGCGAAACACCTCTCCGGCCCCGAGCCCGGTCACCGTGATGTTGAGGGTTCGGCTGTCCTCGTCGGGTCCGAAAAACAGGACATTGGGCGTGACTGACAGGGCGCCCAGCCGTTGGAGGGGAGGAGGCGTCATGAGCTCCCGGGTTCCCCGCTCGAGGCACCGACCCCGATCGCCGCAAATCTGTCCCGCGCAGTCGGAGTCCCCGCGGCAGTCGCTGACACAGATCCCGAGCGAGCAGAAGCTCCCCCCATTGCAGTCCAGATCGAGGTGGCATGCGCCCACCTCGATCTGGCTCTCGGGCGCCCAGGGAACGTAGGCTTGCTGCACCTGGCTTCCGTCCGAGGGACAGGCCGCCAGCGCCACGGTCAACGACACCAGGATCCTGCTGCACCGCGTCATGGATCGTCTCCTGAGTTCTGTGCGCTCACTGACCCGGTGATCCCTGTCGGAGAGGACCAAGGCCCTTCTCTTGACGAAGCCTTCCTCTACACAGGGTCCCGAATCGACGATTCGCCATTGCCAGAGCATGGCAAATGTCACGTTATTATTGTAAAACTACATGAGTAATAGCTCTGATCCACTCAACAATCAAGACTTTCCTGTAGAGGATTTTTCTGTCCACGTGGAAATAAACCAGGGTGTCCCGCGTGTCTGCGACCCGTGTTGAGTATCTACTGCTGTTATTACCGCAAGATAGAGTCGAATGCCGATGTACTTCCGCCTTTCTTGTTCTCTCCTTTCGCCAATGGAGACTCCTGCGATTCGGCAGCAATCGCCATGTAGTCCGGGTGGAATTTGCTACTTGGGCGGCCTTCCCGATCCCGGTCCGGCTCGCGATGGGGTGTGTCTACCTTGAAAAATACGCGGAAGGCTATGTACGCCGTGGTTGGGGTCGTGTTTGGGCTGGCCATGTCGCTGGACGCTACTTGTCGGGTGTACGACCCACAGCTCGAGCGTCCCTTGCCGAAGTGATGTGAGTCGGGGAGGTCTGGAAGAGGGACGAGGACGAACGAAAGGTCTGAGTAGCGTCGCTGGGGGGGAGGGGAGGAGCTACTGTCCGTAGCCGCCGCTGCCGCCGCCGTACCCGCCGCCGGGCGGGGGCAGCGGGTTTCCGCCGGGTCCGTGGAGGCCTGGGGCCTGAGGCGCGGGCGTACCCGCGCTGGGGTAGCCGCCCGGGGCGGGCTGGGCGGGCTGTCCGTAGCCGGGCTGCTGGGGCGGAGGTTGTCCGTAGCCGGGCTGCTGGGGGGCGGGCTGTTCGTAGGCGGGCTGTTGGGGCGCCGGCGCCTCCTGGGCCATGGGCTGCTGGGGGACGGGCTGGGGCGCCACGGCGCCGGGCTGGTCGTACCCGCCGCCACCGCCGGGAGCCATGCCTGCCGGCGGCGCATAGCCCGCGGGCATGGCTGGCTGCGGGAAGTACATCCGTTGGAACAGGATCAGGCCGCCCCCGGTGGCCGGCACGAAGATGAGCCACAGCCCGAAGGGGAAGTTGAACGACAGACCCGTCCACTTGTCGAACAGACCCATCCAGAACAGCAGGAACGAGAAGACGGCGACCAGGCCCATGATCACCAGCGTCAGGCCCAGGAAGGACCGCCGCACCTCTGGGAAGTCCGCCTGGTTGGTGAGCATGCGGTAGTACGCCTCGAAGCCGGCGAAGAGCACGGCCGAGCCCCAGAGCATGCCCAGCCCCCACTTCCACAGGTCCTTGCCGCCGGACTTGCCGATCTTGGCGAACAGGGCGGTGAAGATGAGCGAAAAGCCCAGGAGCGCGCTGACCAGCAGGATGAACTGCAGGAAGTTGATCGCCGCCTTGATGCCCAGCTGCGGATCTGGATCCTCGTCCTTCAATCCTCGCCAGCGGAGGACCACGTAGGTCACCAGAAACACGAGCAGCATCGTGAAGAACACGGGCAGCATCGCGGTGTATCCTGTCAACAAGAACATGATTTCTCGCATTCCGGCTCCTTCTCTGGATGAATCGATAGGAGGATACAACCACAAATCAAGGGGAACTTGTCAAGAAGATTCCGAGTTGCTCGCCGCTGGATCGCCCTGGGATTTGCCAGGATCGTTCAGTGAGTAGCTGAGGCCACTTTTCCGCACTTCACCAAACGCAATTTGGCGTGAAGCAGGGGCGATGGGGGGAGCACAGGGGCTTGGCTGGATCTGGGCGCGGGGATCTCCGCCAAGGATGGCTTGGCCATCAATCGACGGATCCCCCCGAGCACACCACCGTCATGCCCGGCGCAGGCGGGCATCCATCCGGTGCGCCAGTGAGGGCAGCGGACCTTGGGGG
>Ga0272441_10007878_pt1 | contig 17132 bp, 14 predicted proteins | sample SSMProp6N_FD_193582 | JGI IMG/M metagenome (GOLD analysis project Ga0272441, IMG submission 193582) | Marine sediment archaeal communities from Little Sippewissett salt marsh, Falmouth, MA, United States - SSM-Prop-6N | ecosystem: Environmental > Aquatic > Marine > Wetlands > Sediment ...
GGGCACAAAAAACAGAAGTATTACAGTCATGCTGCCGAAAAATGCAGTTGACAGTGCGAGCAGCGGGCAGTAGATGAAAATCTTGTACAACTGGTATGGATAATAGAGCAGCTTTTTCTCTCTGAGCATGGATGTCCTCTTTAATCGTTCGGGTTGTATAATTTATATATATATCAGCCTTCAGTATAGCATAAAAAAAATTTATTTTTCAACTAAAAAATAAAGGGTGCCGGCAGGGAGCAAAATGAACCACAGCAGGTAAAAACGATGAAAAAAATTCTGGATTACTATAATACACACCTGTCTCTGTGGGTAATAATATTTGCTGCTGTTGCGTATTTTTTCCCGGAAGTTTTCACAGGGATCAAATCATCGATTAACCTGTTTTTCGCGGTTACCATGTTCGGGATCGGACTCGTTATTACAGAAGAAGACTACAGGAACATTGCGCGGTCCCCGCGCCAGATACTGCTCGGAAACCTTTTCCAGTTTACAATAATGCCGATTATGGCCCTGGTTACGGCGCACCTTTTTTCTCTTTCAGATACACTTACCGTGGGGCTGATACTGACCGGTTCAGCTCCAGGCGCAATGACAAGTAATGTAATCTCATACCTTTCGGGCGGAGATGTCGCATATTCGGTCTCTCTGACAGCGGTAGCAACAATACTCTGCCCTGTCCTTACCCCCTTTCTGACCTGGCTCCTTGCCGGTCACATGGTGCCCATACCCTTTTTGTCAATGTTCCTGACTATAATGTACACGGTTGTAGCGCCGCTTATCCTCGGGTTCTGCGTGAGAAAGATTATGCCTTCCCTGATCAGCAGGATAGACGGGATTCCGGCTGCAATATCAGTTACCTCAATTATAATTATCACATCCTATGTTGTTGCCGCGAACAGGGGGAACCTGGGCAGGGCGACACTTTTGATATTTGCTGCCATAATCTTTCATAATCTTGCAGGGATGCTCCTGGGATACCTGGGAGGACAGGCTGCAGGGTTTTCATTCAGAAGGAAAAAAACCCTCTCAATAGAGATAGGCATGCAGAACGCGGGTCTTGGCGTTATACTTGCGCTTGAGCACTTCTCCGCTGAAGTAGCCATTCCTGCGGCCATATTCACTATCTGGTGTATCGTGTCTGCGTCCATGCTTGTCAATTTCTGGGGTGTCCTGGAAAAGAGATCTGCGCGTATCCTGAATTAATCCTCCATATTTCTCCTGTCAGGGCATGCTCTAAAAATGAGCAAAAAGCCTGTTTTTTTATTATAAAAAATTTGATTTCTGACGAATATACTAATAGAAAATTTCCAGGGAAGGAGGAAGCGAAATGGATGTCACAACACTCAGCACTTCTCCCTCGTTTTCATATCATGGAACAGGGAGCCCCGCGGCTGCGGAAACAGCCATGCTGCCGTTCAGGGACAATTCAGTACAGCAGAAATTTGAAATAAGTGAAAAGGTCATGATGGACCTGAAAGATGTTCAGAATTTTCTGTACATGATGATCGGCTCATCACTTATTCTGAAATCGAATGATAATACTCCGGGTTCGGGACTCGATACGGTTGCCTGACAGGGACTGTAATGAAATGATTGCCGGATCCGGGTGTAAATGAGCTGTAACCACTTATACTGTTCCGGGTCTCCGGAACAGGTGCATAGGAGATCTATGCGCAAACAACCCCGCTATACTGCCGGTAGAATGCAATAGAAGTTAACATTGAATTATACAATTTTCAATAATTAATTGTGAAAAAGTGTTGACCCTGAAGATTTATCCTTTATTTTATACATATATTTGCGTGTATTCTTTTATATTAAATTTTATATTAATTTAATGGTCTTTTGCAGTAATAATAACAGGCACACGTTTCATTAATATATCAGGAACCACAGTGCCGGCAGGTGGACGTTATATTCACAGTTTCTATGGAGTCCCCCTGTTATAATATTTGATACGTGTTTTTGTTTATCAAGAAGAGAGCTTAATGGTTCGATAAATTAAACAGAGAAACGTAATTTGTGCAGGAAGACCATCCATATGAGCAAGGAATTGCAGGAGAAGGCTGACAGGCTTATGAAAGAGTTAAGGGATTCCCTGGTTCCCATAGCAAGAGAGATTCAGAACCAGAAAAATTCCGTTATTAAATAAATATTTGAAAGCAACAGAGGTACCTGCTATGCCACCAAAAGGGGAAAGACGAAAGCAGCAGATAATTGACACTGCGAAAGAGATGTTTATTGAAAAGGGTTTTCAGAGCACCCATATCGGGCAGGTATGTGAAAAGCTGAATATTGCCAGAGGCACGGTTTACCAGTATTTCAGCAACAAAAAGGAAATACTGTACGCGATACTTACTTCCGTGGTTGATAAGATTGATGATATCATGGATCCTGATGACCTCCAGGATTTTATGAGCAGTGGAAATGACAGGTCCCTTGTAATTAAACTTATAAACAAACGCATATCTGACAGTATCTCTGTACTGCTGGGCGAACCCATAGTAATCAAGCTGATATTTAAAGAAGTCGTGGGCATTGATATGGATGTTATCAATACTGTTAACAGGTATGTCGGGCAGATAGAAAAGATCATTGCCAGGGAGATTTCAGAGATAAAAAAGCTGGGTATGTTCAGGCAGGATGTGGACCCGGACATCACCTCATCCATGATCATCGGGGCAGTTATGGTCATTGTTTACGAATATGACCGCAGGAAGGATGATGTTACAGCCCCAACCGTAGTGGAAAAAATTACAGATAATTATCTTAATGGCATACTGGCCTGATCAGAACTTATTTTTTACATATATTCATGAAACCCGGTACTCCCGGGTTTTTTGTTTTTGCAAGGCCGTGCGCTCTTATGATGCCGTGTATTTATCTATTGACAAAAATATACTGTACGTGTCTCTTAATCAGAAATTATATCCCTTGGCCGCATAATTACATATGAAATTTCTTGCCAGAACAGTACTCCTGGTCCTGCTTTTTGGAGGGACAGGTTTTTCCGCAGAACCTGTAACACCGAAAATTCTGCTGTCGGACCTTAAAAGCTTCAATTCCGCACGTCGCGAAAAGGCACTGGCCTGTATACGGGCAACCAGGCCCGATGCACTGCTTCCCGGGCTCGTTGAAACCGTTCTAACCGGAACAAGGGCCAGGCACAGGCGGGCCGCTATTATGGCTCTGAAGGCATATCCCGGGAATGATGTAATTCCGCAGTGGCTGAAGATACTGGGAAAAACCGGCTCTGCTGAAATTAAGGCGGAGGTCATTTCCTTTCTGTCAGGGATCAATGACCGGAGGGTGGTAGTACCTTTTGCCCGGCACCTGAGCAGCCCCTGCCTGGAGGTTCGGGAAAAGGCGGCGGAGGCGCTCAGCAGAAACGGGGACGACAGGATGTATCCATTTATCATTGAACTGACTGCTGATCCCAATCCGGTGCGCAGGATATACTCTCTTGAGGCCCTCTATTACCTATATGACAGGAGGTTTTATTCATTACTTGCAGATCTTCTCAGGGATGAGAACAAGTCTGTAAGGATCTACGCTGTGCGCTGTGCCCTGCAGAATAATGTTTCAGAGCTGCTTTTCATTATCCGTTCCATCGCACTTAATGACATGAATGACGAGGCCCGGATTGCTGCGATTAACAGTATCGGCAGGTTCAGGGACGGTAAATCCCTTTTCATACTGATGCGTTCTCTTAATGATGAAAACAGGAATGTACGGTTTTCTGCCGCTTCCGCGTTGAACAGGCTCAGGATGAGGAAATCCATTTATTCTGTTTCAAGAAGGCTCTACCTTGAGGAGGACAGACAGATACAGGACATGCTTATTAATATTCTGACTGCACTCGGGAAAACCGGTGATATCCGCGGATTCAGGAAAATACTTGTACAGGGCTCAGATGTACCACTCCAGGTAAGGGCGGCATATGCTCTCGGGCTGTTCAGGGACGAAAGGGCTCCTGCCATACTTATTGATGCCCTGGGCAACAGCAGCTACCTTGTCAGGGGAGAGGTCTCAAACGCACTCGGGTCATATCGTACCGCAAGGGTTGTGGACAGCCTGGTCCGTACTGTTTCAAGTGACCGGAGGCGTTATGTCAGGTCCGCGGCCCTGTATTCGCTGGCAAGGATCAACAGCAGCAGATCGGTCCTTCCCCTGTATGAGCTGTATTCCCGTGAAAAGGACCCTGTATTCAGGGTGCTGCTGCAGGCAACAATTCATGATCTCATTGACAGGCTGCTCTGAGCAGGAGGGAAAAATGCCATTGAACAGGGATGAAATTGAAAAGCTGATCCGCAAGCTCCGTGAAAAATATTCTGAATATGCAGAAAAAAAGAGCGCTTCCTGGTTTAACCTGCCTGCATTTGAGGAACGCCTGAACATGGCCCTGGCCAATAAAATGAATCTCGAGGGCTTTATCCTTGCCGAGATCGCGAATTTTGAAAAACTCCAGGAGGGTTACCGGAAAAAAAGTGAGCCCTCTGCTTTTTCCCTAAGGGTCGATCGTATTATTGAAGAGAACACGGCCCGCATGGAAAAGTATCCTGCTGTTGAATTCCATGTTCGAAGCGGGTATGAAATATCCCATTTCTATGGAGCAGTGTCCGAATTCGTGACTGGCTTTTTGCCTGTACTCAGAATTGTAATAGACGACGCGGGCCTCAGGGACGAGCTGGCAAAGCTTGAGAACAGTATGGAATATCTTGCCATGCCGAGAGGGGAACTGCCGTCAAGACGTGTTGAGAGTCATTCCCTGATCCTTTCCCGCAGGGGGGTCAAAGAGATTGAGGTCGAGAGGGACAAGAACGAATTTCTCAAGGAAACCGCGTTCGTGCTGCATGATATTATAGATTTCTGCGATGGCCTGATTTCCAAGAAAAAGCCTGAATGGGAAAATCCCCTGCTCATGAACAGGCTGTATCTTGAGGAACAGCGCAGGAAAAGGGTGATTGAACTGTTTTCCGGTCATACCGGGTACGGGGCGATTATAAGGGTGCGGGAACAGGCCCTGAATATTATCAGTGATTTCAGACTGAACGCCTTCAGGAAAAAGTAGTCCTTTTCTTCTTGACTGATCATCTTAAATATGTCTCACATCTTACCCTGATCTGAAAAGTAACTTATCCCGGAGAGATGTCCATGAAAAAGCTTGTTGCCTATTTTGCAGAACGTTCACTTATCGTGAACATGCTGTCCGTTGGCCTTATTATTGCGGGAGTGATATTTCTGTCATCTGCCAACAGGGAGGCCTTTCCTAAAATAGATTACAACTGGGTCATGGTAACCACGGTTTATCCCGGAGCCACAGCCCTGGATATTGAGAAACATATTTCAAAGCCCATAGAGGATGAATTACGGGAGGTTGACGGGCTTGAAGAGATATACTCCAGCTCGCTGGAATCAGCATCAAGTGTTGCCATAAAGCTTGACCCTGATGTTGAGAACAAGGACAAAACAATAAATGACATAAAGGACGCTATAGACAGCATAGAGGATTTTCCCGAGGAAGCGGAAGACCCTGTTGTAGAGTAGCTGTCCACGAGCCAGGTCCCGGTACTGGAAATATCAGTCTCTGATAATCGCGGTGTGAAAAGCGACAGGGAGGAGCGGAAACTGAGAAGTACCACGAAGTTGCTCGAGGACCGCCTGCTCGACATCCCGGGCGTATCCCGTATTGACAAGCAGGGGTGGAGAGACAGGGAGATGATCGTTGAGGTGAAGCCCGGACTGCTGGAAAGATATCATGTGGGACTTAACGAGATAATTGTCGCGCTGTCGAACAAGAACCTGAACTTTCCCGGCGGACTTGTGCAGACACCGGAAGAAGATGTAATGATCAGGACAATAGGCGAGGTCGAGACAGTCCGGGATATTGAGAATGTTCTTATTCGGGCGAATGACCTGGGGAACTGGGTAAAGGTCGGGGATGTCGCACGTGTGCGTGATTCATTTGAAGAGGAAGAGATCAAGAACAGGACCATGGGCAAAAAGTCCATAACCCTGACCGTTCTCAAGAAGGAATCAGCTGACATAATAGACGTGGTTGACCAGATAATGGTTGAAGTCGATACCTTTAAAAAACGGAATGAGAAACACTACGAGGTTTCAGTTTCAAATGACCTTTCCTATTTTGTAAAGCGGCGCCTGAAGGTGCTGATTAATAACGGTATTGTCGGTTTCTCCCTGGTCATCCTGTCCCTTCTTATCTCTCTTGGCTGGAGGATATCAATTGTAACAGCCCTGGGACTCCCCCTGGCATTCAGCGGGACCTTTATATGGATGGGTCAGAACGATATCACAATTAACCTCATGTCCATGTTCGGCCTGATCATGGTGCTCGGTATGCTTGTTGACGATGCGATTATTGTTGCGGAGAACGTTTACCGCCACCTTGAGGAGGGGGAACCTGTAAAGGAGGCGGTCATAAACGGCACCTCTGAGGTCATTGTACCTGTACTGGGCACGATCCTCACAACCATAGCCGCGTTTGCGCCCCTGATGTTCATGACCGGAATAATGGGTAAATTCATATGGACCCTGCCCGCGGTTGTATCAATAGCGCTTGTTGCCTCATGGCTGGAGTCAATGTTTATACTTCCTGCCCATATCTATGATATCGAGAAAAGGCGGAAAAAAGCTGTCTCCCATCAGAATGGCGAACGTAACAGGACATATATAAGGATAAGGGATTTCTATGGCACCTGCCTTGAAAGGGTCCTTGCTCACAAGTACAGGTTTGCCCTGCTTATCGGAGTTGCCTTTTTCGGTTCAGTTCTTTTCGCATCATTCAACCTGAAATTTATCCTGTTTCCGCAGGGAAAGATAGAGAGGTTTGTGGTCAAGGCAGAGGCGCGTAACGGGACCGGTCTTGATGCGATGAGCAGAAAGATTTCACTTCTTGAAAAACAGATCGCTTCACTGCCGAAAGAGGAGCTGGACAACTTTATCTCTACAACCGGAATCCTCAGGGAGCAGGCAATGGACCCGAACACGAAAAAGGGCTCAAACTACGGGACCATAATTGTAAACCTGACACCGGAGGAGGACCGGACACGCAAGGCAGACGAGATCATTGATGACCTGCGGCAGCAGGCAAAGAAGTACAGTAAAGAGTTTGTAAAGGTCGAGTTCGCCTATATACGTTCAGGCCCGCCCGTGGGTAAAGCGGTAAGCGTGACAATAAAGGGCGATGATTTTGATACACTGCGGAAGATATCAGGGGAAATGCAGGATTATCTTAAAAAGATCCCCGGGCTTAAAGATATCAAGGACAACTTTGAGGAGGGGAAAAAGGAACTCAGGATATATGTTGACGAAAAAACAGCTTCAATAGCGGGAATAAGCGTCTTTGACGTGGCCTCAACAGTACGGACAAGTTTCAAGGGCACTGTTGCCACGAAAATTAAAAAAACAGACGAGGAGATTGACATCAGGGTCATTTTTCCTGAGGCAATGAGAGACCGTCTTAAGACACTGGACAGTATTAAAATCGCCAACCGTATGGGAAACCTTATTCCTCTTTCCAGGATCGCCACGTACAGAATGGACAGGGGCATATCCTATATAAACAGGAAGGACTGGAAACGCGCGGTCACTGTTACCTGTGATATTGATGAAAAGGCGAAAGACGTCACCTCTGTTTACGTGAACAACCTTCTTATGGATAAATTTTCAGATATAAGCGAACGATATCCGGATGTTATTGTGGATTTCCTGGGTGAATTCAAGGACACGCAGGAGTCAATGCAGAACCTGGCGCGTTCATTCTTAATCGCGTTTATTGCAATATATATTATACTGGTCGGCCTGTTCCGTTCACTCGGGCACCCGTTTGTTATTGTGAATGTTATCCCTCTTACCTTCATAGGTGTGATCTGGGCCTTTTATGTTCACGGCATGCCACTGTCGTTTCTTGCTCTCATGGGTGTTGTGGGCCTGACCGGGGTTATTGTCAATGATTCAATTGTGCTCATGGACTTTATCAAGAACAACCGGGCAATTGGCATGGACCCGGTCACCGCATCAATTGATGCAGGGAAAAACAGGCTCAGGCCGGTCTTCCTCACCACAATAACCACGTTTTTCGGCCTTATCCCGACCGCCTATGGTATAGGTGGATATGATCCTTTTCTAAAGCCAATGGCGATCTCCATGTCATGGGGACTCATATTCGGATCATTTATAACACTTTTCGCCACACCAATACTCTATAATGTATTCAGCGACTTCCGCAGGCTGGTATTCAGGGGCCTGAAGTCCGCGGAGTCATATGCTGTAACGCCGCTCAGCAGGTCTGTTGAAGAGATAGAGGATGAGATAAAAGATGATCTCCAGGACAGGATAAGGGAGGACATACGTTCATGCCTGGAGGATGATCTGAACTGTTACAAGGAGAACCTCAGGAAAGACCTGGAAAAAAAGATCCGCAGGGAGTTGAGGGCCGGGAAAGATGTTACCGGGAAAAAGGGGAAAAAGCCAGCATCAAAAAAGAAGTCATAAGCGCGGAAATGCCGGAAAATTATTCTTGTAATTAAATACCGTGCAGGTGATGAGGGTTCCATTATCATATAAAGGGAGAATATCTCATGAAATTTAAAAGATATATTGTCAGTATCGGGATTGCCACGCTTGTGGCAGTATCAGTTTTTTCATGCATTAAAATTGATGACCAGGCCGTTAACAACGGAAAGCTTGAGAAATTCACAGTGGAACAGTACTGCCACATGTTGAAAGAAATAAGCGACATGGGTATAAACAGGTATTACGACCGGCTGGCGGGCCGTGAGTATTCAGAGGTCAAAGACGTGTTTGCTGAATTTGAAAAGGACAGGGAAAAAATATTCAAAAAATATAATATGACCGCGAAGGAACTCCAGTTATGGAAAAAGGGTAAATTTTTCAAGATAAATGAATACCTGGAAAAGAACCCGGATACCGCCTACAATGTATCAGAGAAACAGAAGGCATTTAATGAAACTGTTGCGCGTCTTGTGTACGCACAGTTGAAAGAAAAGGAAGACTCCAGGTAAATTTACCGGTTTCAGTCGTCTCCGCCGCCCAGCAGGCCCGCCCTGAGAAGGAAGTAGAGCAGGGTCATGACAGCTGATGCTGCAGCAGCCACGTATGTCATTGCCGCTGCTGAAAGCACACTGTTGACCCCCCTCAACTCCGCAGCGGACACTATACCCTGTGACGCGAGGATCTGCTTTGCCCTTGATGACGCGTTGAATTCAACCGGAAGGGTCAAAAGCTGGAACAGTACAACAACGCTGAAAAGGACAATTCCGGCCTTGACCAGGCCGAGCGCGCCCATTATAAAACCCGCGAATATTATTATCCAGGCAAAATTGGAGCCTATTGAAGCCACGGGAACCATCATGTTCCTGAGTGTCAGGGGTGAATATGCCTGCGCGTGCTGAATTGCATGCCCTGTTTCGTGAGCTGCAACACCTATGGCTGAGATAGTGCTGTTCCTGTATACGTCAGGAGAAAGCCGGACCACCTTTTTCGCGGGATCATAATGGTCTGATAAAAATCCCCCGGTCTCAACCACGGACACATTGTGGAGACCGTTTACGCGCAGTATCTGCCTGGCTACATCAGCGCCGGTCAGCCCGGACCTTGAGTGTACCCTGGAAAATTTATTAAAGGCGGATTTTACCCGCATTGAAGATACAGCAGATAATATGAATACCGGAATCATCATTATCCAGTATAAAGGGTCTATTCCCAGGAGCATGGCAGTCCTCCAGATTCTCTGATTTACATGTCTATGAATTATTTAATATGCTGTTTGTTACAATTATAATTTTTTGATAAACGTGATATTAATATTTTTTTTTCATTTCAGGTACCTTTTCATAACGGAATGAGTGTAACTTCACGTACTGCCAGTGATTCATACAGGGGTGCGCGCATGGATTTTCCCGGTGTGTAAGTGTATATTCATTGTGCAGGGGCAATTAGATTTGACAATATACCTGTTGTCACTTATCCTAGTTCTATTTTTCAGGACAATGTATGAAGAAATCATCGCTGCTTATCTTATCAGTAATTTTCCTGCTCCAGTGTTCCTCTGCAGTAAAAAAGGGTGAACCGGGCAGGGGCTTTCCGAAAAAAGGCTCTCCACCGGTTAAAGCTGAAGACAGTATTAATAAAAGCTGGTCCCTGTACAGTTATGGACTTCTATATAAAAATATTGCCAGGCAGAGTAAAAGCTTCCCGGAAATGCAGAAGAACATGAAAAGGGCAATTGACTATTTTAAAAGGTCAGAGGCAGAAAAAACCGCCCTGGACAGTGTATATATACAGCTGGCTGACTGCTACTACTATATTTTTGATTTTAAAAGCTCCCTTGAATATGCTGATAAGGCCATAGCATTGAAACCCGACAGCATGGAGCCATATAACCGGAAATTCAATATATATATGAAGCTTCGGAACTATAAAAAAGCTGCTGATGTGCTGTCCGGTTACCTTGAAATGGATCCTGATTCAGTGCGAATCCGCTATATCCTGGCGGAACACTACCTGAAAAGACTCAAAAACAGTGAAGCTGCTCTTAAAGAATTTTTAATGATAGAGGAACTTTACCTTACAAAGGGCCTGGGGGGTGAGTATCTTGAAAACACCTACTACAATATCGGGTTTATAAATTTCGAGAAAAACAGGAGCGGGGCAGCACTGCAATATTTCAACAAGGCATATTCTGCAAATCCTGACAGGCTGAATACGATTCGCATACTTGCTTCACTTAACATGACACTGCTCCGGCTTCCCGAGGCTGAGAAATTTGCGCTCCTTTACCTTGAAAGGGTGCCCGGGAGCAAATATATGCATTCTGTTCTGGGCAGGATATATTACATCCAGCAGAGACCGGGCGCTCTTCATCATCTCAGAAAATCCGCGGGCTCTAAGACCGTGGAAGGGCTTATTTCAAGCGGACTCTATTTTGAACTTCTCAGGGATGATGAGCGGGCAGGTAAAATCCTCAGAATGGTAGTAATGCACAAGCCGGATGCTGTGACCCCGCACATTGCGCTTGCGCGTATCAGTCTCAGGGAAGGAGATAAAAAAGCCGCATTTAACGAATACCTTACAGCGGGAGTGCTTCTTTATAAAAAGGGTCTCAGGAGCATTGCAAAACGGAATTTTATGGAGGCCCTGGGACTCAGGGACGATGTGCCGGGTCTCTATTATTATCTTGGAAGGATAAACGAGGATGATGAAAGGCTTTCCGCAGCAATCCTTTATTATAAGAAGGCACATGCGCTCAAACCTGATTCTGACATGCTGCTTCATATAGGCTATTTATACGCCCTGAATGAACAGTACGGGGAAGCCATGAAATATTTCAAAATGGTTTCACTGAAAGAACCGAAGAACTCAAAACCATATTTTTTCAGGGGCCTTGTATCCATATGGCGCGAGGATTACCCGCGTGCGGAGCATGACATTAAAAAGGCCATACTGCTTGAGAAGACAAGTGAAACATATTATTTTTACCTGGCAATTGCGCTTGAGAAAATGAACCGCCTGGACGAAGCAATAGAATCCCTGGAAAATGCGATTAAATACAACCCCAAAAGTGCTCGCGTATTCAACTACCTGGGTTATCTTTACGCGGATAACAACATGAAAATTGATGAATCCTATGACCTTATCAGAAAGGCCCTTGAGATTGAACCCGAGAACGGGGCATACGTGGATTCACTTGGATGGGTCTACTTTCGCAGGGGTAATTACAGGAAGGCCCTTGAAAATCTGCTCAGGGCTGAACGCCTTTTAAGTGAAAGCGAAAATCCTGACCCTGTTGTTTATGACCATATAGGGGATACCTATCATAAGCTCGGTCAGACAGACAGGGCGATCATGTACTGGAAAAAGTCCATGGACATGGAAAAAAACAGTGAAATTCTGAAAAAGATAAAAAAGAAAATTCAGTTGAACACGAGGCCCTGAATTGGCACATCCATTGCGATACAATGTAATTCTGTTTCTGCTCTGCCTTGCTGTTGGCGGGTGTTCCCGGGGGGCCATTAAAAAGGGCGGGGCTGAAATTTCCGGGACCATGAGTCCGGGAGACAGGCAGGAGGCGCAGCGCCTGATCAGCGGGCTTGACGCTGAAAACAGGGCAGCAGCAGCCTCCATTTCAGCCAGGTTCCATATTGATGGAGTGATGAACAGGAAGAAACTGAAGATCATGGGAACGGCCGCCTATGACAGAAAATCCGGGAAGATGCATATTGCAGTGGTTGACTATATCTTCCGGAGCCCGCTCATGACAGTTTTCAGGGACGGAGATACTGTCAGGTTCTACTACCCGGTTGAGAAAAAAATATTTATTGACTCATTTTCGAATATTGATCTGAGGAGATACAGTAACCTGGATATCCCTTTTGAACCCGTTTACAGCCTGCTGACAGGATCGATACCGGTAATACATGATTATTCCATAAGAAAGTGCCTTGCCCGGGGCAGCAGCGGTGGATCATACCTGATACTCGAAAACGATGAATATTATGAAACAATTTTCTTTAAAAAGAATTTGCCCGGGAAACTGCTCCTTGTAAAGAAATCTGACAGGAGCAGGTATGAATTTCATCTGGGCAGAAGGATGTTCGAGAACGGAAGCGTGTATTACCGTAAGATGACCATGATTTCCGAAAAGGATAATGTACGGCTTGTTCTCGTATTTGACAGTGTCGCGCTCAACAGGCCCGTTTCAGTCAGGACGATTGACAGTGTAAAAACAGGCCCGGATGTTGAATTGATCAACGTGGCCAGGTGACCCGGTAAAAATAGATTATCCCCACTGTGACCGGGCCGTGTTCCTGCCGTGGTCCGAAACCTGGAATCCTTCAGGGTGCTCAACAATAAGTCCGTCTTCCTTCAGGTCCTCCAGAAATGGACGCAGGTCTGTACCGCTTCTGCCGTATACCGTAATTAATTCATCAAGGGTAACGAAACCGCCCGGCGCGGTACGATGGTAAACCTCGTTAAGGATGTTGTTCGCGAAATTATTCATCAGCCGCACCTTGAAAATCCGCAGGCCCTGCACACGGAGCAACCACCCTCGAATTCGAGAGGTCCGTGACAGTCAGGGCAGACCCCGACCATGACAGTGTCCTTTCCCCTGCCATTGGTCTCTGCAATGTTCCTGGCCATTTCAACAGGATCATCGTTGTCTGCATCTGCCTGGCCAATGCCGTTGTAGCGCTCAAGCGCCTTTGCTATGGCGTCCGCGCAGGAATATATCCTGCCCCCCTTTTCCCATGCCTGGTTGGGACAGCGCACCCCTTTAAGCTGCCTGATAATTTTATCACGTTCAATACCGCTCCTCAGCGCAAGAGAGATAAGCCTGCTAACCGCTTCTGTCTGGCTGGCAGCGCACCCGCCGCTTTTCCCCATTGTGGCAAAAACCTCGAACAGACCGTTTGTGTCCTCGTTTATGGTAACGTAAAGGGAGCCGCATCCGGTAGTCATCTTTCTGGTCGTGCCCCATGTAATCTCGTCACGCGGACGGGGGGAACGGTCCGCACCAACGGTTTCACTGCCATCCTGTAATGGCAGTGCTGCAGGTTTTTTACCGGCTGTCTGTTTCTGTAAAACCTGGTTTTCCCTGGAACCGTCACGGTACACTGTAACTCCCTTGCAGCCCAGGTCAAAGGCCAGAGTGTAGACCTTTTCAATGTCCTCCCGGGTTGCTGAAGCAGCAAAATTCACTGTCTTTGAAACCGCGTTGTCAACATATTTCTGGAAGGCGGCCTGTATGCGTATATGCCAGTCAGGGGTGATATCATGAGAAGATACATGCACGCTCCGAAGCCCTGCCGGAATATCCTCAATGTCCGCGGCTGAACCCTGCTCCGCGATCCTGTGCATCAGGTCATTGCTGTAGAGCCCGGCATCAACAAGTGCTTTTTTGAAAAGCGGGTGTGTTTCAACAAGCACGTTGTCGTCCATAACATGCCTCTCATACGCGAGCGCGAAAACGGGCTCAATCCCGCTCGATGAACCGGCAATTATACTGATTGTGCCGGTGGGCGCGATTGTGGTTGTTGTGGCGTTTCTAAGGGGGGGCTCACCGGAGTCAGAGTATGAAGAGTGCTCGAAATTCGGGAAAGGCCCCCTTGATTCAGCAAGGGCGCGGGAAGCGGCCCTGGACTCTTCCTGGATGCAGGACATCACGGTTTCAGCAGTATCTACGGCTTCCTGTGAGTTGTAGGGCACGCCAAGGCGTATGAGAAGATCAGCGAATCCCATGACTCCCAGACCTATTTTCCTGTTGTCGCGGGTGTTTTTATCAATCAGATCAAGAGGGTAACGGTTCACGTCTATGACATTGTCAAGAAAATGGACAGCGCTGCGGGTGATATCCCTGAGCAGATTAAAATCAATGGCAGGAACTCCGTCTTTTTCAGTATAAACACTGTTCAGGTTTATGGACCCCAGGTTGCATGATTCATACGGGAGCAGTGGCTGTTCCCCGCACGGGTTGGTGCTTTCAATGAGAGCGATATTCTTGAGCGGGTTGTGCTCGTTGATCCTGTCTATGAAAACAATGCCTGGTTCTCCCGAGTTCCAGGCCTTTGACACAATGAGACTGAAAACATCGCGCGCATTCAGCTTTCTGACAGTTTCTCCGTTTCTCGGATTTTTAAGTGCATATTCACTGTCGCTGAATACCGCTTTCATGAAATCATCCGTGACTGCCACGGATATGTTGAAATTGGTCAGGGACGAGAGGTCTTCCTTCGCGGTTATGAATTCAAGTATGTCCGGATGGTCAATATTGAGTATGGCCATGTTGGCGCCGCGGCGCGTGCCCCCCTGCTTGACTGTTTCAGTGGCGGTGTTGAAAATATTCATGAATGATACAGGACCGCTGGATACACCCGCTGTTGAACGCACGGTATCGTTTTTCGGACGGAGAGAGGAGAAGGAAAATCCCGTGCCGCCCCCGCTTTTATGTATCATTGCCATGTTTTTCAGGGAGTCAAATATGCCCTCCATGGAGTCCTCCACTGGCAGCACAAAGCATGCGGCAAGCTGGCCAAGGGGACGACCCGCGTTCATGAGGGTCGGGCTGTTCGGTATAAAACGGAGCTCCGCCATCATGTCGTAGAATTCGTCAGCAGTACTGTTTGCCTGGTCGCGGGAACTGCCGTATGATAAATCAGCGGATGCTACAAACCTGGCAACACGCCTGAACATATCCGCAGGTGTTTCAGTAATTTCACCATTTTCATTTTTTGCCAGGTATCGTTTATCCAGTACCAGGGCAGCGTTTTCCGATAGCTCCGGTTCTTTTTCAGATGAAATAATAATATCTTCCCAATCCATGCTTTAAACCTCGGTTTTATGGTCACATCAGAAAACCAGTAGTTACATTGATTAAATAATTAGAACTACTGGTTTTATTCCCGATTTATTTAATTATTAAAAGAATCGGGATGACCACAAGGGGATCTCATATTGATAGTTTTTTAAAAGTCCCCTTATAATATTACAATAATTATTCTTCTGATTCCCTGTCTTCAAGAAAAAAATGCAGGAACGCTTACATAACATGCGGTAAGAGTTCAGTTATAATGTTCCGCGGTTTAGGTGTCACTGGTTAATGACAAGGTCGCTGAATGTGTTGAAAAGGTAATATGAATCGTGCGGCCCGGGACTTGCTTCCGGATGATACTGAACTGAAAAGAGGGGCAGCCTTCTGTGCCTCAGCCCTTCAACTGTATTATCATTAAGATTTACATGCGTGATTTCAATATCGGGATTTCCCTTGAGTGAATCATGGTCAACTGCGAATCCGTGGTTCTGAGAGGTGATTTCCACCCTGCCTGTAACCCTGTTCATGACCGGCTGGTTAGCGCCCCTGTGCCCGAATTTAAGCTTGTAGGTGCTTCCGCCAAAGCCAATACCCATGAGCTGGTGGCCCAGGCAGATGCCGAAGGTCGGTATCTCTTCCCTTATTATGTCAGTGAGGAGGTCCCTGGCGTAATCTACAGCATCAGGATCTCCGGGCCCGTTTGAAAGGAAAACGCCCCTTACCCCGTCATTTAGGGCCTGTTTGAGGGGTGTTTTGCCGGGATACACCCGTATGGCAAAACCCTGCTTCGCAAGCAGGCGGAGTATGTTCCGCTTTACACCAAAGTCAAAAACAGCAATATCAGGCCTGCCCTTACCGGTTTCACCGAAATCATACGGGGTTTTGCAGGACACTGCTGAAGCAAGGTCAAGCCCTTCCATTTTAGGATGGGCCAGGAGTTTTTCCACTGCATTTTCCCTGTTTATGAAAATGCCCCCCCTGAGAGCCCCCCTGTCGCGTATATGGAGAGTCAGCCTGCGGGTATCAACCCCTTCAATTGCAGGTACACCCGCGTTTTTCAGGTAATCAGAAAGAGAACCGGTTGCCCTGTGGTTTGAATAGGTCCTGCTGTATTCCTTTACAACGAAACCTGCTGCGTGAACGCGGTCTGATTCAACGTCCTCGTCATTTACACCGTAATTGCCTATCATAGGGTAGGTCATGGTAATGATCTGGCCGCTGTAGGAGGGGTCTGTAAGGATCTCCTGGTAGCCGCTCATGGATGTATTGAATACTACCTCTCCCGGGATTTCGCTTTCATGTCCGAAGCTTTTTCCTTCAAACTCGGTCCCGTCCTCGAGAATAAGGTATGCGCGTTCTGCCATTGGTAATTACCTGTGCCGGATTTTGTTCACATGTGACTAATTCAGGCAGCACATGCTGTCAAACATAATATTTCAGATGGAGCAATTATTTAACATAACCGTAATGATACAGGAACAAATAATTTACTGATCATTATTGAGAAATGCGAATATTCTTTGACTGGTGCAATTGCGCGTAATGTTGAAACAGGATCTGTCAGGGCGTGAATGAACAGCTGCGCCGGCGAGATCGCAGTGCGAGATCGCAGTGCTGGAGGCGGATCACTGAAGAAAATGGGCAGGGATTTATCTAAAAAAGCAGGAGCAGACTCACAAAGACCCCGTACAGGTAGTCATCCATCCATCCTGTGGGCGCGAACCGGGTTGTTTAAACAACAGGGTCATCAAGGAACTGTGACCGGGTCCACTGGAACCTG
>Ga0272441_10007879_pt1 | contig 17132 bp, 17 predicted proteins | sample SSMProp6N_FD_193582 | JGI IMG/M metagenome (GOLD analysis project Ga0272441, IMG submission 193582) | Marine sediment archaeal communities from Little Sippewissett salt marsh, Falmouth, MA, United States - SSM-Prop-6N | ecosystem: Environmental > Aquatic > Marine > Wetlands > Sediment ...
CATGTGTTTAGCGGTCCCGGGAAAAATTGAAAACATTACCGGCAGCGGGCTTGATCGGCAAGGCAAGGTCAGCTTTGGCGGGATATTGAAGGATATCAACCTGGCCTATGTGCCTGATGCGAAAGCAGGGGATTATATCGTTGCTCACGTCGGCTTTGCTTTAGATATTTTGGATACAGTTGAGGCCAAAAAATTGATCGAGGATATTAAGAAAATTGAACAAAACGGTGAAGAGGAAGCTAAACAAGGGAATTACGATGAAATACCTTGATGAATACAGAGACCAAAATGCCGCTCAAAAAATGGCCAGCGCCATTGCCTCCATTACCACAAAAGATTGGACAATCATGGAAATCTGCGGCGGGCAAACGCATGCAATCGTCAAATTCGGAATTGATGAACTTCTTCCCAAACAAATTCATCTGGTGCACGGACCTGGTTGCCCTGTTTGCGTGACCCCTCTGGAGGCTATTGATAAAGCCTTGGCCATCGCTTCTTTAAAAGATGTAATTTTTTGTTCGTTCGGGGACATGGTGCGTGTTCCCGGATCAAGGGGGGATCTGCTTTCGGTAAAAGCCGAGGGAGGAGATGTCCGGATCGTCTACTCGCCCATGGATGCACTTTCCCTCGCGAAAGAAAATAAAAACAAAAAAGTTGTGTTTTTTGCCGTTGGCTTTGAAACCACTGCTCCGGCTAACGCGATGGCTGTCTATAAAGCAAAAGAGGACGGCATTACTAATTTTTTCGTACTTGTTTCGCATGTGCTTGTTCCTCCGGCGATGGAGGCAATTCTGTCATCTGAAACAAACAAAATTCAGGGATTTTTGGCGGCGGGGCATGTCTGCACGGTTATGGGCACAAAAGACTACGAGCCTTTGGCAAAAAAATACAAAGTGCCCATTGTTGCCACCGGTTTTGAGCCATTGGATATTTTAAAAGGCCTTTATATGGTCATCAAACAACTACAAGAAGGAAGATTTGAAGTGGAGAATGAATATGCACGGCTTGTGAAACGTGAAGGAAACGTTCCTGCAAAAGATATTGTGCGTCAAGTTTTTGAAGTGGTGCCCCGCAAATGGCGGGGGATTGGCGAAATTCCCCAAAGCGGTTTAAGTTTGAGAGAAAAATACGCAAACTTTGACGCCGAGAAAATTTTTCAATTGCAAGACATTAAAACAGAAGAGCCTCCGGAATGCATCAGTGGCTTAGTCTTGCAGGGACTCAAAAGGCCTAACGAATGTTCTCAATTTGGCAGAAAGTGTACGCCCGAACATCCCTTAGGGGCGCCCATGGTTTCATCCGAAGGGGCCTGTTCGGCTTATTATCGATACAAAACCCTATGAAAAAGCAAAATACATTTAACATGAGTTGTCCTATTCCGCTTCATGATTATCCGCATGTCCTTTTGGCGCACGGAAGCGGAGGGACATTGATGAACGAACTCATCGAAAAAATGATCGCGCCTGTTTTTGCTAATCCCGCTCTTTTAAAAGCGCACGATGGGTCTGTGGTGAATGTGCAGTCAAAAAAAATTGCCATGACTACTGATTCCTATGTTATCCATCCACTGTTTTTTCCGGGGGGAGACATCGGTTCCTTGGCTGTTCACGGTACGGTGAATGACTTGGCCATGTGCGGCGCCAAACCGCTATATATGAGCGTAGGGTTTATTTTGGAAGAAGGCCTGCCGATGGAAACCTTATGGCAGGTCATCCGTTCAATTAAGGAAGCAGCGCAGAAAAGCGGCATTCAGATCGTAACGGGTGATACCAAGGTTGTGGACAAAGGGAAAGCCGACGGCATCTTCATTAACACAACCGGCGTGGGAGCCGTTGAACACAAGTTGGATATCTCACCGCAATCAGTAAAAAAAGGGGATGCCATTATTTTAAGCGGGGATATCGGGCGTCACGGCATTGCCATCATGGCAGTAAGGGAAGGCCTCGAATTTGAAACAAAAATCGAAAGTGATTCTGCGCCACTTTGGAATCCTATCAAAGATTTGCTCAAGAAAAATATCAGGATTCATTGCCTCAGGGATTTGACGCGCGGAGGACTTGCCAGCGCCTTGGTTGAAATTTCTAAAAAAGCTAACGTCGCCATTCAAATTGACGAGCGGGCAATCCCTGTTCGCGAGGACGTTAAAGGCGCCTGCGAAATTTTAGGTTTTGATCCATTATATGTTGCCAATGAAGGAAGATTCATCTGTTTTGTTGACGGAAAAGAAAAGGATGCCGTTCTTAAAATATTAGGAAAAAGTGCTTCTTTGATCGGGACGGTCATGGATTCAAAAACAAGTAAAGTCACATTAAAAAGTTTTATCGGAACAACACGTATTGTGGACATGCTCTCGGGTGATCAGCTGCCTCGTATTTGTTGAGACCATCTTTTTGGGATTGTAAATTTTTTCAATAAGGTGTAGAATAGCAAAAATTTTACAATAGCAAAAAAAGCAGGAAGTATGCAGTAAGGAGTATTTGGTTTGTGGGTATCTTACTGCCTACTTCATTCTTCCTGCTTCTTTTCTTGAATAATATAACCAGAAGGAGCCTTTTATGCCTAGACCCGTTGTCAATGAAGGAATCAATAACGTACGAAAAAAAGGAAGCCGTGTTTTCCATGAAGGTCCGCACATGCTTCCCGGTATTTCTTTGATGATAGCCGAAGGGGTTATCAAGAACATGAAGGATCTTAAAAAACCCTTTGTTACCGTTATCAATTCCTACACAAACCAGATTCCTGGCCATGCCCACTTGGATGTTTTGGGACAGGTGGTTAAGAAGGAATTGGAGAAACTGGGTGTCAATGTCTGGTATGCCAATATCGGAGGAGCGATCTGTGACGGGATTGCCATGGGACATTTTGGCATGAAGTATTCGCTTGCCTCCCGAGAGCTTATTGCCGATCAAATCGAGACCATTATCGGCGCGCATCCTGCCGATGCATGGATTGGAATCGGTAATTGCGATAAAATCGTTCCTGCGATGTACAATGCCATGGTGCGTATCAATATCCCTGCGATCTATGTGAGCGGAGGACCCATGCTGGCCGGTTCTCACAACACGGATCTTATCTCTATTTTTGAAGGGGTTGGCAAATACAGTGCCGGTAAAATGAAAAAGAAGGCTCTCGAAAAATTGGCCTGTGAGGCTTGTCCCGGTTACGGAAGTTGCTCGGGCATGTTTACGGCCAACTCCATGAATTGCTTGGGGGAAGTTCTGGGTTTTGCCCTTCCGGGCAATGGTACGATTCCTGCTACGCAAAGAGTTAAAGGGAAGCGTCAGCACAAAATTAATCCTAAACGCATTGCCTTAGCTAAGCAAGCTGCAAGAACATTGGTTCATTCTCTTTTGAAGAAAAAAATCCGTCCTTTGGATATCCTTACCAAAGATTCTATCGATAATACGTTTATCTGTGATATGGCCATGGGGGGATCTTCCAATACAGTTTTACATGTTTTGGCTTTGGCTCATGAGGCGGGAATCAAGTATGATCTTAAGCGGCTCAATCAGTTGGCCAAACAAACCGCTAATGTCATTAAAATTGCCCCATCACGACCGGAAGTTCATTTGGAACATGTGAATAAAATCGGCGGTATGGGAGCTATTTTAAAATCCATTGCCAAGGGGAGAAAGGCGCCGCTTAATCTAAATGCCAAGACCGTCTACGGAACATTGGGAAGTTATGTCCATAAATCCAAAGATCCTGATGGAAAAATTTTGAAAACAACACGTAATGCTTTTTCCCAAGAAGGAGGGTTAGCGATCCTATTTGGGAATATCGCAAAAAACGGCTCAGTTGTAAAAACCGCCGGCGTAGATAATGATATGCTTTCCTTCAGTGGACCTGCGGTTATCTTTGAATCTCAGGAAGAAGCTCTTCATGGCATCCTAAACGGAAAAGTCAAAGATGGACATGTTGTTGTTGTTCGCTACGAAGGGCCCAAAGGAGGTCCGGGTATGCAGGAAATGCTGTCTCCTACAGCAGCGATCAAAGGTGCGGACATCCGGGCAGCTCTTATCACCGATGGGCGTTTTTCGGGAGGGACACGTGGTCTTTGCATCGGCCATGTGGCACCAGAGGCAGCAGCCGGAGGAGAGATCGGTATTTTGAAAAACGGGGATATCATTGAAATTGATGTTCCCAAAAAATCCCTGAACGTAAAATTGTCTCAAACCGAAATCAAAAAGCGCCTGAAAGCTAAAAAACCATTTAAATCGAAAGTCAAGGGGGGATGGCTGGCCCGTTATGCGTATTTTGTCACCAGTGCGGACACAGGCGCGGTCTTGAGGGATGTATAAAATTGTGTGAGGAAAAATTCCCGCCTATTTGAGTGTGTTTACGAAGCGACGTGCCTGTAAATCTGGCACGTCGTTTGACAAATGGGTATTTATATTGCATACTTATTAAAGTAGTAAAAAACGGAAGTGAAAAAATAAATCAGATGGATCGAAGGAAACGTTTTTGTTTTATCAGTCTTACAGGTTTTAAAGGAGGGCCAGCGCCGTTATTTACTATTAGTTTTAGCACCGCGGAAAGGAGGGAGTAAATAATGGCAACTGGAAAAGTGAAATGGTTCAATAACCAAAAAGGTTATGGATTTATTGAAACCGAAAGTGGCGAAGACGTTTTTGTCCATTATTCGGAAGTTCAAAGCGAGGGATACAAAACACTAGATGAAGGACAGGCTGTAGAGTTTGAAGTCGCAGAGGGTGAAAAAGGAAAACATGCCGTTAAGGTCTTAAGAGTCTAAATTCTTGCACAATCCATAGATAAGGCCCGGAAGATATTCCGGGCCTTTTTTGTGTATTGACCTTGGCCTTCTACGTAAGTAAGTTTCCGCAAGCGTTAGCTAAATCCATCCCGAGCCTCGCAATGGATTGCTTTTAGGGAAACACATCATTTGTTTGACAAAGGGATAAATATCCTGTAATATTTTAAAAAATAAACATATAGGTAGAGATAAATGAGATATAGTCGCTATCGCCAGTGAGATTAATCACAAAGAACCTCAACAAATCTCAATATATTTCAATATAATATCTCAATTCCCTATTTTACTTATTGGAGGTTTGTATGAAATTAACATCCTGGATACCAGAATATTGGAATGAAGAACAGGTTAAGATCTGGAACAACTTTGAAAAACATTGGCAAGCCCTTATTGATAGAAATATCCCCGAATTTTTGAAATATATCCATCCGAATTTTATAGGGTTTGGGCAGGAAAGCCCTCTTCCCGTAGATAAGCCATGGCTGGAAAAATGGGTCGGATTCTGGGCTAAATCAAGTAAATTTCTCATCACTGAGCTGAGGCCGATCAATATCAAAATCCATGACGATATTGCTATTCTGCAATGCTGTATTTTTACCATTTCCGATAAAGGTGAAAATTCTATAAGGCGCTACACGCAAACCTGGAAAAAACAGGAAGACCGCTGGGTCGTTATAGGCAGCCATAACAATCTTGTCAATGATTCTGGAATTTAATAATCGTATATCGTATTTCGCCTATCGTGTCGTTTGATTGCTATAGATGGCCACCGATATGCGCTACCGGAGTTTAAATGAGCAAACACATCCTTGTAGTTGATGATGATCCAGAAATTCTTGAAATAACCACCAATATCCTTCAAAAAAACGGGTTCGGAGTTTCAACAGCCACTAACGGACTCATCGCTTTGGAAGAAATTAAAAAACAAAGGCCAGACCTTATTTTGGCAGATGTCCTGATGCCAGAGATGGATGGATATGCTTTCTATAAAGAGCTTAAAAACGATTCTTTGATGGCTGATATCCCTGTTCTCATTGTAACGGGCCGCGGAAAAATGGAAGATTCTTTTAAAGTTATGGGTGTCGATGGATTCATTACCAAGCCTTTCTCGCCCAAAAGCCTCGTTGAGGAAATTAATCATATCTGCGATATCGCCTTCCATAGAGAAATTGTTATAGCTCAGGAAGGGAAGGACGGCTCTTCAAGAAAAATATTCGCCATAAGCCCGGATAAATTCATTTTGGATGATATGGCCCACCAAGCCATGCGAGCGGGATACAAAATAGAGGTATCCCAGACAGGCGCTAGCGCACTCTCGCAATGCATCAAATTTAATCCTAATATATTTTTTATTGACATCCAAATCGAGGATATTGGTGTTAAAGATCTGATGACAACATTAAGGGCCCTGCCTCAATTCAAAAATACCCCTATTATCGGATTTTGTTATTATGCAACGGAAGACCTCGGAAAAACAAAAGTTCGTCAAAGGATATTGATGAATAAAGACCTCAGCAACCAAATTATGGCGGCAGGCGCTACCCAGTACATGGGACGCTACAGCCATCAGCTTTTTACCAAAACTTTTATTGCTTATCTCAATCAAGTCTAAAGGCTTATGATGAGAAAACTCGATCGACTTTTATCCACCATTGACAAGCCAACGCGCACCAAAGAACTTATTGCCTATGCAAAGTCCGTCGGCATTGACCCGACGCAAGCAAGAGACCAAGATAATGAATACAATGAAGAAAAATTGTCCATCCTTATTTATGATGCTGAGCTTAAGAATCTCAAAAAGGCGAACCGCGGTTTTAAACAGATGGCGATTTTTGTGGCTTTTGCGGCTCTTCTTCTTTTGTTGACAACAAAACTCCCCAAGATGGTCAGCCATTTTTTTATAAAAGCCGGCGAAGATGAGATTGAATACCGGCCTAAAAAAGCAGTTATTGTTTATGACAAAAATGGGAATCCAATGACGACAGAAAGCGAACCTACCTACGTTGAGGTTATGCATGGTGTTTACAAAGATTACGATGAAAACGGCAATGTTAAGAAGGTCTATTATTACAAAGATGGTGAACTCAAGAAAACAGAAAAAGCAGAAACAAACAAAGTTAACATTGAGGGGAAACCTCTCCATTTAAAATAACATCCGTCTCCTATGGAAGAGAATAGGCCTTTAGGGGTATCTTTTTTCAGCGGATTGTTCACGGTTATCGGGGCAATTGCTGCCATGCTTTTGTTTTTTGAAATCCTTGATTATTTGAGAATTTCGGGAATCAAATCGATTTCTATCAACAGCCTTACTTCCTTTTTAGGATTTGTTCTCTATGGAGGCATTCCTGTTCTTTATTATGTCACGGGTGTAGGTTTATCTTTATCAAGGATGTGGGCAAGAAAGTCAGCCATTCTTTATATCCCTGTCATGACCGCTTTTCTTGCCTTGAATGTTTCCTTCAATATTGCCAAAAGTGTTCATTTCGGGTATACCTCTAATATATTAGAGATAGTTTTTGGACATTTAGATATCTTCTTTAAATTTCTCATAATTTATCTTCTGCTTAATATTCCTCCTATTATTTATTTCAAAAAATCGACAATATTCTCTTACTTTATAAAAGCCAGCCAAATTCAGTGAAAAACTGATTAATGCTAGTCATTTCTTTTTGTCCTCGATATCTTAACTGATTGAAATATATGATGTTAAGAATTTTTTCTTATTAATCTTCCAGGGCCTGACCGACCTTTTTTTGCCTCTTTTTATGTGTTACACTTTCCTTGGAGCATTTAAGATACGGTAAATAGGAGAAAAGAAATGAAATGGAAAATCCTATGGATATCGATTGCTTTCTTGGGATACAGCAGCCTGATGGGTATTGGTAATAGCTATGCTTTGCTGAGCCCACATCCTCTTGAGCTGTATGAAAAAGGAAAAACCATTGTTGATGCCTATCAAGGCAATACCTCTCAATTAGCTGAAGCTCAAATTTATTTTACGGAGCTTATCGAAAGATACCCCGATTCTCCTTGGGGATACCTTGGCATGAGCCGACTTCATAGAATCGATGCTTATCGCTATGGGAATCATTATAATATGAAAAGGATTAAAGAAGACGCCTTGCCTTTTGCAGCCAAAGCTCTTGAAGTAGGGGCTTCTATGAGAGAAGTTCATGAAAATTATTCTATCTTTGAAAAAATTTTTGAAGATTATGACAAGACAAGAGAGCAGGCTCAAAAGTACTTATTCTTGATTCCTGATACGGCCGAGACTTGTTTTACAATTGCAAATTTGTTGCACGACCAGGCAGAATTTAAAAAATCAATTGAATATTATGAAAAGGCCTTGGACCATGAGTCCTCGGAAGCCTTGAAAGTAAAAATATTCAAGCGCATGGGGGTTCTTTATTTAGACGAGCTTTATAATCCAGCCAAGGCTGCTGAGTATTTCAAAAAAGCGTTAGAGATTCAAAATGATTCTCCTGTCCTCAACGAATATCTGGGGATCGCCTATCTGAAGCAGGAAAAATATCAATTATCCATTGAGAAATTGACAAAGTCGCTTAAGCCCGTAAGGACATCCTTTCAAGAATACCATCTATTACAAGCAAGAGCCTTTTTATCCGAAGAGAATAGTAGTCTCGATGAAGCTATTGGTTATTTAGAAAAAGCTGTAAAATACAACAGAAAAAACACCTTCTTAAATTACAGCCTAGGGGATCTTTATTATAGAACCGAGGAATATGAAAAAGCCTATCTTCATTTCCAGCAAGTCATCGATCTCTCCCCGCATATATCGAAAGCTTTTTATTTTGCTGGAAGGGCTATCCATTCTTTGGGCAATCCTGATTTGGCCATAGATTATTATAGGAAATATCTAAAGCTCAATAATGAAGGGAAAGAGGCCGAATGGATTCGTAAAAATATACCCGACTTGTCACATAAATAATTTCATTTTTATCACGCTTTTAAAATATCTCGCGAATTCACATTTAAAACTTTATTTTTAAGACTAAAGATGTTAGAATAATTTTACTTTAATAAGAAGGTGTTCGTAGGGAAAAATCGAACCCGTTCATTCAATAAATTTATGAGATCCTCATCAAAAAAGAAACTTCGCGTCCTTATCATTGAAAACAATAAGGTAGACTCCAGAATGCTGACAGGGATGCTGTCTCATTCTCCCCCCTTAGGTTCCTTCGAAATCCATTTGGCAGAAACGCTTAATAAGGCTTATAAGCTTCTGGAGAAGAAAAAATTCGATGTTGCTCTTTTAGATCTCAACCTTGATGATAGTTCTGGATTGCAAAGCCTAAAAAAACTCAATGAAAAATGCCCATTGCTTCCCATTGTTATCAACACTGGTTCTTATCCCGATGATTTAGGTCTCAAGGCTATTACCAGTGGGGCTCAAGATTATTTGATTAAGGGAAAATACAAATCTTATGGATTGAGCAAATCATTGTATTATGCTGTTGAACGGAAACGTTCAGAGCAAGAAATCCAAACAGCGTATAATAAGTTCAAAGAAACACAATCTCAACTTATTCAAGCTGAAAAAATCAATACTATTGGGAGCATCGCCAGTGGAGTGGCGCATGAAGTTAAAAATCCTCTTGCCACTATTCTCTATGGGGTCGAGTTCCTTTCGACGAAACTCGGGAATACTGACGATGAGAAGATCCAATTGACCTTGAAATCCATCAAAGAGGCGACAAACAAAGCAAATACCATTATTCGCGACTTGCTTGATTTTTCGAGTCTATCTATTCTAAAGAAAAAACCTGAAGATATAAATGAGATTCTCTTGCAGGCAACTAAATTAATTGTTCATCAATGCGAGAAAAAAGGAATAGAAATCAAGACTGAGCTTGACAAAAATCTCAGGGAAATCAAAATTGATAAAAATCGCATCGAACAGGTTATTGTCGATTTATTCGTTAATGCCATTTATGCCATGGAGGATGGGGGAGAATTGACGATCAAAACGTATGCCGAAAAACTTTCCCATAAAGACTATGAGGTTATCTCAAAAAGTTTGAAGGGATTCAAAGATAAAGAAATGGTAACTATTGTTGAAATTGATGATACAGGGCCAGGATTTTCAGAAGAAGGCTTGTCAAAATCTTTTGACCCTTTTTTTACGACAAGACGCGCTTCAGGTGGAGTAGGATTGGGACTAGCCATAGCCAAGACAATTATGCAGAATCACAATGCCTATATAAGCCTGAAAAACAGAGAGCAGGGGGGAGCCCAGGCCAGACTCATTTTTAAATCATAACTCCATGAAGGAAAAAGAAAAATGGAAAAAAAGAAAATACTTGTTATTGATGATGAGATCGGCTTTACCGAGCTTGTTAAGCTCAACTTGGAAGCCACGGGGAATTACGTAGTCAAAATCGAGAATGATGGAACAAAAGCCTTTCAAACAATACAAGCCTTCTTGCCGGATCTTATCCTCCTAGATATCATTATGCCGAATATCGAAGGGCCTGATGTTGTTAACAAAATGCGCAATAGCAATTTTAAACATATCCCTATCATATTTTTAACCGCAACGGTTACAAAGGCAGAAGTGGAAGCTCAGGAAGGAAAAATAGGTGGGCATGAATTTCTTGCAAAACCAAGTACAGTTAAAGAACTTGTTGATTGTATCGAACGACACCTATAAAACACCCCGTTTTTAAACCCATATCTTTTTTTCAAATTGATAATCATTTTTACTTTTTGACTTAACTAATCAAGAAAAGCTATGTTATAATAATTTTCAACGTTTAATGAATTGAATATGATCTTAAAACAACTACAAGTATTAATAGTCCTCTTAATGCTTATAGGAAGGGCTCTTCCTGTAGGTGCCGACCAATTTATTCCCATTTCTGTTGATGAATCACTACAGAAGGAAGGGTTCGCCTTTATTGTACGTAAAGCCGTCATTGATCAGTGGGTGATGGCATCTCAAGAACACCCTTTTGCGGAAAAAAACCGACCCATGCTAGCGCTAACTTTAGATATCAAAAATAACGCAAAGAACAAAAAAGTTGATTTAAGACAATCCATCAACCTTCTGCTTTTAGATGAATTCAACAACTCCTACGAAAAATTAGCGACTCCCAGTAATTATCATGGGGCTCCTTTTTTAAAAAACAAACATTATCCCAGTCTTTATCCGGGAGAGGTTTTTACCCAGGTCATTTTTTTTGAGGCACCTATTGCCTCCAGCAAAAATTTATTTCTAATTATTACTTTGCCCGAAGCCGAAAATACACCTGAGGTTCAATTGAAAATAGCCCGTGACAAAATCCATGATGTCACCATTCCTCCCAAATGGAGAAGGCCCGTTGATAAGGACCTGATGATTATGCAACCTGTTGAGGCATCCATAATAAAACCGGGAGATATCGTTCATATCGAAATTCGAATTTCTCAAGACATCAAAAAACCAGATAGCATTTTTATTCTCACCCCTATCTATGTTTTGGAAGATAAAAGCCTGTCTTGCCAATACGACATTAAGATTCCCGAAGAGCAAGAATTGGGCAATTTTCCTATTGGCGTCATGGCCAGTTGGAAGAATAGTGAACAAAAAATCACAACGATTTCGCGGTCGGTCACCCTTCAGATTAGTGACCCCACCCAAGATTGCATTGATGATTGTTATCAAAACACCCCTGCTCTTTAACTTAAAAATTCCCCCATTTTTCTGAGGCTTGATTCCAAAGGAAAGCAATGCTATAATCTTTGCATTGATTGAGATGATGAAAACTTCTCTCATCTAAAGACCCCACGAATAAAACGATCAATGATCATTAATGAAAATTATAATTTTTCCATTAATAATTAGTATCTATTTATGCAACCCATCTGTGAGTCTTGCTCAATCCGATTCTTATGACCTTTTGCGCCATCTTGAATCAGGAGCCAGGTTTTTTGATCAAGGAGAACGGGATAAGGCAAAATCACACTTTATAGAAGCCCTTTTGATAGACCATCCCAATCCAGAGGCAAAAAAATATTTGAGGAAAATCACAGAAAAACAATCAATAGCCGAATCTGCAAAATTATTGAGATTTTTAGATCTTATTGATTATTGTGAATTTCTTCATAACCGGGTTTCGTCCATAAAAAAAGAAAGCAACGCACATCTGGATTTCATCCATAAATACGGAAAAACTCAAAAACAAGTGATCGAAAAATCTCATCTTATCAAAGATGAGATGGAAAGGATTGCTGCTTCCTTAAAGCAAAATAAGATTCATTACAGAAGAATAGATGAAATTAATGAAGCCATCCTCCGGGAAAAAAATCAGACTTACGAAAAATTAGCTTATCTTCAAAAACTCAACTCCCAATTAAGAAATCTTAAATTGATCGTAACCAAAAATCTGTCTCTTAAAGAAACCCCCCTGGCATCTTCTAATCTTGTGGATTAAATAAAAAAGCTAAAACTTTATCTTGCCCAAAAAGAACTCGCCTTGGCTGATCAAGAATCCAACATGGAACATCTTGAAAATGAAATCGTTAATTTCCGTGTTGAATCTCAGCAAATTCGAACAGAACTAAAGAAAACGGATAGAAAAGTCGTTGATTTAACAAAAAAGCTGGCTGGAATGTCTTTGGAAGTCTATGAAAAAGATTCTCTACTTGGAAGCAAAGAACATCGATTGTCCATTCTTGAAGACGAGCTTAAAGATACACAGGAACGATTAAATTTGGTGCAACACATCATTAAGAAAAAAGATGAACATATCCAAAAACTGGAAGAAGAGCTTCGCCTACTCCAGCGTCAATCAAAAGATGGACTCGCAGAGAAAAAAAGGATGGAGGATCTTAGCTCAGGCCTTTCTGATTTAAATACAAAAATGCGTGAACAATCAAAGTACAGCATTGAACAGATACAAGCTTTGGAGGAACAAGTCAGAACAATCAATGAAAAATATTTGGTAATGGAAGCAAAAATCCTTAAACGGGACATCCAAATTGCCCAAATGAGCCAGCAGATTATTCAGAAGGAAGACAAGTTAAAAAAATACAAAAAAATCTTCTTATCTAAAGACCAAAAACTTGTGGAGTATGCCGGTATATTGCAAATCTATAAGGAAAAACTCTCTGATACCTTCGCTGATTTAAAAGAGAAAGAGCGTCAAATAAATCTTCTCAAAAAAAAGCTAAAGGCCTTTCCCCAAAAGATTGATCAGATCTCGCTGGAAGATGTCACTGAACCATCGGAATTATCAAACCAAGAAATCAATATCAGCGATATCCATTCTTTGTCTCAAAATAAAATTTTGCTAAATACTTTCGTAGAATTGAATTCTTTACAAAAGAATATTCAAGAATGATAAAAAACACATATTTTTCTTAAATTCTTTTAGAAATCTTTAAAAGAAAGGCATCCGAATGCAAAAATTCATTATTCGTATCCTTATTCCCTTGTTTTTTATAATGATACTTCCGATCTCCGCAGAAGGTACGAGCTTGAGAAATTCTGTTGTGAAAATTTTTGTCACGGCAAATAGCATGGATTATTACAAGCCTTGGCAATCTTTGGGAAATAGGCAAGGAACAGGATCCGGATGTGTCATTGAAGGCAATAAAATCATTACCAACGCTCATGTGGTCAGTGATAACACGTTTATTCAAGTCAGAAAAGAATCAGATCCCCAAAAATACACAGCCAAGCTTGAGGCGATTGGTCATGATTGCGATCTGGCTGTCTTGAGTGTGGAAGATAAAACATTTTTTGATGATATTATTCCGATTGAATTCGGAGAGCTTCCAAAATTGCAAGATACGGTTACAGTCATTGGCTTTCCCCTGGGAGGAGATAAGTTGTCCATTACCGAGGGGGTTGTTTCACGTATTGAAGTCATTCCCTATACGCAAAGCTCCAAAAAACTCCTGGGCGTGCAAATTGATGCAGCCATCAATCCCGGCAATAGTGGTGGTCCAATATTTTTTAACGGAAAGCTCGTTGGAATCGCCATGCAGGTGATCAGCAGCAGTCAAAATATTGGTTTTATGATCCCTACTCCTATCGTGAATCATTTCTTAGATGATTTAAAGGACGGCAACTATGACGGGTTCCCAACTTTAGGAATTGAGTTTTACAACACGGAAAATAAAGCTTTAAGAGAAATGTTTCAAATCCAAAATCAAGAAGGCGGTGTATTCGTTACGCATGTTGTCCCATTCTCCTCGGCCTATGGAGCACTTAATCCCGATGACATTGTTTTAGAAGTGAATGGTGTCGCCATAGGGACAGATGGCACCTATCAATTCAGAGAGAATGAGCGGCTTATTTTCTCCCATCTTATCAACAGAAAACAAACTGGGGAGAAAATCCTTATTAAAATTTCCCGTCAGGGAAAAATAATCACAAAAAACATCCGATTAAGCCACTTTGTCAGTCTCGTGCCTTATCCCAATTACTTCGATAAACCTCCTTATTACATATACGGAGGGATGGTTCTTACGGTATTGAGTTCGGACCTTTTAAGATCCTGGGGGAAAAAGTGGTGGGAAAAAGCCCCCATCAATTTTATGAATTACCTCGTCGGGCTAGGAAGTCTTAATAAAAACCTGAAGAAGGAAATTATCGTTTTACTCAATATCTTGCCGGACAATTTAAACATTGGTTATCATCAGTACCGAAATGAGGTTATTGAGAAAATCAATGGAAAGGAATTTAACTCCTTTAAGGAATTTATTATGCTGCTGGAAAATAACAAAGATGATTTCACCATTTTTGAAACAGATGAACAATTCAAAATCATCATTGATAATAAAGGTATCGAAAAAATAACAGATGATATTATCAGGCGTAATAATATTCCTAAAAAGTATTCTGAGGATGTGGCCGCTTGGCTGAAAGAGAGGGAGTCGCATGAACCAATGCAAAATTGAAAAACACAAACTCTTCTCTCTGATGAGGCTCGTTGCTACGGGCTTCTGCATGGGCATTGCTCATATTATTCCTGGGGTATCGGGAGGCACCATTGCTTTTATTTTTGGCATTTATGAGGATCTGATCGCTGCTTTAAAATCTTTTGATACAAAATTTTTAAAGTTCCTTTTCAAATTTAAGATAAAAGAACTTCTGGAATATGTTCCCTGGCAGTTTATGACTGCTATTTTGCTAGGAACACTAGGGGCCATTTTTTCTCTTTCGAAATTAATGACTTGGCTACTCGTTAACAAACCCGTTCAGATCAATGCATTCTTTTTTGGACTGATTATGGCAACAGCTCCCATCATTGGACGGAATATAAAAAAATGGAATTTAACAACTGGCTTTCTCGGGGTTTTATCTGCGATTGGCATGTATTTTCTTGTTGGCATGATTCCCATCCAGACACCTAATGCCTTATGGTTTTTGTTCTTAAGCGGGGCCCTGGCCATCAGCACAATGATTTTGCCCGGCATATCCGGGTCATTCGTCCTGCTTTTGATTGGAAAATACCAGTATATTATCGAAGCGGTCAGCAACCGAGATTTTGGAATCCTTTTTGCTGTTGCCCTTGGTTGCATTGTTGGAATACTGGCTTTTGTTAGGTTATTGAGCTGGCTGTTTAATCGTTTTCATGACCAGACCGTTATCATCTTAACAGGACTTGTCCTGGGCTCCTTAAGAAAGATATGGCCATGGAAAGAAACCCTTCAAAGCATGACTACCCATAAGGGAAAAATTATTCCCATTGAACAGATCAATACTCTTCCGCGTGAACTAAACTTAGAGGTTATGCAAGCAATCTTTCTGGTTATTGTCGGATTTTTGATTGCGTGGTTTCTTGGAAAATCCTCACCCAAGGAAGGCATCAAAGCTGATTAAGGGAAGTGATGAAGTCATGGATAATCTTCTGACCCTTGACGATGGAGAGCTCAAGAACTTTCTTATCACTTTCTGAGAGCTCATCGAATACATTTTTTTCACCCAAAATATCGGTTACATAAAACAAGGCAAAAGCCTTTTTCTTAACATTTCGGGCGGCATGAAAAAAAGCAGAACATTCCATTTCAATAATATCAATTTTTTTTGACTCAAGGTATTCCTTATATTTCTCCTCCAAATAAAAGGAACCAAAAGTGGCGCAATTAACGACGGGGATGCCTCGGGCACAATCCAGCTTCCCAAAACTTTTAAGCAATTGCTCATTAGCTGCAAAACTTTTAATGTTGCTGACATCTGCTTCGAGTAATCGCGAAAAGCCTTCAAAAGCGTAGCTGCATTGAGGAACAACCAAGCTCCCAAAATCAATATTTTTTTGTTTGGAAACAGCACCACAAGATCCAAACAGAATTAAGTGTTCACAAGGCGTGTTCTTCAAACGCAAGACGACATCTCCTAAAAAAGACGTGCTAATTTGCGTATGGATGAACGTAAAATTAAATCCATTAGCCGAAGAGTAAGGATTTCCTTTGTAAAGCTTTTCAATACCAAATCCTTTTAACAATCCTTTCGTCATATAAGGAGCAAGGACACAAACTTTTTTGATATTGTTCTCACTCTGACCAAATAAGGTTTCAAATGTTGGCATTAGTTTTAACCTTTTTAAAATTTTGTGATAGAATTATAACATTATAATTTGAAAATCTAAAGTAATTAATTCTCTTGCGACAGCTTCTGTTTGCTGGTAAACAGATCACAGAGAATGCATTGCTCCTAAGTTACGTTCTTTGTTGGTCGCGTAACATAAGCCATTGATAGGAGGTTATATGATTATCCACAAAATCCCTAATACGGATTTGAACATTTCATCTATCACCTTGGGGACATGGGTTTTTGGAGGGGATATGTGGCAGGGATCAAAAGAAGAAGACTGCGTGGAGACTGTCCTTGCCGCTCTTGATTATGGAATCAATACTATCGATACGGCCCCTATTTATGGATATGGTATTTCCGAAAAAATTGTAGGAAAAGCCATCAAGGGCAAAAGAGATAAAGTGGTCCTTGCTACCAAATGTGGGCTTATCGGTAAAGGCAAAAACATAAAAACTAATCTGTCTGCTTCATCCATAAATCGTGAGGTTGAGGACTCTTTAAGACGCCTCCAAACAGATTATATTGACATTTATCAATGCCACTGGCCTGACTCCGAGACACCCATCGAGGAAACGTTTGATTGCCTCAATAAATTAAAGGAAGCCGGTAAAATAAGGCATATCGGCGTATCCAATTTTTCCAAAGATCTCCTTGCGCAATCTATTCCCAAAGCGCATATCGTAACACTCCAAAATCAATATTCTCTGTTGGAGCGATCCCTCGAGAACGAAATTTTGCCCTTTTGCAAAGAAAAGGGAGTCGGCCTCATCACTTACGGGCCACTTGCCGGCGGCATCCTTTCGGGAAAGTATTTGA